>Ga0123339_10001271_pt1 | contig 17702 bp, 15 predicted proteins | sample lystaG_FD_89956 | JGI IMG/M metagenome (GOLD analysis project Ga0123339, IMG submission 89956) | Glacier valley bacterial and archeal communities from Borup Fiord, Nunavut, Canada, to study Microbial Dark Matter (Phase II) -... | ecosystem: Environmental > Aquatic > Freshwater > Ice > Glacier ... | reverse complement strand
TTCAAGAGATGAGGAATTCAGAAATGACAAAATATCAAGAAATTGCGACCGAACTGATCAATTTGATACGCAGCGGAACCTATCGTCCATGGGGAGCCATGGAAGGTGAACATATGTTGGCAAAACGATATCAAGTCAGTCGAGCAACGATACGAAAAGCACTCAATGTCTTAAAAGAACAAGGTTATATACACTCCAGACAAGGATCAGGAATTTATGTGAACCCCGAAGAATTCTACCAAGAGCGTTTGGTATTCACAATGAGTGATCGTTATCGCCGAACCAGTTTGGATTCCAAAGCTCTCAAATTTAAAATCGAAGAAGCTACTCCCGAATTTGATAAACTATTCAATTTGGGATCAGATAAACGTCTGGTTCATTACTTACGTCTTCGATTATTCGAGAAGAATCCTTTCACCATGGAAGAAACGTGGATGCCCGTAGAACTGTTCCCCTCTTTAACAAAAGAGACGCTCAAAGGCTCGATCATGAAATATATGGAAGAATTAGGCTATGTGATCAGTCATGATTTCAAAACGATTTCAGCTGTCGTTCTGGCCGATCAATATGCTAAACCTTTACATAAGCCTATCGGTAGTTTAAGCCTGCAAATCACTCACCATGTTTATCTGTTGAAGTCTGTTTTAGCCCAGATTACCATCGAAACACAAGGTGATAATGTTATGAACGCACTATCGGTACGTGAACAATAGTCATTCGAGAAAAATTGATTTCTATTGTTTATTAGGCTGATTCCCACGATTTATCTACTAAAATCGCCTTACAAGCGATTTTTTTGATGCAAATGACTAAGTTGAATAATACAACTATATGATTTCGCATCAAGCGAAAAATTTTAAATTTCCAAACGCTGCCGTAGATCAATGTACATTCGATCTTTACAACACCTGAAACATTCTTTTTTTCATTAGATGCAACAATGATCTGTCCATCTGCTCCGATATAATATGACTTAATCGGTTGATTTTTGACTATTCGAAGCATATAATAATTAAATATCAGGGTAGTTGAAGTAACCTTTTTTTTAAACTTGTTGAATCAACGATTAAGGAATCTCCGATCGTACAGATCATAGAATAGAGCTTGTTGAAGGTTTGATAAATCGATCTTGAAAGGATACAAAATGATAAGAGTCGGACTCGATGTAGGTTCAACTACACTTAAATGTGTTGTGATCAATGAAATCAACGAAATCACATATAAGAAGTATGAACGCCATTATTCGCATATCGCACTCAAAGCTTCAGAAATGCTATCAAATATCGCCGATGCCTTTCCGTCGGAAAAACAGATCAGTCTTTGTGTTTCCGGTTCAGCCGGGATGGGCTTTGCGGATCAGATGGACATTCCGTTCATGCAGGAAGTGTATGCGACTCGACTTGCCATCAAAAAAATGATACCGGATGCGGATGTCGTGATCGAACTTGGCGGTGAAGATGCTAAAATCTTATATGTTTCAGGCTCGATAGAAGTTCGAATGAACGGATCGTGTGCCGGCGGAACGGGTGCTTTCATCGACCAGATGGGTACTTTATTGGATCTTGATCCGTTAGAAATGGATGAAAAAGCCAAAGATTATAATAAAATCTATTCGATTGCTTCGCGTTGCGGCGTTTTCGCAAAATCAGATATTCAACCCTTACTCAATCAAGGTGCGCAAAAATCAGATATCTGTGCCAGTATATTCGCAGCCGTCGTCAATCAAACCATTGCGGGTTTGGCTCAAGGACGTCCGATCACCGGTAAAATCATCTATCTGGGCGGACCTTTGACTTTTCTGCCTCAATTACGGAATTCTTTTGACCATATTCTTGATCTTAAAGGGATATGTCCCGAGAATTCTTTGTATTATGTCGCTTACGGAGCTGCCTTCTTAAAAGATAATCGATTAACCGATCTCAATGAGATTATCGATAAAATCAATAACTATTCAGGAGATAAACAATACCGCAGTGCCCCTGCTCTTTTCGCTGATTCGGAGGAATATAACTCATTCAGAAGTCGACACACAACTGAAATCAACTATTCAAAACTGCTTGCAGGGAATAAGGCTGCCATCGGTATCGATGCCGGATCGACGACCACGAAATGCGTCGTTCTCAATGAAAATGAAGAAATCATCTTTTCGAAATATATGTCCAACAGCGGTAATCCGATTCCGTTGGTCAAAGATTTTCTAAGTGAAGTATATGCCACCTTTCCGGAAATCAACATCATCGCTTCGGCGACGACCGGCTATGGGGAAGAACTGATCAAACACGCGTTTCATACGGATATGGGTATTGTTGAAACGATCGCTCATTTTACGGCAGCGCTGAAATACGATCCGCTTGTCGATTTCATCATCGATATCGGTGGCCAGGACATCAAATGTTTCAAGATCCATAACGGTGCCATCGATAATATCTTTCTGAATGAGGCTTGTTCATCCGGATGCGGTTCGTTTTTGCAAACTTTTTCCGGTGCTTTGGGTAAAAGTGTGTCTGAATTTGCGGATCTCGGCATCAGTGCCGATATGCCGGTCGATCTGGGCAGCCGTTGTACTGTTTTTATGAATTCCTCGGTCAAACAAGCTCAAAAAGACGGTGCTACGATTGAAAACATCTCCGCCGGTCTGTCGACCAGTGTTGTTAAGAATGCATTGTATAAAGTTATCCGCATCGCCGATGCCAAATTATTGGGAGAACATATCGTTGTCCAAGGCGGAACTTTCTTGAATGATGCCGTCTTGCGTTCATTTGAAAAAGAGATTGGTCGTAATGTAACTCGCCCTGCTTTATCGGGGTTGATGGGTGCCTACGGTGCGGCACTTTATGCTTTATCTCACCGTCCTTCTGAAAGTAAACTGTTGGACCGCCAAGAACTGGCAGCCTTTACTCATAAAGTCGTCGCGTCCAGTTGTAAGATCTGCTCAAACAATTGTCGCTTGACGATCAATACATTTTCGGACGGAGCCAGATTCATCGGCGGAAATCGATGTGAAAAACCATTGGCACGTAAAAACCCGGCCCGTAAATATAATCTCTACGAATATAAAAAAGAACTACTGGCTACCTATAAACCCTCTGTCGGAACACGACCGACCATCGGAATACCGATAGGATTGAATATGTTTGAACTCTATCCGTTTTGGCACACATTCTTTAAGAATCTTGGTTTCGGAGTGCTGGCTTCTCCGCTTTCCACCAGAAAACTTTATTTGAAAGGTCAACACACCATCCCCTCCGATACAGTGTGTTACCCGGCCAAGATCTTGCACGGTCATATCGAAGCTCTACTTGAAAGTGATATCGATGCGATCTTTTATCCATGTATGAGTTATAACGTGGATGAAGGAATGGGCGATAATCATTATAACTGTCCGGTCGTAGCCTACTATCCGGAAGTTCTGGCAGCGAATACACCCGGCTTGAAAGACGTTAGATTCATCAAAGATTATATCGGACTTCATCGCAAGAAAGATTTCCCGAAGAAGATCCAAGCAATCTTACAACGTGAGTTCGGATCAATACCATTAATTGAGATAAAAGCAGCGACGGATGCTGCATTTCTTGAGTATGATGCCTTTATGAATGCGATCAAAGTTAAAGGCAAAGAGTATTTGGCCTTGGCGAAACAACAAAATTTACCTGTCATTATTCTAGCCGGCCGACCTTATCACTTGGATTCCGAGATCAATCACGGAATCGACCAATTGATCGTTGACTGCGGAGCTGTGCTGATCACTGAAGATGCCGTTCTGGACGAAATTGCCAAATTCCCGACAACAGTACTCAACCAATGGACCTACCATTCACGGCTCTATGCCGCAGCGAAATATGTTGCCGAATCCAAGGATCCCACGATCAACTTAGTGCAGCTTGTTTCCTTCGGTTGTGGTGTAGATGCGATCACGACCGATGAAGTACGCAAGATCCTTGAAAGCGCAAATCGTATCTACACACAGATCAAAATTGATGAGATCACGAATCTGGGTGCCGTTAAAATTAGGTTGCGTAGTTTATTTGCGGCCGTTCAACATCAAGGGAGATCAAAATCATGAAAAAAACTCTTGATCGTATCGAATTTACCAAAGAAATGAAACAAACGTATAAGATCCTGTTTCCTAACATGATCGATATCCATTTTAAGATTTTACGCAATGTAATGGAAAGTTATGGTTACAATATCGATCTCTTGACCAATACGGACCAAAGCATCATCGACGAAGGGCTGAAGTATGTCCACAACGATACCTGTTATCCGGCCCTGTTGACCATCGGTCAGATGATCAGTTCGCTTAAATCAGGTCAGTATGACCTAGAACATACGGCTCTTATGATGTCACAAACAGGCGGCGGATGTCGAGCATCCAATTATATCTTTCTGTTGCGCAAAGCCCTTATAAACGCCGGTATGGAACAGATTCCCGTCATTTCCGTCAATCTCTCCGGACTTGAGAAAAACAGTGGCTTTAAAATGACCCTGCCGTTGATCCAACGCATGTTGGCAGCCATGACCTACGGTGATTTATTGATGTTGCTCAGCAATCAGACCCGTCCTTACGAGTTACACCATGGCGAGTCGGATGCGTTGATCGAAACATGGATCACTAAAATATCATCACAGTTCATTGATCAAAAAGCATATGCATTAATACAGATGAAGAAATTACTGGCGGAAATCGTCCGTGATTTCGCCGCGATCAACGTTTTACATACACCGAAAATGAAAGTCGGAATCGTCGGTGAGATCTTCATTAAATATTCAGCCCTCGGAAACAATAACTTAGAAAAATTCCTGGCATCGCATGATTGTGAAGTCATGGTTCCCGGTATTTTAGGATTTCTGTTATTCAAAGTCGATAACCGAATTGAAGATATCGGTTTGTACGGTGGCAGTAAAGTCAAGAAATCACTCGTTAAGGTCCTGTTCGATTATCTGATGAAATATGAAGATGCACTTAGTGCATCTCTGAAAGATGCCCCGCAGTTTATCGTTCCTAAAGGTTACAGTCACTTGAAATCACTGGCCGAACCGATCATCGGAGCCGGATGTAAGATGGGTGAAGGCTGGTGCCTCACTGCCGAAATGATGGAATTAGCCGAATTGGGATACGAAAACATCGTCTGTACGCAACCTTTCGGTTGCCTGCCTAACCATATCGTCGGTAAAGGTATGATACGGAAAATCAAAACAGTCTTTCCCGAAGCCAATATCGTTCCGATTGACTATGATCCCGGCGCAACGAAAGTCAATCAAGAGAACCGCATCAAACTGATGTTGGCAGTAGCGAAAGAAAAATTGGATGATCAACAACCAGAAACATCCGAGAAAAATCAGTCTGAAGTTACTTCGATCGTTCAATGAGTTCAAAAACTGTTTAGCTAGAAATCATTAAGTAACTGAAAAAACCGCAAAGTTGCGGTTTTTGGTTTATTAACCTAAATCTAATTTTATAATCAATTGATTTGATTGAATAAGTCTGAAATATATACATAAACTACAGTTTCACTCGTAATCAACTGATAATTTGATTCGATGAAATGATTGCGAAATCATAATGTTAAAGAATACTACGCGTTTCCGTAATTATTGAGCGAATTTTTTTAGCGTTCGATTCAATTTCAGAACTACTCCCATGCGTTAATAATGTACCGAAACCGACACATAAAGTACCGGCTTTGATCCATTGAGTCAGGTTCTCGAGATTAGCTCCGCCTGACGCAAGAATTGGCAAATTCGGAATTGGCGTCGACATGATTGCCACTAAACCCGGACCGTAAAAATTGGAGATTGGAAATGCTTTCACAAAAGATGCACCGGCTTCTAACGCTATCAACATTTCTGTCATCGTGGAACAACCGGGAGCATATGGAATTTGATATCGATTGCACAATGTTGCTACATCTTTGTTGAAATTTGGGGCGATAATAAACTTGGCTCCTGCCAATATCGCAAGACGTGCGGTTTCGGAATCAAGTACAGTTCCTGCTCCTACTAATAATTTGAAAGTATATTTAACAGCCAGTGCATGAATTACATCTCCGGCATTGGGTAACGTATAACTGATTTCAAGTACATCGATCCCTCCGGCTAAGCAACCTTCAGCAATTTCAATGCCACGTTCAATACTTTCGGTACGAACGATTGCCATCGCACCGGTGTTTTCGATTCTATTCATGATGTCAGCTTTAAACATTTTTTCCTCCGATTTCGGTGTGATCCGAAATTAAATGACTTCTATGTTACTTATATAAGTTGTCAAAATCCAAGACAGTTTTTTCAAAACCTTTTCTGATGATATCGACATCGATACTTGTGACTAAAAAGTTGATATTTTCTTTATATAACTCGATCAGCGCTAAGTTGCCGATGATTCCAAACCCTTTATGATATTTTCGGCAACTTGCCACTACTTTATTGATTGCATCGATTTCAAGAGATGCGAAATAATCACCCGGTATTCCCAATGAAATGGCTAAGTCGGCCGGACCGATTATAAATGCATCGACTCCTTCTACCTGTGCAATCGCTTCGATATTTTCTACACCAAGATTTGTTTCGATCTGAGCGATCGTGATAACGGAGCTGTTTGATTTTTCCATATTGCTTTGATGATTGCCCGACCCACTGTATCCGGTGTTAGCACCGCCTGCATATCCTCTTTTACCTAACGGCGGATATTTAGACCACTCAACTAGTTTCGTTGCTTGTTCGACTGTTTCTATCATCGGAGCCATGACTCCTGCAGCTCCGCAATCAAGTACTTTCGAAACATCTTCTCGTGCTAACTGAGGAATACGAACAAATGACGGAGTTCCAACGGCATTGCCCATTAAGACCAGATCATGGATAGTTTGATAACTGAACATTCCGTGTTCACAATCATAAAAGAGAAAATCGATTCCGGCATTCTTAGCCATGATCGTGATCGATGGATTCGTCAGGATTTTTATAAAAACACCATACAACCTTCCTTCCAACATTTTTTCTTTAAGTTTCATGCACTAACCTCATCAATACGCTTTATCGGCGATCAACAATTTGTATGTTTCAACAACTTTCCGTATGTCTTCGATAACATCTTCGTTACCGGGACTTGATGCAGGAAGACGTGCCGGTCCGACGTTAAGACCGTAAAATTCCATCGCTTTCTTTAAAATAGTCGGTGTTGTTCCTAATTTAAGGATTCTACGAAACTCTTCAATCGATTGTTGAGCTTTTCTTGCTTCAACAAGATTCCCAGCAACAAAACGATCATAAATGGCTACATCGATTTCGGTAAGGATGTTTGAAGTTGCCGCAACAGCACCTGTTCCGCCGGCCATCAATAAATCAAGAATCAAAGAATCCGATCCTGAGAGAACCGAAAAATTCATTCCTTTAGTGAGTTCGATATATTTCTTCATATTCGCTAAATTACCGCTGCTGTCTTTGATTGCAATGATATTCTTTACTTCGGCTAAAATAGCCGTGCTTTCCGGTTCGATGTTGATACCGGTATTTTTAGGCATGTTATACATGATAATCGGAATATCGACAGATGCAGCGATCGATCGGTAATGTACGACTAATTCCTGCTGAGTTGGTGCCATAAAATATGGCGTAATCACCGACAATGCATCAGCCCCTAATTTTTCCATTATTTTACATTGAGTTATTGTCTCGGCCGTTGAACAGGCACCGGTTCCGACGAATATCGGTACCGCATGGTTTGCTTCGGTGATGACAGTCTGAGCGATCTTTATTTTTTCTTCATTTGTTAAGGTGTAAAATTCACCGTTAGTACCCAAAATGAATAATCCATGGATTCCTTTGTCGATCAAGGTCCTAGTCAAAATTTTCAACATTTCATAATCGACTTCTTGGTTAACTCTCATCGGAGTCACCATTGCCGTAATAATTCCTCTTACTTCCATTACTTTTCTCCTTCTTTCATGAGTGTAGATCGAATCGAACTTCCGAGTGAACCTCCCGGGTGCCACATAAGATACTGAGACAAATCAAGATTTCGTTCATATTGTAAAGCAACGCTTAAACATTGCAGAACCAATGTTTCCGATAAAATCGAAAATCTGGGAGCTTTATTCAAATCATCCCCTTCTTTATCAGCTTTTGCGATCAGTGTCACGATGCTTTCTTTAGCTAGCCATGATTCGCTGCTGCGCGTAATCGAAATGATCTTAGCCCCGTTCTTTTTTAAAAGAAAAATAGTGGCTTTGAGTTCTTTTGTTTCACCGCTGTTAGAGATTGCAATTACCACATCCGATGAATTGACCTGACCGGCAGATCCGTGAACAGCTTCTGTGGCATCAAGGAAATATGACGGAGTACCTGTCGAAGATAATAATGAAGCACCGTAATGAGCCAAATGACTCGGTTTTCCGATACCGGTTACGTGTACCCGTCCGCCGTTTTTCTCAGCCTCAATGATTATATTTTTAGCTTCATCTATTTTTTCTAAGTCGATATTTTTAACTGATTTTTCAAATTCATCTAATGATAACGTTAGGAAATGATTCATTTTATCGTCTGTCATAGTTTCTCCTTCTTTTGTAAACAAAGAGCCATCGCGTGGCTCTTTGTTTCAACTGCGACATAATTTGTCAGTTAATCAACTAAAATCAATGAATAAATGACTGAAAGAATTGAACGACTTTATAGATAAACGTTCCGATTATATTGTAATCAACATTCGGGAACGATGCCCCGGCAATTCCAAGAGTAGCAAATGCCGGATAGAGGATCAAAGGCAGAGCGACTAATCCGATACCCACCAAGAATGAACCGATCAAAGCACCTTTCCAACCACCGTAAGCATTACCGAATACACCACTGGTACCGCCTGAGAAGAAACAGATACCGGCAGCAGGAATCATGATAACGCTGCTGTGAAAGGCAATCATCATACCCATACCGGCCAGTCCTCCGAGGAATGAACCGACGAATCCGATAACAACAGCCGTCGGAGCGAATGGGAAGATCGCCGGACAATCAACGGCAGGTTTTGAATTAGGAATATATTTTTCTGAAATAGCGACGAATGCACTGGTGATTTCAAGGATAAATTGACGAACACCATAGATCAATACACTCATACCTGAAGCAAATTGCAAACCTTGCAACAACGGATAGATAAACCAGAGATCATTACCCGCCATCTTTTTAACAACTTCCATATTCCCGGTTGCAACACATGCAAATACGGCAACATAGAACAGTAAGATCATGAATATAGCAATTGAGAATACGAAGTCTCTGAATAGTTTTAAAAAGCCGGGAAGTTTAACATTACTCGCATCGGAGTTTTGTTTTTCTTCTTCTGTTTTATGTGATAATTTCGAGATGAATTTTCCGACATAACCGGAAAATGCATAGCCGATACAGTTGAAATGGCCCATTGCGAAGTTATCGGATCCGGTAATTTTGATCATAAACGGTTGGCAGATCTGAGGTAAAGCTGCACCACAGAATCCCAACACAATTCCGCCTACGATTACGGTTACAATACTGTCGAATCCAAGAGAAATGAACACTAATCCTAATACACAAGCAAAGTACAAGAAATGTTGACCGGTCAGGAATATCGCTTTGAATCGCGTGAATTTTGCAATTACGAGATTCGCTACAAACCCTACTAACATCAATAGCGCGATCTGAGTTCCATAAGTATTCAGTGCCAACGCTGTGGCAACTTCTACTTGCGTTGTGACACCGGCAATATGAAATCCTGTATTGAATAACGTCGTGAAGTTTGTTACAACGACGGATATTGCTCCGGAACCAATATTGAATATCATGAAACCCATAATTGTTTTCAGTGTTCCTGATATGACATCTTCTGCGGATTTCTTCTGTAATAGTAATCCAATACAGGCAATCAATCCAACGATGAGTGCTGTATTTCTAGTTTGTGCTAAAATAGAATTCAACATATATTACTTCCCCCTTGTTACTTTTTTGATTCTAAAAACTCAAGTAATTTCTTTTTAATTTCTACCTTATCCATAATGTTACGAATCCCGATTGCATATGGGACTTGATCTTTGATTTCTTCCATTAAATCTTCCATTGTAATTACCAGGTCTCCCTTGTAACCTCTAATCGAGTCAAGATTTCCATGCTCAGTTTTAATATCAAACTTGTTTTCAGAAATAACTTGATCTGCCTTTATTTTCAAAAGCATGCTTGAACCCATACCGGCACGACAACAAACTAGTGCATTATACATTTTTTCTCCTTTCTTACGAAGTGTTGTTTCATCAACGACTAACTTCGAAATTTTCGATATAATTCATGACGTCTTTTGTAGATGTTGCATGATCGAGCATCTTATAGAAATCACTCATATCCAGTAATTCAGCAAGCTCTGCCATCACTTCCAAATGACTCGAGTTATCTTTGGCACTCAAACAAAACAGATATTTGACCGGATCATTGTCCGGATTTCCAAAGTATACCGGTGTCTCCAACGTAGATACTGTGAGAGCATTGATCAATGCGCCTCGTTTAGAATCTGCGTGCGGCAGTGCCACATACTTTGTTATGACGATGTAAGGTCCATCTTCCGAAACAACCTCGATCATTGCATCAACGTAATCTAATGTAATCTTCTTTTCGTCAACCATGGGTTGAGCTGCTTTACGAATCGCATCCTTCCAATCAACAGATTTGATTCTAAGCTGTATCAAATTCTCACTAATGACTTTACTCAGCACTATGCATATCCTCCTCGGAATTTCGAATCTTACTTCTTCTCTTCTACCTAAATATACATGCTGCCAGTTTTCTATACAATCAATATTGATACCTACTTTTGGGTTGAGAAATTCCAAATTTTACACCCTCTGGTTTATCTTTTGTTGACAGTATTTCGAATAATTACACCTGACTGAAACTTAATTTTTCATTATCCTTTTAAATTAACATTCGGTATATCGATTAACTAAGATCAAATTTTCTATCTTTGCGAACGAAAAAGTCTCCATATCAGCGGAGACTTTTAACGTGATTCAGTTCGATTCCAGACTCTTTTCAGTTAGTTATTTTCATTCATTTTTATAAAATTGATGATTTCGATCGGTTCGGCAGCGTTGTCTAAAACATCGTAAAAATCATCCATTTCAAAAAGATGAACTAATTGCGACATCGACTTAAGATGGCTTGCGTTGTCAATGGCACTTAAACAGAACACATATTTAACAGGATCATTATCGATGTTTCCAAAAACGACAGGAGTCTTCAGAATCGTTATCCCGATTGAAATCGCCAAAGCCCCTGCTTCGATACTCGCGTGCGGTAATGCAACATTTTTTGTGATTACCATATACGGACCTGACTCTTTGGCAATACGCACCATCTCTTCGACATAATGATCACTTATTTTCCCGCATTCAAACATCGGCTTAGCTGCTTTACGAATTGCCTCTTCACTATCGCTGGCTTCTACATTTAAGCAGATCAAACTTTCATCAGTAATCTCACTGAGTGAAAGACTGAATGAACCATAATGAACCGATTTTCCGATTTGCGAGAAATAGTCGGATAGTTCCTCACTAAGTGAACTGTTAGAGGAAACATCGGTAAATTTGCTGATAATAGCAATTACTTCATGAACATGGGGTTGTTTTATATATGAATTACCGATCAGTTTATATACTTCTTTAGTCGTCTGATATTTTTCTTGCGGTGTCATCACCGAATTTACTTTGATAACCGGTTTCCCGAGTTTATACATATTATGGAGATAGTCGGTAGTAAATATAATATCGTACGGCTCAATTACGTTCTCAAAATCTTTATGAGAAGTTGGAAGCAAAAAATCAATGTCCGGAAAAAGATTCCCTAATTCATAATAAAGAATCGCTGAATTCCCGATACCGTTTGAACAAACGATCAATGCCGATTTTCTTTTGATGGAAGCAGTATCTATTTTATCGGAAAAGATGGTTGCAAAATGAATTGTTAAATAAGCAATCTCTTCATCGCTGATTTCCTCCAAGGAGAATATTTCCAGTGGTTTTACGGATTGTTTTACAAGTGTGAACAGTTCCCCGTATTCGCATTTTATTTTTTCACACAAAGGGTTAATGATCGGTAATTTGAAAAGCATACGATAATATGCCGGACGTAAGTGCGAATAAAGTTGTTCGAAAATACTATTGAAATTTTTGTAGAAAACACTGCTTAACGCCTCAAACCGGATAAGAATTTGATTCACAATATCAGAAATCAATTGTTTATCTTCCGTTTCTTCCGCATATATACCAACTGAAATACCTAAGATCCATGAACTTATATACTTAATTTCGTCAGCGCTGATTCGATAATTCAAATTCAGTTTCTCAATGATTGCTTCAGTGAGTTTATATTCTTTCATCGATGTCAATGTCATCAGAGAAATCGATGAAGGTAAACAAAGACTGATCTTGTGACTGTTAGATGTGATTCGTTCTAATAGAAAAATTAATATATAAACAAATTCAATCAAGCGGTTCTCAACAAATGTAATTTCAAATTGATCGGCCAGAGCGGAAATAGGTTCGAAAATCGAGTTAAAACTTTCTAATTTATACTTATTTATATAGTTATCAAACACTTTCGAATATTGATCTTGCGCTAAGATGGTGATAACGAAACTCATCATGACACTTCGAATTTCGATTTCGGATCCTTCAAGATAATATCCTTTAGAACGGTTGTTTTTGATTTCAATATGATGGTCTTCCAACTTTGATGATAACTCTTTGATGTCGGATAAGATCGTTGATTTACTTGATTTCAAGGCTTCAATAAAATGATTCAAAGAGATCAAATCCTCGTGAATGAACATCAAAAGATACATAAATGCCAATCGTTCATTCTTCCCAAAATAATATTTCGATTCCTCATAATATTTTCCAATCATTTCTTTTAAAATCAATCTAACTTCACAAGAAATAACAGTTTCAACTGATTTTTTTAATGTTATCTTCTCAACATTCCTTACTTCCAAAAATTGATTGACCTTATCCAGTCGATATTCAATCTGCCTTCTGTTAAAAAAAGTTTCATTTTCTATTTCAGAATATGAAATTGTTTTTTTCCCAATAATAACTTCCAAAATGGAAACTATTTCTTTATCAATGATCATGTTTACCTCCGGTGAAGTCAAAATGAACTTTTTACTTTACTAATCAATTGAATTCTTATGTTATTGACATGATCAAAATCAGCTTTACGATTAGGAGAATTTAAGATATGTACTGACAATTGATTGTGAATCTAAAACTCGCACTATATTCAACATAGTACAGTCATATTGTTAAATAAGCAAATTCTCTAAAAAGCGCATTCAGCAAAGTAGTTTAAAATAGTAGGTTGAAATTGCTCGAAAACACAAGAAAAATCGAAGTTACACTGGCAGTTACAATAATATTATTTATTTAAAGTCAGCTTAATTATCACTATTCCTTTTGAAAAATATTGAATGTCTTTTTCTATTATACACATGAATCATTACCATTGTTGCTCTAAATGTGGACCTGTTCCACTAGTCATATTATCGTTGTTTTACCAGTAGAGAAAAATCGATAACGTTATAACTATGGCGGTTATAGGTAAGTTTCTTTGCATTTTTTTGGATACTACTTGCATATTCTCCCTATTTTCATACAATATTCTTCTGAGAATCATACTAGTTACGCTTATTATAAAAAAACATATTCCGTAACCCGGATTGGTCTTTGGGGTCAGTCATTATAATAAAGTCACTTCTTCTTAACGTAACTAAATTCTTTCTCGGTTAAATTAAGTATTTGATCTCTTTTAGCGATTATCTCTTCATATTTATCAACGTATAATCTCTTTAGATTATTAAACTTTACTTTGGAAGTAGGGAATCTGGAAATTTCACTTTCTTGGTTTATTGCCACTGAAATCTTTTGATCAAGAAAGACAAGTCTTTCAATGATAAGCTCTCGAATAATCTCTTCTTCTCTTTGAAGTTCTGTTATCTCAAAAACTTGATGCAACTCTTTAGATAAATTTTCTAAAGATTCAACATATTCCAAATATCTATTTGCATCATTAATGAACTCAAAATTCGCCAAGATATTAAAAACATCCTCATTTTGTAAAATTTTCCCTGTATTTTCGATGATTGGTTTTGTGACTTCAGTCCATTGTCTGATAACTTCGAACTCATATTGGTCGAATTGATCGAAAAATTCGCTAAACGATTTGTATAGCCAACCTCGGATGTTTCGATTATCGAACGAGAGTATTGTATTCGAAACTTCTTTCAAAGCCCTATATTCATGATGATAAAATAAATTCATCGCATAACTTAGTAAGTTGCTTAATTCATCACTGTCACTGTTTCTAACGACTGATTCATTTTCATTAAACACATCAAAATCATCACTATTTGCATTTCTCAAATGTATTTCTTCTCGGAAATTAGAACTTCTGATAGGTATTTTTATCATCGTCGATCTCTCCTTTCAATCTCCACATAGTTAACTATAAAAGAAAATGCGATTGAGATAATTCTATTAAAACCAATTCATTTTTATAATAGAAAACAACTCGAATGAGCAGAGCCTAAATTGAATCTTTTTGATTTTTTATTGCTTGTGTATTGTAGTGTAGCACAAATTTCAGATGCAAACAACCTAAATAATTCAAATCGTATCAGCAAAATCGAGATGATGTGCATAATAATTTCGGGTTTTAAATACAAACAAAATCCTACACTGTAGGTTACATGAATTTATCAATTCCAGTTTGAACATTTCTTAAAAACCAATGATACTATTTTATTTTATCTTCAACTTCTTTTGCACCTTTGGTATAAAACGCTTCTTCGTCAGGTGCAAGTTCTTTTAGTAATCGTAGAAATTCACCTGCATGCACCTTTTCTTCATCAGCAATATCTTCCAAAACTTCAATCGCAAGCTTATTGTCGGTTGACTCTGCAAGTTGAATATATAGCTGGATGGCTTCGTATTCTGCTGCGACCATAAAACGAACTTCTCTAATCAACTCAGCATCGGTTAACTTTCGCTTATTAGCAACACCGGAAAACGGATTTCCAAACTCAGGCATAACAATACCTCCTTTTTTTGGATTCTATTAATATCTTTCGAACTGTATTCATATCCTTAACAATTCCATTTCTATTCGACGAGGTGATCGATGCATTTTTTTGCTGCTATTAACTTCCATTATGAAACATGACTTCATTTTCATACTGGTGATTAATGGCAATTTACGCCATTTGCTCGTGAAAGGACAATACAGATTAAATATTTGTAAAAGCATCAAAGTTTCAAAAAAGCGAGCAGGTCACTGTTGAGTCGGTCTTTATGAGTGTAAGCAAGTCCGTGAGGAGCTCCTGCATAAATTTTCAGAATAGCGTTTTTGACTATTTTCGAAGATGCTTTTGCTGCAGCTCCGATTGGAACAATCTGATCATCATCGCCGTGAATAATCAGCGTCGGTATGTCAAATTTTTTCAGATCCTCAGTGAAATCCGTTTCGGAAAATGCCTTAATGCAATCATAAGTGTTTTTGTGTCCTGCACTCATGCCTTGAAGCCAAAAGGAATCAATCATACCCTGCGAAACCCTAGAATCCTTCCTGTTAGCTCCGAAGAATGGTCCGGCAGCAAGATCTTTATAAAACTGAGACCGATCCGTGAGAGAACCGAGACGTATATCGTCGAATTTCTCAATAGGTAAACCACCCGGATTAGATGCTGTTTTCAGCATCAACGGCGGAACTGCCGAAATCAATGCAACTTTTGACAGACGTTTTGTACCATGACGGCCAATATAGCGGGCAACTTCTCCGCCGCCTGCGGAGAAACCAACAAGAACAACGTCTTTGAGATCGAGCTCTTCAATAAGCTGTGAAAGATCGTCCGCATAGGTATCCATATCGTTACCATTCCAAGGCTGGCTTGATCTGCCGTGTCCGCGACGGTCATGCGCAATACAGCGATAGCCTTTAGAAGCCAGAAATAGCATTTGAGATTCCCAACTATCCGAATTTAGCGGCCAACCGTGACTGAACACCACAGGTTGTCCTGTACCCCAATCCTTGTAATAAATTTCTGTTCCATCCTTCGTAATGATTATGCTCATAATTAGCCTCCTTTTTTATCGGCTAGGGTCAGTGAACTCTAATGTCCATCTATGGATTGACCCAATTGTGATACAATTTCATTAATCTAGCGAATTAGACAAAGCGTATCTTTATAAATTTTTAGCAACGAAATCCCAGTTAACAAGGGTCCAAAACTTTTCAACATATGAGGCACGTGCATTACGATAATCAATATAATATGCATGCTCCCATACATCACAGGTCAAAAGTGGAGTTTTCCCTTCAGTCATTGGATTTCCTGCGTTACTCTTACTCACGATTTCCAACTTACCGTTTTGATCTTTTACAAGCCAAGCCCATCCAGATCCAAAGGTTCCTACTGCTGTTTGGGTGAATTTTTCTTTAAATTCTGTAAATGAGCCAAAGTTCTGATTAATAATTTCGGCCAGTTTACCTTGTGGTTTCTGACCTCCGTTTGGCGATAGACAGTTCCAGTAAAAAGTATGATTAAATACCTGAGCTGCATTGTTGAAGATTCCACCGCTTGACTTCAAAATAATATCTTCTAACGACATATTTTCAAATTCAGTACCGACAATCAACTTGTTCAGATTGGTTACATACGTTTTATGGTGTTTATTATAATGGTATTCTAATGTTTCTTTAGATACAGTTGGCTCCAAAGCATCCATACTATAAGGTAATGCTGGTAATTTATGTTCCATTTTTCTCTTTCCTTTATAAATCCGCTTAGGATTTATCCTTTCTTTAGAATAACTTAGATTACATGTATACAAGTTTAGTATACACCCAATTACTAATCTAAACACGTTTTGGCAGAAATTGTAGATTTCAATAAGACGTCACCCATATTTAAAATAGAGGATTCTGTACGTTACTTAGATGGTTATAATTGATAGAAGTGGGTAAAAATGGTTTTTTTTGCTTGATAGTTAAGAATGTTATGTGGCAAATGATGGATTAGCTGTACTAAACTGGAGAGATAAAATGGATTTTATCCAAAACCTACTTAATGTACTTTCTCCGAAATGACTATTATGGGGAGTAATAATACTACATCAATCTTGGGAATGATTATAAATATTTTTTAAATGCGTTGGAATGAATGAAGTAGAGATTCTTGTTTTTCCTGATTTAATCTAATGGATGTGCTATGCTTAATAATATTATTCAAAATACCACAAAATAGGATAAGGACTTAGTAAACGATAACAGCAAATGGCAGCACTATATATCGCAGCATATACTATTATGTTATGCCCTGTTTCTCCATCGATAAGAGGACTGTTTTAAAAATTCTCTTATCGATGAAAAAACTAATTATTTCTGTCATGAGAGCAAATGCTATTGTTACTATATATACTGCTGTAATCATTATAAATTTAACTTCTAGAAATTCTTTTAACGATTGAATTATATGGATAGAATCACTTTACCATAAACTTTATATAAGACATATTAGGTGTTACTTATAGTCGATTAATTATTCTTTCTATTTTCATTTAACCACATCAACATCTTCAATTAAATTTACACTTTTAGAAACAGATATTGAATTAATACTAAATAAGTTCTCACCATTAACACCA
>Ga0123339_10001268_pt1 | contig 17725 bp, 14 predicted proteins | sample lystaG_FD_89956 | JGI IMG/M metagenome (GOLD analysis project Ga0123339, IMG submission 89956) | Glacier valley bacterial and archeal communities from Borup Fiord, Nunavut, Canada, to study Microbial Dark Matter (Phase II) -... | ecosystem: Environmental > Aquatic > Freshwater > Ice > Glacier ... | reverse complement strand
TTCTGAGGCGAGGAACGCCTCGTCTTTGCGGTTGGTCAGCACACACATCTCGATTAGCAGCACCGGCACATGGCTGTAGATCGAACCCGTCAGCGCGCCGCCAAGCTGCCTGCCGACCTGCGTCTGGTTGTCGGTTCGGATGCCGCGATCGCGCAGCGCACCCGCCAGCGATTTGAGCAGCGCGGCATGAAAAGCACGGGCGGCGCGATGGCTGGTACTGATTATCTTCTGGTCTGGGCCGCGAACGCCGTCTTTCGTGCCCTTTCGGTCGGGGTAAAAAGTAGCGATCCCCGTATCCGGCACCGCGTCGCAGTGCAGCCGCAGAAACAGGTCTGCGTGCGCGGCGTTGGCGACCTCAGCACGCGCCTTGCTCTCCACATTTTCTTCCGCGCTCGTTTTGGTCAGCACGACCGTGATGCCCTGCCGCTGCAGTTCCGCCTTCAGCCGCAGCGCCATCTTCCAGCAGATCAGATACTCCTTGAGTTGCTTTCCCTCCGCCCCGATTGTCTTCAGTCCGTGACCCGGATCGATACACACGACACTTTTCGCGACCGGCGCGACGGCGGGAGTTACGGTCTTACCCTGTAGCAATAATGCCAGTATTGGTATCGGCAGCGCCACAGACACGCACATGAAACCGAACAACGTAATCCATCGGGGCAGGTACATCTTGGAGACTTTCTAACGAAAAGCGGGTGGGTGTTGTGTCCGAAGGACGCTCGGCATATAAAATGAAGCGCATTCAACTAAATCACGTTCGAAGCGGAGCGGAACGTGACGCCGCTCGAAGCGGAATGTGCCGCTTCTGCCAGCCGGATCGGGGTTTCAACTCGCAGAACGGAAAACGCCCGATGGTTCCGTCCTCAGCCCGCGCAGGCGGGCTTCGCAATTCCAGACCGGGACTTCAGTCCCGTGTCGTTGTCGGTTTCGCATCTCCAGACCGGGCATGAATTCTCGTATGCCTGAACATCTCCAGACCGGGACTTTAATCCCGTGGCGATGTGGGCTTTACAACACCCTCGATCGCCATCTGCCCGGCTTCGAGCGCGGCGAGACCCTCCTCGATCGGGATCGGTTCCGGCAAGCCAGCCCGCATATTCTTCACAAAATGGGCGATATGACGATCGGTCGTACGCCCGAAATCGCGGCTCTCGTCGTCGAAGAAGTGGCTGTTCCAAACAAGCGTCAGCGACTCGGCGCCCTTCTGCTCCTGATGAGTCTGGACAATATCCGGGCGCGGCGCGTACTCGAACCGACGGATCGCATCGTCCACCTTCACCCGCCCCCGCTCACCCATCATCTCGAAACTGTAGATGTCGGGGTCTTTGTAATCGCCATCGACGCCCGCAACGAACGTCCCGACCGCCCCGCTCGCGAACTGCAAACTAAAAGCAGCTGTAGTGAACTGTCCGGTGCCGCGCGGGTCGTAGGCGTGACCGGTGATGCTCGCGATCTCACCTCCGAGCGTCTGCAGCATATTGAAGCCGTGCGACTGCATATAGAGCAGGTGTGCGAGCGGATCAATCTGACGCTCCGGATAGTGACCGCCCGTGAACCGCCATATAAAATGCAGTGGTTTGCCCACTTTACCGTCGCGAATATGCTCCTGAACGAGAATGAACGGCGTAGCATAACGGTGGTTGAAGTTGACTCCGCAGGACACGCCCTGCCGACGGGCAAGCGCGACCAACTCCTTCGCTTCGGCGACATCCATCGTCAGCGGCTTCTCGAAAAAGCAGTTCACTCCCGCTGTCAGCGCCTGTTTATAGGGCAGGAAATGCTGGTCGTCCGGCGTGATCACGCTGACGAGATCGAGGTTTTCTTTCTCCAGCATTTCGCCGAAATCGAGATAGGCGTTCGCCCCGTACTGCTTCGCCATCCGATCGACGCGCTCCCGGTTCGCGCTCCCGCAAACTGCGACGAGCTCGGTGTCAGGATTACGCCAGTAGGCTTCGATATGCACACGTCCCCAATTCCCCGTTCCCAGCACTCCGACACGCAATGGTTTCTGTTCGCTCACGCAGCATCTCCTGGGCGCAATATTTCGTTTCGACCTCCGTTTCCCTGCCGGAACCTAAATGTCCTGCCTCAAATTCGTGACTGCATCAACCAATAATATTAACTATAGTTAATAGAAGTATTGACAGCATGGTTAAATTGAGGTAGCATAACTCTGAATTAACCTGTGTCAATTCCAATTTTGATCTTACTCAATCCAGGGAGTTTTGCTGATGGCCACACATTCCGTCGAAGACTATATCAAAGCGATCTATAAAACGCAAACGGATTCAGAGAACGTGACGACACACGATATCGCAGCACGGGTGGGAGTGAGTACGCCTGCCGTCAGCAAAATGCTGCCGCGTCTGACCGCGCTGCGACTCGTCGAGCATACCCCGTATCAGGGCGTTCGCTTGACTGCTGCAGGCGAAAAAATGGCGCTGGAAATAATCCGTCATCACCGCCTGCTCGAACTCTACCTCGTCGAAGCGCTCGGCTACGGATGGGACGCAGTACATATCGAGGCGGAACGGTTGGAACATCACATTTCGGAGGAGTTCGAGGAGAGGATTGACGTGCTGCTCGGACACCCTGCCACCTGTCCCCATGGTGATCCGATCCCGACGCGTGAAGGCACCGTGACAATGCTGCCCGACACTGCGCTCTCGACACAGGATGCGCCCGCGAGCCTTCAGATAAGACGTGTTCGCGATGAGGACGCTGCCCTGCTCCGCCACCTGAAAACGCTGGGACTACTGCCCGGAACAGCGATCGAGTTCCTCGAACGCGAACCTTTCGGCGGCGCGTTCGTCGTGCGCGTCGGCTTGAGCTCGGAGACCGTTCGTGTCGCTCCACAGGCGGCGCAGCAGATTTTCGTCGCGCCACGAATAGTAGAAAGATCGACAGTAATGAGTAAGATAAATGAGTAAGATACAAGAAAGCCAGATAGAACACAGCCGGCTTAGAACCGAATTTTCCACTGTGAAGCGGAGTGCGGATGAAAATGCGTAGTGAACCCATGCAGCTTCTTGCGCCCGCCTCCGCTTCCGAAACTGTGGCGTCGGTTGCCTCCCTGTCCGAGGCGCACCGTAGCGTCCTTGTGCCGCGCAACGCGCGGGGATGGCGGCAGTTCGCTGCAGTCGCGGGACCTGGCTTCATGGTCAGCGTCGGCTACATGGATCCCGGCAACTGGGGAACCGATCTTGCGGGCGGCGCGAAGTTCGGCTATCGGCTGCTCTGGGTGATTTTAGGTTCCAGCCTGATGGCGATGCTGCTGCAGACGCTCTGCGTGCGTTTAGGTCTGGCGACTGGCAAAGACCTCGCGCAGATGTGCCGCGACGAGTACAAAAAACCCGCCTGCATCGCGCTCTGGCTGCTCTGCGAAGTCGCGATCATTGCCTGTGATCTGGCGGAGGTGATCGGCTCTGCAGTCGCGCTCAATCTGCTGACCGGGCTCCCGCTCGTCGCAGGCGTTCTGGTTACGGGCTTCGATGTACTGCTTCTGCTCGGGCTGACAAAACTCGGGTTCCGCAAACTGGAGGCGGTCGTGATCACGCTCGTCGCGACGATCGCGGGCTGTTTTCTGCTCGAGATCGTGATGGCACATCCAGACTGGCGCGGCGTCTTACAGGGCACCTTTGTTCCTTCACTGCCGAGCCGTGATGCGCTCTATGTCTCGCTCGCCATACTCGGCGCGACCGTGATGCCGCACAATCTCTACCTGCATTCTTCGCTCGTACAGACCCGCGATCACGATCGTTCTCCCAACGGAATTCGGCAGGCAATACGCTTCAACACCCTCGATACGCTGATCGCGCTCGGCGCCGCGTTCTTCGTCAACGCCGCGATTCTGGTCGTTGCCGCCGCCGTTTTCCACAATCGCGGGCTCATGAATGTCGAGGATCTCGGCGAAGCGCACCGTCTGCTGACGCCTCTGCTCGGCGGCGCGGCTGCCACCGCTTTCGCACTCGCGCTGCTTGCCTCAGGGCAGTCCTCGACGATCACGGGAACACTCGCCGGACAGATCGTAATGGAAGGCTTCGTGCATCTGCGGGTTGCGCCCTGGCTGCGCAGGCTGATTACACGCTCACTTGCGATTATTCCGGCTGTCGTGATCATCGGCGCGTCGGGGGGCAAAAACACGGTCGGGCTGCTGGTGTTCTCGCAGGTGATACTCTCGATGCAGCTTTCGTTCGCAACCTTTCCGCTGCTGATGTTCACTTCGGACCCGCGTAAAATGGGCGCATTCGTGAATGCGCTCTGGCTGAAAGCTGCAGGTTATTTTGTCTGCATCGTGATTGCAGCGCTGAACTTCTATCTGCTCGGACAGACAGCCTACGATCACTTCAAAATAGGTGGCATCGCCGCATTGGCGGCGATCACGCTTGGCGTGATCGTTTTCTCACTCTGGGTCAAGTACGGTTATAGAGAGTCAGCGCGAAGTATCCCATAGTAGAGTGCGGCGTTCAATCACACTGACATACCAAAACCTCCTGCGGTAATGTGTGCAAATAGGCACACATTACCGCAAGAGGTTTGATTTCATCTGATCGCTCAGATTCGGAACTCGATTTCAGACAGCTTGTATTCGCGATCCCGTCCGTAGGACGACCGGCGGAACGCCATCTGAGCCGGTGGTTTTCAACCACCTGCTTCAACCCTGGGAACACGGAACGCCTTAGACCCAGGTTTCAACCTGGTTCGTTCCGCAATGAGATCAGTTCTCGTCGTCGCTGTCGCCGCCTAGCTGCAGATTGGTCTCGGATACCTGATCTGAAGTGGACTTAGTCGTGATCGTTCCGGTCCAGAAGTTGTCGCCCCACATGAAGTTTTGTCCCAGTGTCGATGAGCCGTAGATGGCTTTGTTGGCGACAAAGTTATCACCCCACATGAAGTTGTTTCCCCAGACGATGTTCGTGCCCCAGAGCGCATTGCTGATACTGATCGTGCCGTCTGCATTGCGAACGAGCGTCGGGCTTGCTGCGCCCAATGGCGCAGTCACTGTGGACTTCAATGCGGTGATGATGTCGAGGTAGCCAGCGCCGTACGAAACGAACTCGCTGTTCCCGACTTTCTGCGCAGTGAGCATCAGGCGTGCCTTGATCGTGTCGGGAGTGAGCGTCATGTCGGCGTTCAGCAGCAGAGCGGCGGCTCCCGCAACGACCGGTGATGCCATCGACGTTCCCGAAAGACGCATATAGACCTGCGGCCCAACGCCGTTGTAGGAGAGGGGATCGACGAGCGATGTCGGAGAAAGCAGTGCGAGTGTGCTGCCCGGAACGGCGAGGCTTTCGATCGCATTTCCCGGCGCAACGAGGTCGGGCTTCAGCACCAGGTCGCCAACGCTCGGCCCCCGGCTGCTGAAGGAGCAGATCTTGTCGTCGGTTCGTGTCGCGGTACTCAGCGTATTCATTGCGCCGACCGTAATCACGTAAGGATCGTTGCCGGGACTGATGATTGTGCCATAAGCAGTCGGACTATTTTGATCGCTCGGTACTGAGCGACCGGCGTTGCCCGCCGCACAGACTACCACGATGCCTGCCGACCAGGCGCGTTCACAAGCCTGGCACAGGGGATCGGTTTTATAACTCTCCTGTACCCCATGACCCAGGCTCAGGTTGATGATACGGATATTGAGAGCAGCGCGGTTCGTGACACACCAATCGATACCCTGAATCACCGTGCTGACGCTGCCGGAACCGTCTTTGTCCAGCACCTTGACTCCGATGATTCGCACACCGGATGCGACACGTGTCATCGAGGTATTGTAATGATTGATCGTCGCGTCGAACCCATTTCCCGCGACGATACCGGCGACATGCGTACCGTGCCCGTTGTCGTCGTAGGGCTGTGTGCGATTATTGACGAAATCGACCCATCCGGCAAGCCGAGGAGTCGGCAGGAGGAGATCGTCATGCAGATTGACGCCGCTGTCGATGATTGCAACGCCGACTCCTGCGCCACTGAGCCTATAAGAACTCAACGCCACATCCGCTCCGATTGTCGGGTTCAGGCTGTCTGAACAAGTGCTGAGCGGAAGGTCCGGGGAAATATGCAGAATATGGCGATCTTTTGCAAGCCGTATGATGTCGGCTGATGTCAGCCTGGCTGCATACGTGCCATGCACATTGATTGCTGCTATCGGATGCACCAGGTGGCGCGAAAGGGTGTCGAAATGCGCTGCATGAATGCCCGAACCCGTTGCCGGAATCAGCGAATGATTCAGCGTTCGCAGTAAGCGCGTATCCGATTCATCGGACTGGATGATAACAGGAATGCGGGAGCCGCGTGACGATGCTGCAAGAGAGGAATGCATCAGCGGCGCGATTTTCAATGATTGCGACGAGGTCAGCGAGGCAGTCGGAGTACGATCGGTATGTACCGCCTGTGCTTTTGTGCCCGTGCTATTCGACAGAAGCAATGTTACGAGACAGAAGACTGCGGCGCGGCTTGAGAAGCGGCTGAACAGCGCTGGCACGAGTGGTCGCGATTCAATCGACGAAACGCGCGATGAAGATGATAACGAGGATAAAAACGGTGCGTTCGATGAAAAGAGTGCGCACATTCGGGAAGAATGACCGGTGCGCGGAGCGACGGGTAGAGTGGTTTTACACGGTTTGCAGACTGTTTGCGAGAAAAAGAACACGGTGTACTCCCTGATCATCGTGTGCTTCGCAGGATTCCCATTCGTCAGATGTATTGCCGGGATTCTCATCGTGTAGAAGCAGAAAGAGCAAGGTTCCGTGAATCTTGTACTGCCCTGGCTACCATGTCTGAACACGCATAGGAGTCTGGAAGCGGGTATCGCATAGTGTTACAGTGTCGTGTTCACCAATCGTGAGTGGACGCGAAGGATCGCGGCTCGATAGCGCTGTCGTGTCCGATTACGTGATGATCTGCATCATGTAGGGTAGAGAGATGTCTCCGCTGTACTGACTGGCGGAAGCATTTTTCAGCGTCATTGTCAGCAGTCTACAGCAAAAGCCACCAGACAGTTGCGACATTCCTCTGATCAGCAGAGCAGCGGTGTGGAGAACTGCAGCGCTTTCGTTAGAGAAGCTGTCGAAAATCGGTTCACCTGATGGCGGCGAAACGATGCTGGCGAGCAGGATCGGAACGAACCTGTGCTTCGCCTGGCGAGCGGACGTGATCTGCCCTGTCATGGCAGCGATGCCATGGCTGTTCAGAGTAGAGGACGGACGACATGAATGCAGAGGGAGTTGAGAAAAGCGTGGAAACTCACGCGGATGAGCGTTTCTCGAATCGAACTGCACGAACCAGTGAAGACGGGCTGCGAACTATCTCCGGACGCCCGTCTCAAGGGTCGTGCGGTACTTTAGTCGGATAGCTCTTCTCTATTATAGTCATAATGCACGTATTTTTGCAGTGTTTTAACGAATAATATCAGTATTTCTGCCGCATTTCAGAATATTGTGTATTTTTTTTTGTATTTATCGATTCACTATTGTAGTTTTACGTCAAAACTTCCTATAATAACAATGGCAATTCTGTCTTTCGCAGGCTGATTGCCATTCGAAACGCCCATCGAACCGGGTGGCTTTCCCATATAGCAACACAGCGCTGTTCGGAGACTCTCCTTGAAACCATTTTCGTTTCGTGTCCGCGCATTCATTTATCTCGTCTGCCTGGTCGGTATCACAGCCTGTCTATTCACCTTCGTGTTCCATCCGATTACGCCTGCTCCGGCGTTCGTCACGAAGGTCATTCTCGGCTCCCTCGTAGCATTCGCCGCTGGAAGTCGCAAAGTGAAGCTGATGCGTACCTCGGCGAACACCGAAGGCGTTTTCATCACGCTCGGATTTTTGATCACCTTCATTGCGATAATGACCCTCGGCACTCGAGCAGGAGTAGTGGTCGGTGCGGCATCGGCAGTGGGGGGGGCGTGGCTGCCGAAGCGACAGCGCGTTCGCCAGATGCTTTTCAATGTCGCAGTAGTCATTCTAAGCGCCGGTGCGACAAGCCTGACGTATAGGCGAGTCAACAATTTTCAGCTGATCAATAAATTTCAACTCGATACATCTCATCTCGTTCCCTATTTCCATTACTTCAGCCCCACATTTGTATTGCCATCGCGAATTCCCTTCGATATTCATCCGCTGCCAGCAACATTTGCGGCAGCATTGGTATATTTTTTGCTCAACTCCTCACTGATCGCCTGTGTCGTGAGTCTCCAGGAGGAGAAGCCTCTTCTGCAGATATGGCAGCAGAGGTTTCTCTGGTCACTACCGGGATTTCTCGGCGGAGCCTACTGCGCGCTGCTCGCAATTACCCTGATCGATGCCCAGTTGAGACTGCTTGTATTGATGCTTCCAATAATCGGTTTCATGTTCAATTCCTATCGCACGAACGCTGGCAGCATTGCACAGAAACTCGAACACATTGAGCAGTTGGAGACAGGACGCCTCGCGCTGCACGAACTTTACTTTTCGACAGTGCGGTCTCTCGCTACCGCCATCGATGCCAAAGATCAGTACACACACGCGCATATCCAGCGTGTCCAGCACTATACCCTCGCGATCGCCGCAGAATTAAAAGTAGACGGACCGGATCTCGAAGCGCTGAGAGCGGGAGCGCTGCTCCACGATGTCGGCAAATTGGGCGTACCCGACAACGTACTCCTAAAGCCGGGACAGTTGACGCCGGAAGAATTCGAGAAGATGAAGGCCCATCCCGTCATCGGTGCCGCTATTCTCGAACCTGTGCGGTTTCCTTATCCGGTGGCCGCAATCGTGCGTCATCATCACGAGAGATGGGACGGCAAGGGCTACCCCGACGGACTTGCTGGTGAAGACATTCCTCTGGGCGCACGTATTCTCTCTGTCGCCGATGTCTATGACGCACTGACTTCCGACCGGCCGTATCGTCCAGCATGGACGCGCGGCAGAACACTCGCCTTCCTGAAAGCGGAAGCGGGCAGGCAGTTTGACCCACAGGTAGTCGATATATTCCTGGCGCTGGGCTCTCATGTTTTCGCGGAGGACGATGCTAAAATCGAGGGGGCGGCGCTGATTTATGGCGCGTCGATCCTGCCCGTTGCGCTCCTTGAACGCCGACACACCGGCAGCACGACTTCTGAATTGTGGGTACTCAATGAGGTGGAAAGAACTCTTGCCGCTGCGCGTCCATTGCGCGACCGCCTCGACACTTTGAGTACCAAACTGGCGGAAGCCGTCCCGGGTACAACCTGCGCTTTCATGCTCCTCGACGTAGACCGCAATCCCCTTCTTCGCCTCACTAACGGTACGACAGCCGATCTCTCCTTGCCCCGGCGCGGTCTGAGGGTGCTGGCTGCAGCGGGTACAAACGCCGATATTCTGTTCGCCAATCCGATTATGGAGATGGACAGTCCCTCGGCCTGCGTTGCAAATACATGTCAGACCTACCGTGGTATTTATAACGACATCGGGTTTTCGTGGTCGATCCCGGGCGAATCCGAGCGACCAGTCCGTTCTGTGCTAATCGTGCCGCTGCTCTCCGAAGACGAAGCCTCTGGAGATTCGACAGTTACTGAGTCTGCAGGTACGCTGAGCCTCTATCATGCCGATGTCGACGCTTTCTCACGGGAAGACGAAAGGCTGATGACGATCATCGCAGGAAAAGTCTATGCCGCGATCGAAAGCGATCTGGAGCTTGCTGGCGGATCTGTTCTGGCTGCGAGCGCCGTTTTGATAACAGCTCCACTGATTCAGGGCACTACTCTGGCATAGCGCGGAAATGAACATGACCACAGTCTGCATTGATAACTCGCTGCATACGTAGAGTAAATTCGTCGATGCTGGAACATGAATTGACTTCCACTGTCGAATAATCGTATACTGTAGTTAAGCCGACCTCGTTTCAGCCTTCCGCCGCCCGACCGCCGTGGACGGCTGATTGCTTTTATTGCGTCGCAATGAGTGCGGACAGCTACTATCCAGCCGAAGCGGTTCATTCGGAACAAACCAGCCAGAACGATTCAGTGAAGAGGGAACTTAGAACTTTGCGTACACTGTACGTTGCTCGCGATGGCTATGCAGCTGCCTGCGCCGCGCTCCGCCGCATGACGCTTCAGAACAACCCCCGCATCGAAGCTATCGTACGGGATATACTTGCCGATGTGCAGCTTCGCGGAGACGAGGCGCTGCTCGAGTTGGGGCGAAAATTTGATGCGCCCGAACTCGCGGCGCTCGAAGTGCCGCGAAGCGAATGGGACGCTGCCGGGGAGCAGGTTTCCGCAGAACTGCGGGCGACGATCGAGAAGTCAGCGCTTTCGATTACTGCGTTTCACGAAAAACAGCGCCGACCGAGCTGGCTCGACCCGCAGCCGGGGCGTATCACCGGACAGATGCTGCGCCCGCTCGATAAAGTCGGGGTGTATGTGCCGGGGGGAACCGCCTCCTATCCGAGCTCTGTCCTGATGGCGGCGATCCCTGCGCGCGTCGCCGGTGTTCCCGACATTACGATCTGTACGCCCGCGCAGAAGAATAGTAGGGTATCTCCTCTTGTTCTTTATGCGGCGAAAGTTGCCGGGGTGCAGCGGGTATTTGCGATCGGTGGCGCACAGGCGGTCGCCGCGCTCGCTTATGGAACCGCCACTGTTTCGGCAGTCGATAAGATCGTCGGACCCGGCAATGTATATGTCAACATCGCCAAAAAGCTGCTGTGGGGCATCGTTGATATCGACATGCTGGCGGGTCCGAGCGAAGTATGCGTCGTCGCCGACGAAGGCGCAAACCCTGTTTATGCCGCGCTCGACCTGCTGACGCAGGCAGAACACGATGTCGAATCCGCCGCCTATCTGATCACGCCCTCGGCAGTGTTTGCTGAGCGGGTCTCCACTGAGATCGAACGACAGCTGACCCTGCTCCCACGCCGCGAAATCCTGAAGCAGGCGCTGGACAATCACGGCAGAATACTAATCTCGGAGTCGCTGGAGCAGGCGTACGAACTCGCGAATGTATGCGCTCCCGAGCACCTCGCGCTGATGGTGCGCGACCCATTCGGTGCGCTGGGTTTAATCCGCAATGCGGGAGCGGTGCTGCTCGGCGACTACTCGCCACAGACGCTCGGCGACTATGCGGCGGGTCCCAGTCATACACTGCCGACGAGCGGGACCGCGCGGTTCGCCTCACCGCTTCATGTCGACACTTTCATAAAAAAAACGAGTTTCATCTACTACACATCTACTGCGCTGGCTGAAGCCGCTCCCACGCTGATAGATTTCGCGCGTGCCGAAGGTTTCGATGCTCACGCCGAAGCGGTTGTCGCGCGCTGCGAACAATAAATCCCGCGATTCAACATTGGAGATTATCACTGACCACCGCAGCCAGCAGCCCACGCCGCGCGAGCATCACGCGTAAAACGAATGAGACCGATATTTGCCTGACGCTCGATCTCGACGGGGACGGTGGCAGCGATATCATTACTGGCGTCGGATTTTTCGATCACATGCTGACGCACATCGCGCGGCATGGGCTCTTCAGCCTGAGCGTGCAGGCAGTCGGTGACACGCATATCGACGACCACCACACGGTCGAAGACGTCGGAATCGCACTCGGAATGGCTTTTGCCGGGGCGCTTGGTGATCGTGCAGGAATTGTGCGTGTGGGCAACTGTGCCGTGCCGATGGACGAAGCGCTCATCGACTGCGCGATCGATATCAGCGGGCGCGGCTTTCTGGCAATCGATCTGCGCTATCCTACGCCGAAGCTCGGCGATTTCACGATGGAGCTCGTGCCGGAGTTCTTTCGAGCCGTCGCTGTGAACGCGGGATGGACGGTGCATCTGCGCCAGCTTGCGGGCATAAACACACATCATATCGTCGAATCAGCGTTCAAAGCATTCGGGCGGGCGGCGGCGCAGGCTGTGCGCCATGATCCCCGCGTGATCGGCATCCCCTCAACGAAGGGCGTGCTTTAGTACAACTCGACACTCCAGCGAAGGTGAACTCGAATCGCCACGACTGGAGGAACGAAATGAGACGGACAGGTAACACTACCGGACAGCTTTCCAATCGTCTTTCTGACAGAAAGCTTTCTAACAGAAAAAAGAGCGACAGCGGGATACTGATACGCGCCGGACTGATCGTTTTGCTTGCGATCGGCTTCGTCGGCGCACTGCGTTGGGCAATGGGCGTGACGAACGCAAATACGCACCAAATCTCGAACGGTCTGACACGCGTACAGGGCAGTATGGACACCTCGAATGCGAGTGCTGCGGTGCAGCGCTCGTTTGCGAAGCGCGATCGTGACCAGGGTCCGACCATAGAGCCGGAAGAGTCTGGCGGGCAACACAAATAAGATTCGAGATAACTATTCACCCATCGGGTCAGCCAGCAGATCAAGGCTAACGAGAAGTGTATTCTCTCCCCCTCCTTGCGAAGGAGGGTGTCGGGGGGTAAGGGTGAATGGTTATGATTCGAGCACGATTCAGGAAGGAAGCGGCGCTGTATGATTGCGATCGTCGATTACGGGATGGCAAACCTGCGGAGCGTCGAAAAAGCGCTGGCGTACGTTGGCGGCGACCCCATGATTACGGGCGACCCTGAGATCATCGCCAGTGCGGACAAAGTCGTGCTGCCAGGTGTCGGAGCGTTCTGCGCGGCGATGAGCAATTTGACGGCGCGGGGACTGCGGAACGCTGTCCTGTATGCGATCGACGCCGACAAGCCGGTGCTCGGTATCTGCCTCGGTTTACAGATGCTGTTCGAATCGAGTACGGAGATGGGCGCGTCAGCGGGACTCGGTGTCCTGCCGGGGAAAGTCGTCTCATTTTTTGCCGACGGTATCCCTGTCGGAGCCGGTGATTTGAAAGTTCCTCACATCGGCTGGAACAGCCTCAATCTGCACGGAAAATCGCGTCTCCTGCGAGGAATCGATCCCGGCGCACGGGTCTATTTCGTGCACTCTTACTTCCCACAACCCTCCGATATGAGCCTCACGATCGCCACCAGCAACTACGGAACCGACTTTTGCTGCGCGATCGAACGCAGCAATCTATCTGCCACGCAGTTTCATCCCGAAAAGAGCGGCGCGGTCGGCTTACAAATCCTGCGAAACTTTGTCGAGTGGGAATGAGTAGTACCCGTTATAACGAGAGACAGAGACCATGGACATCTATCCGGCAATCGATATCAAGGGCGGCAAGTGCGTTCGGCTTCTTCAGGGACGCTTCGATGAAGTGACGATGTACGGCGACGATCCGGTCGTGATGGCGCTGCGCTGGCGTGACGAGGGCGCGAAGTGGCTCCATGTCGTCGATCTGGACGGCGCGCGTTCCGGTCATCAGGAGGGCGGCAACCGTCACATCATCTTTCAAATCGTGCGCCAGACGGGACTGCCAGTGCAGTTCGGCGGCGGCGTGCGGAGCGCGGAGATCGTCGCGGAAATGCTGGAGATCGGGGTTGCGCGGGTCGTGGTGGGCACGGCAGCAGCACGCGATCCGGGTCTGGCGCAGCGGCTCTTCACCGAATATGGAGACCGTATTGCGGTTGGCGTGGATGCGCGTGACGGCATCGTCGCGGTGCAGGGGTGGCAGGAGCACATCGGGGAGACAGCAACCGTCTTCATGAAGCGAATGGCGCAACTCGGTGCAAAAAGATTCATTTTTACCGACATCGCGCGGGATGGAATGCTGCAGGGCGTGAACATCGAGGCATTGACGGCAGCGGCAGCGGCAGTACCAGGAGTTGCGGTGATCGCCTCCGGGGGCGTGTCGGGAATGCAGGACATTCATGCGATACGCGACATGAATGCGAGCCATGCGCCCAATGTAGACGGCATAATCATCGGCAAAGCGCTCTATACCGGCGATATTTCGCTGTCAGATACGCTGACTGTAGAACTGTAAATAAGCTGCTGAGTGTTGGAGGGGCGCAGTTTGCTGCGGCTTTTTCCTTAAGAGTTGCTCATAGTGCAAGGAATTAATACCTCGAACATTTTGGAGGAATAGATATGGGTCAGGATCTCGTAGCATTGGTAGCTGTATTGATGGTATTCAGTGTTCCTATCGCCGCAATACTCACAACCCATCATCGCAAGGTGCTTGAATTGAAACTGCGTCTGCAGGGGCAGGGCAGCGAAAACGTACGCTCTGAGGTCGAGGCGCTTCGCCATGAAGTTCGCGCGTTACGGGACACGACGATGCAGTATGACCTCAGTTTCGACGCCGCACTCGAAAGAATGGAAAGTCGTGTCGGCGGCATCGAACGTGCGGGCACGACTGGCGTGACAGGCAGCGCTGCTTCGGCTGCTAACAATGCGCCATCATCTGCCCAGAACTCATACGTGTCCTCCGCTGCCTCTTCATCGACGTATAATGACGAGACAGCAACCCTGCGCGCTGGACGCTAACAAAAAGGAGAACGCTTACAATGCCAGAGTGGATGGCTGCTATTCTTTTTCTTGTCGTTGTGATCGGTGTGCCTCTGGGCATTTTTTCGATTCCGCTCACGCTGATCTGGACCCACCACCGCCGCAAGATGGAAGAGCTGCGAAACCAGAAGCAGGTGCGTATTTCAGAGGACGTGCGGGCGGAATTCGCCGCCGTACGCGCGGAAATCAAAGCGCTGCGCGATACCGCAACGCAGTATGACATCAGTTTCGACACCTCTCTGCAGCAGGCGGAGCGGCGGATCGCCGCGCTCGAACGCCAGACGTCTCCCGCAGATCGAACAGCCCACAGGTCAGAATGTCTATCTCGGCGGACGCTGAACCCTAAAAATGAGCTCGCCTAAATGAATTTCATCAGCCCGTTCAACCTGCTCTGGATGCTTCCGATCGGCGGGGCGATCGTCGTGATGTACATCCTCAAACTGCGCCGCAAGGACGTAGTCGTCTCCTCGACTTTTTTGTGGCGGCAGGTGGTGCGCGATGTGCAGGCGAACGCTCCATTCCAGAAACTGCGTAAGAATCTCCTGCTTCTGCTTCAACTGATCGCTGCCGCACTCCTGATCTTCGCGCTCGCGCGTCCCTTCCTGCGAATGACGGGCGCGGGCGGGCGCAACATCGTGCTGATCGTCGATACGTCCGCCTCGATGCGCGCCACCGACGTTGCTCCTTCCCGACTCGAAGCGGCGAAACGCAAAGCGAACGATATCATCGGCGATATGCGCCTCGGCGACCAGATGATGGTCGTCTCCGCCTACTCGCGGCCGACCGCGCTCACCGGCTTCACCAGCGAACGTTCCGAACTCAACCGCGCGATCAGCAGCCTTCAGCCGCACGACACTCCGACGAATATGCGCGATGCCCTCAATCTCGCTGCCGACCTCGTCGCCTCACGCAATGCCGGCGACAGCGGCGTGATCGAACTCATCTCGGATGGCGGGTTCGAGGGCACGGACTCCAGCACAGCCGCAAGCTCCGGCCCGCAGTACACGCTCGCTAATCTCAACCTCGGCAAAACACACGTAGAGTTTCACCCGATCGGCGCTGGAAACGACAATGTCGGCATCACCGCCGTCGATTTCCGCCGCAACCTGGGTGCGCAGAAGTCGGTGCAAATACTGGTCGTGACGCACAATTTCTCTGCCGTCGAGAAGAAATTCACGCAGGAGATTTATGCGGAGGACAATTTGCTCGACGCGCACGAGGTTGTGCTTGCACCTGGCGCCGAGAACACGGAGCCTTATGATATTCCGGAGCCGGAAGCGCCGACGAAGATGCGCGTACACCTCGATTTGAAAGACGATCTGGCGGTCGATAATGAAGCCGTGCTGATTTTGAAGCCACGTAAAACGCTGAAAGTGCTGCTCGTCGGGGGCGATTTCCTCTGGCTCGACAACGCGCTCAAAGTCGACCCTAGCATCGATTTGAGTAAGGCGGCCGCTTTCCCCGCACCCGCAGAAGCGAAAAAATACGATGTCGTGATCTTCAACGAGGCTGCGCCCGCCAAACTGCCGGAGGGCAACTATCTCTTTCTGCACTGCCTGAGCGATCAGTGTCCGGCGAAAGCGGATGGCTTTCAGGACGGCGTCACGGCGGCGGACTGGGAGCGCGAACATCCCATCCTGCGCTACGTAGATTTCAACAACGAAGTTTTCGACAAGGTGCTAAAAGCCTCGCCGCTGGGGTGGGGCAGGGAGATCGTTGTCGGCGATTCCGGTTCGCTCGTCATCGCTGGCGAGAAAAACCAGATGCGCGCGGAATTCGTCGCCTTTTCGCTCAAGCAGTCCCGATTCCCACTCGCGGTCGCCTTCCCGATATTCATACCCAACAGTGTGCACTGGCTCGGAACCGGCAGCGACGACAGCGAGATCGGCCAGACTCCCACCGGCAGTCCGATCACGATTCCCGCGCCGCCCGGAGCCGTTAAACTGACGATCACCAAACCCGACGGCTCGAAACGCGATATCGCTGTCGGCGATCGTGGGGGCGCCGTTTTCGATGAAGTCGATCTGGGCGGAATCTATACGGCGGAAGGCAAAGACTTCAGTTATCCCTTCGCCGCCAACCTCGCCAGCGCCAGTGAATCCAACATCACCCCGCACAAAACGCTGACGATCTCGGACAATCCACTCGTACCGACGACGCGCCGTGTCGTTACCAGACGCGAAATCCTGCCGCTGCTCGCACTGCTCGCGCTGCTACTGCTTCTTATCGAGTGGTACATTTTCCACCGTCGCGTCAATCTGAATTGAGAATGCAGCACTTCAGCATCCGCAGGTGCGCTGCCTGTCAGGTTCTCCCGACCACAGTATTTGTAAGGGCGCTGCTTGCTGCTCCCTCTTTTCCAGGGTATGCCTTCTCGAATGAAAGCGAATCGATGCAAAACACGCCGCGCCTCGTTGCTGTTCAGGTTGGACAGCCTGAGACGCTCGATTTTCATGGCAGAAAGTGGACCAGCGCGATCGATAAATCTTCGGTCATGGGACGTGTCGCGCTGTCGACTAAGAACCTAATGGGCGATCGGCAGTACAACCTGAAATATCATGGCGGCGTCGATAAGGCGGTCTGCTGTTACTGCGCGGTGCACTACCCGATGTGGCGCGAGACGCTCGGCAAGGACGATGATTTCAAGTATGGCGCGTTCGGAGAAAACTTCACCGTTTCTGGAATGCTGGAAGAAGAGGTATGCATCGGGGACGTGTACGCGGTGGGAACGGCGATCGTGCAGGTCAGCCAGCCGCGTCAGCCCTGCATCAACCTGGCGCGAAAATGGGACTTACGGACGCTCCCGCAGCAGATGATGGACAACGGACGAACGGGATATTATCTGCGCGTGAAGCAAACGGGCGAAGTGGGGGTGGGAGACGAGATTAAACTGATCGAACGTCCGTGTCCAGACCTCAGCGTCCTGAAATTGAATCGGGCGATGTATCAGCAGGAAGGCGGGCTTGAACTATTCGCGAGACTTGCGAAGCTGCCCGAACTCGCAGCCAGCGGACGCCGTGTCTTCCAGCGAATGCTCGCCGCAGAGTGAAACTGTCGTACGTCCTGATTGTAACTCTTCCCTGCCAGAGGCGGCCGCGCCTCAAAAAATCAAATGCAGCGGAGCGAATATTTCCCTTCTCCCGAAGCTTCGGGAGAAGGGTCCGGGCGATCTTTTTACCTTTCAGGTAAAAATCCCAGGGCGATGAAAGTCGGCGTGTGAGGGCCGCTCAACGCGGCTGTGAGCCGTCTGTGTTCCGCGAACCGCGAAGCTTATCGATACGCTGCTGCGTCTTCCTGATACGATCTGCGGTGAGTGGATGGTCTCGGAGAAAGTCGGGACCCTCGCTCTTGCC
>Ga0123339_10001263_pt1 | contig 17750 bp, 19 predicted proteins | sample lystaG_FD_89956 | JGI IMG/M metagenome (GOLD analysis project Ga0123339, IMG submission 89956) | Glacier valley bacterial and archeal communities from Borup Fiord, Nunavut, Canada, to study Microbial Dark Matter (Phase II) -... | ecosystem: Environmental > Aquatic > Freshwater > Ice > Glacier ... | reverse complement strand
TGGCATCCGGCATCCCTGCCGCTGCCGCGCGAAGCCCCGCGCTGTCCAACTCCGTCCGCGTGATCGCAACCGACGCCATGCCGTCCACCCCAAGTCGAACCCAGGGTCATGGACCCACAAACGCACCACCTTGGGAAGCCCTGAAGTCAACGTCAGAGCGGGTTGGTATTACAACCGACGCTATGCCCTCTCGTTGGACGGGACGTGGTGGTGGTCAACAACGGTATCGCCATTGTGGGTGGTCCCGGTCCGGCTGCCTTGCCCGACCAGAGATAGATCAACAGATCCGTCCCGCGCTGGGTTTGAAGTTTTCTTTGGCCGCTATCGCCTGCGTTCATACCGGGGCCATGAAGGGGTAAGACCGGGACGTTCTCGGCCGTATCAACGCCATCACCGGCCGGGCCGGCGCCACCAACCCGCCGCGGCCGCGACAGGGCGCTCACCCTGTCGCCCCGAGCAACCCGGCCACGCCGATGGCCGAGCACACGCCGGTCACGAGCCACAGATACCATCCATGAAGCCGCACCGCCGGCGGCAGGGCCGTCGCCGCCAGGAGGATGACGGTCGCGATCAACACTGGCAGCAGCACGGCGTTCGCCACCTGCGCGGCGAGGTTCAGCTGAACCAGGTTCGTTACCCCCCACGTAAGCGCGGCCGCTGCCGCGACCGCACCGGCATAGGCCAGGTGAAACCGGTGGCGGCGGCGGCCCGTGTGGGAGCGCTGCAGGCCAAAGAGTTCCGCCACTCCCCAAATTCCAGCCATCGAACTGACCACGGCCGCCATCATCGAGGCCGCGACCACGCCACCACCGAAGAGCAGCCGGCCCATCTCCACACCGAAGAACGGCGTCAGCGCCTGACTGATCTCGCCCACCGTGTCGAGCGGCTGAAAACGATTCGTGGTGCCGATGGTGGCGGCCGAGGCGACCAGGACGCACGCGGTCAAGATTTGCGTGAGCGCGGCACCCGCCGCCGTTTCCCACCTTGTTACGGTGACGTGCTCGGGTCCTAGGCGCTTTTCCGCCACCGCCGATTGATGGAAGAAGATCATCAATGGGCTGAATGTCGCACCGATCATGGCTGCGCCGAGGAACAGGAAAGAGCGTTCACCGAGCGGGATGTCCGCCAAATCGGCCAGGAGCGCGGTGCCGCTCGGATGCGCCTGCCAGGCCACGAATAGAAACACGAGTTCGAACGCGCCGATCACCAGCGCGATCCGCTCGACCCGGCGATACCGGCCCGAGAGCAAAATGAACACGAGGCCGAGGCTTGCCAGCGGCAGCGAGACCGACCGGGACAGCCCATACATTTCACCCACCCCGGCGATCCCGGTGAACTCGGTCACCAAGGTGCCGAACACGGCTAGCATAAGCACCACGCCACACACACAGGCCCAGGCCGGGCCCAGCCGGTTCCGCACCAGCTCACCAAATCCCAGCCCGGTGGCGAGGCCGAGCCTGACCGCGAGTTCCTGCACCATGAACAGCGGGGGGATCAGCACCAATAGCAACGGCAGCAGCCGGTAGCCCCAGGCCGCCCCGCTTTGCGCCGCGGTCACGATATTGCCGGCGTCCGCATCCGCAATCATCACCAGCAAGCCGGGCCCCCAGACAGCGCTCAACGCCGAGCGGGAGAGTGGCACCGCCGAAAGGGGGCGGCTCACGGCACCAAGGGCCCGGCAAGGCCCGGTTGCGCCCGGGACCATCGGCCGAGCAGGACGATCAGCGCCGCCAGGCCGGCCGGCAGCCCGGCCGACACCGGCCACGGCACCGCCCCCCAGACCTGGTCCGTGAGCGCGGCCAGCCCCACCAGAGCCGCCAATACCGCGCTGGCCGCCGCGGTCATGCCGGGCCAGACCAGCACGCGCGCCAGCCCCGGATGCACCAGTGAAGCCGCCGCAGATGCCAGCACGCCGAACACGGCCAATACCGGGCTACCGCGGGCGAGGGCGGCGATGCCGATGCTGACCGGGAACGCGCCCAGCAGGTCGGTGCCGAGCAGGGCCAGCGTCTGTCCCCGGCCGCCAGGGCTGGGCGCTGCCGCCGAGCGGGGACCGGACCAGAAGCGGGCGCGCACCGCGAAGGTGAGCAGCCCGGCCGCGGCCAGCACTGTCACCCCGGGCACCCGCGCTAGCACCGTCAGCAGCACGGCCAGCAATACACGCTCCGCCACGATGGCCACACTCATGCCCGCATCCGGCGCAGGCAGGCCCAGCGCGCGCGGCATAGCCCAGACCCGCCCCCAGCAGCACGGCCACGGCAGCCAGCTCGGCCACGGCCGACACTAGAACGCCCGTGGCGGACATGCGGCCGGCGGCCGGCGGTAGCCAAGGCGGCTGGCGCACCAACTCGGTCAGGATCGCCATTGCCTGGGTGGGATTGCCGCGGGCATCCGCGCAGGCGCCCACGATCTGGCTCTCGATCGCGCCCAGATGGGCCGACAGCTCCCGCGCATGCACTTGCTGAAAACACGGATCGGCCTCGATGTCGCTGAGATGGGACACATCGACCGCGTGGGCCGGGGTCGTCAGCAGGCAGAGTAGCGCCAGGGCGCACGGCACCCTCATGGGGAGGGGCCGGTCAGGAAGTATTTCATCAACGGGCTGGACGGCGACAGCATCACCGTCGGCGTACCGGGCGCCAGCGCCGTCCGATAGACCTGCAGCGTGCGGTAGAGATCATAGAACGCCGGGTTTTGGCCGAAAGCGGTAGTGGCGATGTCGTTCGCCTCCGCCTCGCCCTGGCCGCGGCTGGCACGGGCGTCCCGCTGCGCTTCGGACAGCAGGACGGTGCGGTCCCGCTCGGCCTTGGCGCGGATTTGCTGCGCCCATTCGAAGCCTTGGGCGCGCAGCTCCTTCGCCTCCCGGTTCCGCTCGGACATCATGCGGTCATAGATCGCCTGGCTGGTCTCGACCGGTAGATTCGCCCGGCGGATGCTGACATCCACCACCTCGATCCCGAGCGGCTTCGCGTCCACCGCCACCACCGCCAGCAGCCGGTCCGTAATGCGGTCACGCTCGGCCGACAGCAACGCCGGCAACATCACCCGGCCCAGCTCCCGCCGCAGCGAGGAGCTGATGATCTGCGCCAATTGCGACCGCGCCTGCGTGTCGGTGCCGACGGCCTGGAAATAGCGCAGCGGATCGGCGATGCGGAATTGGGCGTAGGTCTCGACCTCGATCCGCTTCTGGTCGCCCAAGATGATCTGCTCGGCACCGGGTTCGAGCAGCAAAAGGCGGTTGTCATACAACATGACCGTATCGATTAGCGGCAGTTTCAACTGCAACCCCGGCTCCCGGATGGCGGCGACGGGCTGGCCCAGCCGCACCACCAGCGCCTGCTGCGTCTGGCCCACGGTAAAGAACGAGGCACTCACCGTCGCGGCCACGATGCCCAGCGCAACGATCAGCAGAAGGAGCCTCATGGGACACTCGCGACGGGTGCCGGGAGGGCGGGCGCGTGGAGCGCCGGCAGCGGTAGATAGGGCACGATGCCGGGCGCACTGGTGTCGACCATGATCTTGTTGGCGGACCGCAGCACCTCCTCCATCGCCTCCAGATATAGCCGCCGCCCGGTCAGCTCGCGCGCTTTCCCATAGCTGCCGGCCATGGCGGTGAACTGCCCGGCCTCGCCCTGCGCCAGGTTCACCGCTTGCTCCCGGAACGCCTGCGCCTCCTGCCGGATGTGCTCCGCTTCGCCGCGGGCCCGGGGCAGGATATCGTTGCGGTAGGCCTCGGCCTCGTTACGGGCACGCTCCTGATCGGCGCGGGCGCGCTGCACGTCATTGAACGCGTCGATCACGGCCACTGGGGGGTCCACCCGCTGCAGCTGGACTTGAGTGATCTGGATTCCGGTCTGGTAGGCGTCCAGCCGCGTTTGCAGCAGCGCCTGCGCCTCGTCCGCTATGGCCTGGCGGCGGTCGGACAGCGCGGCCTGGATGGGGTTGCGCCCAATCACGGTCCGCACCGCCGCATCCGCCGCCACCCGCACCGTCGCCTCCGGATCGACCACGTTGAACACGAAGGCTAACGGGTCCTTGACGCGCCAGAACACGGCGGCATTCGCCTCCACCAGGTTCTCATCGCCGGTCAGCATTTGCGTGGTCGTGCCGCCGCCCGACCCGATCGCCACCTGGTTCACCTGCGTGACCTTCGGCATCCGCTCCCGCTCGAACGGATAAGGCCAGTGATAATTGAGCCCGGACGAGCGGGTGCCGACGTAGCGGCCGAAGCGGGTGACGATACCAAGCTCATCCGGCTCCACCCGGGCGATCCCGGTGGTGAGCCAAACCGTGATCGCCACGGCGACGGTGGCGGCAAGACTGGCCGGGCCGAAGCGTGGTGCGGCGGCCCTGGGGCGAGCCACCACCGGCACATTTTCGGGTGCCCGGGCTCTGGTCGTACCAAGCCACGCCGCCACCGTTTCCGGCCGCAGAACGGGCATCGCGCCGCCGAAGTTCAGGTCTATGCTCACGGTCCCCCCGGGGAATGGACGGTGGCGAAGCGCCGCCGCAAGATCAAGGCCTGGATCAGCACCAGCACGGCACCGCCCGCGGGCAGGCTGACCTCCAGCGCCGGTGCTTGCGCCATGATCCAGGGGGCGAGCGCGGGGTCGGACGCGGCGATCGATCCAGCCACCCAGCCGAGTAACATGCCGGCCAGCAGCACCAGCACCCTGTACCCATCGATCAACCGGCTCAGCAGCGCACTGCCAAAAATAAGCAGAGGGATGCTGAGCGCGAGACCCAGCGCCAGCAGGAGGACGCTGCCCTCCGCCAGCGCGGCCACGGCCACGACATTATCGAGGCTCATGACGGTATCCCCGATCAAGATCGCCACGATCGCTCCCGGCAGCGTCGGCGCGGTCACTGACTGCGTATCGGCCGGCGTCTCCTCGATCAATAGGCGCACCGCGATGAACAGCAGCGCCAAGCCCCCGGCGATTTTGAGGAACGGCACCTCGAGCATGAACACCACGCCCGACGCAAATAACAGCCGCAGTGCCATCGCGCCCAGCACCCCCGCCACATACCCGATCCGCCGGTCCTCCAGCCGCAGCCCCCGGCAGGCGAGCGCGATCACCACGGCGTTATCCGCGCTGAGCAAGATATCCACGCCGACGATCTTAACAACGATTTCCGCCTGCGGGAGGAGGTCAGGGCCGATCACGGCGCAGCCTGCACCGAGGCCCCCCTGCGCGGAAGCCTCTGCCCACGCCGGGGCGTCTCAGCTGTCAGGGCGGAGGCTCGGGTCGATCGGGAAACTCCGGCTGCGGTGCGGGGTGTTGGCGAACGGGTTGGTGTCCCAATACTCCGCCGCCAGCGCCTCGGTCTTGCACGCATACCCGCCTCGCGCCCGGGTGAACTCCGGCGTGTGCTGCAAATGGTAATAGCCGGTCGCCGGATTGGCCCAAACCACCTCGTCCCCCGGGCAATGAAGCTGCGCAGCGACGGGGTCGGCGAAGCGGTGCAGGGGGTGCAAATCGAGCGGAATATCCTCCAGCGCCATCTTCGGATCGCCCGCCGCCCCGGCTGGCGCGGCCCAGAGCAGCAGCGCCAGCGCCAGCCATTTCATGGAATGCGCCACCGCGTGTAGCCTTCCCCCATGGATGCTCTGACCCAGGCCCGGCGGCGGCACCACGCGGGCGACACCGCCGGTGCCATCGCCGCCTGCCGCGCCGCCGCGCCGGAGCAGAACCCCGTGGCCGCCCGGTTGCTGGGGCTTTTGCTGGCCGAGGCGGGGGCGAACGAGGAAGCGCTGCACTGGGTTGGTCATGCCACCACCCTCGGCCGGTCGGCCGAAACCCTGGCGGCACTCGGCCGGGTGCTGGCGCTGCAGGATCGCTGGCTGGATGCGGTGCCTGTGCTGCAGGAAGCCCTCGTGTTGACGCCCGGCTTCGCCGCCGCGCAGCAATTGCTGAACCGGGCCGGGGCGGCGCTGTATCGTCTCGGCACTGCCCGGCATGAAAGCGGTGCGCCGGCGGAGGCCGTCCCCGCATACCGGGCTGCCCTGGCCTTGGACCCGCGCCGGTTCGAGACGTGGCACAATCTGGGCAGCGCGCTCCAGGCTCTGGGCGCCCTGGACGATGCCCTGCACGCTTATGCCCAGGCATACCGGCTCGACCCGGCGTGCTTTCCCCGAATCGCGCAGGAGCTGGCGGCCGGGCGCGCCGGGCAGGTCTGGCTGCGCGCGGCCGATCTGCGGTCGTACCTCACCGGTCTCGTGCACGATACCCCTCCCGATAGACGCCGGGCGTCGCCAGGACCGCATCCCCCACCGCGGTGAACGCCGCTTCTTCGTCCGGACCGAACGCCGCGTAGTCGAGTTCCAACGCTTCTCGCAGGATGGGGATGCACTGCGCGACCGGGGTGCCCGCCTCGATCGTGCAGGGCCGGTCCGGGTGCAGCCAGCGTGCGGGGAACAGCAGGCCGATCTGGTGGAACCGGTCGCTATCCACCATCCCCGTCAGCGTCCGGAACGGCAGATCGTCCCGGTTGAACGGATGCGTGGTCAGCAACGACCAGCCCGGGGGCAGCGCGATGGTCCAGAAGCCGATGAACTTGATCAGGTTGTCATCGCCGAACGGGCCGCCCAAAATTTGCGCCGCGGCATGGAAGCTGATGGGCGCCCGCGGCTGCCCGGCCGCCTCTGGCAGGGGCCAATCCCAGGTGAACGCGCCCTTTGCGTAGTGCACGTCACACGGCAGGTGCATGACGAAGCCGGCGCGCATGGCATCGATGAAGGGCGGGCACTGCTTCACCGTGCGCACCGGGCCGTCATGCATGTCGGACGGGGCGGTCATCGGCATGGTGCGCAGCCACTCCGGCAACGCCTGCCGGGCCAAAGTGGGGCGCGGGAGATGCGGCTCCAGCGCCGGGTCGCAGCGGAAGCGGATCAGCATGACCGGGCACGCTGCACCGCCGTCTTCCACCCGGCATACAGCCCGTCCCGCTCCGCCGTGGTGCCGGTCGGCTGCCAGACCTGATCCGGAGTGCGCAGCCGGGCGATATCATCGAGCGAACCGAACAGCCCGGCCTGCAGCCCCGCCAGGCACGCGACGCCCAGCGCCGTCGTTTCGATCACCGCCGCCCGCTCGACCGGGAGCCGCGTGAGGTCGGCCGTCCGTTGCATGAGCCAATCATTACGCGTCATGCCGCCATCCACCCGTAGCGCCGGCATGGGCGGAATGCCGTCCCGGCGCATGGCCTCGATCAAGTCCAGCGTCTGATAACACACGGCCTCCAGCGTGGCGCGGACCAGGTGGGCGCCCGTGGCCCCCCGGTCCATGCCGCAAATGAGCCCCCGCGCCCCGGCATCCCAATAGGGCGCGCCGAGCCCGGTAAGCGCCGGCACGACATAGACCCCGGCGCTATCCGGCACGCTCGCGGCCATCGCGGCCGAGTCCTCCGCGTGCTGCAACAGGCCGAGCCCGTCCCGCAGCCATTGCACGGCGGCCCCGGTGACGAAGATGCCGCCCTCCAGCGCATAGGTCGTGACACCCTGCAGCCGGTAGCCGACGGTCGTCAGCAGCCGGTTGCCGGAGGTGACGGGCGCAGCACCGGTATTGGCGATCATGAAGGCGCCGGTGCCGTAGGTGCATTTGATGTCGCCGGGCTGGAAGCAGGCATGGCCCACCAGCGCCGCCTGCTGATCGCCCGCCATGGCACCGATGCCGATGGCGCCGGCCAGCAGGCCCGTGCTGCCGAAATCGGCGGCGTTGTCCTGGATGTCCGGCAGGACCGCAGCGGGGATGCCATACAGCTCCAGCAAGTCCGGGTCCCACTGGCCGGTGTGGATATTATAGAGGCCCGTGCGGGCCGCGTTGGTCGCGTCCGTCGCGTGGACCCGCCCCTCGGTTAACCGCCAGAGCAAGAATGAGTCGATGGTACCGAACGCGAGGTCACCCCGCCGGGCGGCCGCATGGGTTTCGGTGTGACCGAGGATCCAGGCGATCTTGCTGGCCGAAAAATACGGGTCGATCACCAGGCCGCTCCGCGCCGTCACCAGCGCCTCATGCCCGGCCGCCACCAGCCCGGCGCAGCGTGCGGCGGTGCGGCGGTCTTGCCAGACGATGGCGTTGTGGATCGCGCGCCCAGTACTCCGGTCCCACACGACCGTCGTTTCCCGCTGGTTGGTGATGCCGATCACCGCCGGCGCGCCGTCCGTAACCTCCCGGCAGGTGGCCAGCGTATCGGCCCAGATCACCTCCGGATCATGCTCCACCCAGCCATGGCCGGGATAAACCTGCGGCAACGCCCGCTGCGCTGCACGCAACACCGTGCCATCCCGGTCGAACAGGATGGCACGGGTCGAAGTGGTACCCTGGTCGATCGCCAGGATGGTCGGTGACGTCAAGCTCCCTCTCCCGCTTGCGGGAGAGGGCCGGGGTGAGGGTGATACAACACGCGCAGGCGTCTCCCCGTGCTACATTGCCCGGCCTTGCTTCCAGGCGCTCAGCAGCTGCTCATACGCCACCGTCTCACCCTTTGGCTTCTCCACACTCAGTTTCGGCCAGGGCGCCCCACCTTTGGACGTCCAGTATTCCGCTGGCTGCTCCTTATTCAGCTTGGGCGCGCAGTTGCTCATGCCCGCCCGCTCCAGCCGGCCCAGCACCTTGTCCATGTCGGACGCGAGGTTATCCATCGCCGCCTGCGCCGTCTTCTCGCCGCTCACCGCCACCGCCACGTTCTGCCAGAACAGCTGCGCCAGCTTCGGGTAGTCCGGCACGTTATTGCCCGTGGGCGTCCAGGCGACGCGGGCCGGGCTGCGGTAGAACTCCACCAGGCCTCCCAGCTTCGGCGCCAGATCCGTCATGGGCTGACTCATGATGTCGCTCTGCCGGATGGGCGTGAGGCCGACGATGGTCTTCTTCAACGACGTGGTTTTGCAGGTGCAGAACTGGCCATACAGCCACGCCGCCTTCCGCCGGTTGAGGTCGGTGTAGTTCATCAGCGTCCAGGACCCCACGTCCTGATAGCCGTTTTGCATGCCGGGCTTCCAGTACGGGCCATGCGGGCTGGGCGCCATCCGCCATTTCGGCGTGCCATCCGCATTCACCACGGGCAAGCCGGGCTTGGTCAGCGCCTTGGTGAACGCCGAATACCAGAAGATTTGCTGCGCGATGGTGCCGTTACCGGGGATCGGCCCGGCCTCGGTAAACGTCATGCCGGCGGCCTCTGGCGGCGCGTATTTCTTCAGCCACTCCACGTATTTGGTGGTGGCATACACGGCCGCCGCACTGTTCACCGCACCGCCGCGGGACACGCTGGCACCGACCGGGTGGCAATCCTCCACGCGGATACCCCACTCGTCCACCGGTAGCCCGTTCGGCAGGCCGATATCGGCGGTGCCGGCCATGCTGAGCCACGCATCGGTGAAGCGCCAGCCGAGCGACGGGTCCTTCTTGCCATAATCCATGTGCCCATAGACCCGGACACCATCGATTTCTTTCACGTCATTGGTAAAGAACTCGGCGATGTCCTCATAGGCGGACCAATTGACCGGTACGCCCAGCTCGTAATTATACTTCTTGCTGAAACGATCCTTCAGATCCTGCCGGGCGAACCAGTCTGCGCGGAACCAATATAGATTGGCGAATTGCTGGTCCGGCAGCTGATACATCTTGCCATCGGGCGCCGTGGTGAAGGACTTGCCGATGAAATCGTCGATGTCCAGCGTAGGCAGAGTAACGTCCTTGCCTTCGCCCTTCATGAAGTCGGACAACACCGTGGTCACGCCATAGCGGAAATGCGTGCCGATATGGTCGCTATCATTGTCATACATGTCGTAGATCGGCCGGCCGGACTGCATCTCGGTCTGCAGCTTTTCTACGAGGTCGCCCTCGTTGATGTAGTCGCTGGTGACCTTGATGCCGGTGATCTCGGCGAATGCCTTGGTCAGCACCTGGCTTTCATAGATATGCGTGTCCAGGATTTCGGTCACCACATGGATTTCCATACCCTGGAACGGCTTAGCCGCATCGATGAACCATTGCATCTCTTTCATCTGCTCGGCCTTGGACAGCGTACTCGGCTGGAACTCGCTATCGATCCATTTCTGTGCCGCCGCCGATTGCGCGGACGCTGGCGTGCTGTATCCCACACCGGCGACCGCCGCCGTGGCCGCACTCCCCACCAATGCCTGCCGTCTGGAAATCTCGAACTTTTTCATTTGGCGTTGCCTCCCTCTGTCGTAGTCCCCCTCAAAACCGACCCGGCGGGACCTTTCCCGGGCTGTGCCGCGCGCCTTACCCCCAGCGCCCGATCAGCAACAGCAGCACTCCACTCAACCCCAGCGCCCAGTATTGATCGAGCTCGGTAAAGCCGACCCAGGCTAGGTTGAGGAACGCCGCCGAAAGCAACCCAATAAACAGCCGGTCCCCCCGCGTGGTCACCAGCGGCAGCAACCCCCGCCGCGGCACGCAGGGCGCCACCGCCTCCCATACCGTCATGCCGGTCAGCATCAGGGCGATGCAGGCGAAAAAGATTTCGGTAAGACCGGTCCAGGCCATCCACTTCATGGCCTCGCTCCTTTGCGGGCAGTGTTTAAATAAGGCTTCAACACAGAGACACGGAGAAGCGAAGCCACAGAGAACAACCGGCCAGCTCTCCGTATCCCGGCTCTCTGTGTCTCTGTGTCTCTGTGGTGAAAAGCCACCAGACCAGTCCCGAACCCGGCAAGCATCACACCCGTCCCAGGGCAAAGCCCTTGGCGATGTAGTTGCGGATGAACCAGATCACGATGGCGCCCGGCACGATGGTCAGCACCCCGGCCGCGGCCAGCAAGCCGAAATCGAGCCCAGTGGCGCTCACCGTCCGCGTCATGGCCGCCACGATAGGCTTGGCGTCCGTGGACGTCAGCGTCCGCGCCAGCAACAGCTCTACCCAGCTGAACATGAAGCAGAAGAACGCCGCAACCCCCACGCCCGCGCGGATCAGCGGTAAGAAGATAAACACGAAGAAGCGTGGAAAGCTGTAGCCATCGAGCGCCGCGGTCTCATCGATCTCGCGCGGCACCCCGGACATGAACCCCTCCAAGATCCACACCGCGAGCGGCACGTTGAACAAGCAATGCGCCAGCGCCACCGCCCACGGCGTATCGAACAGGCCGACGGAAGAATAGAGCTGATAGAATGGGAGCAAGAACACCGCCGGGGGGGACATCCGGTTGGTTAGCAGCCAGAAGAAGAACTGCTTATCCCCCAAGAACCGGTAGCGCGAGAACGCATAAGCCGCCGGCAGCGCCACACCCACCGAGACGATGACGTTGATGGTGACGAATTTGAGGGAGTTGATGTAGCTCAGATACCAGGTGGGATCTTGGAAGATATGCGCGAAGTTGGTGAGCGTCGGATGGCTCGGCACCAGCTCGAACTTGGTCAGGATATCCGGCGTGAGCCGCACGCTCATGTTGAGCAACCAATAAATGGGCAGCATGAGGATAAGGAAATACAGGACGACAAGGCCGCGCTTCATGCCTCCGCCCTCCCATCCGCGCTGAGTGCCGTGTAAAACAGCCAGCTGACCAGCAAAATTACCAAGAAGTAGATCAAGGAGAACGCCGCCGCCGGACCCACGTCGAACGAACCCACCGCGAGCTTGGTCAGAAACTGGCTCAAGAACGTCGTGGCATTCCCAGGTCCCCCGCCCGTCAGCACGAACGGCTCCGTATAGATCACGAAACTATCCATAAATCGCAGCAACAGCGCAATGGTCAGCACGCCACGCAACTTTGGCAGCTGCACATAGCGGAACACCGCCCACGAGCTGGCCCCATCGATCTCGGCCGCCTGATAGAACGGCTCCGGAATGGAGCGCAGCCCGGCGTAGCACAGCAACACCACCAGCGGCGTCCAATGCCACACATCCACCAGCAATACCGTCGCCCACGCATCCCGCGGGTTCAAAGCATAGTTGTAGTCGATCCCAAGCTTATGGATCAGCAAGCCCAGCAGCCCAATATCGCCCCGGCAGAAAATCTCCCAAATCGTGCCGACCACGTTCCACGGGATCAACAGCGGTAGGCCCAGCAGCACCAGCGCCGCAGAAGCCGCCACACCCTTCTTTGGCATGATCAGCGCCAGCCCCAGGCCCAGCGGAATTTCGATCAGCAACACGCACGCCGAGAACACCACCTGCCGGATGAACGCCTCATGCAGCTCCGGATTCCGCAGCGTGTCCCGGAACCACTCATCCCCCACGAACACCCGGCGGTCCGGCCCCAAAATGTCCTGCACCGAGTAATTCACCACCGTCATCAGCGGTATGATGGCGCTGAACGCCACCACGATGATGACCGGAATCACCAGTAACCAGGCCTTGTGATTGGTCGGCTTCACGCTGCCACCCGCCTGCCGTCCGCATACAGCATGATCCGGTCGCGCGGCAGCCAGACCGTCAGCGCGCCCGCCACCGGCACCAGGACATCCGGGTCCGCCTTCACGATGAACCGCTCCCCGCCCACGACGCCGTTGATCACTTGGTGACTACCGAGCGGCTCCACGCTGTCGATCGTGATCTCGAGCGGGGACGCCTGGCCCGGGTCCGTCAGCGCAACGAACTCCGGCCTGATGCCGAGGGTAAGCGTGCCCGGCACGGCACGGTCATATTCGTCACGCAACTGCACCCTTTGCCCGCCCACGATCGCGATCCCGCCATCGGCTGCGCACGGCAGCAAATTCATGCCAGGGCTGCCGATAAAATGCGCCACGAACACATGGTCCGGCGTCTCGAATAATTCTTGCGGGCTACCCTGCTGTAACACGGCACCCAATTCCATCACCAGGACATGGTCGGCAAAGGTCAGCGCCTCCGTCTGGTCATGCGTCACATAGATCAGCGTGACCTTCAAATCCCGCTGTATTTGCTTCAACTGCCGGCGAAGCTGCCATTTGAGTGCCGGGTCGATCACCGTCAGCGGCTCGTCGAACAGAATGGCCGCGACGTCTTCCCGCACCAGGCCGCGCCCCATGGAAATGCGCTGCTTCGCGTCGGCCGTGAGCCCCACCGCCCGGCGCCCCAGATCCTTCGTCAAATCCAAGATCGCCGCGATCGTCTCCACCCGGGCGGCGATCCGGCGCGGATCTACCCCCCGGTTACGCAGCGGAAACGCCAGGTTTTCAAACACCGTCATGGTGTCGTAGATGACCGGGAATTGGAATACCTGGGCAATATTACGCTCTCGCGGCGGTAGCGCCGTCACGTCGCTGCCATCGAACAGCAGCCGCCCCTGCGACGGTTTCAACAGTCCGGACAGAATGCTGAGCAGCGTCGTCTTGCCCGAGCCGGACGGACCCAGCAGGGCATAGGCCCCGCCATCCTCCCAGGTTTGATCGAGCGGGCGCAGCGCGAAGTCGGACGGCGCCGCCGGGTTCGGCCGGTAGCTATGCGCCACATCACTGAACGTGATCTGTGCCATACACCGCCTCCCGGATCGAATGCTGCACGAAATCAGGGGCGGTGGCGAGGTGCCCCGCGGCATCGAACGCATAGAGCCGCGCCGGGTCGAAGCGGAACACGAGCGGGGTGCCCAGCGCCAAATTATGCACCCCCGACAGCTGCAGCAGCAGCGCGAGCCCACCCGAGACCCCATGCAACAGGGTCTCCGAGCCATTGATCTCGGCCAACTCCAGCGTGACCGGCACCGCGGCCTCCCCCCGGTCCAGCGAAAGATGCCCGGCGTGCAGCCCAAAAATATAGCGCCCCGGCGGCAGCCCGCTCGGTACCGCCGGCCCGTGCTCGATCTGCGCCGTGCCGCCCTGGACGGTGCCCGGCATGAAGTTCATCGGCGGATCGCTGATGAGCTGCGCCGCCTCGAGGCTTGCGGGCCGGCGATAGACGTCTTGCGTCTCACCCACCTGCACCAGCCGGCCCTCCTTCAAAATGCAGGTGCGGCCGCCCAGCAGCAGCGCCTCATGCGGCTCGGTCGTGGCATAGACCACCGTCCGCTCACCGGTCTTGAACAGCGCCTTCATGTCGTCGCGCAGTTCCTCCCGCAACTTATAGTCGAGGTTGACCAGCGGCTCGTCCAACAGTAGCAGCCGGCTGTCCTTTACCAGCGCCCGGGCCAGCGCCGTCCGCTGTTGCTGCCCGCCCGACAGCTCCGCCGGCAGGCGGCCCAATAGCCCATCGAGGCCCAGCCGCGCGGCGATGTCCCGCACCCGGCCCTCCCGCGTCCGCCGGTCCAGCCCGGCCAGTTTCAGCGGAGATTCGATGTTCTGAAACACTGTAAAATTGGGATAGTTGATGAATTGCTGATACACCATCGCCACGCTGCGGCGGCGCACATCCAGCCCCGTGACGTCGCGCCCATCGTCGAGCAGCCGCCCCGTGCTCGGCCGGTCCAATCCCGCCAGCACCCGCATCAGCGTCGTCTTCCCCGCTTGAACCGGCCCCAGCAGCACCGTGAGCGACCCGGCCTCGAACCCGAGGTCCAGCGGATAAAGGTGCGTGTGGCCTCCCAACTGCCGGGTGACGCGCTCGAGGGCTAGCGCCATCAGGCGACCCGGGCCAGATGCAGCGCCGCGTCGATCTCGGCCGCCGCACCCGGCGGCACATGCAGGCCGAGCTTGGACCGCCGCCACAGAATATCATCGGCGGTCTGCGCCCACTCACGCCGCACCAGGTAAGCGATCTCGCATTGGTACAGACCGCCGCCGAAATCCCGCCCCATCGCGGCCAGGCTCCTGGCCCCCGCCAGCACCGCCGGCGCGTCACTGCCATAGGCATGCGCCAGCCGGAGCGCCAAGGTGGGCGGTAAGAACGCATGATCCCTGGCGAACTGCGCCGCGAACCGGCCGAAATCGGCGCCTTGCATGGTGCCGCCGGGCAGGGGAGCCGCACCGGTCCAGGCCGGGCCGCAGGGCAGCGCCGCCGACAATTTATCCATCGCATGCTCCGCCAGCCGCCGGTACGTCGTGATCTTACCGCCGAATACCGACAGCAGGGCGCCCCCATCGTCCGGCGCCGTCAGGTCCAGCACGTAATCCCGCGTCACGGCGGAGGCGTTCTTGGCCGCGTCATCATAGAGCGGCCGCACGCCGGAGTAGCTGCGCACCACGTCCGCGGGCCCGACCTGGCGCTTGAAATACCGGTTGACGATAGCACACAAGTAATCGGTCTCGTCCGGGCTGATCTCGACATGGGACGGGTCGCCCTCGAACGGAATGTCCGTGGTCCCGATCAACGAGAACTCCCCCTCATAAGGGATCACGAACACGATCCGGCGATCGACGTTCTGCAGGATATAGGCCCAGTCTCCATCGTGCAGCTTCGGCAGGATGATGTGACTACCTTTCACCAGCCGCGCCTGCTTGGCGTTATTTTGCCCCAACGCCCGGCGCAACACGTCCCCCACCCAGGGCCCGGCGGCATTCACGACGGCCCGCGCCTCGATCACTTCGTGCGCCGCGCCTTCAAGTTCACAATGCCACATCCCATTTTCGCGCCGGGCGGAACTGAGCCGGGTGCGGGTTTGGATGCGGCGCCCCCCGGTCCGCCGCATCCAGCGCATTCAGCACCACCAGGCGCGAATCCTCGACCCAGCAATCGGCATAGACGAACCCACGGTCCAACCCTGGTTTCAGCGGTGCGCCTACTTTATCGGTGCCGAGCCGGACCGAGCGCGTGGCGTGTAGCCGGTGCCGCTTGGCCAGATGATCATACAGGAACAGCCCGAGCCGAACCAACCAGGCCGGGCGCAGCCCCCCCTGATGCGGCAACACGAAATCCAACGGCCAAATGATATGCGGCGCCAGCATCAACAGCCGTTCCCGCTCCTGCAGCGCTTCCCGCACCAGCCGGAACTCGTAGTATTCGAGGTAGCGGAGGCCACCATGGATCAGCTTGCTGGACGCGGATGAGGTCGCGCCGGCCAAATCTCCCTGCTCGCACAGCACGACCGACAATCCCCGCCCGGCCGCGTCCCGCGCGATGCCGCAGCCATTAATGCCGCCGCCGATCACCAGAAGGTCGATGTTTTTGCCTGCCACAAACCCTCCCGCGAACCTCTCTCCGGAGATCCTGTGATGAGCCTATAGGCTCGTACGAATGTTCGCAATCGAAAACGGCAGGACCAAACACGAACGCGATCACGGAGGCGTGAGGCAAAGCTCCACCCCGGCCGCCCGCATGAACTCCAGCAGCGGTTCAGGCGGTGCGACGTCGGTGAACAGCGCCGTGACGTCAGCCAGCGTCCCCGCCCGCACCATGGCCGGGCGGCCGAATTTGGTGCAGTCCGCGCCCAGAAACACCTGTCTGGCGTTGCGCTGAATGGCCTGGGTGATCCGCACCTCCCGCGTGTCGTAATCCAGCAGCGTCCCGTCCAGATCGATGCCGCTGATACCGATAATGCCGAAATCGACGCGGAATTGGTTGATCAGATCGAGCGTCGCCTCCCCCACCAGCCCGCCATCATGGTTGCGCACCAGCCCGCCGGCGATGATCACCTCGCAATCATCGGACTGGATCAGCAAGTTCGCCACGTTCAAGTTGTTCGTGATCACCCGCAGGTTCTTATGCTGGCCCAGCGCCCAAGCGACCTCCTCCGTCGTGGTGCCGATATTGATGAACAACGATGCCCCGTCCGGAATGCGCTCCGCGATCGCCCGCGCGATCCGCCGCTTTTCCTCATGCTGCAGCACCTGCCGTGCGGAATAGCCCACGTTCCGCCCGCTCGACGCCACCCCGGCTCCACCATGAAACCGGCTGAGCCGCCCCGCGGCATACAGGCTGTTCACGTCCCGCCGGATGGTTTGCGGCGTGACGCCGAACCGCCCCGCCAGCGACTCCACGCTCACGAACCCACGCTGCGCCACGACCTCCACGATCGCATCGCGCCGCTGCAAGACGGTCGTGGAGTCGGTCTGCCTGGTGTCGGGGGGGCGGGTATCGACAGGCGGGTTCAAATGCATCTCACTGTGGGCCACGGCTCCAGCGTGCCACAGGAAACCATGAGAAGCACGACCATCCAGCTCAAAATCGCGACGCGTCATGTCTTCCCGACCCTGGTCGCCGCGGTGGAAACGCCGGACGCCAGGCCGCGCAACGCGGCGCTACGGGAGCGCATCCTGGCCCGGCGCGCCGCCACACCCTCGTTCCGCGCCTCCAACGCCGGCGGCTGGCACTCGGAGCGGGACCTGGAGGACTGGGCCGGGCCCGAGGCCGCGGATGTGCTCGCCATGGCCCGCACCGTCGCCACCGGCCTCACGCGGCACCGCAACGGTGACGCCGTGGCGCCTCCTTGGATCACCACGGCCTGGGCCAACGTCAACGGACCCGGCGACAGCAATTTCTGCCATTATCACCCCGGCGCCTTCTGGTCCGGCACCTATTACGTGGACGATGGCGGCGCGGCCACGGACGACACGCTGGGCGGCGAGTTCGAAATGCTGGACCCGCGCGGACCCGGCCCGGCCATGCTGGCTCCCTCCCTGGTGTTCGCTGGTGAGGGCGGCCTCTCCGCCGGCGGTACCGAAACCATCCGCCCCCGGCCTGGCCTGCTATTCTTGTTCCCCTCCTGGCTCTACCACCAGGTGCGCGCCTACCGCGGCACGCGCGAGCGGATTTCGATTGCGTTCAATCTGCGCGTTTGAAGCCATCAGAGTGGCACTGTCAACTTGTTAGGCTGACGTTGTGGCTAGCTCGCGAAGTGTCCGGAGTTTGTAGCTCGTGAAGTGTCCGGTTTGGTTCTGCCCTGGCGAGGGGGCGGACGATGAACCGGGCGGGCGTTCACGAGGGGATACGGCGGATGCGGT
>Ga0123339_10001262_pt1 | contig 17752 bp, 11 predicted proteins | sample lystaG_FD_89956 | JGI IMG/M metagenome (GOLD analysis project Ga0123339, IMG submission 89956) | Glacier valley bacterial and archeal communities from Borup Fiord, Nunavut, Canada, to study Microbial Dark Matter (Phase II) -... | ecosystem: Environmental > Aquatic > Freshwater > Ice > Glacier ... | reverse complement strand
TGGCATGGATATCGAGGGGATGGGGGAGCGAACCGTGTTTGCGCTCGCCGACAGCGGGCTCGTCCGAGACTATGCCGGTCTCTACTCGTTGACCGTCGACGATCTACTGACACTCGAAGGATTCGGCCAGATCAGCGCCACCAATCTGTTCAAGGCGATCCAGGGCTCGAAGGATCGCCCCTTGCCGAGACTGCTCGTCGGGCTGGGCATCAAGAACCTCGGGCCGTCAGCCGCCGAAGCGCTCGCACGGGCCTTCGGCACACTCGACGCGATCATCGGCGCCTCGCATGCCGATCTGGCGACGACCGAGGGTGTCGGTGGGGTGATCGCCGACAAGGTCGTCAACTGGTTCAGTGATCCCGCGCACCGAGAGCTCATCGAGCGTTTGCGTATGGGCGGCGTCGAGTTCGGCAACGTCGTCGTCAGCCGCCTCGCTCAGAACCTTGCAGGCAAGGCAATCGTCGTCACCGGCGGGCTCGAAGGGTTCAACCGCGAGGAGGCCGAGACGGCGATCAAGGACCGCGGCGGCAAGAGCCCTGGCAGCGTCAGCGCCAAGACGTTCGCCGTGGTCGTCGGCAACGAACCTGGGGCGAGCAAACTGACCAAAGCGGAAACCCTCGGCATCCCGATGCTCGACGAAGCAGGCTTCCGCTTCGTACTGGAGACCGGCGAGTTGCCGCCAGGTTCCGGCGAGTTGCCGCCAGGTTCCGACGAGTCAGCGGGGGACGCCAGCGTGCCTCCAGTCGGCGAGTAGGCGGCGTGGCGTTCGGAATTCGTCAGTTGCGCAACAGCATCCTGGCCTGTTGGACATCGCTGCCGAGTTGGGTGATCAGTTCGTCGACCGAGGCGAAGCGCTGCTCGTGGCGCAGCCAGCGGCGGAAGCCGACGTGCAGGCGCGTGCCGTAGATGTCGCCGTCGAAGTCCAGCAGGTGCGCCTCGACGAGTACCTTGCCGTCCTGTTCGACGGTCGGGCGCACGCCGATGTTCACGGCTGCACGCCGCTCCTCGCCGTCGTCCATCAGCGCGATCGCCGCATAGACGCCGTTCATCGGCACGAGCCGATTCTGCGGCAGTTCGAGATTTGCCGTCGGAAAGCGGATGGTCCGTCCGAGACCGCTGCCATAGACGACCGTGCCGGACAGCGTGAACGTGCGACCCAACCAGTCGTTCGCCCGAGCGATGTCGCCGACCGCCAATGCCGATCGAATGCGCGCGCTGCTGATCAGGCGACCGTCGGGATCGCTCCAGCGAGGCACCTCGATGACCCCGACATTGTGACGCTCGCATTCGTCGCGCAGATACGGATAGCGGGCGCTTGCGGGATCGTCCGGCAGGCACGACATCACGATCGTCTCGGGGTGGAGGCGCTCGATGATCTCGGCAATCGCCAACGAACCGGCCTCGCCGGATCCTGGGGCGTCGACCGTGACGGCGAGGGCTGAGGACACGCCGGAGGCCATCAGCACCCAGCACCGCTCGTCGATACCGTTCAACAACTGTCCGGCGGTGCCGTCGTCGAGCACGACCCCGACGAGCGGATGGCGAAACCGCCTGGCGAGTAAGGAAGCGTGGTGGACGAGTTGACGGTGGCCGATGTGGAATCCGTCGAACTCGCCGAGCACGACGATCGGACGCCGCATTTTCGTCGAATCGAAGATCGGCTGCACGAACCAAAACTACCGATTGTGAGGAGGTACGTCAGCGGTCAGCGGTCAGCGGTCAGCGGTCAGCGGTCAGCGTTCCCGGTCCGAGTTCGTCGGCCGAAGTTCGTCGGTCAGGCCTCGACGATGAATGTGTAGTCGAACGCCAGGTGGGTGTCCGGGGTGGCGATCTTCCAATACTCGACGCGCACGGTCTGCGTACCGGGGTTGAACTTGTCGATCGGCGCGCCTTCCTGCGGCTGATATGTGAGGGTGGAGTTGCCGGGATCGAAGACCGTGTTCTTGCTCTTGCTGGCGCTCGTCGGCTGGCTGTTCAGCGGGTTGTCGGAGGCCGTGAGTTGGTCGACCGGGATGGCGACACCGTTGATGATCAGCTCGCCGGTGTATCCACTCGTCAGCCTGACCTGGATGCTCGCCTGACGGAGCTGACGGCTGCCCGTCGTCGGGTCGATCACTTCGATACCGATCGGCAGCCCCGATGCGGCTTTGCCGGTCACCCCGTTCTTGACAGCCATGGCGATGAACAGGAAACCGACGGCTATGCCGACACTCAACAGGAATTGCACTCGGTCGAAGGGACGCCGTTTGGCCATATCCCAGAGTCTCGCTGCTGAACGGCCGACTCGCACGATTCGCGTAGGTGACAGTTGCACCATCCGCAGCTCCCCAGCTGTCCGCAGCTGTCCCAGTCGCAACCCACAGCTGTCCAGTCGCAACCCGCAGCTGGGGGGGGGTGCCACTGGCGTCAGCGGTTGCCCCGCTAGCGTTGTAACGCCATGTCCGATCTGTCAGCCGCCACGACCGGCCTCCTCATCGCCGGCCGCTACGAGTTGGTTGCCAGGCGTGGATCCGTCGCCGATGGCGCGATCTTCGAGGCGATGGACCAGCAGCAGGAGCGAACGGTCGACATCAAGCTGCTGAGCCCGGTGATCGCCGCCAACCCGGAACTCAATCGCTCGTTCCGGCGGCTCGCCAACCAGCTCACCGAGCTGAGCCACCCGAATGTCGTCGCCGTCTACGATTTCGGCGTCGCCACGGTCGGCGACCAGCGATTGCCGTACCTCGTGACCGAACACCTGCCAGGCGGCAACCTGCGCACGATCATCGATCGCGGCCGCAAGCTGACGCCGTCGCAGGCCGTCGTCATCGGTCTCGACGCTTGTCGCGGCCTCGATCACATTCATCGCCGCGGGGCGATCCACAGCGAGATCCGGCCGGAGAATCTTGTCTTCGGTGACGATCGCCGGTTGCGGCTCGACAACCTCGGCCTCGCCGGTCTCAACGCCGCAGCCCACGGTCTTGCAGTAGCTGACCTCGACATCAACGTTGCCCGTTACGCCTCTCCGGAGCAGGCGCTGCGCCAGGGGATCACCGCCAAGACGGACGTCTATTCGCTGACGTTGTGCCTCGTCGAGTCGATCACCGGCAACCTGCCGTTCGTCGGTGACACGACGGCGTCGACGTTGAACAACCGCGTCGACAAGCTCATGCCTGTATCAGCGGACCTCGGCCCACTCGCTTCGGTCTTCGAACACGCCGGCCGCCCGGACCCGACCGAACGCTCGAGTGCAGGAGAACTCGGCCGCGACATGATGCAGGTTGCCAGTACGTTGCCGCGTCCGACGCCGTTGCCGATCGCCGGCACCGGCGCCTCACTCTTCGAATCGCCAGAAGGTCATGAGACCACCAGCGAGTTGACCCCCTTCCGCGACCCGACGGGGACGATGAACGTCCCGTCGGCAGCCGATCTCGACCCGAGCGGAGCGATGCGCAGGCCGGCCGACCCGTCTGGCTCGTTGACACGTCCGGATTCGACAGGGTCGTTGCGACGGCCACTCGACGGCAGCGGATCGATCAGCAGGCCACGAGTCGTCCAAGTCGAAGATGACGCCGCCGGTGTCGGAGCCGACGGGGGTCCGCGACGACCCGTGCTGCTCTATCTGATGATCGTCCTGGGACTGATCGTCGCTTCCATTCTTGGTGTCGTCGCTTACCGCAAACTTGCAACGCCGAGTTACAACGTTCCGAACCTCGTCGGTCTCGAAGAGGGCGAGGCGCGCAATGTCGTCTCCGGCAACGGTTGGAACATCATCGTCCAGTCCCAACAGGACGACTCGCAGCCTGCCGGCAAGATCTTCAAGACCTCCCCCGTGTCCGGAGCGAAACTGAAGAAGTCTCAGGCGCTGGTGCTCTATCTCTCGACCGGTGCGACCCTGGCGACATTGCCCGACATCGCCGGCAAGGCGCTGACCGACGTGACGGCGCAGATGCAGGCACTCGGTCTGGTGTTGACGTCGACGGAGCAGTTCCACGAGACGGTCGCTGCCGGCACCGTCATCTCGTGGACCGTCCCTGCGCAACCGGCGCTCGTCGCCGGGGCGCAGGTCGTCAAAGGCACCCAGATCGCCGTGATCGTCTCCAAGGGACCGGCGCCGCGGACGATTCCGTCGCTCGTCGGTCTGACGCTCGACGTTGCGACGGCGCAGTTGACGGCATTGCAGCTGACGATCGTCAACGACGGCGACGCGTTCAGCGACACCGTGCCGGCCGGAGCGATCACCGCTCAGAGCATTGCTCCCAAGACGGGCGTCGACCGCGGCACCGTTGTGCATGTTCAGGTATCGAAAGGCCAGGACCTCGTTGTTCTGCCGACACTCTCCGGCACCATCACCGACGTGACCGCGCAGCTGGCTGCCGGCGGCCTGACCGTCGGCAAGGTCCTCGGAGGCGACCCGACGCTGGCACTGGTGTCGGCTTCCGTCGGCGGCAACCTCGTGTCTCCCGGTAGCCAGCTGAAGCGTGGTTCGGCGGTCGACCTGACGTTCACTGCGCCGCCGCCACCCACAACCGTTGCGACTGCCCCTCCGACGAGTTGACCGTGGCTGGACAACCAGTCGGTGACTCGCACGTGGGCCCCCGGCGGCGCATCCCCTCCGTGACTCCCATTCGGTGAGCGCGCGCTTCGTTCGGTACTGTTCGGCTGCTGCGAAACGTCAGTGTCGACGTGTACTGAGAGACTTGGAGACCCCATGGGTGCTTTGGACGGAAGAGTTGCGATCATCACCGGAGCAGGCCGCGGTATCGGCAGGGAACACGCGCTGCTGTTCGCTGCGGAGGGTGCCAAGGTCGTCGTCAACGATCTCGGTGGGGCCAATGACGGTTCTGGTTCTGACGCTTCGCCAGCCCGGCAGGTCGTCGCCGAAATCGCCGCGATGGGCGGCGAGGCAATCGCCAACGGCGACAATGTCGCCGATTGGGAGGGTGGCCAGCGGCTGATCAACTCGGCGATCGACACCTTTGGCGACCTCGACATCCTCGTCAACAACGCAGGGATCCTGCGTGACCGTGTCATCGTCAACATGACAGAGTCCGAGTGGGACGCCGTGATCGAGGTACATCTGAAGGGGCACTTCGTTCCGATGCGTTGGGCGGCCGCCTACTGGCGTGAGCAGACCAAGGCCGGCATCGAGAAGCCGCGCAACATCGTCCATACCTCGTCGACCTCCGGTCTTTTCTCCAACCCCGGCCAGGCGAACTACGGCGCAGCGAAGTCCGGTATCGCCACGATGAGCCAGATTGCCGCCAAGGAACTCGGCCGGTACGGCGTCAAGAGCAACACGATCGCTCCCGGTGCCCGCACCCGGTTGACGCTCGCCACTCCTGGTCTCGGCGACGTCATCGCCCCGCCGACGGACGGGGCAGTCTTCGATCAGTGGGATCCGGCGAACATCTCGCCTCTCGTGGTCTATCTCGCCAGCGCCGACTGTGCCTTCACCGGTGAGACGTTCTTCGTCCAAGGTGGCACGGTGACGCGCGTCGAGTCGTGGGCGATGAGCCAGAGCGTCGAGCAGCACGACCGTTGGACGGTCACGGATCTCGCAGCGGCGATGGCCACGCTCGGGCCCCCGGAAGGTTCGTACCGCCACTGAGCTGATGACTTTCGCCGGTGCCGGCGGTCATCGCTGCGGGTCGCGGTCACCTGGATTCCGCGTTGGCGGATTTGGCGTGACCGCGAGGCGTCCGGCGGAGCGCTGCGCCCTCATCGTCGCGGGTCGCGGTCACCTGGATTCTGCGTTGGCGGATTTGGCGTGACCGCGAGGCGTCCGGCGGAGCGCTGCGCCCTGCCTCCATCGTCGCGGGTCGCGGTCACCTGGGTTCCGCATTGGCGTGACCGCGAAGCGTCCGACTGCGACACAATGGGGTCGTGCCGGATGCGATCTTTGACGACCCTCGGCTGGCTCGGGTGTACGACCCGCTCGATCCGGATCGCAGCGACCTGGACGTCTACGAGGCGATCGTCGCGGAACTGGGGGCGGTGTCGGTGCTCGATGTCGGCTGCGGTACAGGGACGTTCGCCTGCCGGCTCGCCCTCCGGGATATCGACGTGGTCGGCGTCGACGCAGCGAAAGCCTCGCTGGATATCGCTGCGTCGAAGCCCGGAGGCGAGAGAGTCCGCTGGCTGCACGGCGACGCGACGACGCTCGCGCCGATGCAGGTGGATGCAGCATTCATGACGGCCAACGTTGCCCAGGTGTTCCTGACGGATGACGAGTGGTTGGCGACGCTGCGGGGCATTCGCTCTGCGTTGCGGCCCGGCGGGACGCTGGTGTTCGAGGTGCGTGACCCAGCTCGCAGAGCATGGGAGCAATGGACGCCGGCGCTCACCCACGTCGCCGTCGACGTCGCCGGGATCGGCGTCGTCGAGTCGTGGGAGGAGGTCACGACCGTCGACGGTGAACTCGTCACGTTCCGCTCGACGACCAACTTCACGGTCGAGAATCTGCTGTTGGAGTCGGTCTCGACGCTGCGTTTCCGTGAACGGTCTGCCGTCGAGGCATCCCTGGTTGCCGCGCGATTCGAGTTGCGGGAAGTTCGGGACGCACCAGACCGCCCAGGCCGGGAGTTCGTGTTCCTCGCCCGCCGCCCACTCGCCGACTGAGCCGTGCAGTTCGTGGCAGCGGCGGCGGTGACGGCGGCCCTGGCTCAGCCGATGGCGGTCGAGGCTCGTTCGTCGGCGTGGGTGGTCACGGCGTCGGCGAAGGCTCTGATCATCGGGTGGATCCACGTTTCGTCCGATGAAAGCTCCGGCTGGAACAGCGTGCCGACGAAGAACGGGTGACCCGGTAGTTCGACGATCCGCATATCGCCGTCGGCATCGACAGCGCTGATCACGAGACCGTTCGCTCGGAGGACCTGTTGATAGTGGCGGTTCATCCCGAAGCGGCAGAAGAACCGCTCGGTTGTCTGCCCGGCGCCCATGATCCCTGCCGCTCGGGTGCCGGGTAACACGGTGACGGCATCCTCCACGCCGAGCAGGCTGCACTCCAACGGAACGAGCAGCAGCACCTGTCCATCAGGGTTCATCTCGCCGTGTTCGACGTTCGCCAAGCCGCAGACATTGCGGGCGAATTCGAGCAACAGGTGCTGGCTGCCGGCGCACGTGCCGAGGTACGGAATCTTCAGCGTCCTCGCCATGCGGATCGCCGACAGTACGCCTTCGTAGTTCGCATACGGACTGCCCGGCACTGCCCAGATCCCGTCGAATCCGCTGAGATCGGTTTCGTCATCGAGCGTCGAGGTGTGCAGCCAATGGGCGTCGAACGGTTCGCCATCGATCCCGCAGAGGATCGGTAGCAGCGCCGAAATTTGCGGATGGGCAAGGCCGGAATCCGAGCGGTCGCCGACGATGGCGACGCGCCGGGGTAGCGCTCCGAGTCGGGTGATCACTCGTGGGGACTGGCGATTCATCGGCTGGCATGTGCCACATTGTGGGGCCTCCGGGGCGTGTGAGCCAACGAATTTCCGAGCGGGTACGAGGCGTCATGATGGCGCCTTCGGGTACCGGGGACGCCACGACGCCACGACGCCACGACGACTGTCTGAATTCGTCGGGCGCCTCCAGCCGCCGGCGGCTACGGTCGCTCGCATGGACGACGCTTCGGTCGATGCGGCGATGGCCGGGGCGTTTCTCCGACGCCATTTCGCCGGGCAACCTGTGGTCGAGGTGACGGACGTCGAACTCGTGGGGGAGGGCGCCTGGTCGCGGTGCTTCGGGTTCGTGCTCGACGGCGCACCGATGGTCGTGCGCTTCGGTCGTCTTGTCGAGGACTTCGAGAAGGACCGTTTCGCCGGATCGTTACGGCGAGCTGGACTGCCGGTTCCGACGGTCACCGACGTCGGCACGGTCGGCGTTGCGTACGTCGGCTACTACGCCATTTCCACGAGGGTGTTCGGAGCACCGCTTGAGCATCTGACGTCGGCGCAGTGGGAGACCGTGATGCCGTCGCTGTTCGGAATGCTCGACGCGATGCGTTCGATCGTGCCTCCTGCCGGCTGCGGGTACGGCGGTTGGGGAGCTGACGGCGTCGGCACCCAGCCGAACTGGCGCTCGTTGTTGGTGAGTGTCGACGGCGACGATCCGACCGATCGCACCCGAGGTTGGCGTGACCGGATGGCGCAGTCGCCGCGGGCCTCGGCGGCATTCCGGCGAGGCCTCGAGCAGATGGACGTGCTCGCTGAGGCCCTCCCGAATGGTGAGCGCCACCTCGTCCACGGCGATCCGGTCAACCGCAACATCCTCGTCGCCGACGGGCTGATCAGCGGCGTGTTCGACTGGGGCTGCTCGATCTGGGGCGATCACCTGTACGACATCGCGCTGATCGAGTTCTGGTCGCCGTGGTACCCGACGATCGATGCGCTGCGCATCTGGCAGCGTGCAAAGCAGCACTTCGGCGAGATCGGCCTCGTCGTCGTCGATCTCGAGGAGCGGATCCGCTGCTGCCTGATCCATATCGGCGTCGACCACATCCGTTACAACGCCTTCCTCGGGGACTGGAAGGCCCTCGACGACGTCGTCGACCGCCTCGACCCCTTCCTCGGCTGACAGCTCGCCGACGTCGCAAACGCGAGCGGCGCTCTGCTGGCATCCGCGGTCGCCGGTAGAGTGCACGAACGCGACAGGGAATTCCGGTGAGAATCCGGAGCTGTACCCGCAACTGTCACCGGGGAGCAAACCTCCACACCATGGTCACGGCCCATTCGGGTTGGAAGGCCGGAGGGGAGCGATGATCCGGGAGCCAGGACACCTGCGTCGAACCAAATCCGACCGGGAGAAGTCCACATGCACGAATCGTCTGTCCATCCGGCAGCCCCACCCCCCTCGCCGCCGTCCTATGGCGACGTGCTCGCCGAGGTCACCGCCAACGTCGACTATCTACGAGTGACCACTGATCCTGCAGTGATCGCTGATCCAGCGCAGGGGTGGATCGGTTGCTCGTCGTTGATCGAGTCGCCCGTCAGGCTGCTCGAACTCGTCCGTTCGACGTCCGGCGGGCGAGGCACCGCTGACGAGATGATCGCCGCCTCGCTTTTCGTCCATTCCTACGCCTTTCGTATCGCCAGTGTCGTGCTCGCTCCGTGGGCGCTGGGGTTGCCGGTGCCGAACTGCTCGCCCGGCAACACGTATGTCAAGATCACGCGGAACCGTCCTGGGGCCGTTGCCATCGATGACCTCGCCGTTGCGATCCGCAGCGCCGAGGAAGTCGTCGGCGAGCTGTTCTCTGGGCACTTTTCACCACATATCGACGCAATCCTCGTTACCATCACGATCGGCAAACGGCTGTTGTGGGGCAATGTCGCGGCCGCCTGCTCTACCGTTTTCCGCGCCCTCGACGGCGCGCCTGATGCCGATCGGGTGGCGATCCAGGCGCGTGCCGCCGAGTTCGCCGACGCCGCCGCGCCGTGGATCGACGGGCTCGGCAACCACGAGATCGTCCGTGAGGGCCACGAGACCGGTTGGTTCTGGACGAGGACGGTTTGCTGCCTGTGGTACCAGTGCCAGGGCGGTTTCAAGTGCAGCGACTGCAGCCTGACCAGCGCCGCAGATCTCGATGCGACCCGCCGCTCCGAGTTGCTGGCGGCTGCACGATGATCGTCTTCCTGACCACCGCTGCGACCGAAGTGCTGGCCCTACGCACGGCTGCGGAAGGCCTGCCGGAGGGCTTCGCGGCGGTCCGTGCCGGGTCGCCGTACACCGCTTCGCTGGACCTCGACGGCGTGCGCTGCGTGCTCGTGCGACTGCTCGGCGGTCGGCGGGCGTGGGAGGAGGGGTTCGATCAGTTGCGTGCCGAATGCGTGCGTCGCGAGATCCCGTTCATCGCCTTTGCAGGCGAAGCGCTCCCCGACGCTGAGCTGACACAGCTGTCGACGGTCCCCGCTTCGTTGATCACCGAAGCCTTTGCCTATCTGGTTCAGGGCGGCCCGGAAAATCTCGCCAACCTCATGCGCTTCGTCGCCGACACCGTGTTGCTCGAAGGCTTCGGCTTCGAGGCTCCTGCCGCCGTTCCCGATGTCTCCATCTGGCGGGCGCCGGCGGTTCGTGACGCTGCCAAGCCGCTCGTCGGCATCGTCTTCTATCGCGCCCATCTCGTCGCCGGGAACACGCAGTTCATCGCCGATCTGTGCGAAGCCGTCGAGGCCAAAGGCGGCCAGGCGCTCGCCGTCTCGTGCTACTCGCTGCGCGGAACCGACGGTGCGCCCGCTGTCGAGGTACTGCGTTCGCACAGGATCGATGTGCTGATCACCACGGTGCTCGCCGCAGGTGGAGTCGCTGCTGCTGCGGGAACCCCCGGGGGAGCCGGCGGGTTGGACGGTGAGGCGTGGGAGGTCAGTGCACTCGCCGGCCTCGACGTGCCGATCATCCAGGCACCGTCGTGCAGTTCGACGTCGGAGCAGTGGATGGATTCCGACGCCGGCCTCGGTCCGTTCGACGTGACGCAGGGGATCGCCATCCCCGAATTCGATGGCCGGATCATCGCCCCGGCGTTCGCCTTCTACGAAGTCGTCGACGACGGTGACTTCCTCGGTTCAGCCGTTCGTGCCTACCGGACCGTGCCCGATCGCGTCGCCAGGGTTGCCGGTATCGCCGTACGCTACGCCAGGCTGCGGGTACAGCCGCCTGCTGCTCGCAAGGTCGTCATCGTGCTGTCCGCCTATCCGACCAAACGGAGCCGTCTCGGCAATGCCGTCGGGCTCGACACTCCGGCTTCGGCGATCAAGATGCTCCACGCATTGCGCAATCAGGGGTATCGAGTCGACCGCATCCCTGCGACGAGCGATGAGCTGATGGCCGAACTCGCAGACGGGCTGACCTATGACGCCGAGTTCCTGACGCCGGAGCAGATCGCGCAATCCGTCGGGGCGATGAGCACGGAGCACTACCTGCGTTGGTTCGCGACCGTGCCAGAGCAACCGCGTCGTGACATGGAGACCAAGTGGGGTGTGGCTCCCGGACGCCAGCGGGTGCACGACGGTTCGCTCGTCTTCAGCGGCGTCGACCTCGGCCACGTACTCGTCGTCATCCAGCCGCCGCGCGGATACGGTGACGATCCCGTCGCCGTCTATCACTCGCCGAACCTGCCGCCTGCGCACCACTACCTGGCCTTCTATCGTTGGCTCGACGAGGGCTGGGGCGCTGACGCCATCGTCCACCTCGGTAAGCACGGCACGCTCGAATGGCTGCCTGGCAAGGCCGTCGGCTTGTCAGGCTCGTGCTATCCGGACCTGGCCATCGGCGATGTCCCGTTCTTCTACCCGTTCGTCGTCAACGATCCTGGAGAGGGCACGCAGGCGAAGCGGCGCGCTCACGCCGTTGTCATCGACCACCTGCTGCCGCCGATGACCCGTGCCGACACATACGACGATCTCGCCCGCTTGGAGCAGTTGTTCGACGAGTACGCCCAGCTGCAATCGATCGACCCTGCGAAGCTGCCGGCACTGAGGAACAAGATCTGGGAGCAGATCACCGATTCGTCGATCGACCGAGATCTCGGGCTCGACAACGTTCCGGACGCCGACGGTTTCGATGACATCATCGTCAACGTCGACGGGTATCTGTGCGGTCTGAAGGACGCCCAGATCCGAGGAGGGCTGCACATCCTCGGCGATGTACCAGATGGTTCAAACCTCATCGATCTGATCCTTGCGATCACCAGGCTCGGCCACGGAACGATCCCTTCACTGCGCCTGACCGTTGCCTCCGCACTCGGGGTCGATGCGTCGCTGCCCGAGCACTTCGACGCCTTGGAGGGTCGCTGCAGGGAACTCGTCGAAGACGCTGCGTCGCGTGGGTGGGTCTCAGCGGACGACGACCTGCCGACGATTGCCTGGGTGTGCGACTGGCTCGTTCCCAAACTCCGAATGACGGGCGACGAGCTGACGAACCTGCTGCGTGGACTGGACGGTCGCTACGTTCCAGCAGGTCCGTCCGGCACGCTGACCCGTGGGGGCGCGCACGTTCTGCCGACCGGTCGCAACTTCTATTCGATCGACCCGAAGGCGCTGCCGACAGAACTGTCCTGGGACGTCGGCGTCAAGCTGGCAAACGCGCTGCTCGATCGCCATCTTGCAGAGGAGGGTACCTACCCGACGACCGTCGGCCTCGTGCTGTGGGGCACGGCGATCATGCGCACCCAGGGAGACGATGTCGCCGAGGCGTTGGCGCTGATGGGTGTCCGCCCGCGGTGGGAGGTCGAGTCACGCCGTGTCGTCGGGCTGAACGTCATCCCGCTCTCCGAGCTCGGTCGGCCCCGAATCGACGTCACGCTGCGCATCTCCGGGTTCTTCCGCGACGCCTTCCCGAACCTCGTCGCACTCCTCGACGACGCTGTTGAACTGATTGGTTCACTCGACGAGACGCCTGAGGAGAACTTCGTCATCCGACAGGGGACAGACCCCCGCGTGTTCGGACCGTCGCCTGGTTCGTACGGCCTCGGCATCCTCACACTGATCGAGAGCCGCAACTGGCGATCGGGAGACGACCTCGCAGCCGTCTACATCGCCTGGTCGGGCTTCTCGTACGGCAAGGCCGGCTATGGCGTCGCCAACGAAGACGCCATGCGTCGGCGCTTCGCCGCCATCGAAGTCGCCGTCAAGAACCAGGACAACCGCGAGCACGACATCTTCGACTCCGACGACTATATGCAGGACCACGGCGGGATGATCGCCACCATCCGCTCACTGACGGGACGCGACCCGAAGGCATGGTTCGGCGACACCGCCAACCCGGCGATTCCCGTCGTGCGCAGCCTCGCAGAGGAAGCCGCCAGAGTGGTGCGCACCCGCGTCATCAACCCTCGGTGGATCGAGGCGATGCAACGCCACGGCTACAAGGGCGCGTTCGAGATGGCCGCAACTGTCGACTATCTGTTCGGCTACGACGCCACGGCGCAGGTTGTCGACGACTGGATGTACGAACGGGTGACGGAGAGCTATGTCGCAGATCCGCAGATCCGCAAGTTCTTCGAGCAGTCCAACCCGTGGGCGCTGAAATCGATCGCCGAACGCCTACTCGAAGCCGATGAGCGCGGCATGTGGAACGCCAGCCCTGAAGCGATCGCCGCGCTGTGCAGCGCCGTTCTCGAAGCCGAAGGCTGGGAAGAATCGCGATGAGCGGGGTGCTGCCGTTCTCGGCCGTCGTCGGACAGGACGACGCAAAGCTGGCGTTACTGCTGGCGGCCAAGGAGCCGCTGCTCGGCGGGGTACTGCTGCGCGGTGACAAGGGGTCCGCGAAGACGACACTGGCCCGCTCGTTGGCGGCATTGCTGCCGGGGAATGCGCCGTTCGTCGAACTGCCGCTCGGGGCGACCGAGGATCGCGTCATCGGCTCCATCGATCTCGCCTCACTGCTGCGCGACGGCACGCCGACCGTTCGACAGGGTCTGCTGGCGGCTGCAGATGGCGGAGTGCTGTATGTCGACGAGATCAACCTGCTTGCCGATCACCTGATCGACTCGCTGCTCGACGTCGCCGTCAGCGGACTCAACCGCATCGAGCGCGACGGAGTGACGCATCAGCATCGTGCCCGCTTCGTGCTGATCGGTTCGATGAACCCTGAGGAGGGCGAACTGCGCCCGCAACTCCTCGACCGCTTCGGGTTTGCCGTCGACGTCAGGGCCTCGGTCTCGCCAATCGAGCGATCGCTCGCCGTACGAAGGCGGATGGCCTTCGATCGCGGAGAAATCGACCATCGATACGCCGACGACGACCAGATGTTGCGCAACCGGCTGGCGTCGGAGGCGGTGGCGGTCGTTCCCGACTCGGTCGTCGACACCGCCTGCTCGCTCGCCATTGCGGTCGGCGCCGAGGGTCTTCGCGCCGACCTGATGCTCTGCCGTGGCGCAGCGGCACATGCGGCCTGGGCAGGCCGAGACGTTGCCAACGATGACGACGTACGAGCCGTCGCCGGTTTCGTCCTCGCCCATCGCCGTCGTCGCTCGCCGCTGGAGCCGCCGGGTATCTCGCAACAGGAACTCGACGACGCCTTCGACGAGGCCAAGCGCAACCGTCCGACCTCCCACGATGAGCCACACGCGCCGGACCCGTCTGACGGCTCGACCAGGACTGATCCCCAGGTCGATTCCGATCCCAAGGTCGGCACTGATTCCGATGCCGACGAGGAGCCGACGGAACTCGACGAGTCGTTCTCTCAACCGAACCCTCCGACTCGTCCAGCGGACCCGCCAGCGCCAGTCGGCGCTCCACCGACGTTCATCACCGGATCGAGGCGGTTCGCTCCGACGGGTCGGCGGAACACGAATGCGTCGCCACGCGGTCGCTTCGTACGTGGCAAGATTCCCGACGCCCGCAATCCGATCGTCGACGCCAGTTCCGTCGCCGTCGTCGACACCGCGGCAGCCCTCGCCGAACGGCGGGCGGTCGAAGGGCGAGGCGCTGACCCATCGTCGAGTAAGCCGGCGACGACCAGGTCAGCGACGAGCGTGCAGATGGGCGACCTGCGCGTCGCCGTGCGTACGGGCAAGACCGGCAACCTCGTGATCCTCTGTGTCGACGCATCCGGCTCGATGGGGGCGACGCAGCGGATGTCGGTCGCCAAGGGGGCTGTTCTCGGCCTGCTCACCGATGCGTACCAGCGACGCGACCGTGTGGCGTTGGTGACGTTCTCAGGAGGCGGTGCGTCGCTGGTCCTGCGGCCGACGGCGTCCATCGAGATCGCCCAGGCACGCATGGCGGAACTGCCGACGGGTGGCACCTCGCCGATTGCCGACGGACTCGACGAAGCGTTCCGCCTTGCCGCCGGCTCCAGCGGTGACCAGGCGCTGCAGCCCCTCGTCGTCGTCGTCACCGATGGCCGCGCTACCGGATCGGCCGATGCCGTCGAGCGAAGCCGCACCAGTGCCCGCCGATTCGCCGAACACGGTATTCCGTGCGTCGTCATCGATGCCGAGTCGGATCACATCGCCCTCGGCCTCGCCGGTGACCTCGCCGAGTTGATGGGCGCACCGTGCCTCGGCCTCGATCAACTGGTCGACGGCTCGCTCGAACGCACCATCCGTCTCCGCCTCGCATGACCCGAGCAGTCCGCTCCCTCCGAAGCGATGGTGCAGTTTCGGGACACCACGACGCAGAAGTGCTCAAACGCTCGCAGGAGCGACGCTCGCAGGAGCGACGGTCGGCGGGACGGTTGCGGGATACGCCGGTGACGTGGCGTGGGTAGCGGGGCGGTGCCGGCGGGTTTGCGCGGGGCGTTGCAGGTCTGCGGTTGCACGAGCGACGCCGGCAAGTCGACACTCGTCGCCGGCATGTGCCGGCTGTTGGCCCGAAACGGCGTCTCGGTGGCCCCGTTCAAGTCGCAGAACATGGCGCTCAACAGTTATGTGACCCGTTACGGCGACGAGATCGGCAGAGCCCAGGGCGCTCAGACGTTGGCGGCGGGCATCGAGGCCGAGGCGCTGATGAACCCGATCTTGCTCAAACCGACGGGCGACCGTTCGTCGCAGGTCGTCGTGATGGGGCATCCGATGGGCGTGATGTCGGCTGCCGAGTACCACGAGCACAAGCCGCAACTGCGGGAGATGGTCCTGGATGCACTTGCCCAGCTGCGCAAACGCTTCGACGTCGTCCTTGTCGAAGGCGCCGGTTCTCCCACCGAGATCAACCTGCTCGATCGGGACATCGTCAATCTGGCGATCGCCAAGCACTCCGGCATGAACGCGGTCGTCGTCGGTGACATCGATCGCGGCGGCGTCTTCGCCCACCTCTACGGCACCGTTGCCCTGCTGCCCGACGATCTCCGCCCGCTCGTCAAGGGGTTCATCATCAACCGTTTCCGCGGTGATCCTGCACTGCTCGGCGACGGGACGGCGAGCCTCCTGGAGCGCTCCGGTGTGCCGACGCTCGGCGTGATCCCGATGCTGCGTGACCTGTGGCTCGATGCCGAGGATTCACTGGCGCTCGACGCGCCCCGACCATGCGCCGCAGGAGCGATTGGCGACGGCCTCGACATCGCCGTGGTCCGCGTGCCGCGGCTGTCGAACTACACCGACTTCGACGCGCTGGCGCTGGAGCCCGGCGTCACGGTCCGCTTCGTCACCGATGTCGGACAACTCGGCCGACCTGACCTCGTCATCCTCCCGGGCTCGAAGGAGACGGTGGGCGACCTGCGTTGGCTGCGAACGAACGGACTCGATCAGGCGATCCGCTCGAGCGGCGCCGACATCCTCGGTATCTGCGCCGGGTACCAGATGCTCGGCTCGACGATCGAGGACGACTACGAATCACGGGCCGGGCAGGTCGCCGGCCTCGGTTGGCTGCCGGAGGTGGGCACACGCTTCGGCGCCGAGAAGATCCTCCGTCGATTCGACCATGCGGCGGTCAGCGGCTACCAGATCCACCACGGACGGGTGGAAGGTGGGACCGGTTGGGTGCCGCTCGACGACGGACACGAGGGCACCATCAACAGCGAAGGATCGATTCGCGGCACGACCCTGCACGGTTTGTTCGAGCACGACGGCTTCCGTGGCCGCTTCCTGGACGAACTCGCGGTGAGGCGGGCCAAGCGGTTCGTGCCGGCAGGCATCAGCTTCCGGGCCGAGCGTGAGCGTCGCTTCGACCTCATCGCCGACGCTATCGAGGAGCACCTCGACACCGACATGCTCTACCGCCTGATCGCCGCCGCGACCGACTGAGCTTCGGCCTCCATCGTTTGCTCGTTCCTCGCTCACGGGTCAAAGGCCGGCGACCGAACCGACCCTCGTGCGTGGATCGGCGGCGCCGGCGAGCAGGCCATTCGGCTCGACGACGATGGCGTGGGCATGGCCGAAGGAGCTGTCGAACGGCGGCAGGATGACGACGCGGTGGCCGAGTGCTCGCAAACCGTCGCTCCACTGTTCTGCGATGTGGCCCTCGACGATCACATGCGGCCCCTCGGCTGCGGTCCACGTATCGAAGCCGGTCACCGGCCCGTTGAGCGCCCACCTGCCGGCGTTGATCGCCATCGCCGGACTCTCCCCGTGGAGGAACAGGCGGGCGGCGATCTGCAGCAGGATCTGTGGCTGGGCGTCGCCTCCCATCGTTCCGAAGACGGCGGCGAGTGAACCGTCGGCGTTGGTGGCCAGCGCAGGTGACAGCGTGTGCGGCGGACGCCGACCTGGCGCCAGTTCGCCCGGATGGCCTTCCTCGAGCGAGAAACCCAACCCCCGGTTGTGCAGGTTGATCTGCGTATTCGGTTCGACGAGCCATGACCCGAATCCCGAGGCGTTCGACTGGATCAGTGACACCCCCATCCGTTCTGAGTCGACGGTGCATAGGTAGGTCGTGTCGCCATCGTCCGTCGGCACGATACGACGAGAGGCGGCGCCGACGTCGATGTCCCCGAGCCGGCCGGCGATCGAGGCGAGAAGGGCAGGGCCGTCCGCGCCGTCGAACAGCACTGCGGGCCGATCATGGCCAGCGGCGGTCGCCGCTTCGATCAACAAATGCGCCCAGAGTGGATCGTCCGGATCACCAGGGAGATCGAGCCGATCGGCGAGCCCGGCGGCACCAAGCGTCAGATAGCCCTGCGAGTTCGGCGGGATCGTGTGCAGCACCTTCGTGAAGGCGGGCTGCGACAGTGGCTGCACCCACTCCGGCCCCGGCTTCGAGAGGTCCGACTGATTGAACAGCCCCCTCGCCATGTGGCGCAGGCCGTCGCCGAACTCGCCGAGGTAGAAGCCGTCGCGTCCTTCGGCGGCGATGGACCGCAGCGCTCTGGCGACACCGGGACGACGCACTCTGTCCCCCGGCCGAAGCGCCTG
>Ga0123339_10001258_pt1 | contig 17779 bp, 16 predicted proteins | sample lystaG_FD_89956 | JGI IMG/M metagenome (GOLD analysis project Ga0123339, IMG submission 89956) | Glacier valley bacterial and archeal communities from Borup Fiord, Nunavut, Canada, to study Microbial Dark Matter (Phase II) -... | ecosystem: Environmental > Aquatic > Freshwater > Ice > Glacier ... | reverse complement strand
TACCGCTTGAGGGTCAGCTCCTTCCGCAGCAGGTCCAGCATCTCCGTCGCCAGCAGGCCGCGCCCGCCGCGGACCGAGACCTGCACCTCGATCCCTGGGAACAGCGCACGGAGGTTCTTCGCCATCTGCAGGGGGAACGCGCGCTCGGACGGTTGCTGCGTCAGTATCTTGCTGGTGTCCGCTGCCACACCGTTGCCGAGCACCTGGCTGGTCACGGTCCCTGGCGCCAGGCTCGCTTCTGGGCCGAACATCGTGGCTGACCCTACGGCGAGCACATCCAGCTTCTTGCTGCCCTGCAGGATGGCGGCCACATGGCCAAGGTCGGATGCCGCGCCGTTCGCGTCCCCGGACATCGGGCAAGGTTCGGCTGGGAGCGCAGCCAACACCGGCGGCGCAAGCAGCATGGCACCCAAAGCGAGGACGCGACAAACCTGCGGTATAATCATGTCACCTGTGCGTTACCAGCATGCGCGGCGTCCGGCAAGTCCGGCCGGACAGGCCGACCCTTCTCCTTGTACCAGGCCGCCAAGGCGCCGACCCAGGCCAGCGCAAACGTCCCCATCAGGTTGACCCCGGCCATCACGGCCCAGCCATCCTGCTCCTCCATGGCCAGCCGCGCCAGGAACGACAGGAAGATGCCGGCGCAGAACACGGGGAGAGAATGCTGGCCGCACACGATGAAGGGACGGGCCAAGGCCGACCGCAGCCAGGCCGCATCGATCGGCACCACCCGCGCCGTCAGCCACGCCAAGGCCAGGATCGACAGCAGCCGCATGGGATGCAGCCCCTCCTTGTCCACCGACACCAGCATGCGCGTCGCCACGGCAGGCACACGCGCCTCCACCTCCGGGTAGGGCCACACCACCCACAGCAGGACCAGGCCGACTGCCAGTATCGCGACGGACACCGCGTCCAGCACGCGCGGCGGCACGTGCAGCCGGGGCGGCGCATAGGACAGGATGGCGCCGATGATGAACAGGAACTGCCAGGCAACCGGGTTGAAGTACCACCCGCCCCCCGTCCAGGACGGGAAGTTGGCGCCGGTGGCGCGCGCCACGGCATAGACCGCCATCGACAGCAGGAACAGCACCGGCGGCCAGCGCAACAGCGGCAGCAGCGCGGCGAACCACGCCAGCAGCGCCACATACATCGGCAGGATGTTCAGGTAGGCTGGTTGGAAGCTGAGCTTCAACGCCTCCAGCATCGCGCGGTAGGGAGCTTCCGCCAGCACGTCCAGGTGGATTTCGTCCAGGTACTCCGACCGGTCCAGCGCCGTCGCGGAGTAGGACACCTGGGCGCTGAACACCACGAACAGGAAGATGTGGGCGATATACAGCGTCCATGCCCGCTTGATGACGTCGGCGGCGGCGAACACCCAGCCGTGCCGGTCCATGCTCCGCCCATAGGCCAGCCCGGCGGCATAGCCCGCGAGCAGCACGAAAATCTCCGTCGCGTCACACAGCGCGAAGTTGCGCAGGCTGAACTGCGCGATCCAGTTGGCCGGGATGTGGTCTATGAAGATCCACCACAGGGCGACGCCCCGGAACAGATCGACCCGCAGGTCGCGGTTCGTGTGGATCAACGCCATGCCGCCCCCAGTTGCGCCGGTGCAGACCCAAATGGGGGTGCGTAGGGCAGTTGATACCCTGCAAGTGCCGGGCCGGGGATGACAAAGTGCTACGGGACAGCAGCACGGGGGGCCAGCAAGCCAGCGGCAACTGCCTCCACATCCAGGCTGGCCTGGCAGTTCGGGTGGCGCACCAGCAACGGCGCCTGCCGGCGTATGGCGTCCTGCACATGCGGGTCCCGCCGGATGTAGCCGGCCAGCACCGGGGCGCGGCCCAGGAAGGCGTTGCAGGCCCGCGCCAGGGTTGCCGCCGTGCGCTCCCCGGCACCTGGGGTCGTGACTTGGTTGACCACCAGGCGGGCATCGCCGCCGGGCCGGTCGGCTGCATGCAGCTTCAGCGTGGCATAGGCGTCGGTCAGGCTGGTCGGCTCCTCCGTCGCGACAACCAGCAGCGTGTCCACCCAGGCCGCCATCCGCCGCACGCCCCGGTCCAGCCCGGCGCCGAGGTCGAGCAGCACGTGGTCGTATCCCTCCGCCGCGGCACCCAGGGCCATCAGCAGCCGTTCCAGCGTGGCGCCATCCATGGTGGACAGCGTGCCCGAGCCGGAGCTGCCTGCCAGCACATCGAAGCCGCCTGGCGCAAAGACCGTGATGGCCCGCGCCAGCGGGACAGTGCCCGACACCACCGACGCCAGATCGTGCGTGGGCGCCAGGCCAAGCTGGATGTCGATGTTGGCTAGCCCGAGGTCGGCGTCGAACAGCAGCACGCGGCGCCCTTGCCGGGCGAGGGCATGGGCCAGGGTGGTGGCGAACCAGGTCTTGCCCACGCCGCCCTTGCCGGACGCGATGGCCGCAGTCCGGCCCAGCGGCGCCGGTTGCGCGGGGACCAGGCGGATCGCGGTTTGGACGGTCATGCGGCATTCCGGAGTTGGGTGTGCTGCGCCGCTTGCAGGCGCTCGGCCAGCCATGCGGGCGTCAGGGCGCGCAGGCCATCGGCGGCGCCTGGGCCGACCCCGGCCTCTGTCAGCACATGCCCGGTGCCGGCCGCGGCCAACAGGCTGCCCAGGCGGCGGGCAAGGTCGAGGCGTGTGGCGACCAGGAGGGCCGTCCCAGCCTCGCCGAAGGCAGCGGCCAGGTCAGCGGCCTCTGCCGGGTCCAGCCCGGCAGGCAGCACCAGGACGGACGCGGCCCCGGCGGCGGCGGACAGGCCGGCCAGCTCGGCACGCTCCCGCGGGTCGAACGGGTCCAGGCCCGGCGAGTCGATCAGCACCGGCGCGCCGTCCTGGCGCCGGGTCAGGGCGCGGTTCAAGGCCACCGGCTCGTCGGCGACCAGCAACGGCAGTCCAAGGACGCGGGTGAACGCGGCCAACTGTTCCGCCGCCCCGGCCCGGCGGCCATCGGCGGTGACGACCAGCGGCGGCGTGCCGGCCAAGGTCAGCCGGGTGGCCAGGCGCGCGACGGTCAGGGTCTTGCCCGCCCCGGGCGGCCCGGTGAGCAGCAGCGGCGCCGCGCCGCGGCCAAGCGGCAGGGCGCCGAACCGGTAGGCTTGGGCCAGCGTATCCGCCAAGGGGCCAGCCTCCAGCCGCGATCGCAGGTCGGACCCCACGCCATGCCAGGCCAGCATGGACGGTTGAGGCAGGGGCGGCGGGGGAGCGTCCGCCTCTAGCGCCGCGGTCAGCTCCACGCCGTCCGACACCCGGCGGGTGGACAGGATCAGCGCATCGGCCCCCAGCTCCTGCCGCACCTGCGCGATGGCGGCATTGACGGTCGGTGCCCGGAACAGCTTCAGCCGCATGGCACCAGCCTAGCCAGCGGTGCTTAGCGGCGGGTTAGCGCGTCAGGTCCAATACAGCATCCGTGCCTGCGGCAGCGTGTCGGCCAGGGTCCGCTCCATGTGCGCGCGCAGGCCGCGCATGACCTCGGTGGGATAGACCCACTTGGTCGAGCCGAACTTGGTCGTCTTCCGGCTGCGCTGCGCCTCGTCCATTTCCAGCTTGCTACCGGGATACCAGCCTTGCAGCACGTCCTTCGACCCCGGGGTGAAGCGGTGGGTGATCAACTCCGCCGTCAGGTCCAGGTTCGGCACGCCCGCCACCGCTGCGGCGGCATCGGCGATCAGCGCGTCATACCCGTCCCGCCAGTCCAGCACCGGGATGATCGGCGCGATGGTCAGCCCGACCGGGTAGCCCGCCAGCGCCACCTGCCGCAACGCCGCCAGCCGCTGAGCCATGCGCGCCGTCCCGCCCTCGAACCGCTCGGCCCCCCGCGCATTGACGGAGAAGCGGATGCGGGTGCGGCGGTTGTGCGGGATGTCCAGCAGCGGGCCGACGCCGTCGAACTTGGTCGTGAAGCGCAACTGCACCGGCGCGTCCCACGCCCCGAAATGCGCGATGGATGCGGCTAAGGACCCCGTCACGTGCTCGATCCCCAAAGGGTCGGTGTAGCATCCGGCCTCGAACGTCGTGCCCTCCGCCATGCGGGCCGCCTGGCGGGATGTGATGCTGCCCTGGCCGACGGCGGCCGCCAGCCCGTCCAGGATTTCGGGCAGGTTGGCATAGGCGCGGGTGATCGGCGGCCCGGCCAAGGACCCGGCCAGGTAGCAATACTGGCAATGCGCCGGGCAACCCTCCGCCAGGTCGAACCGCCAGTCCGCGCTGGGCGGGATCGGTTGCAGCTTGCGCTTGCTGGGCGAGGCGACGACGACCGCCAGCGTCCCCTTCGCGTCTGCATACTTCGGCGGCAGGCCCGTCAGCCGGTCCGCCGCCAGCCGCACGACCTCGGCCCCCAGTGCCACCGCACGCTCCACCATGGCGACGCCATGCGGCCAGGACAGGGCGGAGGGCGTCACAAGGACGCGCTTTGGCGCCCAAAGCTTGAACGGTGCGGGCTGAGCGAGGGATGCTGACATGATAGGCTACAAATGGGCAGCCCGCCGCTGGTTCGCCACGTCACAGCCCTGAAAACATTAAAGTGTCCCGACCGTCCGGATGCGCGCGCGCGGGAAGATCTCCGCCTGGGACAGCACGGGCGTCGCAGGCCGCAGCCGCTCCACGATGGCACGGACATGGGCGCGCACGGTGCCCGAGCACAGAAGAACTGGCACTTCCCCGGCGGCTACCGCGGCCTCGAACACCACGCGGAAGCGTTGCATGAACTCGCCCAGGCGGGACGGGGCGATGGCAAGCTGCCGGTCCTCCGGCGGGCCGACCAGGGCGTCGGCGAACGCGGCCTCCCATTCCGGGGACAGCGTGATCAGCGGGATGTAGCCGGCGGGGCCAAGGTGGCTGTCGCTGATCTGCCGGGCCAGGCGGGTGCGGACGTGGGCGGTGATGGCGGGGGTGGCGCGCAGCCCGGCGGTGCAGGCCTCGCCGATGCCCTCCAGGATGGTGGGCAGGTCGCGCAGCGACACGCGCTCGGCCAGCAGCAGTTGCAGCACGCGCTGTACGCCGCCGATGCTGATCTGCGCCGGCACCAGGTCGGCGACCAGGCGTTGCTGCTCCCGCGGCAACTCGTCCAGCAGCTTGCTGGTCTCGGCATAGGACAGCAGCTCGGCCATCGACTCCCGCACCACTTCGGTCAGGTGCGTCGTCAGCACGCTGGCAGGATCGACGACGGTGCAGCCGCGGAAGATCGCCTCCTCCCGCCGGTCCGCCGCAATCCATAGGGCGGGCAGGCCGAAGGCCGGCTCCATCGTGCGTTCGCCCGGCAGGTCCGGCACGCCGCCGGCCGGGTCCATGGCCAGCAGCATGGCCGGGCGCAGCTCGCCGCGCGCCGCCTCCACCTCCTTCAACCGGATCGAGTAGGCGTCTGCCCCCAACTGCATGTTGTCCTGGATGCGGACGGGCGGCAGCACGAAGCCCATCTCGGCGGCGATGGCCCGGCGCAACGCCTTGATCTGCTCGGTCAGCCGCGGCGTCTCCCCGCCCGCCAGGGTCAACAGGCCGAAGCCCAGTTCCAGCCGGATGCTGTCGATGCGCAGCGCGTCGGTGATCGGCGCCTCGGTGGGTGCGGCCGGGGCGTCGTCCCCGGCCACGGTGGGCGGGTGCTTCCAGCGCATGTAGGCACCGCCGCAGGCTAGGCCCGACAGTGCCAGGAAGGGCAGGGCGGGCAACCCAGGCATCAGCGCCAGCACCGCCGCCGCGGTACCCGCCAGCGCCAGCGGCTTGGGGCTACCGCCCAGTTGCCGCATCAGCGCCGCATCCGCCGGGCCTTCGACGCCGCCCTTGGTGACGACGATGCCGGCAGCGGTGGACACCAGCAGCGCCGGGATCTGCGACACCAGCCCGTCGCCGACCGTCAGCGTCGTGAAGGTCGCCGCTGCCTCCGCGACCGGCATCCCGTGCCGCAGCAGCCCGATGGCCAGGCCGCCGATGATGTTGATGACGGTGATCAGCAGCCCGGCGATGGCATCCCCGCGCACGAACTTCGCCGCGCCGTCCATCGCGCCGTAGAAGCCGCTCTCTTCCTCCAACTCGCGGCGGCGCACGCGGGCGCGGGCCTCGTCGATCATGCCGGACGACAGGTCGGCGTCGATGGCCATCTGCTTGCCGGGCATGGCGTCCAGGCTGAACCGCGCCGCGACCTCGGCGATGCGGCCCGATCCCTTGGTGATGACCATGAAATTCACGACCAGCAGGATCGCGAACAGGATGACGCCGATCACCACGTCGCCGCCCATCAGGAAGCCGCCGAACGCCTGCACGACGTGGCCCGCCGCCGCTGGCCCTTCGTTGCCGTGGGACAGGATCAGCCGCGTGGTGGCGACGTTCAGCGACAGGCGCAGCAGGGTCGTCAGCAGCAGGAGAGTGGGGAAGCTGGTGAAGTCCAGTGGGCGTTGCAGGAACATCGCCACCATCAATACCAGCACGGACGCGGTCAGCGACACCGCCAGCCCCATGTCCAGCAGCACCGCAGGCAGCGGCACGACCAGCACGGCCAGCAGCGCGATCATGCCCAGCGCCAGGCCCACATCGGTGCCGGGGGTGAACGCGCGGAGCTGGGTCCGCAGCTTCGCCCAGGTGGGCATCACGGCCACGCTGCCTGCTCCCTCTCCCTCCGGGAGAGGGTCCGGGTGAGGGAAGCCACATGCGCCGGCCCCGCCCGTGATAGCGCGGATTGGCGCTGTAACGTGACAGGTTGGCCCGTGCGGCCTCCCTCACCCCGGCCCTCTCCCGGAGGGAGAGGGAGCAGGTGTAAGGCCATCACGCCATATGCATCGCGTTCGGCGGCGTCACCGCCGCACCGGATTGCGCGTAGTCCCGCAGCTTGTTCCGCAGCGCGCGTATGGAGATGCCCAGGATCGTCGCGGCATGGGTGCGGTTGCCCAGGGTGTGGCTCAGCGTTTCGAGGATCAGGTCGCGCTCCACATCGTCCATCGTGCGGCCGACCAGGCCGGCGATGCCGCCGGGCGTGCGCGCCGCCGGGCCGCCAGGGGCTGGCGCCAGTTCGATGGCGTCCGCCCCGATCTCGGCGCCGGACGACAGCAGCACGGAGCGGTGCACGGTGTTCTCCAGTTCCCGCACGTTGCCGCGCCAGCAATGCGCCGCCAGCCGGACATGGGCGGCCGCAGACAGGGGGCGCAGCGGCAGGCCGTTCACGTCGGCATAGCGCCGGGCATAGTGGTCCGCCAGCGCCGCCACGTCCCCGGGGCGTTCCCGCAGCGACGGGATGCGCAGGCTGACGACGTTCAGGCGGAAATACAGGTCGTCCCGGAACCGCCCGGCCGCGACCTCGATGGGCAGGTCCCGGTTGCTGGTCGCCAGGATGCGGACATTGACGCGCACCGGCGCGGTGCCGCCCACCCGGTCGATCTCCCGTTCCTGGATCACGCGCAGCAGCTTGGCTTGCAGGCGCACGTCCATTTCGCTGATCTCATCGAGCAGCAGCGTGCCGCCGTCCGCCGCCTCGAACTTGCCCGCGCGGCGGGCCACCGCGCCGCTGAACGCCCCGCGCTCGTGCCCGAACAGCTCGGACTCCAGCAGGTTCTCCGGGATGGCGGCGCAGTTTAGCGCAACGAACGGCCCGGCGGCCCGGCGGGAGCGGCGGTGGATGTGCCGGGCCAGCACCTCCTTGCCGGTGCCGGACTCGCCGGTAATCAGGATGCTGGCCTCGGACGCTGCCACCTGCTCCGCCCGGCGGACGGCGGCCAGCATCGCCGGGTCGCGCGCGATCATGGCGTGCGTCTCGCCGGACGCGGCTTCCAGGATGGCGGCGATCAGGTCGGGGTCGGGCGGCAACGGCAGGAACTCGCGCGCGCCGTCCTGGATGGCGCGCACGGCCTGGGGCGAGTCGGCGTCGGTGCCGCACGCCACGATGGGGATGCTGAACCGTTCCGCCGACATGGCGCGCAGCAGCCCGGCGATGTCGTGCGGCAGCTCCACCAGCAGCAGATCGACCCGGGCGTCGGCGCGCAACTGCGCCAGGGCGGAGCGGTCGTCGTCCGCCTGGTGCAGCTTCGCCCCGCGCGCCGCCGCAATCCGGGCGGCCTTGCCCAGCTCGCCCCCCAGGGACCCCAAGATCAGGACGTGCATCGGCGTGTTCCCCTATCCCGTCCGGTCGCCCTTGATGATCTCGGTCATCGTGACGCCCAGCCGGGTCTCATCGACCATCACCACTTCGCCGCGGGCGACCAGGCGGTTGTTGACGTAGATGTCGATGGCCTCCCCCAGCTTGCGGTCCAGCTCCACCACGGCGCCGCGGCCCAGCTTGAGCAACTGGCTGACCTGCATGGTCGCCGTGCCCAGCACGGCGCTGACGGTGACGGGTATGTCATAGACCGCCTCCAGATCGCGGGGGGACCGCGGAGCCTCTGGCGGGGCGGCGTCGGCGAGGTCGGCGAGTTCCAGGCTATTCGGCATGTTCCGTGCTCCTCATCGCTTCGGCATCCACAAGGCCCAGCCCAGCCAGCACGCCTACCATGGCTGCATGGATGGCGCTGGCGTCCCGCACGAGTGACCCGTCCGCCCATGCCACCCGGGCGTCGCCAGGCGCCATCGCGTCCGCGGCTGTCACCGCCACACGCGCCGCAAGGTCGTCGTCCAGCAGTGCCACGTCGCCCCGCACGGCATCGGCGATGGCCAGGCTGACGCGCACGGTAATGCGCGGCTCCCGCACCAGGGTCGGCAGCAGGTGGCGCAACAGGTGCCGCACCTCGGCGTCGCCATGCCTCGCGCAGCGGGCGGGCAGCAGCCCGGCGGCCAGGGACAGGATGGCGCGCACCGTCCCATCCGCTGCCGACTCTGCCAGTTGCCGCCCGGCCTCCTGCGCCGCCGTCAGCTCGGCCGCGATGGCGCACAGCGCCAGGGTGCGGGCATGGGCGTCGGACCGCTCCCACTCCGTGCGCGCCTGCGCCACGGCGGCCTCGGCCGCCGCACGCCGGGCCTCCGCCATCTCGCCAGAGCAGAAGGTGGGTTCGACCACTGGCTCCGGCGGTGGCGCGTTGGACAGAGGGGTGGGTTCGTCGAAGTCCTCGGCATACAGGATGCCGGCGCGATCCGGGATGTGCAGCCCCGGCTCATGCAACATGTCCATCGTCAGGCTACCATCTCGTCGTTCTTGCCTTCGCTGATCTCGATCACGCCCTGCGCCGCCAGGTCCTTGGCCATGGCGACGATGCCGGCCTGCGCCTCATCGACATCGCGCAGCTTCACTGGGCCGAGCATCTCGATGTCTTCGCGCAGCATCTTGCCGGCGCGTTCGGACAGGTTGCCGAAGAACAGCTCCCGCAGGCCGTCCGACGCACCCTTCAGCGCGACCGGCAGCTTGTCCTTCTCGACGGACCGCAACAGGATCTGCACGTTGGCCGGGGTCAGGCGGCGCAGGTCGTCGAAGGTGAACATCAAGGATTTAATCTTGTTGGCGGATTCCCGGCTGCGCTCCTCCAGCGCAGCGGTGAACCGCGCCTCGCTCGCGCGGTCCATGCTGTTGAAGATGTCCGCCATCATCTCGTGGCTGTCGCGCCGGGCGGTGCTGGCCAGCGTCAGCATGAACTCGCTGCGCAGCGTCCGCTCCATCCCGTCCAGCACGTCCCGCTGCACGCTCTCCATATGCAGCATACGCATGATGACCTCGATGCCGAAGCTGTCGGGCAGCAGGGACAGCACGCGGCCGGCATGGTCGGGCTTGATCCTGCTCAGCACCACGGCGACGGTCTGCGGGTATTCGTTCTTCAGGTAGTTGGCGAGCACCGCCTCGCTGACGTTGCCCAGCTTGTCCCACATCGTGCGCCCCGCCGGGCCGCGGATTTCCTCCATAATCTGCGCGGCGCGGTCTGCGGGCAGGGCGGCCAGCAACAGGCGCTCGGTCGTCTCCAGGCTGCCGACCAGGTTGCCTTGCTGGCCCAGCCCTTCGGCGAACTCCTGGCACAACTGCTCGACCACCAAGGCCTTCACCGATCCCAGCGAAACCATCGCGCCCGACACGCCGCGTATCTCGTCGTCCTCCATCATGCCGATCAGCCGGGCGCTCTGCGCCTCGCCCAGCGCCAGCATCAGGATCGCGGCCTTCTGCTTGCCGGTGACGCCTTGCAGGGACTCGACCGACGCCATCTAGGCCGCCTCCTCGATCATCCAGCTTCGCAGCACCGTCAGGCTCTGCTCGGGATGGATGTCCACCAGGGCCGAGACCTGGCGGATCGAGGAGGCCCGCAACGCGCCGTCCACGTTGGCCAGCATTACCAATTCCTCTGTGTCAGGCGCAGACAAGGCCGCCGCGTCCGGGTGGGCCGGCCCGCTGCCGCCTTGCCCTCCACCCGCAAGCGCCCCGCCCCCTGCGACGCTGCCCACCATCGTGCCGCTGCCGCCCATGGACCCGCTGGCCATCAACTCGCCGCCCGCCCTCGTCCCTCCGGCCAGCAAGGCTTGCGGCTGCAAGCTGAGGCGCATCACCATCGGACGCAGCACCAGCAGCAACGACAGCAGGACGGCCACCGCCACCACGCCCGTTTCCGACAGCCGCATCCAGTCCGCCTTGTCCAGCCGCAGCCAAGCGGCGGGCTGCGCCGGCTCCTGCGTGTCGTCGGCGGGGGCGAAGCGCATGTTCACCACCTCCACCCTGTCCCCGCGCGCTTCGTTGAAGCCGATGGCGCTACGGACCAGGGTGCCAATCCGCGCCAGCTCCGCCGGACTGCGCTCGGCCCAGGCGGCTGCGCCGTCCGGGCCGCGCGTGGTGGCGCCATCGACCATCACTGCCAGGCTGATGCGCCGCAACTGCGGCTGCTCGCGCACCAGGGTGCGTACGGTCTTGCTGATCTCGTAGTTGGTCGTCTCCTCCTGCCGCTGCTCCTGCGTGCCGGACGGGTTGGACCCGGCGTCGGCGTTGGGCAGGTTGTTCTGCACCGACACGTTCGCCGCCGCCTCGGTCGTCTTGCTGCTGTTCGTGTTGCTCTGCTGGCTGCGGACCACCTGGCCATCGGGATCGAACCGCTCCTGCGTCTCGCGCACCTGGTCGAAGTCCAGGTCCATCGTCGCCTCGGCCCGCACGCGCCCGGCACCCAAGCTGCGCTCCAGCATCTCCTCCACCGCGCGTGACAGGCGCAGCTCCCCGGCGCGCTTCAGCTCCTCGGCCGATTGCGCTGCTGCCGCCGGGCCGGTGGGCTGTCCGGCGCGGGCCAGAAGGTTGCCGCGGCTGTCGATCACGGCGATGTTCTGCGGGCGCAGGCCCGGCACCGCGGCGGCGATCAGATTCAGCACGGCCTGCGTGCCCTCCCGGTCCAGCCGGGCGGCGCCGGCCATCGTCAGCACCACGCTCGCCTGCGCATCCTGCTTATCCCGGGCAAAGGGTTCCCGCCGGGGCAGCACCAGGTGGACGCGGGCGCCGCGCACGCCTTGCAGCAGGCGTATTGTGCGCGCCAGCTCTCCCTCCATCGCGCGGGTCTGGCTGATGCCCTGCTGGAAGCCGGTGGCGGTCAGGGCGTCACTGCGGTCGAAGATCTCGTAGCCGATGCTGCCGCCGGACGGCAGGCCCTCCTTGGCCAGCAGCAGCCGGGCGCGGGCCACCTGGTCGGACGGCACCAGGACGCGGGCACCGCCGCCGTCCACCTGGCGCGGTATCTTCGCACGGTCCAACTGGTCCACGACCTGCCCGGCCTCCCGCAAGTCCAGGTCGGCATACAGCAATGCCATCGGCGCATCGCCGCCGCGTGTCGCGAGCCACCCGAGCAGGCCCAGCAGCACCAGGGACACCGCCGCCATGGCGCCCAGCCGCGCCGGGCCAAGCCCCCGCAGGCCCGCCAGGACCGCGTTCACCGCCAGACTCCGTGCTGCGGACATGCCATGCCGGCAGGGTGCGCGCGGCCGGTTACCGCGGGGTTAAGCGCCCGGCAAATCCTGCCGGGCGGGTCAGGACCCGCCGCGCACCGACTGCACCTGGGACAGATCGACCGAAAGGCCGCCCATCTGCACCGTCAGCGCGTCACCGCTGCGCTGTACGCCTGTCGCGGTGGCCTGCACGGTGAACGGCACGGCCTGTGGCGTGCCGGACCCATCCGGCGAAGTGACGGCGACGCGGTAGCTGCCATCGGGCAGTTGCTGCCCGGCGTTGCCCTTGCCGTCCCATGCCCAGTCATTGGACCCGGCCGCGCCGGGCACCGCCTCCGTCCGCAGCAGGCTGCCGGCCTCGGAGAACACGCTGACGGTCACCGGCTGCGCCCCGGCCAACGTGAAGGCGACGCCGCCCTTGCCAGCCTGCAACGCCAGGTGGTCCGACGTGACCTGCACCGGCTTGCCGACCAGGGGTGCCGCCTGCAGCACCTCTCCGCCCTGGGTCAGCTGGATCAGCTTCGTCAGGCTGCCGTTGGTGTTGATCTGCTGCTCGATCGACGAGAACTGCACGAGCTGGCCGGTGAACTGGTTGGTGTCCATCGGGCTGGTCGGGTCCTGGTGCTGCAACTGGGTCATCAGCAGCTTCAGGAAGTCGTTGAAGTTGCCGGACAGCTTGGACAGGGCATTGGTGCCTGCAGCGGCTGCGGACGCTACAGGGACGGCTTGGGCCGGGATGGTGGTCGCCATGGCTGTACTCCTGGTCAGGCGGTGATGTCGATGCCGGCCTGGGGCCGGATGGCGGGACGCAGGCAGGCGGTGGGCATGGTGCGGGGGCTGTCTGCCCTGCCGGACCAGCCCTGAGGCTGGCCATGCCCGCCGCCGGCCATGCCGGACCCGGCACCGCCTGGGTTGCCTCGGCCGAAGCCGCCGCCCAGGTTGCCGCCTAGGTTATTGTTGGACGCGGCTTGCGGTGCGGGCGCTGGGCTAGGCGCGGCGTCGGGCGTGCCGAGCTGAAAATGCAACGTGCGCCCCTCGGCCGGCACGCCAGCCAGATCCAGCGTGCGGTGCAGCGCGGGCTGGTCGCGCATCAGCAGCAGCAAGGTTTCTGGACGTTCGGCGGTTAGCTCCACCCGCGGCGGCCCGTTTGCTGGCCGGGCGATCCCGACTTGCACCTGGCCTAGTTCCGCCGGGTCGAGGCGTACGATCAGCCGCGCCGGCCCGCCAGGCGGCACGGCGGTGGAGAAGGCCGGCCCAAGCTGTGCGGCCAGCGGCTGCTTGGGCGGTGCAGCCGGGGGCATCGGTCCCGCCACGGTTGGCAAGGGGGGTTGGGATAGTCCCGGCAGCACCGCCGTCCCACCCACGGGCACGGGTGCCGCCGGGGGGTCGGCGGGCTTGCCCTCCGGCTCGGATGGCGCAAGCAGGGCCGCCCCGCCGGTTGAGGCGGCCAGGACGACGGTGGCGGTTGGTCGGGGCGTCCCTGATGCCGTGGGGACTGGGTCAGCTGCGGGATGGGGCAAGGCAATTAAAGCCGGTCCGGCCGGGTCTGCTGGCTTTGCCGGGCTTTGCGCCATGCGGCCGTCGTCGGTGTTGCCGGTTCCAGCGCCAGCCTGTGCGGCGCCGGGTGCCGTTCCGCTGGGACGAACGGACCCGGCTGGAACCGATTGTCCCGCCGGCACGGCGGCCGCCCCGGGTGGGGCCGCCTGCTGTAGCCCAGCCAGCCCTGCTGATGCCTGGGCCACCTCTGCGCTGCCGAGACGGGCGGTTGCCAGCGGTGCTGCGACCGGGATGACGGCAGATGGGGTCGCGGCAGACGGGATCGTGACAGACGGGATCGTGACAGATCGGGCAGTGATGGCCGGGACGGCCGTGGGCAGAGCATCGGCGGCCAGGATGGCGGCGGATGGCGTGGCGCCGGATGGAACGGTAACACCTATAGGGCTGTTGACCGGGGCGGTGAGGTCCGGAGTGGGCTGGCCAGTCGGAGCGCCGGGGACAGCGGCGGCCGGTTCGGGCCGCGCTGGTCCCACCGGAGTCATCCCGCCTGCGGCGTCCCCTGATGCGGTCGATGCCGGCTCCGGGCCGCCCGCTGCCAGCATGGCCGGAACCTGTTGCGGCATGGCGGCCATTGGAAGGGGATCGGCATACGGCGGGAGCGCCGCCTCCAGTCCCGGCGCTGCTGCGACGGTGTTGTCCTTCGGGTGGCTTTTGGGTGCATCGCCTGATGCCGCCTTGGCCTTCCCGTCCATCGACGGCACCGTGGCTGCGGGTGTCAGGTCCGGCGCCGGGACGGATGCGGGCGGCATGGTGCCGGGGCCGGGCGCACCTGCCAGGCTTGGTGCATCAGCAAGGCCGGGCAGTTCAGGCGCTGGCTGCTGCGTGCCGGCCTGGCTGCCCGGCGCGCCAGACAGCTTCAGGAAAGCGGCAAAGCCGGTGGCCGCGCCGGGCTGTGCTGCTGCAACGGACGGGCGCCCCAGCGCCGCGCGCAGCGGGGCCGGGCTGTCAGGGGTGGCAGAAGCGGCTTGAGGCGTCATGGCCCGGCATCAGCAAGCCGCGGGCCAACCCGGCGCCAGCCATATCGGCGAGGTCTCCCGGGCCAACCGGCAAAACCTGCCGGGTCCAACGTGCCGGGCCAGGCGGTTCCGGCCATGCTGCCGCCATGGCCAGTGGCGGGCGGCAGCGGTGCCGCGCCTGGCATGATTCCTGCCTTGCCCCAAGCACGGCCCCCACCGGGGATTGTCACCATAGGAGGGATGCCATGTCGCTGTTCGGCGCCATGAACACCGCGATCAGCGGGCTGTGTGCCCAGTCCGCCGCGTTCGGCAACATCGGCGACAACGTCGCCAACAGCCAGACCGTCGGCTTCAAGCGCGTGGACACGACGTTCGAGGACTACCTGTCCAGCAGCTCGGCCACCGACAACCAGTCCGGCACCGTGGCCGCCCGCCCGGACTACGCCAACACGGTGCAGGGCACGGTGTCCCAGACCGAGAAGCCGCTGAACCTTGCCGTCGCCGGCCAGGGGTTCTTCACCGTCAGCCGCGAGCTGTCGTCCAGCAACGGCACCGGCACCTTCGACCCGCAGCCCGAATACACCCGCACCGGCGACTTCTCGCTGGACCGCGACGGCTACTTGGTCAACAGCTCCGCCGGGGTGCTGAACGGCTGGCTGCCGGACGCGAAGGGCGTGCTGGACATGACGAAGGTGGCGCCGATCCAGGTCGGCCAGTCCGCGTTCAGCCCCATCGCCACGACGCAGGTGTCCATGGTGGCCAACCTGCCGGCGACGCCCGCCAGCACGGGTGCGGTCGCCAGCCCGGTCCAGGTGTTCGACGCGCTGGGCAACGCGCAGAACCTGCAACTGTCCTGGACGCAGAAGCCTGCCGCCACGCCTGGTGCGAACGCGGACACCTGGACGGTGAAGGTACTGCTTCCCAACGGCACCAGCCTGGGCACCGCAGACGTGACGTTCGGCACCAACGGCGCGCCGGCAGGCACGGTCAGCGGCGTGGGTGGGGTCGTCGGCGGCACCACGACCACGCCGCCGGGCGGCACGGTGGTGGCCGGCAGCACCTATGCGGCGGGGTCGCCGGCCACCTTGCAGATCAAGCCCGATTTCGGCTCCGGCCCACAGTTCATCACGCTGAACCTGGGGACCTTCGGGCAAGGCAATGGCTTGACGCAGTATGCTGGTGCCGATTTCAGCCTGAAGTCGCTGACGCAGGACGGGGCGGCGCCGGGCAGCTTCAGCGGCGTGACCACCCGGGCCAACGGGGACGTGGTGGCCAACTACGACAACGGGCAAAGCCGCACCGTCGCCCGCGTGCCGCTGACGCTGTTCAGCAACGCCAATGCCTTGCAGCGCCAGGATGGCCAGGCGTTCACCGCCACGCGCGACAGCGGGGCGCCGCGCACCCTGGCGTCTGGCAGCAACGGGGCCGGCAACCTGGTCACCCGGTCGGTCGAGGGCAGCAACGTCGATATCACGACCGAATTCAGCAAGCTGATCGTCGCCCAGCGCGCCTATTCCGCCAACACCAAGCTGGTGACGACGGCGGACGAGCTGCTGCAACAGACGCTCGACATGAAGCGGTAACGGCGCATGAGCCTGGTGGGCGCCTTCGGGGCCGCGACGTCCGGGCTGGACAGCATCGCCCGGCAGTTGGCGGTGGTGTCGCAGAACGTCGCCAACGCCGGCACGGCCGGCTACGTGCGCGAGGCCGTGCCGCTGTCGGCGGCGACGGCAGGCGGCATCGGCAACGGCGTCCGCAGCGGCCCGGCCACGCGCAGCCTGGACGAGGCGCTGCAAGCCGAGCTGACCGCCGCCTCGGCCGGCACCTCCGGGCAACAGGTCCGCGCCGATGCGCTGGCTGGGATCGACGCGGCGTCCGGCAAGCCCGGCAGCGGCTATGACCTGCCGGGCCTGCTCGGCGCGCTGCGGGACGGCGTGTCCGCCCTGGCGAACGACCCGGCCAACCAGGCGCAGCAACGCCAGGTGGTCTCAGGCGCCGATGCGCTGGCACGCGGGATGAACGGGATGGGCACTGCCATATCGTCCGCGCGGCAGGCGGCGCAGGACGGGATCGTGGCTGATGTCGCCACGGCCAACACGGCGCTGCGTAGCCTGGGCGCGCTGTCCGACCAGATCATCGCGGCGCAGTCGCGGGGCGACAGCGTTGCGGGGCTGGAGGATGCGCGGGACGCCCAGGTGCAGGTGGTGGCGGACCTGACCGGGGCGCGCTTCCTGCGCCAGTCCAACGGGGACCTGCTGGCCGTCGCGGGCGGAGTGCTGCTGCCGTTGCGCGCGTCATCTGGGCCGCTGGTGATCTCGGCGGCGACGCTGGCGCCCAACACGCCGTTGTCGGCAGTGCCGATGGTGAGCGTGGGTGGCTCGGGCACCACCTTGGGGCTGACGGGCGGGCGGATCGGCGCCAGCTTGGCGTTGCGGGACCAAGTGCTGCCGGCGCTGCAATCCGGCCTGGACGGCTTTGCCCAAGGGCTGGCGTCCGGCTTTAAGGCGGCGGGGCTGACTCTGTTCACGGACCCGGGCGGGGCGGTGCCGGCGGTGCCGTCCGCCGGGTTCGCGCAGACGGTGCAGGTGTCGGCGGCGGTGCGGGCGGCGCCGTCCATTCTGCGTGACGGCGCCGGGCCGGCGGGGGCGGCGGGCAGCACAGTGGTGCTGGATGCCGTGCTGGATGGGCCGTTGCGGGGCGGCGCCGGGTCGTTGGCATCGCAGGCATCGGGCTTGACGGCCGGGATCGCGCAGGATGCGGGGCAGGCTGCTGCGACCTTGACCGTCAGCAAGTCCGTACAATCCGCCCTGCAAGCCAAGCTGACGTCGGCAAACGGCGTGTCGGTGGATGCCGAGCTTGCGACGATGGTGCGGCTCCAGAACGCCTATGCCGCCAACGCCAAGGTGATGTCGGCCACCGACCAGATGTGGCAGCAGGTCATCGGACTCGTGAAGTAGCATGTCCGGCAGCATCACCGGCTATGGCCTGTTGCAGGCGCTGTCGGCGGACAGCGCCACGGTGCGCGGGCAGCTTTCGGTGGCCACGCAGCAGGCCGCGACAGGCAAGGTGGCGGAAGCCTATGCCGGGCTGGGCGTGGCGGCCAAGGTGTCGCTGGACCTGCGGCCGCAGATCGCCCACCAGCAGGCCTGGTCCGCCAACATCGATGGCGCGACGGCGCGGCTGGGCGTGGCGCAATCGGCCCTGGCCGGCATCGGCGCAATAGCCGCCAGCTTCTACGCCAAGACCAACGTCCTGAACGGCCTGCAACCCGGCGTGACGGACGGTGTGGCGGCGTAGGCGCGGTCGGCGCTGGTGCAGGTGGCGCAATTGCTGAACAGCCGGGTTGGGGACACCTACGTGTTCGCCGGGCAGGACACAGCGACGCCGCCGGTGCCGGACACCACGGCCACGACGCTCATCACCAGCCTGCTGGCCAGCGACAC
>Ga0123339_10001256_pt1 | contig 17794 bp, 17 predicted proteins | sample lystaG_FD_89956 | JGI IMG/M metagenome (GOLD analysis project Ga0123339, IMG submission 89956) | Glacier valley bacterial and archeal communities from Borup Fiord, Nunavut, Canada, to study Microbial Dark Matter (Phase II) -... | ecosystem: Environmental > Aquatic > Freshwater > Ice > Glacier ... | reverse complement strand
TGCGCGACCAACCGCTTTGTGATCTTCCTGTTGAAGTGTGGCAGGAGTTTCAGCAAGCCTTTTTGGAAGCCAGTAATTAACGAAAGAAAATAAGGTCTTTAAAGTCTTTAAGGTCATTAATGATTGATTAAACTTTGAAAGCAGGAACGATGGATTATTCACATCGCTTTTGTTGTTTGAGACTTAACAGGTAATTTAATTTACTATTTCAGAAATATTTACACACAAAATAGATTATTTTAACTGGTTATTAGAATATTGAGACTAATTTAGCATTTCATAAAATGAATTAAGAAGAGCGTTATGAGTTGGTTTGAAAAAATGGCACATAAGAACAATGTTGGAGCCCCGATATTTAAAGGATATGTAAAATTCCGCTCTTCCATCTATGGACGGGTAGTGCTTATCATCACTATTTCGTCTCTCTTTCTGTTTGTATCCTTTGGCATCATATTCCGATCAGTCAACGAGGAGTACATGAAATCAGTCATCAGTGAGAATGGAAATAATATTGGATTTCTCGTTGAGGGTGCATTGTATCATTCCATGCTTGAAAACAACCGCACTTCGCTGCAAAGCACTCTTGATGTGATCAATACCATGTCGGGCATTGATGATGTGAATATGTATGATAATAAGAACAACCTGGTATATACCTCCATTTCAAACGATACAACCAATCACAGCAACCCGGATTGCAAAAGTTGTCACAACGATTTTGCTTCCATGTTCTCAGCCAAGTCACGTTCCTATCGTATTATTGATGCTGACAGCGAGTGTATTATGAACCCCAACAACAATAACAGCAGGCATCTTTTAATCAAATCGCCCATTTTAAATGGCCCCTCCTGCTATACCAGCGCCTGTCATGCACATAGTCAGAACGATGTGGTGCTGGGATCACTGATCATTAAAATGCCACTTAAAGGTCTGGATTCTGCACTTGAAAAATCGACAACCGATTACACATTTATGGCCGCCCTGATGACATTTCTGCTTCTGTTGTTTTTAATATTCTTCACCAATAAAAAAATCAAGAATCCTTTAAATGCGCTCATCAGAGCCAGTGAAGCGGTCGCAAAGGGAGATAAAAGTACCAGGCTCGAAATAAAGCCCAACCAACTTTCAGATATGCGGATGGTTTCCTATGCGTTTAACGGTATGCTTGACAATCTTCAATCAGCAAATAATGAACTTCAAAACTGGTCGCAGCAACTTGAATATAAAGTTCAGAAAAAGTCAGAAGAGTTGGGGCAGGCGCAAAACGAGCTGATCAACATTGAAAGAATTGCCTCGCTGGGTAAGTTATCATTGTCGGTGGCGCACGAGATCAATAACCCGTTGTCAGGAATCCTGATATATACAAAGTTGATTTACAAACAACTAAGCAACCAGGAATTTGATCAGGCAAAGAAAGATTCGATGCTTAAACATCTGAAGCTGATTGAAAATGAAACCAAACGTTGTGGAGATATTGCGAAGGGCTTGTTGGATTTTTCAAGGAAAGATCAAAATGGATTTGAACCAAAGCATCTACACGAGATCTTACACGAAACCTTTGAGTTAATGTCTCATCCAATGAAAGTTGCCGATATTAGCTTTCTGTCTGATTTTAATGCAAAAACAGATTTGATCAATTGCAGCCCCAATCAGATCAAGCAGATTTGTATTGCCATACTGGTGAATGCCTCAGAAGCTGTTGCCGAAAATGGGGAAGTGCTGATCAGTACCTTCAATCCTGACGAGGAACATATCCGCATTGATATAACGGACAATGGAGCAGGAATTTCCGAGTCCGACATCCCCCACATTTTTGAACCTTTCTTCTCAACCAAGGAGAAAGAAAGCGGTATAGGCTTAGGGTTGTCTATTGTTCATGGTATTGTTCAAAGCCATAAAGGGAAAACGAGCGTGAAATCGGAAGTTGGAACAGAAACCACCATATCAATTACTTTACCTTTGATACGCACTTAAGGAAAAACATAAGATGGCAAAGAAAATATCCATATTAATCGTTGACGATGAAGAATCAGTAAGAGATTCATTGTACAACTGGTTTATCGAAGACGGTTATCGTGTTGAATGTGCCGAAAATGCAAGGAAAGCATTGTCCATTCTTGAATCCGACAGTTTTGATATTATTCTTGCCGACATCAAAATGCCCGGCATGGACGGATTGGAAATGCTTAGGCGGATCAAATCCTTAAGAAAAGAATCCATCGTCATTGTGATGACTGCCTTTGCAACAGTTGACACAGCTGTACAGGCATTGAAGGATGGCGCTTACGACTATGTTACAAAACCTTTCGACCCTGATGACCTTTCACACCTGATCAGGAATGCATCGAAACAAATTACTTTGATGGAAGAGAATGAAATCCTCAAAGAAAAAGTGGTTTCGCTTGAAAATATTGAATGTCTGATTGGCAACAGCCAGGCCATGAAAAAAGTACTCAGGGAAATCGAAAGTGTGGCACCCTCGAATGCTTCAGTAATAATAACGGGCGAAAGCGGAACTGGTAAAGAGTTGGTAGCAAGGGCCATACATGCCAATTCGCCACGCAAATTCTTTCCAATGGTCAGCGTTCATTGCGGTGCACTGAGTGAAGGGTTACTGGAAAGCGAGTTATTCGGTCATGAAAAAGGCGCTTTTACAGGGGCCGTATACAATCGCAAAGGCCGTTTTGAAATGGCTGACAGCGGCACCATCTTTCTTGATGAAATTGCTACCATTTCACAAAAGATGCAGGTTGAATTGCTGCGTGTGCTCGAAAGCAAGAGTTTCATGCGTGTGGGAGGCAACAAGGAAATAACTTCCGATTTCAGGGTGATATGTGCCACCAACAGGGATTTGGCAAGCATGGTGGAGAAAGGTATTTTTCGTGAAGATCTTTTTTACCGGCTCAACGTGGTGAATATTGATGTCCCTCCCCTGCGCGATCGCATTGAAGATATTCCCCTGTTGGCTGATTATTTTATACACAAGTATTGTACCTCCATGAACAGGTCGCTCATCACCATTGACTCCTCAGCCTTAAAACGGTTAGAAGAATTTCCATTTCCAGGCAACATCCGCGAACTTGAGAATATGATTGAGCGGGCTATTGTGGTGGGTAATGGTAAAAAAATATCTCTTAAAGACCTTCCCCTGGGAAAAGCCATCGTCCATACTACCTTTGAGAGCCTTGATGACATTGAAAAGAATCATATATTTCAAATTCTCAGCAAATACAACTGGAACATTTCTGCTACCGCCAAAGCCTTGAAAGTTGATAGGGTGACACTTTACAACAAAATAAAAAAATACGATTTAAAACCTGGGAAACAATCAGCATCTTAATTGATTGCTGTCTAAACTCATTGTAGATGAAGCTGGAAAATATCACGTTAATTTCTTTTGGGTATTTCGGGAAAGAACTTCTTGAAATGGTCGTCGGGGATGTAGAACGTGAATTTTCACTTCCTGTAAAAACCAGGGAAGGCCATCTGGATCTAAGTGAATTTTATGACCCTGCCCGCAGACAATATGACGGCAACAGGCTCATCCATGAAATTGAGGCAAGGTTTGCTTCCGATACGGATAAAACTTTGGGCCTGTTCAATGTCGATCTGTTTATTCCAATTCTTACCTACATATTTGGACAGGCATTTTTAAACGGTCGCGCTGGTATTGCATCCATCTACCGGTTGAGCAACGAGCGCTACGGAATAAAGGCAGATGAAAAAATATTCATTGACCGCATCCGCAAAGAAGTGATTCATGAACTGGGTCATACTTTTGGACTGATCCATTGTCATAATTCACTATGCGTCATGAGGTCAAGCACTTATGTGGAAGACATTGATCAAAAAGGCGCTGAGTTATGTAACCAGTGTAAGGCAGATTTGGTTTATTAATAGGAATGAAGTGAGAAGGTGAGAGAGTGAGAAAATGAGTAAATGTTATTTTGTTTTTCACTAAATTTGCATAGTCAGAAGTTGACTATTTATTAAGACAAAATATTTGAATTTATAAATTTTATAATTCAATTAATAATATGAGACATTTAACTGTTTACGTAGACGATAGAGAATATAATCATTTCTTAGAGCTCACTCAAAATCTAAGTTATGTAAAAAAAATTGAAACTGACGAAGAGCCTACTAAGGAGGAAATTATAAGCAATATAAAAGCTGGGTTAAAAGAGGTTCAACGATTTAAGAAAGGCACATTGAAAACCACCTCAGCAAAAGATTTTCTCAATGAGCTACAGCATTAATCTTACCGACAATTTCAAAAAAGAAGCAAAAAAACTGATTAAAAAATATGCTTCTCTCAATAAAGAACTTGCTGAACTTTTTGATGAATTGCAAGAAAATCCTTTTTTAGGAACTCCACTTGGGAATGACATTTATAAAATCCGCTTAGCCATTTCTTAGAAAGGCAAAGGGAAAAGTGGTGGTGCAAGGGTTATGACATTTGTAAAAATATCTGAATCTTCGGTTTTAGTTTTTTCGATATACAACAAAGGGACAAAGGATAATATTTCAGATAAAGAAATTGAAGAGTTAATCAAAAAGCATAAGTAGGAATTGTGGAAATCGAATCTGTATTGTTAGGCGATTCCTCAAAAGGGAATATTGAGAAAGTTGAGGATTTGGAGCAAGTGGAAAGACGTGAGCCACCATTTCAAAACCTCCCCGCTAGTTAGGAACGAGCGTGATGTTTACGGAGTCATATAGAAGGGCAATCCATCCACTTCGGATAAATTAATAGTAAGATGATCATTACATTTCAACTATATTTAGTTTAATCATCGATTCTTACAATTCTTTTAATTCGTGTAATTTGTATTTATAAAGAACAACCTCTACGTGTTTTGTTTGAAAAAAACTCTTCTTTCAAAAATATAAAGTAATCCTTAATTCATCCTTACAGAGCAAACAAAAAAGCAGCAACGACCCTTATATGAATCGGGTGCGGAGTGTAATTTGAGTTCTATCAGATCATTTTAACTTTCGTAATATGTTAAAACATAGTGGCGCTATAAAGTAAAAAATCTAAAGTAGTTTACCAAGATTTTCAAACCGATGTTGGTAATCTCTCATTGAACATTCAATTACTTCCCAGGATTCTTCAACACCGTAAATGTGGGTTATTTCCGTATTGCTGACTTTCCCTGGCATATCCTTGTAAGTTAGAAAATAATGTTTTAATCTCTCAACCACAATATCTGGAAGCTCACTCAAATCTTTGAACTCACTGTAAACTACATCATTGGTCAGAACTGCAATGATTTTGTCGTCTGCCTCATTTCCATCAATCATACGAAAACCTCCAATTGGACGCGCATCGACCAAAATATCGCCATGTGCAATTGTTTTTTCGGTCAAAACACAAATATCAATTGGATCACCATCCCCATTGATGGAGGCTTTACCTGTTTTATCCATACAATATTTGCCAACCAGTGCCCCGCAATAGGTCTGGGGAATAAATCCATAAAGGGCTGGCACCACGTTCGAATACTTCTGAGGCCTGTCTATCTTAAGAAAACCAGATTCCTTGTCAATTTCATATTTGACAGTATCAGTGGGCACCACCTCGATAAAAGCTGTTACATTTTGCGGTGCATCTTTCCCTATAAAAACCCCGTGCCAGGGATGTGATTTATAACGAAGTCCCATTAAACGTCCTATTGGGTCTGATAATCTGTCTGCCATAATTAAATTTTAGTTTTACCTAATATAAACCTTTTTTTTCACAAAATGTTTATACTATAAACTAATTGCAAAAATCTACATCAAAAGTAAAAGGAAATTGCAGATAAAAAACAAAAGAAGGTGACCTGATTAAAGATACACCTTCTTTTTGTTATATGCAACTAATATTTTAGTTCCAATGATAAAGGCCATCTACCAGCCTATCTTGTTTTTCTTCCTCTGAAAGATCCAGATACTTTTGACGTTCAGCTTCATAAACACGACTTTTCTCCAATTCCGTCTCTTTTAATTTAGAGCCGTATATTCGTTCAATTTTGTCGGACAGGAATTTATTTGCAACTGTGGGGAACAATTCGAGCAATAATTCTTCCTTTTCGTTTGAAGCAAGTTTTACATTTTCCCCATATTGAGGAAATGATGGATTGTCCTGTTTTTGATAGGCAGCTGTATTATATGGAATCTCTGTGCGGGTACCAGCTAATTTTTCACGAAAATCAGGGTCAACCGGAATAGGTGTTTTTCCATAAGAACCTTTTACCAGATTTACAAATTGGATGGAGTTATTGGTATAAAACGGATCACCATGTTTTTCGTCCATCACACAATTTACTGCCTGCGCACCAACAATCTGGCTGGTAGGTGTTACCAGTGGCGGGCAACCTGCCGCTAAACGAACGGTAGGAATTACTTCAAGTACACGTGGTAATAATTCTTCCTGCTTGAGCTGTTTCAATTGTGCCAGCATGTTGGTATACATTCCGCCAGGCACTTCTGCAAACTTTATTTTCTCGTCAGGCTCAGGGAAATTAAAGTATTTATCAATTTTGCCACATACTTCCAATAGTTTTTCTTCTTCATTGCTTTTAACATATTCAATGGCATCATCGAAATATTTGTCAATATGTTCAGGCAATTGATCTTTGGTGATATCAAATTCAATTGGATATATTTTATAACTGTCGATATCAGCCATTTCCAGACGGATATCTTTAAGAATTTTGTTAATTCTCACAACAGCATCCAAATTCACTCCGGTATCAATCCCTAATTTGGTACACCAGATCTGAATCAATTCGAAGGCTGGGGCAGCTGGCCCGCCTGCAAAATTTAAAATAGCCGTATCCAAGATATCTACACCGCTTATGATAGCCGTTAATGCAGATGCCAGGCCAAATCCGGGCGTACAATGGGTATGGAAGTCGATCGGGATTTTAACATTTTCCTTGAATGCCTTGATGATCTTACCGGCTTTAATAGGAGGGATCAATCCTGCCATATCTTTAAGAGTAATCATATCGGCACCCATCGCTTCGAGTTCCTTTGCCATGTTCACAAAATAGTCGATCGTGAAAATTGCTTTTGGTAACGGCTTGCCTTTCAACCGTGCTTTCAAACGCTCTTTTGTTGTAAATTTAGGATCAACCGTGTAACAGGTAACGCAGTCAGCCAAACCACCATTCTCTTTTACATATTTGATGGTTGATTTGATATTGCTGGTGTCATTCAAAGCATCAAAAATACGCATGATCGAAATGCCCGACTGGACAGCGTTGCGGTTAAACCCTTCAATTACCTCTTCAGGGTAAGGGTTGTAGCCAAAAAGATTGCGCCCTCGCGACAAAGCGGTAAGATGTGAGATATTCCCAATCTCTTTTTTAATCTTCTCCAGGCGTTCCCATGGATCTTCATTCAGATAACGCATGATAGAATCAGGGACAGCCCCTCCCCATACTTCAAGAGCGTAGAATCCAGCCTCTTTATAAATCGGAAGAACACGTTCAATTTGTTCCTGTTTCATACGGGTTGCAAACAAAGATTGTTGCCCGTCCCGTAGTGTTACATCTCTTATTAATAATTTTCTATTCATTATTTTAAGGTTACTTTGGTTAATGCAAAAATGACTATTAAAATTCTATTTTAGAAATTTTATTCCATTTGTTCAAAATATTTAATACAATATTAAAGTATCCAAATATAAAGAAGTTTTAGAACTGTATCTGAGCCTATCGCAAAAAATATTTTTCTGCCATGAAGTTTAAAAATATTAATCCCGACACCTCGGGAGATTAAATATACATGGCATATATTCAATACTTTGCATTTCATACTCTCGGGATATTTTAACAACCTAATGGCATTTATATTGACTTTTCAAATTTGACTTCCTATTTCAACTTATTAAATCAACGGCTATTCTATATACGTAGTATATCTAATAATGTTATTTTGTAAATATTGGAAGATTATTACAATGCAAACCACAAGGCTGTTCAATTTGAATAGATTAACCCCTGAGCCAATGAAAAAATGGGAACCGCTCATTCTTCAAACTCACTCCAGAGACCCGGTAGCCATGTTATCCTTTTCATCAATGCCCATCACTTTTACGGAAATTCTGATTTCTCTTCCTCTTCACAAGGCTTAAAATATTATAACATTACAAGGAGGTAAACATCAGGCAGGAGGCTTTGCCGTAACTTAAAATACTGTCGGTGCCACTTTCCTTTTTACTCCTATTTTTAAACCTCTCGCTCCATAAGTATATTTTGATACCCCTTTTATTTCTTATTTCCACATCCTCAAAAGTGGTGCAGCCTCTAACAGAAATCATGCTTAAGTAAGTCTTGTGTAACATAGCTGTAAGTTATCTGTAATGCACAATACAGTTACCTTACAGCTATGTTATAAAAGACTTACTAAAGCATCATTTATGTTATACCGTAATGGTAATTTCTGTATGCATTCGATTGAGTAAAACTCATGTTAAATTAATAAGTACTCCTGAGATCAGCTGTTTAAATTTTGTTAGTTGTCGGGTTGGTAAATAATGTTGGGTAGAATGATTGAAAAGCGGCCTGCCTGTTGACTAATCCGTAACCACCCACCCATTGGAGATTAACATTTATACCTACAGATTTTAACTGCCTGAAATTTTTATGCAGTTAGGGAGCCTCTATATATGGAAAAATTTGTCCATATTTGAAGGATTAAAGTTTAGTCAATGTGAGTTGATTTTTTTTTGATAGCTAATTTTTCATCCTATTAGAAAAGAAACAGTTAAGTGATGAATTTTTGAAAAAACATTGACAACATAATATATTATGATGAGGTCGTTTTTAATTATATTCTTGCTTTGTGTTTCAAATTTTGTTGGAATGGCAAAAAACAGGATGGATTCTTTCCCGGATGGCTCACTATGCATATACCAATCCGAATTATACATTGCGAACCATGCTAGCGGCCATTCAGTTTTACCAGCCTTAGTAAATGGATATACATTCTCAGAATTAAATGTTAACTTCGCTATTCAAAATAAACTGACAGCCCCTTATATGTATATTGTCAATCTACCCAAAAATGGTATTGGGTTGAAGAATATCAACTGGTATTATTTTATACAAAAAGGCCTGGTTTTTCATATCATTTTTGGATTATAAAAACTATTGGGACATATTATACGATGGCTGACTTTCACACGTTATATAACTTAGATAATTAAAATCAAATAGAATCTGTTTTATGATATTACTAGAAATTGCAAATGAAGTGTCATATCTTGACCTTATTATGAAGGGCGGATGGTTAATGATTCCCTTGTTCATGTTATCAATAGTGGTTGTATTTATATTTTTTGACCGATTTTTTTATTTGAGGAGTCAAAAGCGACTTGATGCTGTTTTTTTTGAAAAGTGGAATGAATTAATAAGGGCAGGCAAAATAGAAGCAGCCGTAACACTTTGTGATTCGGTCAATTGTTCTGAATCGCGTATTTTAAAAAAAGGGTTGCAAAATTTAGGCAGGCCCATTCGCGAAATGCAGGACCAGATGGAAAATGAAGGTAAAATTGAGGTTTACAAATACGAAGGCAACATGTATTTTCTGGGTGTCATCGCGGGTATTGCACCCATGTTAGGTTTTATCGGAACCATTTCAGGAGTAATAAAGATTTTTTACAATATTTCCCTGGCTGATAATATTAGCATTTCATTGATTTCAGGGGGACTCTATGAAAAATTGATTACTTCTGGGGTAGGTCTTGCTATCGGTATTATTTCCTATATGTTATTTCACTATTTAAACCACCGGGTTAATAAATTGGTGCAGAACTGGGATTACCGTTGCGTGCGTTTTATAGATTTAATTAATAATCCCTCGGTATGAATTTTAGAAGTGAAAGGAAACAATCGGTTGAAGTGTTTTCGAATTCCTTCAGCGATATTATGTTTTTTCTGATGTTGTTTTTCCTCATTGTTTCAACGATGATAACTCCTGGAGCCATTAAACTGGCTCTTCCTCAGGCAGATAAATCGCCCTCAATGAATAAACAAACAGAAAGGGTTTCAATTTCGATTACAAAAGATTTAAAATATTACCCCAACGATAAGGAAATTCAATTTGCTCAGATTGAGCCTGAATTACTGAAAATGAAAAAAGGAGCGGATGAATCGTTTGTAATTGTCAGGTGTGATAATACCATTGAGGTTCAATCAATGGTAGATGTTTTACAATTAGGAAACAAGACTGGAGTGAAGATGGTTTTGGCCACCGCACGAAAAGAAAATGGAAAATAAAAGATGTATTCTGGGCAAACATAGGTGCAGCGCACCCTTGATATTTGTAGAAAAGTAATCATGGCACCTATCGGATTGACTATTGGTTAGTGGAATTCTAAGAACGTGATGGTATCACGTCAATTGAATAAGAATTGCTGCGACATATATCTTTGACACGACACTTCAGAGAATTGAATTCATACCCTGATCAAAGTAACAAACTGAATGAATGCTTTTTTACTAAATTGTTAAGCGACTTAAAAAAAGAGGTTCCAATTCAAAATACCTTTTATCTTTGTACACGCATTAAAAAAAGCAATAATCCAAAATATACAATTATGAAAGTAACAGTTGTTGGTGCCGGAAATGTAGGAGCTACCTGTGCACAGATCGTAGCCGAAAAAAACATTGTAAGCGAAGTAGTATTACTTGATATTAAAGAAGGATTGTCGGAAGGAAAATCATTGGACTTGTGGCAAACTGCTCCCATTAATTTTTATGACACTCGTGTGGTAGGCGCTACTAATGACTACTCTAAATCTGCGGATTCTGACGTCGTTGTTATCACCTCAGGAGTACCCCGCAAACCAGGGATGAGCCGTGACGATTTGATTTCAATCAATGCAGGAATCGTTAAAAGCGTGACTGAAAACGTGATCAAATATTCGCCCAATGCCATTATCATTATTGTTTCGAACCCATTGGACGTAATGACTTACGTAGCTCATGCGGTTTCGAAAACTTCAAAAAACAAAGTATTGGGTATGGCCGGTATTTTAGATACTGCCCGTTACCGCGCTTTCCTTGCTGAAGCTTTGGACATTTCGCCACGTGACATTCAGGCTTTATTAATGGGAGGACATGGCGACACGATGGTTCCACTCCCCCGTTACACCACGGTTGCCGGTATTCCAGTAACGGAATTGTTGGACAAAGAAACTCTTGACAAAATCATTGACCGTACTAAAAAAGGAGGTGGCGAATTGGTTAACCTGATGGGAACTTCTGCTTGGTATGCTCCGGGCTCGGCTGCTGCTCAAATGGTTGAAGCAATCGTCATGGATCAGAAACGCGTTTTCCCATGCTGTGTGAAACTGGAAGGCGAATATGGTTTGAACGACATTTTTGTAGGCGTTCCTGTTAAATTGGGCAAAAATGGTGTTGAAAAAATTATCGAAGTAAAATTAACAGACGAAGAGCAGGCTTTACTCGTTGAATCAGCTAAATCGGTAAAAGAAATTATGAATGTTGTTAATGCAATGAATATTCTCTAAGTTTTTTTTTGGATAAAACAAACATTAAGCTATATTTGAGGCTCCTGTAGTAAATGCAGGAGCTTTTTTTTATAAATTTGTGCATCATGGCCACCATTAATGCTCTTCGGGAAAAACTTACAGGAAAAATCAACCAGATTGATCAGGTTGATCTATCAGAATACTTGCTTCAATTGGCAGAAGATGAACAAAGCATTGCTCCTTTACAATTAACTGACGAGCAACAGATTGGGGTGTCAAAAGGTCTTGTTCAGTATGAAAAAGGCCAATTTATTTCTGACGGGGAGGCAGGTAAAGAAGTAGCCCAATGGTTAAAAAATTAGTCTGGACCCGCCAAGCACAAGATGAAAGGCAAAAATATTTGATTATTGGGCCTCTCATAATAAGTCAACTGTATATTCCATCAAATTGAATGCAATGATTAGGAAATACTTGAATCTTGCATGTAAATACCCTCCAATAGTAAGAACAACTAGTTTTGCTGAGGTATGTTTGATAATTATTAAAAATTATTTGCTTTTTTATAAAAATACGCAAAATAATCTGGTTGTGATTGCTATTTTGGATAGTGTTCGAGACCAGGCTAACCTGAAACTTTAATGAATTGATGATTGAAATACCAATCCAAATAATTGAACTCGAAAAAGATAACTTTCATATCCTTATTCAAGGGGAATTTAATGATTCAACCATTTCCAGCTGGATTATCGACACCGGAGCCTCCAAAACGGTTATGGATATTAACCAAAGCGCCTATTACGAGATTTCGGATTCAGACAATGAAGACGACTACCATAGTGCGGGCATCAATCAGGGAATGATGGAAACCTCGGTGGGGAAAATGTTTTTTCTCAAATTGGGGAAATTGAAAATTACCAACCAAAAAGTGGCATTGATCGACTTGAATCATGTAAACGAAATATATGGGAAATTTACATCTACCCGAATTGCAGGTCTTTTGGGTGGAGACATATTGATGCAATACAAATGCCGCATCGACTATGGAAGCCAAACAATTCAGTTTCATTTTCCTGAGGTTCCCCAAAAGCAGAAAAATAAAATCAACCTGTCAGAAAAACTACATTAGAAAAAAAACTATATATTTGCATTTGAAAAATAATTATTTATGGTTTTCAAGAAGTACATTTCAAAACTTTTCATACTGCGTTTGTGCCTGCTTATCGCTTTGATAGGCTCAGCCGCAGTGTTTGACATGTACCGTGCCAGCCATCAGAAATTAACCAATCAGAGCAATAAAAACCCTGCGCAGAATGATAATTACACAGGGAAAATGTATTTCTGCAACCCTGTAAATACATACAATCTTAAGCCACCTGCCGGGGAGTTCACTGCTCGTTTGAATTTTGCCACTGGCCAGGACAAGTTTCTGGTAAGACATCATAATTTACGGACTTTCCAGCTGATGAAGGCCGAGTCGTTACATGGATTCTTACCCGTTGTATGTTCGTTTCATTCTCTGCCTTTTAACCGGGTTCTGTATGCAAGTCCCGACGATATACCTCCACTTTCATAATTATTGATTCCTCTGTTTTAGAGATAATCGGGTAAGAACATAAAAGGCACTTCCTATATAATTGGAGGCAACCTGATGATTATATGGATTAAAAAATTCAATTATAATATTTAGTAACAACAAATTAAATTTCTAACAAATGCAAAACAAAGGTGCAATCAGAATTTTTGCAATTCTTCTTGCTGCAATTTGTGTTTATCAGCTGATGTTTACCTTTAAGGCAAGCCAGGTAGAAAGCGCAGCAAAAGAATACGCGAAAGGTGACAAACACAAAGAGCAAGCTTATCTTGACTCAATTTCAAGTGAGGTAGTCTATAATTTATTTTGGCTTAAAAAATATACTTTCAAGGAAGTAAAAGCACTTGAGCTTGGTTTGGGTCTTGACTTGCAGGGTGGTATGAACGTTACCCTTGAAGTTTCGGTAGTCGATGTGGTTAGATCACTTTCAAACTACAGCAAAGATTCAACATTTACAGCAGCTATACGGCTTGCCCAGGAAAAGCAGTTAACCGGACAGGATGACTTCGTGACCAATTTTGGCAAAGCATTCGAGGAAATTTCTCCCAATGGTAAACTGGCTGCTATCTTCAATACCATTGAATTAAAAGATAAGATAAAATACAATTCGACCAATAAGGAAGTGTTGGATGTGTTGAGCAAGGAAACTAAAGTGGCCATCGACAATTCGTTCGAGATCATCCGCACCAGGATTGACCGTTTTGGGGTAGCTCAGCCTAACATACAGCAGCTTCAAACTGCGGGGCGTATATTGGTTGAACTTCCGGGTGTCGATGATCCAAAGCGGGTCCGTAAACTTTTACAAGGAACAGCAAATCTCGAATTCTGGGAAACGTATGACAACAGTGAAGTTTATCCATTCCTGGCCCAGGCCAACCAGAAACTGGTTGAAATACTGGCCCTTCAATCAAACCCTTCATCAGCGACTCCATTAGATACAACAGTTGCAAAAACTGCTGCTGCCGATAGTTCGAACAGCTTGTTGAACGAAATGGAAGCCAAAGCAACAACAGATTCAGCTTCGGTGAATAAACAAAGTGATGCATCAAAACAGTACCCATTGTTCTCCGTCCTGCAGCCAAGAACTACAGCGCAAGGCCAACTATACCCCGGTGCTGCTGTAGGAACTGCTCATTTCAAAGATACGGCAAAAGTAAATTCATACCTGAAAATGGATCAGGTAAAAGCCTTGCTACCGCGTAACCTTGCATTCAAATGGACCGCAAAAGCCATTGACGAAAAAGAAAATTTATTTCAGTTAATTGCCATTAAAGTAACTGGCCGTGATGGTCGTGCACCCCTTGAAGGTGATGTGATTACCGATGCCCGTCAGGATTATGCCGACATGGGCAGCAGCCCTGAAGTTAGCATGACCATGAACAGCGAAGGCGCTAAAGTATGGGCCCGGTTAACCAAAGACAATGTTGGAAAATCAATTGCCATTGTTCTTGATGGTTATGTACGTTCATTTCCGAATGTAAACGGCGAAATTACCGGGGGACGTTCATCTATAACAGGAATGGAAAGCATCGAAGAAGCAAAGGATTTGGCCAACATCCTGAAGTCGGGTAAAATGCCTGCTCCTGCAATTATCATTCAAGAAGATGTCGTTGGTCCTTCACTGGGCCGCGAAGCAATTAGCAGTGGTATGTGGTCATTTGCTATCGCCTTTTTATTAACGCTGGCATACATGTTATTTTTCTACAGCAGAAGAGCCGGTATGGTTGCCAATGTGGCCTTGATAGTAAATGTGTTCTTCCTGATTGGAATCCTCGCTTCAATAGGAGCTGTATTAACTTTGCCGGGTATTGCAGGTATTGTGTTAACAATTGGTATGGCGGTTGATGCCAACGTGTTGATCTATGAACGTATTGAGGAAGAAATGCTGGCCGGAAAATCATTAAAGCTAGCAATCCATGATGGATACAATGCTGCCTACTCTGCTATTATCGACGGACAGGTAACTACCTTACTGACTGGTATTGTTCTTTACTTTTTTGGATCTGGCCCGATCAAAGGTTTCGCAACTACCCTGGTTATTGGTATCATGACTTCCATGTTCACATCAATCTTTATAACAAGGCTGATTTTTGAACGTCAGTTAAGCAAGAATAAAAAAATCACCTTCACCACTGACTTTACCAAGAACTGGCTGCGTGTAACCAATGTTCCATTCCTTGCCAAACGCAAAATAGCCTATTTTGTATCAGGATCACTCATTGTAATTTCAATTATTTCGTTTGCTGTCCATGGATTCCAGGCAGGTATCGACTTTAAAGGTGGACGTACTTACATAGTTGGTTTCGACAAAGAAGTAAAAGTTGCCGATGTACAAAGTGCTTTGACGGCGGTTTTCCAACACACTCCCGAAGTTAAAACTTATGGCAATTCAAACACCGTTCGTATTACAACGACCTATAAGATTGAAGACCTCGGCGCAGATGCTGACACCCAGGTTGAAGAGGAAATGTTTGAAGGGTTAAAAAAATCGGGATTTATTGGAGACATCTCAATGGACACTTTCAATAAAATTAATCTTAAGAGTTCACAAAAAGTAGGTCCAACCATTTCTGATGACCTCACGAAGGATGCAATATTTGCCGTGTTACTCTCATTACTGATGATATTTGTTTATGTTGCTATGCGATTTAGTAACTGGCAATATGGATTAGGGGGGTTACTTTCACTTGCCCATGATGCATTACTTACTCTTGGTGTGTTTTCTATATTTTATAGTGTTTCACCTTTCTCGATGGAAATTGATCAGGGTTTTATTGCGGCCATCCTTACAGTTATTGGTTATTCCATTAACGACACGGTAGTCGTATATGACCGTATCCGGGAATACATCAAGATCTATCCAAAGCGGTCATTGGCTGAGAATATGGACAAGGCAATGAACACTACCCTTCGCCGTACATTCAGTACTAACTTGACAGTTATAATTGTATTGCTGGCTATCTTCATATTCGGAGGTACCTCCATGCAAGGATTCACCTTCGCTCTTTTGATTGGTTGTACAGTTGGTTCTTATTCAACAGTATTTATTGCTGCCCCAATGGTGTATGATACAATCTTAAAAACTAAAAAAGTAGAGTTTGATCCTATCTTAAAAGCTAAAAAAGTAGAGATTGCATAATCTGCATTCATAAAATAATCCTGGAGCAGGGATTCAATCCGTTGAAAGACGGATGGGATTCCTGCTTCTTTTTTTTATTCAACCTTAGATTTGCCCAATCATTCTTACTTAACTTCAACCGAAGTTAAGTAAGAAGTTTGTATATTTGTAAAGTTTTAAAAAATGGTCAACCATTTATTTATTTTATTATGGGTGGAGGTGAGATAGTATTAATCATATTTGTGGCTTTGTTGTTCTTTGGGTCGAAAGCAATTCCTGATATTGCCAAAACGTTGGGCAAAGCCATGCGCGAATTCCAGAAAGCTACCAACGAAATCAAACGAGAAATCAATGAAAGCGGTGGTGGGATTGGAGATGATATTCGTGATTTTAAGTCGACCATTCAGAATGCCAGAGCAGATATTCAGGATGGAATCACCAAACATACCGGTGATATTAAAACTGATCTTCAGGAGATAAAGGATGATGTAAAGAGTAGTACTGACACTTTCATGAAAGATGTAAAAACGGGAACCGATAATATTACCAGCACTGTCACTGATGAAGTAAAGCCTGAGTCGGAAACTATCACAAAGGATATCAAAAAAGAAAATGATTTTTCTATATAAGAATTTCAAGGATTGATAAAAGTTGAAAATATAACTAAATCGTTTGGTGAGCTTCAGGTTTTGAAGGGTATTGACCTTGAAGTTCCTGCCGGAAAACTTTATTCGATCGTTGGACCCAGTGGAGCGGGAAAAACAACCCTACTTCAGATTATTGGCACTTTAAGCCAGCCCAATGCGGGAAAAATATTCATCAACAACCAAAACATATCGGTCATGAAGGAGCGGCAACTGGCCGACTTTAGAAACCGACAAATTGGATTCGTATTTCAATTTCATTATCTATTGCCTGAATTTTCGGCACTCGAGAATGTATGTATTCCTGCTTTTATAGCAAAAGTTTCCAGAAAAGAAGCAGAAGAAAAAGCACGTGAGTACCTGGCCTTTCTGGGGTTATCGCATCGGTTAAACCATAAACCCAATGAACTCTCGGGTGGCGAACGACAACGGGTGGCAGTGGCCCGGGCACTGATCAACAATCCCTCGGTGATATTGGCTGATGAACCTTCGGGAAACCTCGACACCAAGAACCGGGAAGACCTTCACCAATTGTTTTTCACCCTGCGCGACCGCTTTAAACAGACCCTTGTGATTGTAACCCATGACGAGAGTTTTGCCGCACAAAGCGATTCCATCATACGAATGAAAGATGGGTTGATTGAAAGTTGATGGTTGGATGGTTAAATGGTTGGATGATTAATCCTCAATCCTCAATCGTTAATCCTCAATCGTTAATCGTTAAATGATTGAATGATTGGATGGTTATATTACATTATCAGTCATAGAAAAAGTGATTAGTTTCAGTATTCAATGTAAAAAAACAAGCATGTAAATGCCAGATATCCCCGAACATATCCACTCGTTTTTAGATCAGAAATACCTTTCATTCAATCATCCTGTTTTTATTGAAACCGATCCTATTCAGGTTCCTGCCCTATTCACTACCAAAGAGAACATCGAAATTGCAG
>Ga0123339_10001250_pt1 | contig 17870 bp, 23 predicted proteins | sample lystaG_FD_89956 | JGI IMG/M metagenome (GOLD analysis project Ga0123339, IMG submission 89956) | Glacier valley bacterial and archeal communities from Borup Fiord, Nunavut, Canada, to study Microbial Dark Matter (Phase II) -... | ecosystem: Environmental > Aquatic > Freshwater > Ice > Glacier ... | reverse complement strand
TTATTATTGTACGCTATAAGGTATTAATGCAATGCATCTAGTTCTTTGAATTGCTTCAACAACTTTTCTTTGATGTTTAGCACAAGTTCCAGTTACTCTTCTTGGTAATATTTTACCTTTATCACTAATAAATTTTTTAACTTTTTCTACGTCTTTATAGTCTAATTCATCTTGTTTCTCTACGCATAAAGTACATACTTTTTTTCTAGGTTTTCTAAAAGGTTTATCGCTTTTAGGTCCTTTTTTGTTTTTCTTATCTAGCATTTGTTTTACCTCCTTTTGCATTTAAATTAAAATTAGAATGGTAAGTCTGCTGTATCATCAATAGTTATGTATTCACCATCACTTGGTAACTCAGAATTCATAGCTCCATTTGATCCAGAATTCTCTCTTTTAGAATCAGCAAAATATGTATCTTCTACAATGTAGTCAGTTGCATATCTTTTTGCTCCTGTTGTATCTTCCCAAGTTCTATTTTGAATTCTTCCTTCAACTAAAACTTGAGCCCCTTTTTTAAAATACTTACTACAAAACTCTGCTGTTTTAGCAAATGCTGTTAAATTGAAGAAATCTGTTTGTCTTTCTCCATTTTGTCCAGCAAATTTTCTATTTACAGCCAAAGAAAATGTTGTAACTTGTGTTCCTGTTGTTGTATTTCTTACTTCTGGGTCCTTTGTTAATCTCCCCATAAATTGAAATTTATTCATAATATATCCTCCTTGATTTTTTTATTTAATATATTTTACTATTTTTTTATTATCATATGCTTTAAAACTGATTCGTCTAATCCTAAAATTCTATCCATTTCTAGAATAGATTCTGGTTTAGATGTAAATGTTAATAGAATATAAAAACCTTCTTTTTGCTTTTTTATTTCATAAGCTAAAGTTTTTTTACCCCATTCATCTACGTTTGTAAGTTCACCATTCAATACGATTAATTCTTTCATTTTCTCTGCAAAAGCAACCTTTGCTTCATCAGCGATTGTTTGTGAAAGTATTATTACTGCTTCATAATTGTTCATTACTTACTCCTCCCTTCTGGACATCTGACTCTATACGCAATGTATAGAGTAAGGAAATTAACACACTTATTATATCACACTTTTATATTAAAATCAACTTTTTCATAAATTCTTCAACAAATTGGTTTATTTTGATATTTTTTTAGTATTTTTTTGCTTTTGTCACAAATACTATAGTAAATTAATTATCTTTATATTTTCTTGTTTTGTACCGTTTAGTCTAATAAATTAAAGTAAATGTATTGACAGAGTAACGATTTAGTTATATAATACATATACTTGAAGTATTAAGGTACTTATAATTTATATTTAAAAGAAAAGGAGGTAACCTATTGAAAGTAGAGAAAATTAATGAAAATAAAGTTAAAATAACTTTAAGTATAGATGAGTTAACTCAAAGACATATATCTTTAAAGGATCTCGAAAAAGATACAATTAAAGCAAAAAAACTATTTTTAGAGCTTATTGAAGAATCTAATTTAGAATCATCATTTATTTTTGAGCACGCCCAACTGTTTGTTGAAGCTGCAACTGATAATAATGATTTTTTTACAGTTACAATTACAAAAATAGATGATTTTCCAGATCTTGCAAAATATAATTTATTGGACGAAGGATTCAGCAAAAAAGCTATTAGGAAACCTTCTTCAATCGCGACTTACCCTATAAACTTTAATATATTTTCATTTGAATCTTTAGATAATATTCTAGATATGTGTGATATATTAAAGGTAAACAAAGCTTTTTTAGGAAAAAGCAGTTTATATAAACTTGATAGTAGATATTTTTTAATTTTTAGCAAATATTCTATTAAAAATGCAAAGTTTTTAAAAACATATTCGATAATAACTGAATTTTGCTTATGCAACTATACATCAGAATTATATGAAGTTTCATTAAGAGAAAAATCTAAACTTATTATAGCTGACAAAGCGCTTCAATCACTAACAAAAATTTAAATTATATTTTTGAGAAACTATTCTTTTTAACTTTTAGGATAGTTTCTTTTTCTATTGTATTATATGTTCCCCCTGTTATTGTAGGTGTTACTAAAACAAGTATATAATCAATTTCAAATTCAACTAATTCCCCATATCTTTTTAATTCATTGGGATATTTTAATATTACTTTAGAGGTGTCAAATCCAGAATCATTTAATTCTACCATTAATAGATTTTTTTCTTCATTTGTAAGATAACCAAATTTTTCTATTACAAACATGTATTTATTTGCTATTGTAATTAGTTTTTGGTGATATATAAAAGGTATTATAGAGTTTATTATGTTTGTACCTATAATTATTATCATAAATATTGATATTATTAATAAAAATGGTATAGCTACTATACTGTAACCTCTTTTATATGTAGCAGCAATCATTTTACCTCCATAAGCTTAAGCTTAACACTCTCTTTAATGTTTAGACTAATATTTCCGATTAAACCATTTAAAATTATAGGTTCAATCAGTAAATTTATATCTATTAAAACGTTTTTATTTATGTATTCATACTCGATTTTGTTTATACAAAATTTATAATTTGGATGATTTAGCTCTAATAAATGAACTATTTTCTCTTCTAATATTTGTACATCAATTTCATAATTTGAATATGCTAATTCTTCATAATCAGCTGCTATATATGCGTTTTGTGCTATATAAAACAAATCGCTTTTAATGTTAAACACACATGAATTTATCTGTATATAAAGTAAAAATATAATTGTTAATATAATAAACATAATTATTACAGTTATAAATAATATAAATATCTCCAGACTACCTCTTTTACTATTCATTTGTAATCCAGTCATTTAGTAAAATATTTTTTTTAAATTCATCTGTATTTAAAACATTGTTTTCAAATGAATAATTCATATTATTACTGTATTTATCTATGCTATCAAATTTTATTACTGCGTTATAATTTGAGTTACACTTAATTTTTAATATATTTGGGTCGAGAATTCTTTTCCCAACTTCAGAATAGTTTATATTGAAATAATTTTTTGATTCATTTCTTAAATAATTCCAACTTTTTACTGTGTTACTCGTTTTTTCATTTATACATATTTTTAAAACAACATATTTGTCATTTACAAATATTTCTTCATACTCCGTGCTAACGTCATTAATATAACACTCTATATTTAATTCATTAATATTCTTTCCTAATTTAACAACTATATATTTTCCTGCTTCAATTATGCCTTCAGAATTCGCATTTTTGGTGTCGAAGGTTTGAACAAGTGGTTTTACAACTAAATTAATATTATCTTTTTCCAGCACTGATACTTTAATGCTATTAATTGGAATTACTTCTTTTTCTAATACCTGCACATTTATACGTTTTTGAATTTCATGCTGCATTAAACCATCAACACTAAACTCTGTATAAAGATAACTTTTTACCTTTATATCAATGGGATAAGTATTTGGAATCTTATAATTTTCTCTAGAAACTGTAAATAATATTTCCTTGTTCACTTTCAAAATTTTACTACCACTAACTCTAGCTACTTCTTTATTGTTTATATATATAATTGAAGTTATTTCCTTTATGTGTTTTTCATTTGCATAATTACTTAGATTTATTGCTTCAGCAGAAATTGCAATAGGTATCGAAATTTCGTCGTCATTTGATTTCATAACAAAATTATCATCTACTACAATTTTTGATGTTATATCAGCATTTGCTGACATAGGTGCAGTAGCAAATATGGCATTACGTATTTTTGATTGATTGGTTAATCTTCTTGTGGTTACTATACCATTAGTTTTCCAAGTAGAAGTTGCGTTTAATATCATTTTATTCATACCAATTTTATTTACAGATATATTATATGGAACTAAGTTATATGAATTAATTGTACCTGCAACAAAATTAATTTCATCGAATAACAATTCTGTATTTTTCATGTATTCTATTTGTTCATCATATTTATATTTCCCTTTATCAAACCATGATTCATATGCACCAGATGTAACTAGATATATCCATTTATCTGGAGTTGTTTCTGGAAGAAAATCAGCTGGAAAATATACATTACTTATAACTGATCCACTATAGCTTGTACCTAGTAGGTAATACTCTCCTCTTTCTCCAATTCCCCTATATGCTCCATTGTATCTTGTCCACTTGCCTAGATTAACTACTGTTTTAAATCTTTGATCAATATGCCATAGCAAGCCTTGTGGATTAGAATACGTAAATATATTATATGTATTGTATATATCTTCGTTAATCTCATCGAAATATACATTATATCTTGGTATTCCAATTGTATCTATTACGAATTTAAAATTATCAGATATTGCGTATATATTGGATTTTATGTTTATTAAAAAAATGATTACAATTAATGTTTTAATAATAAATTTACTTTTCATCTATTTATCACCCATTTTCATTACAAGTATGTTGTCATTAACTGTAATAGATATACTTATATCGTTTATTACCACTTCTTTATCCACACTATCCACACTGTTTCTGTCTATATCTCTAATTAATTCATATTCTGTTATAATTAATTGACAAAAAACATTTTTATCTATCTTCAAATTAAATATTTTTAATATATAATCGGTTATCTGCGCAACATATATTTCATCACAAAGTATATTTCTATCAAATTCTTTAAATAGTTTATTGATATATATTGCTATTTGTCTTTCTTCTATTATTATATTAATATCATAATAGTTATTCTCTAATTCATTTTTACTTTTTCCTATGCTAAGTCCATTACTATTTATAATGACGTATCTATCTGCAAAACAATTATCGAATTCATTTATATTAGTTAAAACATTATCGTTATAGTATTTAATGTTTTGCTCAATATTTGTATGAATATCTAGGTTGCTTTTTTTATTGTTAATGTTATATAAAGCAATAGCCAATATACTTATAATCATTAAAATAAAAATCATGAATATTCTCTTATACATAGTTTTCTTTGCTTTCAATATAAACATTGTATATTTTCCTAACTAATATATCTATATCATTTTTCATATAACAAACGTTCTTTGTATTTTCAATTAAACTTAAAATATTTGAACTTGATATATTATTAGTTAAAACAATAGATTTGTTTTTATCTTTTATTTTTCTAAAATATCCATCTACTTCTTCATGATTATCCGATAGTATCAGATATATATCTGGTTTAAATCTATAATTTATACTATCTTTTCTAACTATATTAATGATTGTGTCTTTCATTATATTTTTTATGCTTTCTTCAATTTTAAGTGATATATTTTCAAATTCTTTTTCTTCTAGATTATATATAAACAGAATATTCATAATTCCTCCTTACTTTATTATACTAATACTAAATTTTCCGTAGTTTTTTAAATTGTTTATTTTTATACTTTCTTCTTTAGATACTTCTATCAATATAGTTTCAACTATATTGTCTGTTTTTACTACATTTCCATATTTATCATAGCAACTTATTATTTTAGTATTTTCTAAAAGTTTTAATGTCACGTATCCATTTTGCAAATTATTACTAATCACACTTTCTTTATTTATACTATTAAATATACTTTCTATTTCTGATAATTTTGCTGAGTAAAAAATGTTTATTATGCTGCCCTTTTCAATTTGATATGAAGCAGCATCGTCTGCAGAATTTAATTTTATTGATATAATTTCAAAATTAGTTTCAGCCTTAATATATTCATTGTTAGATAAAATCATATCATTTAATACAATAGAACCCGCAATATAATCATCTTTATAATACCCTTGTCCTGTATATACAGCCAAATATTTATTAATAAGATCACTAGAAATCTTAATTTTCACTAAATCTGATTCTAAAACTTTATTTCCTCTATAAACATTTGTGCCAAGTGAATATACATATTTGTATTCATCTTTTAATATAAATTTTTGATAAAAAAACGTTAATGTGAAGTATATAACTAAAGCTGCAATAGCGATATATAAATTTCTTTTAAATTTCATTATAGTACAGGCGCACCTATTTTACTTAATGCTTCTTCAAACCAAATATTTAGACCATCAAGCCCAATATTCATTAAAGCCATTATTTGTGGATAAAACACCACAACAATTAACGCTATTGCTACTCCTACCATTAGTATACTTTCTACTAATTCAGCACCTTTTTTGCTATTCAATGTATTAGATTTTTTTATTTTAAATTTAAGTATAATTCTTTTTAATTTATTCATTTTAAAATACACTTCCTTTCTAATTAAATATATTTTGTAAATTTTTTGATACTTGTATTATTATAGGATAAACCGCTATTATAGTTATATTTATTAAAGAAATTATAGATGCGATTGTAACAAACATTATTCGCTTTGCTTCTTTATATTTTAGATATTTAAAATACGATAAATCGAGTGTTTCAGAAAACATTGATAAAGATTCTATTATTTTACCTTCTCTATCTCCTTGGAGAATTATATTTAAGAACATATTAAATTCATACGAATTAAATTTGAGTTTAAAATTATCAATCGCCTTTATCATGTTAAAGTTATACATTAAATAATCATTTACAAAAAGATTAAAACCTTCTTTAAATCTAGCATGTCCAATATTATTTTCAACATATTTTAATGACTCGTGTAAAGGAATATTGCACGAAAGCGCTAACTTTAAATTATTTGATACATCCGATATATCATTTATTATTTTTACAGATTCGTTTTTAATAAATATATAGATTAAAAAATTTGGAATATAAAAAAAAACTAAAGAATATATCAATGATAAAATTATGTTATGTGATCTGAAGACGACTAGAATAAAAATAATTGGTGAAATAATATACTTGATTAACTTATATTTTAAAAAATTAAGTCCATAGGGATTTCCAAGGTTATTTAAAATATTTTTGTGTTTTGTGAAATTTGATTCGAAAAAATTAATATTGAATTTAAAAGAACTAAAATATTTACTGGTAATAATAAATTTAGACTTAATAGATACATGATAAATTGAAATTATATAATAAGATAAAAACATAGAAAAGATAAAAAGCACTAAAGCATAAATGTAATCACCTCCTTCGTGGGTTGGTAATAATATAGCATATGGTATTTTAAATGTCAATAGTTTTATCATGTAAACCGTACGACAAATAATGCTAGCAAATCGTATATCATATGATATACCCTCATAATTTTTTTTTGCTTAATAATCTGATGGTAATACTAATATAGTTTATTAATATGTATAATAAAACTATATATATCATTAAAATTAACTCTGTTCCATAAAATAATAAATACATTTTATTTAGAGCAGGTAAAATATATTTAATAAATATTACTCCTATAACACCCCATATAATTACGAACTCTAAAGATATATATTTATTTATTCCAAATTTTAGTTTTCTATAATCCCACAACTCAATTCCATATATATTTTCAAGTAATACACCAGTTATATATTCTAAAGTTGTAAGAATAATTGAACTAAACACAAAAATAGTAAGTATATTATTTTTGTATTCAGATATATACATAGACATAAAACATGTACCTATTCCATATAAAATACAAAAAGGGCATTGTGCCATTCCAGCTCTTGATTTATCTTCTCCAGCTAAAGTTTTACATATTATTTCAAAAATCCAACCAACAAATGATCCTATTACAAAATAAAATATCACCCTATTTATCATGTTATCACCTTAGTTATATTTTTTGTTTAAACTTTATTTTTATACATTAGAATTAATTAAATTTATTAATGCAAATTTCGACACTTATTTAAAATAAATATCTCGTATATAAGAATTCGAACACTATATATTTGAAATAAGCTTGAGGTTTATACATAATTATTATATTTATATTTTTATTACAATAAAGTATTGTTTTTTATTGTTTTATTTGATATAATTGAAATATAGAGGTGCACTTATGGAAAACAAACCTATTGAAAATGCAAAAATAATGGTTATTGATGACGATATATCTATGATGGATATGTTATCTATAATACTTTCAAAATATCATCATACTGTAGTTCCGTTTACAGAGCCAGTTTCAGCTATAGAAGCTTTGAAATCTGGTTCATTTGATATACTAATTGTAAATTATTTAATGTCACCCGTAAATGGCGATAGAGTAGTCGAACTCGTTAGAGAATTTGACAAAGAAATATATATTATAATGATGTCTGTTAATAAAGACTTAGCACCATCAATAGATGCTATGACAAACCTTGATATACAATCATATTTTGAAAAAAGTTCACGATTTGATCAATTAATACTTACAATACAAAGTGGTATTAAATATACCAATCAACTTAGAAATATTAAAAACATGAATATACAACTTGAAAAATATGTAGTAGATTTTGCTGAGGTGTTGCTAAAAACAGTCGATGCTAAAGATAATTATACTGCTGCACATTCAAAAAGAGTTTGTGAATATGCATTAAGATTTGCAGATGTATTAAACTTAGATGCTAAAGAAAAAGAAACATTAAAACTTGCTGGGTTATTCCATGACATCGGTAAGATAGGAATACCAGATAATATTTTGACTAAACATGCTACACTTACAGATGATGAATACGAGACAATTAAATATCATCCAACAATTGGTGCTAATATTTTAGCTGTTGCTGATATATTTAAAGAAGTAAATGAAATAGTAAATTGTCATCATGAAAGAATTGATGGTAAAGGATATCCTAACGGTATATCTGGAGAAAAGATACCTTATTTATCTAAAATACTTTCGATTTGTGATTCTTTTGATGCAATTACTACAAAAAGATCGTATAAAGAAGTTTATACGATACAATATGCTTTAAATGAGTTTAATAAAGTTAAGGGCACACAATTAGATAAAGAGTTGACAGAAAAATTTATAAATATGGTAAAAGAAAATATAAATACATTTGTTATAGCAACTATATAGAGGATTATATCCTCTTTTTTTATTCTATAAATATAGCTATAGCCTTTATTATATCCATATCGTTTATTTTATTTATTGTAAAACCGATAACCTTTACTTCTGAAGTTATTGTACTTAAAAAAAATAAATCTGTAGCTAAATTATCACTATCTATCCATATGTATTTATTATTTATATAGAAGAACTGATTATTTTTCGGATATTGTCTATCATCAACATCTGTGTACAAATTTTTTAATTTACAAGGACATATTTTTCCAATTTCAAAACATAGGCAATCCTCTTTATCACACATTCCTTCTAACTTTTTCACCAATTTATCATAAAATGCTAGATTTTTTATTCCAGATACATCCTCAATATTTATATATCTTCTTTCAACAACCGTATTATATGTATTTTTTTCACCAGTAAAAAGTGTAACTCCGCCTGTTATCTGATTTCTACATTCATTTTTTTCATCTAAATCTTTATCTTTTTTTTGCCAATTTGCATTTCCTGAAATTTGATTTACATTAGGTGCTATATTTATATCTTTAGTTAATGTCTCACCTTTTTGCACAGAAAACTCCATTATTTCAAGATCAAAGTCAACTTCAGAAACCGAAGCAAACAATGACTTTAAAAATTCTTTATCTAAGTATAAATAGTATCTCATATTATTTACCTCTATATATTTTATGTTTAATATTCCATTATATTATTCTACCGCTATTTTATCCTTAATTTTATCAAATTTGCTATCTCCAATGCCAGGTACCTTCTTAATATCATCAATGACTTCGAAATTTCCGTTTTTTCTATATTCAATTATTTTTTTAGCAGTAATTTCACCTATACCCGTTAATGTCATCAATTCATTTTCCGTTGCTTCGTTTAAATTAATTTTTTGTGAATCAGTTTTAGTTTCATCAGTATCTGTTTTTGTTTCTATTTGTTGTTCTTGCATATATGGAATAACAATTTTTTCACAATCATACAGTAATTTTGATAAATTCATTTTCGATATATCTGCTTCTGGTTTTATTCCTCCCACAATACTTAAAGCTTCTTCTAATCTTACTCCCTCATTAAAGTTATATATACCTGGACTATTTACTGCACCACTCAAATAAACTGAAATTTTTCCGTGTTCACTTTTGAATTCTTTATCATTTATTTTTATATCACTTTTTTCTATTTTTTGTATATATATTGAAATACAACAAAAAACTGTAATTAAAATTGTTAAAAAAAATAATTTAGTTACATTATTAATATTTTTAAATTTAATTATATTTCTAATTTCTTTCATATTTTTTCCTTTCTTTTGTGATTATTTTGATGTATAATATATGTAGGTGATTTTTTTGTATAAACGTATCATATTTGCATTTTTACTTATAATGCTATTTACTACTAATTATAACTTTATATATGGAGATTTTGGCAGTATTACAGAAAAATCTGCTATTGTTTTAGATAGTGATGGTTTATCAATATTATATAATAAAAATATTAATAAAAAAATATTTCCAGCAAGCACTACTAAAATATTGACAGCTATTCTTGCTATAGAAAATTTAAATTTAGATTCTAATATTACTGTTAGTAATGAAGCAATTGACGATGTTCCTTATGGAAGTTCTACAATGTACTTAAAAAAAGGTGAAATAGTAACTGTAAGACAATTGTTATATGGGTTACTACTCCCTTCAGGAAGTGATGCAGCAAATGTTTTAGCTGAAGCTATAAGTGGTAGTATTCAAAATTTTGCATTACTTATGAATAAAAAATCCCAAGAAATTGGTTGTTTAAATTCACATTTTGTTAATCCTCATGGATTCCATAATAGTGACCATTATTCAACTGCTTATGACATGGCGTTAATAATGAGATATGCATCAAAAAGCGAAATTTTTAGAACAATATGCGAAACAAACGAATATATAATAGAGGAAACAAATAAGACTCTTGTACCTAGAAAATTAAAAAGTACTAATTCATTACTTTCATATAAATTAAATTATATTTTAGGTGGTAAAACTGGATATACAGAGGAAGCCGGTAACGTGTTTGTTTCTTATTCAAACTTTAATGGAAACAATATAATATGCTGTGTATTTGACGGATCTAAAAATATTATTAGTAAAGAATTTAGATTTACTGATACTAAAATGTTACTTGATTATTCATTTGAAAATTTTGATAAAACAAAAATATTAGATAAGAGTACATTAAAAATTTCATATGTTGATAAAAAATCAAAAAAAAGTTATATTCTTGGAATAGACCAAGATATATATTGTATGACTGATAAAAATTCACAGATTACTAATTATCATTTATCTGATATATCAATAGATAATACTATTATAAGTGGAAAAATATATTTAACTGTTAATAACGAAAATTGGAAATTTGATAATACTTATGAAATAAAGTTAATTGAAATAAAAGAGTACTCAGAATATGATTCAAATATCAATATAATATATATATTATTTGTACTTGTTTTATTGATTATCATATTGATAATTATTAAGGATAAAAAGAATAAATATACTAAAAGTAGTAAATTAATTAGAAGAAAATAATAATTGTTTGGTTAAATATACAACATATAACGCATAGTGCGTTATATGTTGTTTTATTTAACTTGTATTTTACATTAATTAGTTATCGTACTAGGAGTTGTTATTATAGGTGTTGTAATAAAGTCCTCTTTTATTATACGTTGTGCTTCTACTTCATCCATTTTAAAATAAGATCTTCCATCAATAGTAGGTGTTGTTCCAGGAGCAGTACAAGAATATATATTATCTAGTTTTAAATTTGGAATATCTGTTACATATCTTAAAGCTTCTCTAGCAGTCACATTTGTAACTGTATTTGCAAGTATAGTTTGTATTATTGTTGGTGATTTTACTATATTTGATGGTGATAGCAACTCTTTTATAAATGCTTTTATAAATGCCTGTTGAGCTTTAGTTCTTCCTAAATCAGCATCTGGGTATTGAACTGTAAAATCATTGTTATGTCTAAATCTTATAAACTGTTCTGCCTTTGCTCCATCTAATACCTGAAGTCCAGGTTGTAAATTTATATGTAAATTTTGCTCTGGATCGTCATATTTCATTCTAATTGGAACATTAATTTCAACTCCACCAAGTATATCAACTACTTCTCTTACTAGTTTATTATCTACAATTAAGTAATAATCAATATCTACATCTAATAACTTTTCAATTTGTGTTACTAAAGGCTCTATATTTTCACCTTGGTATATTGAATTTAATTTATTATCACTTGAATAAATATTTTTTACATATGTATCTCTAGGTACTGATATAAATGCAAGTTTACCTGTAGAAACTTCATATCTTAAATATATCATAGTGTCAGTAAGATTTTGACTTTCACCACAAATAAGTGCACTTACAACATCTTTTTTTGTAGCTAACACGGTGTCATTTCCATCATCAATAACATCTGAATTTTTACCATCTATCATGTAGTTTACCGCATAAACTCCACCCCATACTATTATTCCTATTATTGTTAAAATTATAAATATCTTCGTGAATAAAGTAAATACATTTCCCTTTACTTTATTATTTTTATTTTTTTTACCCATCATTTCTCCTCTGTAATATATATTTTTAATAGTATGTCTATTTTACTATCTTTTTATTAGTTTGTCAAGTTAAAATTTCAAACCTGCTGATAATAATTTAACTATAACGTTAGTTTCATATAACATTTTAGTTATTATAGAAGAATCTATTAATGTTTTTAATTGGCTAAACATTGGCATAAACATTGACATTATAGCTAAAGCTATCCAAATTTTAAACAATGCCATTATTATTCCTATACCAAATCCACCGATACTATTTATACTGCTTAATATAGGCAAATCAAATACAATATTTAGCATTGATTGCAATATAAATGCACATGTATTTATTGTTAAGAAAATCAATATAAAAGCTGCTGATTCTATAATAAATTTAACAACATTATTTGATAAGTTATCTGTTGTTTCACCTACACCCATATTTTTAACTATACCTTCATAGAATGAATCGTTTTTATTTGGCAAATCAGATTTATTAGTTTGTATAGATTTAGCTATACCTTCTTTAATAACTTGTTTCATAGTAATTTCAACATCTGATTTTTCTATAACAAAGTTAGCTAAACTAGTTTTAAACATGAAAGCTAATACAATTGCAATAACAAACCCTGCTAAACTTATAAGTATTGTTGCAAGTCCCTTTTTATAACCTGAAAACGCACTTAAAGCCGTAAATATTATAACTATTCCATCTAAAATCATTTCTATACCACCCTTTTTCTTATTACATTATATCACTTTTTATAACTTTTAACAATATTTTATTATAATTTTACAATTTCTATTCTATTTGAGTATATCAATGCTACACTTTTTTCATTATTAAATATAACAATATCTTTTGGTGGTAGTTTAATATCTATATTTCTAACTATTATTCCCCATTTATTTACTACTGAAATATTATTTTCTGATACAACATAAGTAAGTAATCCACTGTTTTTAATGTATTTAGGTAACACATCTAACTCTATATTAGATATACTAGTGTTATCAAATTTATTAGTTATAAAACTAAATTTTTCTTCAGTAGCCTCTATAGCTGCAAAGTAACTATCAGATAACGTTATATAATTTGTTTGATTAGCATCTAAGCTATGTACTTGACTACTAATACCTGTATTAAAATTATACTTTACAATACTATCATTAGTAACTAAAATAAGTTCTTCATTTATTATTTTTAGATTATAAACTAATTTATTTTCTAATTTCAAAATTTCTTTTATGCTATCAGTTTTATTTGAATCGATAATGCTTATTTTTGTTCCTATTGTAAGTGAAGATGAATCGGTCTGTACTAATAGTAACTTATTACCATTATCCATAAGTTTAATATCTAGAATAGATGATGAACTTATATATGCACTATATTTATTTTTTCCATATTTATCGAATACTGAAATTATTTTTTTATATCCACTACTCGAATATTCAACAGCAACATTTCCCTTTTCATCCAAATATACATCATCAATAGTTCCTTCTATCTTCTTATTAGTTAATTCGTTCTTTCCTGAAAAAATATAGATGTTTCCATTTGATTTATTAGCAATTACCATATATGACCCATTTATATAAATGTCTGAACTTATATTTTCATCAATTTTATATTGCCATGTTTTTCTACCATTACTGTCATATGTTGTTAGGTATTGATTTGAATATACTAACATTTCGTTATTATATTCTTTATATGTGTTTTTTTCTTGTGAGAGATTTTCTATTATAACATTCTCTTTTGTTTTATTATTAAACACATTAAATCCAAATATTGGGGCATATTCTAATAAAGTATAAGTTATAAAAAACAATATTATTACGACAAAAGAAAGTATAATTGGTTTAAGTTTGATGTGTTTTCCTTGAGAAGATTCTTGAGATTCAGGATATATTCTTCTTTTTCTTTCTTCGTTTTTCTTTTCTTTATAGTTGTTTAATATATTTATACCTTTATTTATATTGTCTTCTGCACCTTGCTTAATGTTTTTAATTATGCGTTTATTAACAGATATATTTATTTTTTTTCTCATAGTTTTTTCTCCCACTTTTTAGATATATAATATTTCTTATCTTTTATTTTATCTGGAAGATATTGTTGATCTACCCAGGAATCTTCATAATCATGTGGATATTTATAGCCTACCCCATATCCTTCTTCCTTCATTTGTGACATTGGAGAATTTCTAATATGCATAGGTACTGTTCCTGTATCTATATTTTCAACATCCTCTATAGCTGCGTTTATAGCTATATATGCGCTATTTGATTTTTTACTATTTGCTACGCATAAAGCAGCATGTGAAAGTATAATTCTAGCTTCTGGCATTCCTATCTGATGTACAGCTTGCATCGCTGCTGTGGCCACCAATAACGCTTCATTATTTGCAAGTCCTACATCTTCAGAAGCAGCAATTAGAATTCTGCGTGCTATAAACATTGGGTCTTCTCCTGCTGCTATCATTTTAGCTAAATAATGTACAGTAGCTTGAGAATCACTCCCCCTCATTGATTTTATAAATGCGCTTATTGTATCGTAATGTGAATCATCTGATTTGTCATACATACTCTTTTTGTTTTGTGTACAATTTAGAATTACATTTCTATCTATAACAATTACTCCATCACTATTCATATCAGTAGTTAGTACAGCAATTTCTAAAGCATTAAGAACTGTTCTTACATCACCATTTGATATTTCAGCTAAAAAATCTGTTACGTCATCTTTTATATCTAAATTATATGAACCAATTCCTCTATCTTTATCTTTAATAGTAAGTAATAATATTTCTTTTATATCTTTAGGTTCTAATTCTTTAAATTTAAAAATAGTTGATCTAGATACCAAAGCTTTATTTACTTCAAAGTATGGATTTTCAGTAGTTGCTCCTATTAAAATTATAGTTCCTTTTTCCACATAAGGTAGAAGTGCATCTTGTTGAAGTTTATTAAATCTGTGTATTTCATCAATAAAAAGAATTGTTTTTCCTTTAGGATTTAAAAATATGTTCTTTGAATCCTCTGCTATTCTTTTAATATCCCCAACGCCCGCACTTGTGGCATTTAGCTCTACAAAATTGTACTTGGTAGTATTAGCTACTATTCGTGCTAAAGATGTTTTTCCGGTACCTGGTGGTCCCCAGAAAACAACAGAAGTTAGCTTGTCCGATTTTATTAATCTATATAATAATTTATCGTTACCTACAATATGTTCTTGTCCGAAAAATTCTTCCAATACTCTTGGTTTCATTCTATGAGCTAAAGGTTCCATAGCTACCTCCTTAAATAAATTTACTAATAATATTTTCCTTTGTAATACCAAACATTTCATATAATTTTTTAGCATTACCTGATTTACCAAATGTATCATTTACCCCAATTTTAATCAATTTTTTAGGATAATACTCACATAAAACATCTGCTACTAAACTACCTATTCCTCCTATAACACTATGATCTTCAATCGTTACTAGTATATCAGATTGTGTAGCACATTTAATTATATTATTTTTATCTACAGGTTTTATACTGTATAAATCTACTACCCTAACATTAATATTGTTTTTCTTTAATTCTTCTTTTGCTTCTAGTGCAATACTAACTGTATTTCCAGTAGCAAATATTGTTCCGCTTGTGCCTGTTCCAAAAGTCTTACTGCCACCAATTTCGAATATATCGTTTTCTGAATATATATCCATAGTGTCACTTCTTCCAAGTCTTACGTATTTAGGACCATCTAGTTTTAAACACTCACTTAATATTTTTTTTGTTGAAATATCATCTGCTGGCGAAAGTACTGTCATCCCAGGTATAACCCTCATAAGCGAAATATCTTCTAAACATTGATGAGATGGACCATCTTCTCCAACAGCAAGACCACTATGTGTTGCACACAAATTGATATTTACATGTGAATATCCAGCTGTGTTTCTTATTTGTTCATATGCTCTTCCTGCCATAAACATTGCAAAAGTTGAAGCAAATACTGTTTTACCACTAATTGCTGCTCCGCATGCTGTTCCAACCATATCTTGTTCAGATATACCTATATCAAAATGTCTATCTGGAAATTCTTTTTTAAACATATCTGTACACGTAGCTTTTGCTAAATCAGCATCAAAAACAATTACATTAGAGTCTATTCTACCTAATTCAACTAAAAATTCACCATATGCTTTTCTCGTAGATTTCATAAATTAAACCTCTTTTCTACTTATATTTTAGATTCTAATTCGCTTTTTGCTTGTATATATTCTTCGTCTGTAAGTGACTTACCATGCCAACTTGCTTCATTTTCCATAAAGCTTATACCTTTACCTTTTATAGTTTTTGCTATAATACAGCAAGGTTTAATTGATTTTTTAGCAGTTGCTATTGCTGACTGTATTTCATCTACATTATTACCATCACATTTAATTACATTTAAACCGAATGAAGCTATTTTTTCATCAAGATTACTAAGTTTTTTTACATCTTGTATACTTCCATCTATTTGTAATCCATTATTATCGATAATTACTATTACATTATTTAGATTATATTTATTTGTTGTCATAAAAGCTTCCCAATTCTGTCCTTCTTCTAATTCTCCATCACCTAAAATAACATAAATATAACCAATATTTTCGCCCATTCTTTTTGCTAGTGCCATACCATTTGCAATAGATAAACCTTGTCCTAAAGATCCACTAGAAGCATCAATTCCAGGTATTTTTATACTTGGGTGTCCTTCTAATGTGCTGTCAAACTTTCTTAATGTATTAAGTAAATCTCTATCTAAAATTCCTACTGAAGCAAGAGTTGCATATAACGCAGGAGCTGCATGCCCTTTAGATAATATACATTTGTCTATTCTTTTTCCTTTAGTATCTAAATTTAGATTCATTTCTTTATGATAAAGTACAGTTAAAATATCTATTACAGATAGACTTCCACCTGGATGTCCTGATTTTGCATTATATATCATATCAATAATATCAATTCTGCTTTTATTTGCAATCTTTTCTATATTATTCATTATTTTACCTCCTAAAAATTTTTAAATCCTTTTCCCCATACTTCATTAGCATTAGTTATATATATTAGAGCATCTGAATCTATTTCATAAGCTATTTTTTTAACCTTTGATATTTCCGGAAGTGTTACAATACAAGTTATATTAACATATTCTTCTCTTGAATATGCTCCTATACACTTAGTTACCGTTGCTCCCCTTTTTAAAACATCAATTATCTGATTTGTAATCGCATCATTCTTTTTTGTTATTATATTAATTACCTTTGTATAATTTAT
>Ga0123339_10001245_pt1 | contig 17941 bp, 14 predicted proteins | sample lystaG_FD_89956 | JGI IMG/M metagenome (GOLD analysis project Ga0123339, IMG submission 89956) | Glacier valley bacterial and archeal communities from Borup Fiord, Nunavut, Canada, to study Microbial Dark Matter (Phase II) -... | ecosystem: Environmental > Aquatic > Freshwater > Ice > Glacier ... | reverse complement strand
CTGGTGATGGACGTGATTGCCGCCGCCAACGCCCGGCAGGCCGCGCTGCCGCCGGGCGCCCCGCGGGTGATACGCATGGAGGTCGGGCAGCCCGGCACCGGCGCCCCCGCCGGCGCCGTGGCCGCCGCGGCAGCAGCAATGGGAGGCGCGGACCCGCTGGGCTACACCGAGGCGCTGGGCCGCCCGTCGCTGCGCCGCCGCATCGCCCGGCACTATCAGGACTGGTATGGCCACGACGTGTCCCCGGACCGGATCGCGGTCACGATGGGGGCCAGCGGCGCGTTCCCGCTGGCGTTCCTGGCGGCGTTCAACCCCGGGGACCGCGTGGCGATGGCCTCCACGTTCTACCCGCCCTACGTCAACATCCTGGTGGCACTCGGCTTGCAGCCCGTGATCGTGGAGGCGGGCGCCGCCACCCGCTACCAGCCCACCGTCGCGTTGCTCGACGCACTGGACCCGGTGCCGGACGGGCTGATCGTCGCCAGCCCGTGCAATCCCGCCGGTACCATGCTGGCCCCGGACGAGCTGGCCGCCATCGCCGCCTGGTGCAGCCGCCGCGGCGTGCGCCTGGTGTCGGACGAGATCTACCACGGCCTGCAATACAGCCGCCCCGTGGCGACCGCCGCCGCGCTCAGCCCGGATGCCATCGTCGTCAACAGCTTCTCCAAGTATTTCAGCATGACCGGCTGGCGCGTCGGCTGGATGGTGCTGCCGGAGGCGCTGGTGCGCCCGGTCGAGTGCCTGGCGCAGAACATGTTCATCAGCGCCCCGCACGTGTGCCAGGTCGCGGCCGAGGCGGCGATGGACTGCACGGCGGAGCTGGACGCGAACGTCGCCCGGTATCGCCGCGCGCGGGACCACCTGTTGCAGGCGTTGCCCGGCGCCGGGTTCCCGGACATCGCGGCGGCGGACGGCGCGTTCTACATCTATGCCGACGTGGGTGCGCGCACGAACGACAGCGTGGCCTTCTGCGCCCGCATGCTGGCGGAGGCCGGGGTGGCGGCGACGCCCGGGGTGGACTTCGACCGCACCCGCGGGTCCCGCACCGTCCGCTTCAGCTATTGCGGCCCGGAAGCCGACATGATCGAAGCGGCGGAGCGGCTGGCGCGCTTCCGGTAGAGGCGTTTGCTGCTCCCTCTCCCTCCGGGAGAGGGTTGGGGTGAGGGGGTCTTGCGCCACAAACCCAGATTTGTGGCAGCATGGTTCCTACGCTTGCTAGGGCAGTCCTTGCCCGCCCCCTCACCCCGGCCCTCTCCCGGAGGGAGAGGGAGAAGCGGGCCTTACCGCTTCCACCAGCCCCGCTTCTTCTCCGCCGGTTCGGCGTCGCCGACCAGGACCGGGACGATGGCCGGTGCCAACTCGGGCGCCTCGGCAGCAAGGGACGCCACCGCCGCCGGCTCGGACGCCGGGGTCTCGGTCACAGTGGGCTGCGGCGCCTCGACTGGTGCCTCGGGCGCTGGATCCGGCTCCGCGACGGACACCATCTCCGGCAGGACCACGACCGGTTCCACCGTCTGCATCTCGTCGATCACCGGCAGGCCTGCCTCCGCGGCATCGTCCGCGGCGGGCGGCAGCGCGGCCGGGGCGAAGGCGGCCAGCGCCCGTTGCTGCTCCGCCTGCTCGATAGCGTCGAAGATGTCGAACGCCGCGTTGCCGCCGAACGGGTCGGCTGGCGTCGGGCCGGTATAGGCTGGCGGCGAGTAGGCCGGTGCGGCATAGGCCGGTGCCGCGGCCACGGCCTCGGCGTCCCCGGCGGCCTCTTCGGTGCCCCCCTCGGTCCCATCACGGCGGCGGCGGCGTCCGCCCCGGCGGCCCCGGCGCTTGGCGCGGTCCGCCTCCTCGGTTGCGGTCTCGGCAATGCTGCTGGCGGGGGCTGCCCCTCCGTCGGCCGGCAGCGCGTCGATGGCGGCCTCGCCGACGGCCAACACGGCGTCGAACTCGTGCGGCACCTCGTCTGCGGCAACGGGCAGGGGCGCATCCTCGCCGCTGGCCACCGCCGGCGCGTCATCCCGGCGTCCACCCCGGCGGCGGCGGCGGCGGCGCTTGCCGCGTTGCTCGCTCTCCTCGGCGGTTTCGCCGGGCCGGGGGGCGTCGTCGTCGTCGGTATCCTCGGCGGCAGTGACGGCTTCGGCCTCGACCGGCTCTTCGTCCGGGTCCTCGAACGGCTCCGGCGGGGCCAGTTGCTGCACGGGCACCGGCAGGTCGGATGCGGTGGCGGCGCGTACGCGGTCGATGCGTACCTCGGGCGGCAACAGGCTCTCATCGGCAGCGAACGCCACCTTCATGCCGTGCCGCGCCTCGATCTCGGCCAGCCGAACGCGCTTGTGGTTCAGCACGTACAGCGCGATGGCGCCGGCCACGTGAACCACGATTTCGGCGGCCCGGCGCTTGCCGCCCTCCTCCTCCACGGCGCGCAGCACGTGCAGCGCCGCGCTTTCGGTGCTGCGGATCGTGCCGGTGCCGGTGCAATGCGGGCAGGTGACGAAGCTGGTTTCGGCCAGGGACGGGCGCAGGCGCTGCCGGCTCATCTCCAGCAGGCCGAAATGGCTGATGGAGCCGAGCTGGATGCGCGCCCGGTCGTTCTTTAGCGCGTCCTTCAGCTTCTTCTCGACGGCGGCGTTGTTGCGCCGGCTTTCCATGTCGATGAAGTCGATGACGATCAGCCCGGCCAGGTCGCGCAGGCGCAACTGCCGGGCCGCTTCCTCGGCGGCCTCCAGGTTGGTCCGCAGCGCCGTCTCCTCGATCCCGCGCTCCCGCGTGCTGCGGCCGGAGTTCACGTCGATGGCGACCAGCGCCTCGGTCTGGTTGATGACGAGGTAGCCGCCGGACCGCAATTGCACCGTCGGCAGCATCATCGCGTCCAACTGCGTCTCGACCTGCGCCTTGGCGAACAGCGGCTGCGGGTCCTTCCACAGCTGCACCTTCTTGGCGTGGGTCGGCATCAGCATCCGCATGAAGTCGCGGGCGGCGCGCCAGCCTTGCTCGCCATCCACCAGGATGTCGTCCACGTCGCGGGAATACACGTCGCGTATGGCGCGCTTGATGAGGCTCGCCTCCTCATAGATCAGCGCCGGGGCCATGCTGCGCATCGTCAGCTCGCGGATCTGGTCCCACTGGTTCAGCAGGTACTCGCCGTCGCGCAGGATCTCCGGCTTCGGCCGGTTGGCGCCGGCGGTGCGCACGATCAGGCCCATGCCGCGCGGCAGGTCCAGCTCGGCCGTCACCTCCTTCAGGCGCCGGCGGTCGGCAGCGGAGGTGATCTTGCGGCTGATGCCGCCGCCGCGCGGCGAGTTGGGCATCAGCACCGAGAAGCGGCCCGCCAGCGAGATATAGGTGGTCAGCGCCGCGCCCTTCGTGCCGCGCTCCTCCTTCACCACCTGGATCAGCAGGATCTGCCGGCGGCGGATGACCTCCTGGATCTTGTAGTTCCGCAGGAAACGCGGTGTGGCCCGCTGCTCCCGGCTGTAATCGGCGTCACCCGCCTCCGCGCCGCCCAACTGCTCCGGCGGCGGCTCGGACGGGCCGGCATAGCTTGCATCCGTGTCGTCGGGGCTGGCGGCGGGCAGTTCCAGGTCGCCCAGGTCGCCGCCATCGTGCCCGTTCGGCACGGGCTGGCCGCCATCCGTGGCCGGCGCGTCTGGGGTGCCCTGCTCGGGGGTCAGCGGATCGGCCGGCACTTCCAGAGGCGGGGAGTCCACGGCGCCCTCGTCCGGCGGGGGCGGCTGGTTGGTTTCCGACGCGGTCGGCTCGGCCGCTTCGGGCGCCATGTCGGTGCCGGCGTCCTCCATCGGGAACAGCTGCTCGGCGTCCTCCGCGGCGACAAGGATGTCCTGGGTGACGGCGGCGGCTTGCGCGACCTGGTCGGGGCGGGGCAGCGCCTCCTCCGCGCCTTCCGGGTCCGCTTGCATGGCGTATGCGGCCTGGGCCGTGTCCTCCATCGCGGCCGGCGTCACGTTGGCCGGGCGGCCACGCGCCTCACGGGCGGCGGCGCGGTCCTCGGCCTCCTCGTCCTCGCGGGCCTCGGCCTCTTGCATCTCCAGCAGGCGCTGCCGGTCCGCGACGGGGATCTGGTAGTAGTCGGGGTGTATCTCGCCGAACGCCAGGAAGCCGTGCCGCCCGCCGCCGTACTCGACGAACGCGGCCTGCAGGCTGGGTTCTACGCGGACGACCTTGGCAAGGTAGATGTTGCCCTTGAGCTGCTGCTTGGTCGATGTCTCGACGTCGTAGTCTTCGAGGCGGTTACCATCCAGCACCACCACGCGGGTCTCTTCCGCGTGGGTGCTGTCGATCAGCATGCGCTTCGTCATGGGATTGTAGACTCCGGTGCGCCTGCAAGCACGTGCGGGGCACGGCGCGGCGGCTGAAGGGGCGTGGAAGGGACGGGCTCCCGCGGAGGCCTTGGGCTGCGTGCGGCATGTCGGGTCCTGGCATCGGTTGGACGGGCACGACGATCCGCATGTGGTCCCTTGGCTGGCGGGCCGGCGCATCGGGATGCGCCACCCAGGTTTGAAGGCGTCGGCGCCTCAACCCATGGTCTGTTGCCGTGTGGCACCGGGACCGCAGGCGAACCCGGCGCGCGGGGTCGCGCGGCGCGGGCGGCGGTGCAGGCCGGGCGGGGGAGACGCTGCCAACAGATGGTGGCCGCAAACCTCTCTGGACCGTCGGCGCACCGCCGAGGTGTTGCGACCATGACGCAATCGACCCGGCGCTGCAAGTACGGCCATCAGGTCCGCGTGTGCGCGTGCTGATGGACGGCCCCGGACATGCTAATCTGACACGATGATAGACGTGTCGCGCCGCCTGTTTCTGGCCGCCGCCCTGCTTCCCGCCGCCGCATTGGGGCGGGAGCGGGCGCCCGCCGTCCTGCGCGCGGCACCGCCCCTGCCGCTGGTCGTGCTGGACCCCGGACACGGCGGCAAGGACCCTGGCGCCATCGGCGTGTCCGGCACCTATGAGAAGCACGTCGCCCTGGCCGCGGCGCAGGAGCTGCAGCGCCAGCTCATGCGTGCCGGCCGCTGCCGGGTGGAGCTGACCCGGGCGCGGGACGTGTTCATCCCGTTGCAGGACCGGGTCGGCATCGCCCAGCACCGGGGCGCCCGGCTGTTCATGTCCCTGCACGCCGACGCCCTGGCCGACCCCGGCGTGCGCGGCGCCAGCGTCTATACCCTGTCCGGCACCGCGTCCGATGCGCAGACCGCGGCACTGGCCCGGCGGGAGAACAGCGCCGACCGCTTCGGCGGCCCCAGCTTCCGCGACATGCCGCCGGCCATCGCCAGCATCCTGGGCAGCCTGGTGCGGCAGGAGACGCAGTCCGGCTCGGTCCGCATCGCCCGGAACGTCGTCGGCACCCTCGGGTCCGGCTTGGGCCTGCTGGCGCACCCGTCGCGCCATGCCGGGTTCATGGTGCTGCGGGCGGCGGACATCCCGAGCGTGCTGGTGGAAATGGGCTTCATGTCGAACCCGCAAGATGAAGCCGCGTTGCGTCGTCCGGACCACCGCGCGCGTGTTGCGTCGGCGCTGGCGCGCGCGGTGGACGGCTTCCTGGGTGGCCCGGAGCAGGGCACCCGGCTGGCCGGATAAGGCGTGGTTCCCTAGGTATGCACATATGAACGATCAGGCCGTCCCCCCGCCCCCCCCGGTCCTCCGCGCGCCCAAGCGTGACGCCAAACCTGGGCGCGCCGCAAAGCTGCCGCGTGCGCCCGGCCGGTTCCGCTTCGTGCGCCGCGCCGCGGGCGCCATCGTGGGCCTGGGCGTGGTTGGCGCCGTGCTGGCCGGCGGCTTCGCGCTGCACACCTACGACCGCTACGCCGCCGACCTGCCGACCCTGGACACCTTGAGCCATTACCAGCCCAAGGTCATGAGCCGCGTCTATGCCGGCGACAGCCGCCTGATCGCGGAGTTCGCGACGGAGCGGCGCCTCTTCGTGCCCGTCAGCAGCATCCCGGACGTGGTCAAGCAGGCCTTCATCTCCGCCGAGGACCAGAAGTTCTGGACCCACAAGGGCGTCGATCCCGTCGCCATGCTGCGCGCCGGCTGGTTCGATGTGATGCAGCGCACCCAGGGGCGCCGGCCCATCGGCGCCTCCACCATCACCCAGCAGGTCGCCAAGAACATGCTGCTGGGCGGGGAGGTGTCGGTCGCCCGCAAGGTCAAGGAACTGATCCTGGCCGTGCGGATCGACCAGACCTTGAGCAAGGAGCACGTGCTCGAACTCTACCTGAACGAGATCTACCTGGGCCTGCAATCCTACGGCGTCGCCGCCGCGGCGCAGGCCTACTTTAACAAGGGCCTGGACGACCTAACCCTGCCGGAGGCCGCGTTCCTGGCGGTGCTGCCCAAGGCGCCCAACAACTACAACACGTTCCGCAACCCCGACGCCGCCCGGGCCCGCCGCAACTGGGTGCTGGACCGCATGGCCGACGACCGCGCCATCACCGCCGAGCAGGCCGCGGCGGCCAAAGCGACGCCGATCCTGCCCGCGGCCTTCCGCCGGCAGGAGGTGGTGCCCGGCGCCGATTGGTTCGCGGAGGAGGTGCGGCGGCAGGTGGTGGACCAGTTCGGCGCCGATGCCACGACCGGCAACGGGCTGACCATACGCACCAGCATGGACCCGGCGCTGCAAGCCGCCGCCGACGCGGCGTTGCGCAAGGGCCTGCTTGCCTACGACCGCAGCCACGGCGGCTGGCGCGGCCCGGTCGGGCACCTGGAGGGCGTGCGGCTGGGATGGAGCAACCGGCTGGCCAACGTGCCGCGCCCGCCGGGCCTGCTGGCCGAATGGAACCTGGCCGTCGTGCTGGAGACGACAGGCGACGAGGCCAAGGTCGGCTGGGTCGAGCGCGGGTCCGGCGGTGCGTCCCGCACGGGGTCGCTGTATGTGCCCGACCTCGCCTGGGCGCGCCCGGTCCGGCCGGACGGCAACCTCGGCCCGGTGCCGCGCCGCGCGGCCGACGTGGTACAGGTTGGCGACGTCATCATGACGGAGCTAGCGGCCGCTGGCGCGCCGGTGCGCGGCCCGGCGCGGGCGGACCGCCTGTGGCTGCGCCAGGTGCCGCAGGTGCAAGGGGCGCTCGTGTCGCTCGACCCCGCGACCGGCCGGGTGCTGGCCATGTCCGGCGGATGGAGCGGCGATGCCAGCCAGTTCAACCGCGCGACGCAAGCGCAGCGGCAGCCCGGCAGCTCGTTCAAGCCCTTCGTCTATCTGACCGCGTTGCAGGCGGGCCTGCCACCCAGCCAGCGCATCCTGGATGCGCCGTTCGTGCAGAAGCTGCCCAACGGCGAGGTGTGGGAGCCGAACAACTACGGCATGACGTTCAACGGCCCGACGAGCATGCGCGTTGCGCTGGAGCGGTCGCTGAACATGGTCACCATACGCCTGGCGGAGAAGGTCGGCATGGATGCGGTGAGGGACAACGCCGTCGCCTTCCACGTCGTGGACAACATGCCGCTCGTGCTGCCCGCCTCGCTGGGCGCGGTGGAGACGACGGTGCTGCGCCAGGCCGCCGCCTATGGCGCGCTGGCGATGGGCGGGCGCAACGTGCTGCCGTCCATGGTCGATAGTATCCAGGACCGCGACGGCAAGGTGATCTGGCGGCCCGAGGGCCTGGCCTGCACCGGCTGCGACAACCCGGCCAAGCCGCCCGTCCTCACCGACACGCGCGGGCAGATCGCCGACCCGCAGAGCGTTTTTCAACTCGTGACGATGATGCAGGGCGTTGTGGCGAAGGGCACCGGGTTCGCAGCCGGCGCCGGGTTGAACCGCGCGATCGCCGGCAAGACCGTGACGACGCAGGACAGCAACGACGCCTGGTTCGTCGGCTTCACGCCCGACCTGGTGACGGCGGTGTGGATCGGTTTCGACGACAACGCCAGCCTGGGCGAGAAGGAGACGGGCGGCGGCATCGCGGCGCCGGTTTGGCACGACTACATGGCCGTGGCACTGAAGTCCCGGCCCAACCTGCAATTCCGTGCGCCGGACGGAGTCAAGCTGCAATCCTGGGACAGCGGTGCCGGCCCGCGCACCGACGCCTTCAAGCCCGACCAACCGCCGGGTTCCACCACAGGCACCGTCGGCACTCCTGAGGGCACCGGCACCCGGCGCGGCAGCGACAGCCTGAACGTCAGCAGCGGCGGCGGCGTCGGCATCGACAGCGGCATGGGTGGATTGTATTAGGGCCGCCATGTCCAACGACTCAGACATCCTCCACCAGCAGCTCAAGCAGTCCTTCGCGCTGCTGAGGAGGCATCTTTGACTGGGATGCCTCCGTCGCACGCCTTGAGGAGTTGAACGCCCTTTCCGAAGACCCGGCGCTGTGGAACGACGCCACGGCGGCCCAGGCGCTGATGCGCGAACGCAACCGGCTGACTGGGCTGATCGACGGCCTGCGCGGCATGGAGGCACAGGCGGACGACGCCGCCGACCTGATCGCACTTGCCGAGGCCGAGGGCGATGCCGCCATGGTCGCCGACGGTATGGCGACGCTGCGTGCGATGCAGGACGAAGCCAAGCGCCGCGAGATCGAGAGCTTGCTGTCCGGGGAGGCCGACCCGAACGACGCCTACCTAGAGGTGAACAGCGGCGCCGGCGGGACGGAGGCGCAGGACTGGGCCGAGATGCTGGCGCGCATGTACTCCCGCTGGGCCGACCAACACGGCTACAAGGTGCAGCTGATGGAGCAATCCGAGGGCGAGCAGGCCGGCATCAAGTCTGCCACCCTGCAGGTGACCGGTCCCAACGCCTATGGCTGGCTGAAGACCGAGGCCGGGGTGCACCGCCTGGTCCGCATCAGCCCGTTTGACAGCGCCGCCCGCCGGCAAACCAGCTTCGCCAGCGTCTGGGTCTATCCCGTGGTGGACGACAACATTGAGATCGAGGTCAACGAGAGCGACATCAAGGTCGATACCTACCGGGCCAGCGGCGCTGGCGGGCAGCACGTGAACAAGACGGACAGCGCGGTGCGCTTCACCCACATCCCCACCGGCATCGTCGTCGCCTGCCAGACCGACCGCAGCCAGCACAGGAACCGCGCGACGGCGATGACGATGCTGAAGGCCAAGCTGTACGAGGCCGAGCTGCAACGGCGCGAGACCGCGGCCAACGCGCAGGAGGCCGCCAAGACCGACATCGGCTGGGGCCACCAGATACGCAGCTATGTGCTGGCACCCTACCAGATGGTGAAGGACCTGCGCACCGGCGTCGAGAAGGGCAACCCCGGCGCGGTGCTGGACGGCGACCTGGACGAGTTCATGGCCGCTGCCCTGGCCGCCCGCGTCGGCGCGACGCGGAGTGCTGCGAGCGCGCAGGCGGAGTAAGGAGCTTCAGGTGACAGTGATGCCAAATCAAGGAACACCGCTCAAGCCACGCCGCCAGCCCGGTGCATTGAGGGGCAAGATACGCATGGTGCCTGACTTTGATGCGCTGCCTGACGATGTGCTGGCGATCATGGAATGCGGGCAAGAGCCGGTTCCAACACACACGCGCGCGCCCGCCGTGGTGATAAGCTGAACCAAGCGCGCCCTGGCTTGTAGGGCGGAAAAGCGAAGCGTCTTCCGCCATGGGCCAGCGCAGTCCTCGCCGGTGGCGGAAGGCGCTTCGCTTTTCCGCCCTACGAGGCTGGGTTGCGGCCTAGCAACCCCGGCCAGCCTCCGTCGTTGCGCCCAAATGGCATCTGTCACGGCATCCGACACTTTCGAGACCAACGTGCCTCAGCGCATGGACCGCCTGCCATGGAGCCGCTTCCATTGGCTCGTGGTGATCGCGCTCGGCATCACCTGGATCCTCGACGGGCTGGAGGTGACGCTCGTCGGCTCCCTGTCCGGCGCCATCGCCGCCAGCCCGCGGCTGCGCCTGACGGAAACCGAGGTTGGCCTGACCGCCAGCGCCTACCTGGGCGGCGCGGTTGTGGGCGCGCTGTTCTTCGGTTGGCTGACGGACCGGCTGGGGCGCAAGAAGCTGTTCACGGTTACGGTGCTGATCTACCTCGTCGCCACCATCGCGTCCGGCTTTGCCTGGGATTTCTGGTCCTTCTCCCTGTTCCGCTTCGTCACCGGCATGGGCATCGGCGGCGAGTATGCGGCCGTCAACGCCACCATCCAGGAGCTGATCCCGGCCAGGAAGCGCGGCTTCACCGACCTGGTCATCAATGGCAGCTTCTGGCTCGGTGCCGCACTGGGCGCGCTCGGCGCCGTCGTGGCGCTCGACCCGGCGGTCATCGACCCGGAGCTGGGCTGGCGCGTCGCCTTCATCATCGGCGGCGTCATCGGCATCTTCGTGCTGCTGCTGCGCCGCTTCATCCCGGAAAGCCCGCGCTGGCTGATGACGCATGGCCGGCCGGAGGAGGCGTCGGACGTCGTGGCCGGCATCGAGGCACGGGTAGAACGGGAGACGGGTCAGAAGCTGCCCCCGGTGCCGCCGGGCCACCTGCGGCTGCGGCGGCATGGCGGGGGCTGGTTCCTGCCCAGCCTGCGCGTGCTGGCCGTCGAATACCGCAGCCGCACCGTGCTGGGCGTGGCGCTGATGGGGTCCCAGGCGTTCTGCTACAATGCCGTGCTGTTCACCTATGCGCTGGTGCTGACCAAGTTCTACGCCGTGCCGTCCGGCCAGGTCGGCTGGTTCATGCTGCCATTCGCGCTCGGCAACTTCCTGGGGCCGCTGCTACTCGGCCGGTTCTTCGACACGCTGGGGCGCAAGCGGATGATCACCGCGACCTATGCCCTGGCCGGAATCCTGATGGCGGCGGTGGGCTGGATGTTCGCCCGGGGTTGGCTGGACGCGGCGGAACAGACGCTGGCCTGGACGGTGATCTTCTTCTTCGCCTCCGCTGCCGCGTCCTCGGCCTACCTGACGGTCGGGGAGACATTCCCGCTGGAGGTGCGGGCCGTCGCGATCTCGGTGTTCTATGCCCTGGGCACCGCAGTGGGCGGCATCGCGGGGCCGGTGGTGTTCGGCCACCTGATCCAGACCGGCTCGCGGGACGAGGTTCTGATCGGCTACCTGATCGGCGGCGGGCTGATGGTGGGCGCCGCGGTGGTAGAGGCGTTTCTGGGCGTCGATGCCGAGCGGCGGTCGCTGGAGGAGGTCGCACCGCCGCTGTCCACCGCATGAAACCCGCGGGACCGCCCGCCGTTAACCCAGCAGCGGCATCCCGCCGTTTGGAGACAGACGATGGTTGACGAGAACCGGGTTGAAGGTGCGTGGGACAAGGCCAAGGGCGCCGTCAAGGAAGGCATTGGCAATCTGACCGGCGATGAGAAGCTGAAGGCCGAGGGCATGGCCGACAAGGCCAAGGGCCACGCCGAAAGCGCCGTCGGCGGCGCCAAGGATGCCGTGAAGAACACGGTGAACAAGATCTAGCCTTCCGCTACCAAGGCTGATGCGCGGGCGCCCTAGTGGCGCCCGTTTGCATTCCGGCCCCTCCTACTTGCCGCCACCATGGGCCATATGCGTGGAAGTGTTGGAGTGCAGGGGTTGGTTGACCGTCAAGGCTACCGGGATGCGATGGCCCGGCTGGGTGCTGCCGTCAGCGTCATTACGACGACAGGGGAGGCGGGCGACGCCGGGTTCACGGCCTCTGCCGTGTGCAGCGTAACGGACGACCCACCCACGTTGCTGGTGTGCATGAACCGGGACAGCAGCCTGCACGACACCTTCGTCGCCAACGGCGTGCTGTGCGTGAACACCTTGTCTGCGGCGCAGGAGCCGCTGTCCCCCCTATTCGCCGGGTTCACCGACGCGCCGATGGCCGAGCGGTTCGATGCCGCGGCATGGACGACAATGGTAACGGGCGCGCCGGTGCTGTCAGGCGCCGTCGTGTCGTTCGACTGCCGCATCACATCGGTGACGGAGGTTGGCACGCACAGCGTATTTTTTTGCGAAGTGCAGGCGATCCAGGCCGGGCCGGCGCATGAGGGGCTGATCTACTTCGGGCGTTCCTACCACCGCATCACGGTGGAGGCGGCCTGATCCGGCCGGCAACCTCGTAGCCGCCCGGGCCGGGCCGCAGCACGACCATCTCGGCATCGCCGGGGAACACGCTGGTCAGCGCCGTGATGTTGACCTGGTGCGTGACCAGGATGCGCGGCGGGCCGTCCCGCCCGGCATCCAGGGCGGCACGCAAGGCCCGGGTCTGCCCGGCAGCGTCGCCCTGCCCGTCGAAGAATGAGTCCAGCGCATCCAGGTGCGATGGAGGCCGTAAGCCGAGCAACGCCCCTGTCTCCCGCGCCCGGCACCAGGTGCTGGTCAGCACCGCCGCGTCCGGCAGCCCGGCGCCGCGCAGCACGGCGCCCCATCGCCGGGCCTGGTCCCGCCCGGCGTCGTCCAGGTTGCGTTGCGTCGTGCAATCGTCCAGCCGGAAGCCCGGCGGGTCCCCGGTGCCTGGCGCGCGGGCATGCCGCATCAGCCCGACCCCGCCCGGCGCGGCCAACACCTGCAACAGCCCACCCGTGTCCTGTGCCCGCGCTGGCACGGCCAGGAGCTGGGCCAGCAGCAGCCCCCAAACAGCACGGCCCGGGACATGCCCGGGCCGCTTCGTGAACATGGTTTGCGGGCGCCTACATCTCGGCGTAGTTGCCGTTCTTCCAGACGTAGAACACGTAGCCGGCAGCCGTCACATCGCCCTTCTTGTCGAAGGCGATGTTGCCCAGGACGCTCGGGAACGGCTGCCCGGCGTGCATGGTGTCGGCGACCTTCTTGCCCTCGATCGAGTTGGCCTTCTTTGCCGCTTCCGCCCAAATCTGCAGGGCAGCGTAGGTGTAAAGGGTGTAGCCCTCCGGGTCGAAGTTCTTGGCCTTGAACTCGGCCACGATGCTTGCGGCGCCGGCGCTCTTACGCGGGTCCGGCGGGAAGGTCATGATCGTGCCCTCGCCGGCCGGGCCGCTGATCTGCCAGAACTCGTTGGTCACCAGCGCGTCGCCGCCGACGATGGCGACGTTCATGCCCTGCTCCTTGGCCTGGCGCGCGATCAGCCCAGTGGCGGTGTGGTAGCCGCCAACATAGATGACCTCGATCCCGGCCTGCTTCATGCGGCTGATCAGCGCGGAGTAGTCGCGCTCCCCGGCCACATAGGCGGTGTAGAGCGCCTCCGTCATGCCGGCGGCGTTCATGGCCTTCTTGGTCTCGTCCGCCAGGCCCTTGCCGTAGGCGGAGTTGTCGTGGATCACCGCGACCTTCTTGCCCTTGAACTTGTCGGCCAGGAACTTGCCGGCCAGCGCGCCCTGCTGGTCATCGCGCCCGCAGACGCGGAAGGTGTTCCAGGCGCCCTCGTCGGTGTATTTCGGGTTGGTGCTGGCCGGGCTGATCTGCAGCACGCCTTCCTCACCATACACCTTGCTGGCTGGGATGCTGCTGCCGGAGCAGTAATGCCCGGCAACCACCGCGACCTTGCGGCTAGCCATCTGGTTGGCGACGGATACGGCCTGCTTCGGGTCGCACGCGTCGTCACCAATCTCAAGCACAAGCTGCTGGCCGTTCACGCCGCCGGCCTTGTTGATGTCGGCGACGGCCTGCTCGGCCCCGGCCTTCATCTGCGCGCCGATGGCGGCGTATTCACCCGTCATCGGGCCGACGGTGGCGACGCGGATTTGGGCTTGCGCTGCGCCAACGGTGGCCAGCAGCGCGGCGGTGGCGAAAAGTGTCCTGCGGAGCATGGTGTATCCCCTCGAATTCGTGAACGGCGGGAGCGTATGCGGAACGGGCACGCCCGGGAAGGTGCTAATGCGCGCCTTCCAGGTAGGCGGCGCGGATTTCCGGGCGGGCCAGCAGCTCGGCGCCGGGCCCTGCCATGGTGATGGCGCCGTTGACCAGGACGTAGCCGCGGTGGGCCAGGCGCAGCGCCTGGTAGGCGTTCTGCTCGACCAGCAGCACCGTCAGCCCCGTCTCCCGGTTCAGTTGCCGGATCGCGCCGAAGATCTGCCGCACGACCAGGGGGGCCAGGCCAAGGCTGGGTTCGTCCAGCAGCAGCAGGCGCGGCTGGCTCATGAGTGCGCGGGCGATGGCGAGCATCTGCTGCTCCCCGCCCGACAGCGTGCCGCCGCGCTGGGCCAGGCGCTCCTTCAGGCGGGGGAACAGGGTGAACACCAGCTCCCGCGTTTGCTCGTAGTTCTTCATGCCGACGACTTGGGCGCCCATCAGCAGGTTCTCGTGCACCGACATGCGGCCGAAGATGCGGCGGCCTTCCGGCGACTGCGCCAGGCCCATGTGCATGATCTGGTGCGTGGGAAGCTGGGTGATGTCATGCCCGTCATAGGTGATGCGGCCGTCCCGGGCGTGGGGGCTGCCGCAGATGGTCATCATCAGGGTGCTTTTGCCGGCGCCGTTGGCGCCGATCAGCGTCACGATCTCCCCGCGCATCACGTCGAGGTCCACGCCGCGCAGGGCCTGTATCTTGCCGTAGAAGGCGGTCACGCCCTCAAGCTTCAGCAGTGGCTGGGTCATTGCGCCGCTGCCAAGGGTGCATCGGCGTCGTCGTCATCGCCTTCGCCCAGGTAGGCGGCGATGACGTTCGGGTCGGCGCGCACGTGGGCCGGGTCGCCGTCGCTGATGCGCTTGCCGTGGTCCAGCACGACGATGTGGTCGCTGATGCGCATCACCACGCCCATGTCGTGCTCGATCAGCAGGATGGAGCAGCCATCGGCCTTGATGGAGCGCAGCAGGCCCGCCAGGTCGTCGGACTCGCGCGGGTTCAGCCCGGCGGCGGGTTCGTCCAGGCACAGCAGGACCGGGGCGGTGCACATGGCACGGGCGATCTCCAGCCGGCGCTGGTCGCCATAGGGCAGGTCGCCGGCCGCATCGTCGGCGCGGGCCAGCAGGCCGATGCGGTCCAGCCAGTCGCGGGCGCGCTCGATGGCCAGCACCTCCGCCCGGTGGTGCCCGCCCAGGCCGAACACCGCCAGCAGGCCAGACCCGACATTGGGCATCAGGCTGTTGTGCTGGGCGACCAGCAGGTTCTCCAGCACGGTCATGCCAGCGAACAGGCGTATGTTCTGGAACGTGCGGGCCACCCGGGCGCGCCGGGCGATCAGGTGGCCCGGCATGGCCTGCAACGGGAACCCGGCGCCCCCGTCCTGCGCCAGCACGATGCTGCCGGACGTGGGGCGGTAGAACCCGGTGATGCAGTTGAACACCGTCGTCTTGCCGGCGCCGTTGGGACCGATCACCGAGGTGATCTCGCCGCGCCGGGCGACGAAGGACAGGGCGTTGACCGCCGTCAGCCCGCCGAAGCGCATCGTCAGGTCCGTGACCTGGAGCAGCGATGGGGAAGCGGGGGGGCTATCCACGGCCTTCCGCCACCAACTCGGCCGAGATTTCACGCCGTGTTCCCAACGCCACGCTGGGTGTGCGCCCGGACACCAGCCCACGTGGGCGCAGCACCATCGTCAGCACCATGGCGGACCCGAAGATCAGCAGCCGGTAGTCCTGCAAGTCCCGGAACGCCTCCAGCCCGCCGATCATCACCAGCGCGGCCAGCGCCACGCCCAACTGGCTGCCCAGGCCGCCCAGCACGACGATGGCCAGCACGATGGCGCTTTCAAAGAAGGTGAAGCTCTCCGGGCTGATGAACGCCGCCCGGGTGGCAAAGAACGCCCCGGCCAGCCCGCCGAACCCGGCGCCGATGGCAAACGCCGTCAGCTTGGTGACCGTCACGTTGATGCCCAAGCTGCGGCACGCGACCTCATCCTCCCGCAACGCCTCCCATGCCCGGCCCAACGCCACGCGCCGCAACCGCAGCGTGACCCAGTTGGTCAGCAGCGCCAGGCCTAGGATGACATAGTATAGGAATGCGACCCGGTGCGTCTGGCTGTACTCCAGCCCAAAGAAGCCGGAAAAGGTGCCAGGTCCGCCATCGGCCGAGAAACGCAGCCCGAACAGGGTGGGCCGCGGGATGCCGCTGATGCCGTTCGGCCCGCCGGTGATGCTGGCCGAGTTCAGCAGCACGACACGGATGATCTCCCCGAAGGCTAGCGTGACGATGGCCAGGTAGTCCCCGCGTAGCCGCAGCACTGGGAAGCCCAGCAGCACGCCCCACAACGCCGCCAGGATGCCGGCCAGCGGCAGGCAGGTCCAGAACCCCAACCCGAAGGTCTGTGCCAGCAGCGCATAGGAATAGGCGCCGACCGCGTAGAACGCGACGTAGCCCAGGTCCAGCAACCCGGCGAGGCCCACGACGATGTTCAGCCCCCAACCCAGCATCACGTAGGTCAGGACAAGGATGCCGACGTCGATGCCATAGCGCCCGACCAGCAGCGGCAGCAGCACGGCGAACGCCAGGAGTGCCGGGGCCACGTAGCGTCCGGACCGCCTCAGCCCCTCGGCCAGCCTACGGTTTGCGACGTAGCCGACGGCCGGGCGCCGGCTGAGCAGCGCCAGCCAGGCCAGGCGGCCCACGAACACCGCCAGCACCGCCGCTGCCAGCAGCCCCGGGCGCGGCACCAGGAACAGCCCGCCCGGCGCGGCCTCGGTCTGCAGGCCCAGCATGGCGCCGAACAGCCCCAGCGCCACCAGGGCGGACAGCCCTGCATCCTTCAGCGCGCCGCCGCCTAGTGAAAAGCGGGGTGCGGGCGTCATACCTTCTCCACGTCCGCACGGCCCAGCAGGCCCGTGGGCATGAAGATCAGCACGATAATCAGCACGCTGAACGCCGCGACATCCTTGTATTGCACGCTGAAGTAGGCGGACCAGAACGTCTCGATCAGGCCAATGGCCAACCCGCCCAGCACCGCGCCGGGCAGGGAGCCGATGCCGCCCAGCACGGCGGCGGTGAAGGCCTTCACCCCGGCGATGAAGCCGATGAAGAAGTCGATGACCCCGTAGTACAGCAGGAACAGCAGCCCGGCGACTGCGGCCAGCGCCGCACCGATCACGAACGTCAGGCTGATGGTCCGGTCCGTGTCGATGCCTAGCAGCCCCGCCATCTTGCGGTCCTGCTCGCATGCCCGCATGGACCGGCCCAGCGGCGTCGCGGTCACCAGCCAGGTGAAAATGCCGAGCACGATCAAGGTTGTTATGATGATGACCATCTGCATCCAGGTCATCTGCACCGCGAACCCGTCCATGTTCATGATCTGCACGCCGCCGGGGATTTGCGGGGCGATGACCTTCACGCGGGCGCCTTGGCTGATCTGCGCGAAGGCCTGCAGAACGATAGACATGCCGATGGCGCTGATGAGCGGCGCCAGGCGGAAGCTGCCACGCAACGGCCGGTAGGCCAGCCGCTCCACCGTCCAGCCATACAGCGACGCGATGCCGGCGGCGAACACCAGCGTCAGCGCGAGCGCCAGCGGCACGGAGGTGATGCCCAAGCCGGAAAGTGCCGTCAGCGCGATCAACGACAAGAAGGCGCCGATCATGAACACGTCGCCATGGGCGAAGTTGATCATGCCGATGATGCCATAGACCATGGTGTAACCCACCGCGATCAGCCCATAGATCATGCCGAGGGTGACGCCGTTGATAAGCTGCTGCAATGCGTAGGCCAAGGTCGCTCCGGGCTGTGGTCGCCTTGCAGAGAACACGTGGCTGGGCAGCCATGCAAGCTGTGATGGCGTGAGTGGCACGCAGGGCTTTGCAATCCCGGGGCGGCGTTGCTATACGGCGCACTCCGCACGGCGGGCGCTTAGCTCAGTTGGTAGAGCAGCTGACTCTTAATCAGCGGGTCGTTGGTTCGAACCCAACAGCGCCCACCAAGCGAAATCAGTAAGTTAACGTTAGGTCTGTGCCGGACGTTTAACGGTCCAAAATTGGCAGCGGACCCCCAGCGGACCTACCGGGATGACGTTCCCTGGCGGCGTGGGCTTGACAGCCATCCAAAAACGCTCGACGGGACCCCCCGCGCGCGGCCCACGGGGCGGTTCTGGCGATACCGGAAGGGCGCGCTGTCGCAGGACACCGCCCGGCTGATGGTGTTCAAGCTGGTGATGGCGGCAGCCAAGACCTGGCGCCGGCTGAAGG
>Ga0123339_10001244_pt1 | contig 17951 bp, 31 predicted proteins | sample lystaG_FD_89956 | JGI IMG/M metagenome (GOLD analysis project Ga0123339, IMG submission 89956) | Glacier valley bacterial and archeal communities from Borup Fiord, Nunavut, Canada, to study Microbial Dark Matter (Phase II) -... | ecosystem: Environmental > Aquatic > Freshwater > Ice > Glacier ... | reverse complement strand
ACGCCCCGCGGGGCGTATGTGCTAGCAGTCACTAAGCAGACCCAGTAAGGTGGGGATTATATAAATCAGCTTACGTCTAAGGTCATGATGTATTGCTTGTGGCCTGGTGTTTCCCCGGTCACGGAGAATCCCATGGAATCGTAGAGACCCTTGGCAGCCACTTGCCCCTTTTCGACACATAGATCTATCCTTTGAATCTGTTTGTCCTTGGAAACGGTCTCGATTGCCAGAGCAAGTAACTTCTTGCTGAGTCCTTTACCACGATGTTCGGGCCTGACATATACGGCATAAAGGTTAGCTACCTCTGGATCTTTACCGTCACGGTCTTGGTATAGCCCCAATACGCCTAAAGCCTCTTGGTTAAATATAGTACAAAATAACGCAGATAATGGATTGGTCTGAGGGGTAGTCTTTTTGCGCCAGCGATCCTCTGTATAGAGCACTTCATCTTCATAACGCGACTGAAAAGCCTGAGGCTCGTTGATTAGAGAATCAAGCCTAATACTTTTGTATATTTCCCAGTCGTCTGCTGTAAGCTGTCTTATTTCCATAACACAAATATTAATCCCCATTTGAGCTTATCGCAAGTAAAAACAGGGCAAACGGAAGCATTGAAAACGCCCCTCAGGGCGTTTCAGTATCGAAACGTCCTTTGGGGCGTATGCGCTAGCAGTCAGACACCAACCTGATAGCGAGGTGATAGAAATTGCCTTCCTCGGAAACAAATGGCTCGAAGGCGTCCAGAAGGCTCTGGAAACTTTCCGGGGTAAACTCGTCGCCTTCATAGCAAACATCCAGATCCCCGTTCAGCCTGTTCCTCTCGATGACGAGCTCGTGCGGCTTGACTGCTGCTTCGTAAACGCGAATCAGTTCATCCGCGGCAAAACCTTCGTCAGTCTGAAGACCGAAGAAGGAGAGCGCGAAAAAGAGCCTGATGTGTTCCTCCCTGCACACGTCGATCGCCGCATTAACGAGAATGCGGACATCCGCGAAACTTGTGTCCTCGGGACTAAGCAGGAAATACTCTTCGCACTTCATTCCACCTTCGCACACTTCCTCAAGCTCGACCGAGATAGCATCTGCTTGCAAGAGAATGGCATCGCGTACAGTCCTTATCTCTTTTGGCACTACGGGCATGGGATACCTCCAACCTTCTTGTTCAAGGAACGACGTTGATTGGCGTATTTATACCACAGAAAGAGGAGTTTAACAAGGCTAGAAGGGGCCTGTAGCTTCTCTTGAGCCCCTGAGTGAGCAGATTATTTGACCCCGGCGGATTATATAATTCCGAGCTCCTTGAACCAGTAGTCACAAATGGTTTCGAGAACTAGGCCTTTTATCTGCTCTGGTGAGTACCAGCCGATAGATTTAGTTTCTCTGAGGTTACGAGACACCTCTCCGGTCACTTCGCAGCTGTAAAGATACCAATAGTGGTGATGGACTCCCCTACTGCACGGCTCTGGAATTACGTTCGTGCCACCCTCTTTTACCAGTGTAAACTTAGTGACGTCTAGTCCAGTTTCTTCTTTGACCTCTCGGACTAGCGCTTCCTCAGGTGTTTCACCCTCATCTATATGCCCAGCAGGACTAGCAAAACCAGGTGGAAAGATCGCCCTCTCAAGGATAAGTATTTCGTCTTTTTCGTTCTTTATGATAGCCCCGACACTGTAATGGAGGTCTTCCCCAGACTCTGTCTTGCCGAGCTTTGGTTTTTGTTCATTCATAATATCTCTCCCCACTCATTATCTGTCGAGAGAGAGAATTTGTCTAATATATTGGTACCCTGAGGCGACCGGACTATTTGAACCCGTAGATTATATAAAATGCGGAAAGCCCCGCAGCGCTATTCGCGCTGCGGGGCTTCGTCCGTTCCGATCTGGTTGATGAACTGCATCGTGGCTTCCTCGATAGGTACGTAATCGACCGAGGCAAGCGCGGTCGACTTCACTATCACCACTGTGGCCCGGACGATAGCATCGAAATCACGATCCTTGCCCAGTACGAAGAGGTCATTCAGTCGAGCTTCCTTCTCGGCAAACTCAAGACCCTTTGCTACGGGGTTAACCGTAGCTGGGGCCATCTTGTAAGGCGAGATCTGGTCCAACTGCTCGGCAGACTGCTCCCGAACAAGACCCATGCCCCCATCGAGACGATCCATGGAAATGCCATACATCGTAAACCACACCGTCATGGCAGTTTCGCCAATCAGGTAACTATGTTCACGGATGTTAAGTGGCATATCGCCACCTGTGATGAGTTTCAACCCGCTCACTTCCTCCCCAGATTTTCGGACGAACTATCTTACATTCGTAAGACAGATTATTATATACTATTTATAGTAATAAATCAAGCCCAAAGGGGTCTGTGACCCTTCTAGAGCCCCTGAGTGACACGATTATTTGGACTCGGCGAATTATACATAAGCAAAATGCCCGCCTCCCACGGGTACCTTGCGGTAATTGTGGTCTGCGGGCCCTGTTAGCGCTGATTGCGCTTCTTTCCCTCCTTGACGCGCTTCGGTGCCGGTCCGACATCGAAGCTGGGCTTGTTGCCCAAGACGACGGTCCAGAAGAGTAGCTCCCTAGTGCCACCCTCACTGATGAAGGTGTATATCGCCTCAATTCTCTCGAGGACCTGCTCGGTCTGAGTCTGCTCCTCACCATCATGGATGCGAGGGTCGCGAACTGTGACCTCGACTTCATAGGCCGGAATGTGGCGAACAGTGATATTCACCAGCTTCTCGGCCTCTGTGAAACCAATGATGTCGATGAGGTTCTGGAAACGCCGCATGCCGTCTACGTCCTTACCCATCTTCAGATCGGGTACGAGCATGTAGTGTGTGGCGCCGTGGACGGTCTTGCGCTCCGTGAGTTCTGAGAGAATCATCTGCTTCACGACGTAGTCGCGGTAGCCCTCATACCAGACCTTGTTTCTGTCCTTGGCGTTCTTGCGGACCCTAGCCTTTGAGGCAAAGTAGTCAAGAATCTCAAGTGACACCTTCTGAAAAATGTTGTAGTCGTAGATCGAAAGCCAAAACGCAATATCGTGCTTCACGGCCTCGACCCAAAGCTTCTTGCGCGGGTTTGCCTTTCCCATCTCGGTACACGTCCTTTCACTAGAAGAGATTGACCTAGGGTCGGCTCTTGTGATGACATCTGGCGAGATTATACAACAAATTACCGTATCTGGCAATCCAAATATAGACAGTTTTCCACAATTAACGTTGACGGAAAAGCAAAAGAATGGTATTATGTTTCTCGTCCGAACGTCGAACGAATGTTCTTCTCACTGGTCGCCGCGCAAGCGGTAATGACATGGATCCCCCACCGGGGTGCTATGGATCAGGCCAGAGAGGAGGTAGGCAATGTGCCAACAATTGTTCGGCCCGGACAACCGCAAGTGCTTGCGTTGTGCGCGTCACACGCGTTGTGCGGAGCTTCACGCTCCAAAAAACGCAAATGACGACTACAATCGCAGCGAGAAAGGGAGTGTTCCCTTTGTATCGCTCGAAGACTGGGCAGCAACATTCGGCGTTAGCGTCGAGGAAATGCTCCAAAGTCCCGAAGACTAGCGGGTTCTACTGCTACAGTTCCAGACCGTCGCCTTCGGGTGACAACTTGGGGCTGTAGTGGCCCCCTAAATACAACAAACGCCCAGACGGGCGTTTTTTTGATAGAAGACTAACAATGCGAAACGCCCACATCGGGCGTTTCTTGTAGAAACACTCTTTGTGGGCGCATTTTGGCCGTGTTTAGGCGGCCTTGGTCTTGCGAACGGTCTCGGAAGCCATGGCATACTGCTGGGCACAGCCGAAGCCGTAATCGATGGTGCCGCTGTTGTACCAGTCGGCAAACGGGACCACGTACTCCGTGTCGGGGATGCCAGGGCGCTCGACTTCCAAGATCTGGATAATCTGGCACCCCCTGAGAGCGAGCAGTTCCATGACGTCGTCCTGAATGTTGTAAGTGTCGTTCAACCGCATACGACTTTCGTGGAAGTTGAAACGGACGTGGCAGACCTTGGTTTCGCCGTCGTAGCGTGCCACGGTCTTCCTCTCCCCTGTAATGCGGTTAGTAGCTTCTATGCTCTCCAACCAAATCACCCCTTCAGGTGCGGTGTTTACGGGTAGACGATTGTCTACCCTTCACATTTCTGAGATACTATAACACAAATGTCTTTATTTAGCAATATTAATATACGGCAAAGGGGCCGACCGCTAACGCGGCCGACCCCTGGCACATTGACTGGTTTCTTGCTCTGACAGAGGCCACTCCCCTGGACTGAAGAGCCCTCTAGGACCTATATCTGTCAGCCGAGTTTAGATTGGCTGGAAGTTTTCTACTTCATGGTATCCGTGATTGCTTCCGAGACCGCATTTGCGTCCTCGAACATTCTCAGATCTCTTGAAGCGCGATACTTGCCAGTACTAACCTTGCTAGAAATCTCCTGAAATGCCTTCTCGTTAGTCGCTGCGACTTCGAGAAGCTGGTCGGAGAAATCATCCGAGCTTGGGTCGAGCATGAACAGGTGCTTCGTGAAGGTGTACTTGTCCTGACAAGGGCTGATGAAAACGGGGTAATAAGTCCCCGTCGCACTAATCCAGCCCAGGCCCTTCAGAAAGCGGAAGTTCTTCCTTCCCGGATAGAAAACCTTGATAGGCTTTCCTGCGCGTTCTTTGAGCTCACGCGCTAGCGTTGTACCACCCATATACAGGATAATCATCCTGTATATGGCCACACACCAGATGCCACCCAAAAGGATGAGCAGATTGCTGTGATGGAATTTCCCGAGGAAAAGTGCGGCGAACATCAGTACCACTAAAGCCAGAATGATGAAGCTGTAGAGCACGTAAGGCGCGAGGCGCCTGGTCAAACGAAGAGTAGGATTTTTCATCCTTACCTCCCAGTGTCTTGACGGCTTACCCAGCCGTGTTTCGAATATTACTGCACCAGTCAATGTGCGTCGAGTTATCTCGACGGCCCGAATTATACGCCCACTTTATACCCTTGTAAAGGGTTTTATCTGCATCCCCTACTCATTTAAATGGAGACAATGTTCCAGGAAATAGATATGACAAAGGCCGCTTCCCACAAGCGGTCCTTCGTCGTATGAAGAACTCTTTGCGAGTTGCGGCCTAGTAGTGTCGGCACTTACCGACTAGGTCTGTATTTGCGGCTGATCTCAGGATTTACCAACGCCTCAGGTTTCATTCCCCCAAAGTGTGGATTATCCACGGTGTCCCCGGGAGCAAGCAACAAATACTCTTTCCGATCCACTGTAACCCCAGGAACGTCGAAGTAATACGGTCCGATAATCCTGACAAAGCTACCGATAACCCAAAGGTCAGTCTTCGGGTAACCATCTTCGACCCGCACTACTGGGAAGCGGTCAACATGTCGCAGACGAATTATCTTTTTGGGGCGTCCTGCAGGTACCGTGTACTTGTACTGAACCACCAGCTTTGGTGTTTTCTCCATACTTCTACGGAACATGTCATCAACAATGTTTCTGTATGTCATGGCCAGAGAGACTAAGATATTCCGCCTGTTCAAGAACAGAGCGACGGTTACGAGCAGTGCGCTGAGCATCACAATTTGGTTTACGTATGCGCTCATGGCTCCCCCTAATTGTCTACCGACTGTTAGTCGGGCTGCTTCCTTTCGGACCACATAGAATAACACTTCTGCTCCTCGTTGTCTATAAAATGGTGTCAACTTAGCAATCATTGACAGAATGAGGATTTTTATGTTATAATCTCAGAACTGAAAAGAGTACCTATCCCGGGGGAAGTGTCTAGATGAGTGCACCAGACGACAAAAACGAACTTCGAAAGCTGCATGAGTTAACTCTTAGCAGCGAAGTGCATGAGCGCAGGATATTCATAGAGGACTATCTGCGACCGGCCAGCGTAGAAGACTACAGGGCCTGGCTCGAAGGTTGGACCAAGCGATTCGTCGAGGGCGGTGGCGATGTCGATAAGATTCGCGCTTACAACCACCCACTCTACCCATCCGGGCTGATGTTCGTGGCCCGGAAGGACATCCCTGTCGTCCCGAAATTCTCCGGTTCGTCGAGAATGGACATCATCATCCCAGAAGGAATCAAAGCCCCCCGTCTCTCGGGTATTATGCCCTACGGGGAAACCGAACTCTTCTTCATGGAAGAATTCGAGAGCTACGGCACCGTAGAAACGCCGGCTATCTATAGCGACATCTAGTCGCAAACCCAAGGCTCATTCGAGAGAGGCATTCGCCCTCCCGGGTGAGCCTCTTTCATTTACAGATTAAAGTGTTTTAAAGCTCTCTAGATATTCGGTACTCTGCTTGTAATTGCATCTCACCAGAACCGTTTTGCGACTTGTATTCGTGATCGACTACGCCCCCCATAGACTCAGCAATCTTGCAGCTGGCAACATTCTCTTTTACAGCTGGATAGAGTAGATAATCATAATCCAGGTTCTCATCGGCCCATTTCTTAGCACCGTGGATGGCTTCTCGGCCATACTTGTTGCCATGTGATGATTTCTTGGTCCAGATACCAAATTCTGGAGTCCTGGTATCTATATGATTAATGCCTCCGCCGCCGATGAACTCACCCGTCTGCTTATCCAGTATGACGAAGTTATAATTTGTACCCGCCTCGTTATCGGACATGGCGCTAGTAATCCAATCCGTCGTTTCTGTTATCACCTTCGGGGATGGAGGAGTCATGTACTTTGTAATTTCTGGTGTAAATTCACGGAAAATTGTCTCTGCATACTCTAGGGATATCGGGACTAGTATAAGTCGTTCTGTTTCTAATCTGTTTGGTATTTTCATAATTATTACCTCATAGCTTCTCAGTATCAGCTGCTTATATCTCTAAATCCATTTCTATATGACGAGGCTTCATACCTATGGCATGATATGTTTTCATAGCTAGCTCGTTACAACCGAGCACGTACAGGCGTATAGCGGTGCATTTGTTTGTCACAAAATAAGCCTTTGTCTTCTCAAAAAGGGCTTTACCAATGCCTAAACCTCTGTTTTCGGCGCTTACATAAAACACCCCGATCCAGCCGTGCAAACTGGGCTTGTGGGTGAGTATATACATAAGATCAGACGAATTATCCTTTATAACTCCCTGAATAAAGCCAACCGGCTTATCATTAACTGTTGCTAGATAAATAAAACCATTCATCTCTTCTGAGTCCTGTATCAACTGATCCGTATACGTAAGTAAACTTTCACTGTCCTTAAACTCACGAAACTGATTTGCCTCGTCTATGGATACTATATAGTTGTTGAAGTCGTTAACCAGCTTGGCAAACTTGTCTCGGTATTCTGATGTATATTCTATAATCTGCATAAAACTATTTTATTCTTAAACATAAACATTGTCCATGAGTGTAATTGCTTCTCAGCTCTGATATAATTGGTACATAAGCAAAAGGAGTACAAAATGGACGAAAAGATGAAAAAATTCATTCCCCTATTTGTCATCATGGGACTGGCCCTCGTAGGTTTCGGTATCTATATAGTAGTAAATCGCCTCGGTATGGCTACTGTAGCAGCCCAGACGGCTGGCTTTTGGCTTGGCCTTTGGCAGGGTTGCATAGTATTTATCTCGTTTGTTGTTAGCTGGTTCGATAAGGATATCTCTATTTATCAAGCGGGTAACGTCGGTATTTGGTACAACCTCGGCTACATACTCGGTCTCTGCGTCGCCCTCGGCGGTGGAGCCAAGGCTTCTCAGAATAAGAACAAGAGCTGCTAGATTTAGTTGAAACTAAAAAGGTCTGACCTGGCACTATGTGCAAAGTCAGACCTTTTTTGACGTCGTTCCCAGCCTCGAAAATCAACCTGCCGGCGTGAGGCACGAATATCGATGAACGTAACAAACACTGAATTGTATAATCGTGTTTGTAGTGAGTCGAATGAGAACTTGATTTTCTTGAACCGGGCGCTACCTGCTTTCAAGAGGAGGTGGCAAAAAGAACGAATATTACTAAGAGATCTCTCCGCTACGGTCGAGATGACAGAGGGTTAATAGGGTTGAACCCTTTTTTTGGCATGAAAGAGGCCACCTCGGCAGGCGTCCCCCATCACCCTTTCGGGTAAAAGTAAGTCGCAGCCAAGATGGCCTGTGTTTCGTCTAACAGACGAACTCGAGATCAACCTTCATCACGCGTGCGACGAATGCGCACTCCTCACCAGAGGTAATCCCGAAGTTACTAAATTTATTCACGTGATCCCAGGAACATGCATGCCCTAGGATCACTCCGTCGAAATTGCCGATGTTTGTTCCGCGGAGCTTGACGGCGCAGTCTATACCGTCCAAGGTGCCGGCCTTGAAAGTGCTGGCGACGATAATGCCGTGACTGGTACGGCTGACGGCCTCCTCGAGTTCTTCGATACTGCCGACGGATACAACCTGCATTCCTTCCCCGAAACACCCCTTGTACTCTTCACGTACCAACCTGTCAGGATGAGCAATGATTACCCGCCTGGTTTCTCCCCGAACATCCATGGGTTGCCCCTCCTCTGGGATACAAGACAAGGGAGATTATAGCCCTGAGTTGCCTATTTGTCCATAAAAAAAACGACGGCACTGTACATTGCCGTCGTTCTCTAGATTGTTGTCATAACAGTAGTTCCTGCTTTCGCTTAATACTCCTTCTGCGTCTCGCGGATTACCTTGCCCATAATCTCGCTGCAAGCTAGCAATTCTCCCGCTAGATGGAAATGCCTTTCCTCATCCATGAGGTTCTTGGCATCCATAATGTCGAGATGGGCCTGATCGAGCATTTCGATTACTTGATTCTTTCCCATGGCGGCCTCCCTAATATCCCTGTCGCTGGGACTTTAATATATTACACAATATGGTGTCGATGGCGAGTAACTCTCCTGAAAGGTCAAAATGTTTCTTATCATCCATGACGTCTCTGGCATTCGATACGATTGTTTCTGCTTTAGCTAGCAAGGCTACAGCTCTTTCTTTGCTATCCATGTGTTCCCCTTTCTACCCGTCTCTAGCGGGCCACTAGCACCTGTCGACCGGAGGTGAAATTATTATTTTTTTTAACAAAACAAATCTTATGAAAGATGTTCATAGGATTTCAGTTAATGTTGGGCCGAGGTCGCCGAACGGCTCGGCCGAGTGACAGAAAGCTTTTCTAACGAAAGCTTTTTCTGATTGGATTGTCATCATAATTCGAAAAAACATATCTGTCAATACCCTTGTATTGTGGAAAACTTTTTGCAAGAGGAAAGACCCGATTAATTAGGCAGTTTCATAGATTGAGGCGAAAGTGTTCTCCTCAAAAACCTCTTTTGGTTTCGAGAATCTAGATTCTAGAAGACCATATATCGGCGTGCTCTCATGTACATAAGCCCAGTCTCTGTCGCCGTATGAGAAGTGCCACCACTCTGCTGGAAAGTTCAAAAAGCCGATGGACTCCATGGCATCTAGCAGGATCTTCCTGTTGGCGTTTTGCTCTAGTGTCAGTGATTGGCTACGGGTAAAAGACTTACTAGTGAACTCTCCCATCTGGGTGCCCATATCTAGCTGATTACCGCGTACGTCCACTAGCGAGAGGTCTATAGCCCCACCCGTACAATGTGGCCCGATATCAGGGGGATCAGTACGCTTTACAATCTCTATATCTAACTTTTCGGTAGTCCAACCTGGATGCTCGGCCTGTAAATCCTCATAATCGAGATGGTACTGCCTGGACTGAACTTCTGGCGTACGATAGCCACACCTTACTAGTAAAAAAAGACCCTTAGGTAGTAAGCCCTGGGCTGTGTTTATCATCTCGGCAACTGTGCTTCTGACAAAGTGAGCGTCATCGGCTTCACTCTCGGCTGAGCTGGAGGTTACCAGGTAATCGGCTATCTGGTATTGCACCTCTGGACATTGAGTTCGAAGGTCGACGAGCGATTCGCCGTTATCTGTAACCGCTATGGTTCTTCTGAATGCACTGGACAATACCATTGGTTCTAACATACTTACATAATATCAACTAGCTCGAGCAAGCGCAATTACTTCTTGGGTTGAGGCTCGGCACAGAAAGCACATCTCTTGGCACCGATAGGTATCTCACTCAGACATTCGGTACATTTCTTGGTCGTAGGGTCGAGAGGCGCTCCTTTGTGCGAGCGTTCAACTAGCATGTTCATAGGCTTCACGACGAAGAAGAAAACAGCCGTAGCAACCAGTAGAAATGAGATAAAAGCATTGATGAAATGTCCGTACATAAAGACACTGCTATTTATGGTGAATGAGAGGCCACCAAAATCGGGGGTCTTCGCCACGGCCGCAATGAGTGGGGTCATAAAATCAGAGACAAGGGCGGTAACTACGGTACCAAAGGCAGCACCGATGACAACACCTACGGCTAGGTCTACTACATTTCCGCGAAGTAAAAATTGTTTAAAATCTTTTAACATACTATCTCCCTTTTTGCTTATATTAGACATATTATAGCATAAAGCAAAAATTTATTTCTTGATATCGAGGGAGAGTGAGTTGATACAATAGCGCTTGCCAGTGGGTGTTTGCGGTGCATCGTCGAAGAGATGCCCCAGATGAGCACCACATTTTTGACAAGTAACTTCTGTCCGTGACAAGCCCAAACTATCATCAATCTTTGAGGTTATAGACTTATCATTATATGGTTCGAAGAAGCTAGGCCACCCACAGCTGCTATCAAATTTGGCATCTTACCTAAAAAGCAGGTTACCACAGTTCGCACAAACGTAGGCGCCCACTTCATCTGATAGATAAAATTTTCCAGAAAAGGGAGGTTCTGTCTTGGATTCAAGTAGAACGCTTTTTTGCTCTTCTGTAAGATCTGGATTAATCTGTTTAACCATTTGGTTTCCTTATCTCTATGGAGACTTCATTATGACGCATAAACCAGGGCTTCCAAGGCGGATCAAACTGTGAGGAAACAACTTGCCCAATGGTTTCTAGTTTATTTACTCTGGCCCAGTCTTTGAGCTTCAGTTCTGTAAGAGACAGCCTTGCATCGCTCAGGTATCCAGAAAAAATAGTTGCAACCGCCCAATATGGTTTTACTTCCATGATAAATACAGCTTTATTGTTTGGTATTGGTAAGTCATCTAAGGTGTATTTGTTAGGCATGGTAAAGCTAACTAGATACGTATCCCCCTCGATAGTAGCATTAACGGGCGCGGTCATTGCTATCTTCTGAGAGCCTAACCTTTCGGCGCTTACGGGTACAGTCATCGCGATTTTATCTGCAAGGTGGTTGTTGCCAAAGATATAATCAGCTAAGTAACCAAAACCTGAATTCACTGCCTGGCTATAACTGCCACTCTTTAACTTAACATTTGCCGTGATATAGCCAGAATATTTTCGAACTTCAAATATCCCTACCTTATGTAAAATTTCATAGTGTGGTGTCTCTATTGCCATATACTAATCCTTTAAATATTTATGCACTTTATCTAGTTTGGGTCTTATCACTGTCTGGCAATATGCCTGTTCTGGGTGCTTTTCAAAATAATTCTGATGGTAATGCTCGGCTGGCCAAAAATGTTCTAGTGGCAAAACTTCAGTGTATATCTCTGGATATTTACTGCTGCTCTTTAATCTATCAACTGAATCCACTGCAACCTTTTCTTGACTCTCATTGGCGAAAAAGATAGCAGATAGATACTGAGACCCGATATCTGAGCCCTGTCTATCCTTCTGTGACGGATCATGGATCGTGAAAAATAAATCAAGTAACTTTTGATAACTTATCTTTTGGGGATCGAAGAGTATCTCCACAGTTTCCGCGTGTCCAGTAAGCCCCGATATTACTTCTTCATAGGTTGGGTTTTTGGTTGTTCCGCCGGAAAAACCAGAAATAACACTGATTACTCCCGGTAGCAATTTGAATGACGCCTCTAGACACCAGAAGCACCCTCCCGCTAAATATGCTTTTTCTGTTTTCATATACTTATTATACTCTAGGTAGGGGTATAATATAGAGAAGGAGGAAATATGAAACAAAATGAAAACAACACAGACCGCTTAATCCGAGCAATAGTCGGTGTAGTGCTGATTGGCATCGGGTGGCTTTATCTAGGTAACAACACATTAGGGTTAGTATTTGATGTACTAGGTTTAGTAGCTCTCTTTACTGCTGCAACCGGATTCTGTCTTCTTTACAAGTTATTCGGCGATTTCAGCACAAGAAAATAGTTATACTAAAAAGAGGTCCAAACGGGTCTCTTTTCAATTCCAAGTACTTTCGATATGTTCAAAATGGCTTGTGGCGCCGAAGCCTTGGCGTAGATCCATGGACCTGACCCTCCTTCACTGCGTTACGGAACGGGCAGGCAGGACTTGCGATTGCCGCTAACAGACTTACCAAAAGAAAAGCCCCCACTTTCGTGGGGGACTTTCTTTTGGTGGACCTGACAGGACTCGAACCTGCTACCTCCTCAGTGCAAATGAGGCGCTCCCCGCCCGACCCCGTCCGAATGGCTTAGGCCGGGCGGATGAACGAGTTCAGCCGTTCGGGCGGGTGCCAGGTGAGCTAATAAAAATAGAATTATGTTTGCAAAATAATTGGTGGACCTGACAGGACTCGAACCTGCTACCTCCTCAGTGCAAATGAGGCGCTCTACCAGGTGAGCTACAGGCCCTCATTATTTTGCAAACATAATTCTATTTTATGGTCTTTTCATCCAGAGCCTTTTTCAAAAACCTTCTACCAGCCGCCGATTTGAGATATTTTTCCCTTTTCAGCGCCTCGTTTAAAGTCTCTACTTCTTCCGTGTATCTAACTGTCAATTCTCCCGACATCCTAGCAGTTGTTCTCGTGTGCCCACATCTATGATCTTTTAAACGCTCTTTCAGATTACTAGAATATCCTTTGTAGAACTTTCCTAATTCATCTGATAAAACATATACTGTATACATGGAGCTTATCTCCCGGAGATACCTCCGAGGCCGTCTACGATAGACGAGTATACGCTCCCAGCGAGACCGAACATTACGAAGAGTGAAAGTAGGGTGATTACAAAACCCAAGATTCGGAAGAATGTGTAAGTACCGCCGCTACCAAGATAATGCTCTGCAAAATCTAGAAAGCCGGTGATTTGATCTACAATATAGTTTGTTTTCAGCATGATTACCACTCCTAGTGGTATGCCGATAATCCCAAAAACTATCTGTCCGAACACAACCTCTCCATTCTGTCGAGGAGTAGCTAGTAACTGGTAGTTAGTAGCTATACCTGCGGCGTTTAGCCTCGTTACCAATAAAATTTGTAATTTTATTGGAGGAGGAAGCGTAGCATAAGCACGCAATAATTCGCATCTGCGAATCTGTGTAGTGCGTCAGCTTACGCTGACGATGGTGGGCGATCCAGGAATCGAACCTGGGACCTCGTCATTATCAGTGACGCGCTCTAACCGTCTGAGCTAATCGCCCGCAAATCCTCTTGTCATTCTGAATGTAATGAAGAATCTCGGGATCCTTCGCTTCGCTCAAGGATGACAGTGATAGAACAGCTAATATTCTAGCAGATTAGAGCGCTTTTATCAATGATTTTGAAGTCACAAGCTGTTATAATTGATTAATGAGAAATGCAATTATAATTCACGGACTTTCTATTGATTCGAAACACTATTATGATGCAACAAGGAACTCGATGTCCAACAGCAATTGGTTACCATGGATACAACAGCAATTGTTAGCGCAAGACATCCTTACTCAAACACCGGAAATGCCAAAACCATATGAACCGAACTACGAAAGCTGGTTAAGCGTTTTAAATCAGTTTACGATAAACAAGAACACGGTCCTTATTGGTCATAGCTGTGGTGCCGGATTTTTGGTCAGATGGCTTACCGAGAGTGATATTAGGGTCAATAAAATAATACTGGTGGCGCCTTGGTTAGATCCCCTAGATACTATCAAAATGTTTTCAGGTTTCCTGACTGGCGTAAACCTCACAGATAAAACGATTAATGGAATCACTGTTTTTAACTCCGACGACGATGACGAGACTGTACAAAAAACTGTAGAAGTTATTAGAGAAAGTAATCCTGACATTAAATATCAAGAATTCCATAACTATGGTCACTTTGTGACTAAACATATGGGGACTAAAGAATTCCCGGAATTACTGAAAGAATCTATTTCATGAAAAAACACACAAGAGAAAACGAGAGCGAAGACTTCCGCTGCCGACACTGTCGCGCCGAGGTACCGGGGACTGCGATTGGCACGAGACAACGAAACCATTGCCCAGTTTGTCTGTATTCACTGCACGTTGATGAAAGTATTGGAGACCGTTTATCTAGCTGTCAGAGTTCCATGCGACCAATAGACCTAACCACCAAGAAAGATGGCGAAGTGATGATAGTCCACCGTTGTGAACTCTGCGGCAAAGTTTCTAACAATAGAATTGCTGGAGACGACAATACGGATGAGCTAGTCAGACTTGCCAAGGCCAGTAAACAAGTCTCGGCCGAAGAAGTAAATATTCAATTATTTGGTAGACGTTAATCCCTCTTTCCGCGACTTACAAAACACAGCAGCCTGTCCGCCTTTGGCGGAAGTGACTTTTCGCGGTCCAGGGTCAGTCCTTTAACAGCTCCGACCAGCGAGAGGAAAGGCCTGACCCTTTCAGACCAAAACGACCGCACGGGCTCCCTCCTTCCCCCCGAAAATTCACAAAGCCCAAGGCCGATTATCGTCAAAAGCCCTTCGACTGCAGCGTAGGGCGGAGAAGGGTTTTGACGAAAGAGTCTGAATTTTCTTGAACCTGGCGCCACCAGCTTTCAAGAGGAGGAGGCAAAATAATGCAAAGATTCCCTTCTTCAAGGGAATGACAGCGTGAGAGATTGCTTCGTTCCTCGCAATGACGGTGCGTTAGTTATCGACTACACTCGAACGATAACAGGACTGGATTCCTGGCCTACGACCCGATTCGACGCGAGGCGAGCCAGGAATGACAACGAAAGAGATTGCTTCGTGCCTCGCAATGACGGGATAGAAAAAGACCACTACGTAAGTAGTGGTCTTTTATAAAATTCAGTTTAGCCTTTGGCAGCTGAATAATAGCAGAAACAGTGGTCCGAACCTACGAGAAACAAGTTCTCGTTTCGGCCTAGATACTTACACGAATGTAAGTTCTTGCTCCCTAGAAAGGAGGTGATCCATCCGCAGCTTCCGCTACGGATACCTTGTTACGACTTCACCCCAATCGCTGGCCCCACCTTAGGACGGTAAACCGTACTTCGGATGTTTCCAACTTTCGTGGTGTGACGGGCGGTGTGTACAAGACCCGGGAACGTATTCAACGTGACATGCTGATTCACGTTTACTAGCGATTCCGACTTCATGGGGGCGAGTTGCAGCCCCCAATCCGAACTGGGACCGGTTTTGTTGGGATTGGCTCCATCTTGCGATTTGGCGACCCATTGTACCGGCCATTGTAACGCGTGTGTAGCCCGAGGCGTAAGAGCCATGCTGACTTGACGTCATCCCCACCTTCCTCCCTGTTAACCAGGGCAGTCTCGCATGAGAAATATAACATACGATGAGGGTTGCGCTCGTTGACGGACTTAACCGAACATTTCACAACACGAGCTGACGACAGCCATGCAGCACCTGTCATCTGGTTCCCTTTCGGGCACAATCCTATTTCTAGGTTCTTCCAGAGATGTCAAGCCTCGGTAAGGTTTTTCGTTTAGTGTCGAATTAAACCACACGTTCCACCGCTTGTGCGGGTCCCCGTCAATTCCTTTGAGTTTTAGCCTTGCGACCGTACTCCCCAGGCGGATCACTTAACGCGTTAGCTACACTACTCAGGGGGTCGACTCCCCGAACAGCTAGTGATCATCGTTTACGGCGTGGACTACCAGGGTATCTAATCCTGTTCGCTCCCCACGCTTTCGTTTCTCAGTGTCAGGATATGGCCAGTAAGCTGCCTTCGCCATTGGTGTTCTTAGTAATATCTACGCATTTCACCGCTACACTACTAATTCCGCTTACCTCTCCATACCTCGAGCTAGCCAGTATTGAATGCAGCCCCAGGGTTGAGCCCTGAGATTTAACATTCAACTTAACTTGCCACCTACAAACTCTTTACGCCCAATAATTCCGGATAACGCTTGCATCCTACGTATTACCGCGGCTGCTGGCACGTAGTTAGCCGATGCTTATTCATATGATACCGTCATAATCTTCACATATAAAAGAAGTTTACGATCCGAGGACCTTCATCCTTCACGCGGTATTGCTCCATCAGGCTTTCGCCCATTGTGGAAGATTCCTCACTGCTGCCTCCCGTAGGAGTCTGGGCCGTGTCTCAGTCCCAGTGTGGCTGGTCAACCTCTCGATCCAGCTACCCGTCGTCGCCTTGGTGGGCCGTTACCTCACCAACTAGCTGATAGGCCAAAGGTTCCTCCCAGAGCGCATTGCTGCTTTACTTATTACTAAGACTATAGAATATTACCTCATCTTTCGACAAGCTATGTCCTACTCTGGGGCAGATACCAATGTATTACTCACCCGTTCGCCACTAACCCGAAGGTTCGTTCGACTTGCATGTGTTAGGCATACCGCCAGCGTTAATCCTGAGCCAGGATCAAACTCTCCAAATGAAGAGCTAGATTGCTCTGTATGTTTTTTGAGTAGATCATACTCTACTGTTCAAAGAAAATTTAAGGGTTTGGACTTGTTTTCTGCTATTATTCTGCTGTCAAAGGACCCAGGGCAAAAAAAATCCGCAAGCTCCATATCGGGGCTTTATTTTTTCGCTTCATTCGGCTTCGCAAAAAGCTTGTTAATCTTATCAATTTTCTTAGGCCGTGTCAACAAGTTTATTAGTAATTACATGAGTATAGTCGTGAACTATTTCTTGTTACTTTTCAGCCACTTGGCTTTACGAGCGTTATTGTAGAATTTTAGTAGCTCGTCTTCTAGTTGACTGCGCTTGAAAGTGAAAAACCAGGCATTAAAAGTAATCACACCCAGTATAGTAACGTAAACCCAGAATCTGTAGGAAAATAGAGCCAGTTTCTCATAACGTGCAAAGGTAAGCACTAGACCGATAATAGCAAGTGTGAGATTAGGCCAAAGAAAACTCTTAGCATATTTCTTGTAAGGTTTTCTACTTAAGCCCTTCGCCTTTAAATATAGATATACCCCGACACTAACTAGTAATAGTAAAGCGAAACAGGCGAACCAGAACCAAACAATTTGAGTCTCGGCAGGGATGCCAAAAAAATAATTTACATTGAACCTACTAAGCAATGTCTTCATCGTCATCTCCAAAATAATCAATCTTTACGTCACAACTAGGACAGATGTATTTGCCCTCTTCTAATATCTTGACCGAACCGCAAACCGGGCAAAGAACCTCTCCTTGTGCCTCTGGTATGATATCGATTTCTTTAGCCTTCATCTACTGCACCCTTTCGTTCAAACACAAGACCGTAGTGATCTACACCTGTAAGGACGCTGCAAGCCATCTGTAAGCCTTCATGCTCAAAGAGGGTAACTGCTTCCTCCTGCTTGATGCGGAGTGTACTAGGGGGTCCAAAAAGTGTTTTGGCTGGGGTCCAGTCGATAAAGAGCAGCTTACCACCGGGTGCCACTAGAGCCGCTGCTTTTTCTGCAAAAACTTGCTTATCCTTTATCAGGTAGAGAATATTTGAAACTATCACGAGATCACTCGGTTTAGCCTCTGCACTAGTCCCCTTCTCAATCTCTATCTCTTCTATCTCTATATTGGAGATGTGCCGTGTCTCGGCCTTTGATTGAAGCATGCTAAGCATATTGATATCGTTCTCGAGTGCTAGCACCTTACCGTTTGGCGATACCATCTTAGCGGCATACAAGGACCAGTGTCCAGCGCCACAGGCATAATCGATTACGCTCATGCCAGGCTTCAGACCCACCTCTGATAGAACGTTCTCTGGAGAAATAAATTGAGGTTT
>Ga0123339_10001235_pt1 | contig 18012 bp, 17 predicted proteins | sample lystaG_FD_89956 | JGI IMG/M metagenome (GOLD analysis project Ga0123339, IMG submission 89956) | Glacier valley bacterial and archeal communities from Borup Fiord, Nunavut, Canada, to study Microbial Dark Matter (Phase II) -... | ecosystem: Environmental > Aquatic > Freshwater > Ice > Glacier ... | reverse complement strand
GGCACCGTGCTGATGATTTCGAGCATGGCCGGAATCTACGGCTTCGGCGGCGAGGCGGTGTACTGTGCCACCAAGTTCGCCCAGGTGGGCTTCGCGCAAGCGCTGGACAAGGAACTGCGCCCACACGGCATCAAGGTGGGTGTGATTTGCCCCGGCGGGGTCAAGACCGAGTTCGCGCTGGGCAAGGGCCGCACCGAGCAGAGCGTGGCCCAATCGGGAATGCTCGAGCCGGAGGACGTGGCCGACGCTACTTTGCTGGCCTGCACCCAGAGCAGCAACTCGAGAATCATCGAGATTCAGATGCGAACGATGGACGAAGCCCTGACCTGATGAAAACTCTACACTCGAGCGCCTGAAATTCGCTTCAGGCGCTCGAGTCTGTTTTTACAGGTCTTCAAGACGCTGCACCACGTTCAAGCCCTCGAGCTGTAAAAAATGGGCGTCCAGCGTGAATAAGGGGCAATCGTGCTCGAGGCAGAGAGCGGCAATCCACAGGTCGTTTTGTGGAATCATCTTGCCCCTAGCGCGGACACTCGCGTAAACTCGAGCATAAAACGAAGCCGTCGAGCGGCTGATTTCGAGGAGTTCGATGCCGGGCTGCGTCAGGAAGCGCTCGAGCAGGGCCAAGTTCTGGGCTTTCCTCGAGCCATGCTCGAAACCCGCCAGCAGTTCGCCCAGAACCACAACCGGGAGATACACCCCAGTCAGGGTACGGCTCAGTTTCAAAACCTCTTCATCACCCCCGGCAAAGTAGGTGTAGGTGTTCGTGTCCAAAGCCAGTCGGGTCACGCTAGGCGTCCTGCGCTTCCACTTCGCGGGTGTCAGCGGTGAAATCCTCGAACTCCCGGACATCCTCGGCAGTCATGCTGCCAATCAAGAACGAGAGGTCCAGAGCACTCACCGGCGAGAACTGCTTCTCGAGCACGGACAAAACGAGTGTTTCCGGTTCCTGCTGGGTCCGGGCGGCTTCTTCGAGCAGTCGGCGCTCGAGGTGGGTGGGGAGGTTTAGGGTGAGCTTAGTCATAACCCCATTGTAAACTCAAACCTCGGAGGTTCGAGGAGGTTTTCAGCGCTTTTCACGCCTCGAGCTAGCGTCCCAAGCGCGCTCGAGGGCGACCCAGCAGGAAGCGCCGCTCAGGCTCGAGCAGCGGCGTTTAGGGAGAAGGTTTGTGCTCGAGTTGAGGCGGAGTTGGACTTACCCTCGAGTCAGCGCTCAGGAACCGATGGCGGCTCTATCTCAATTTGCTCGAGCGGGGGCAAATTTGAAGGGTCATGAAATTCATAAGGTATGCCCAGTGCGTCCCCGATGAGCAGGCCGTAGAGTGTGCCACGAATTCGAGTTTTCTGCGAAGCCATAGCTTCTTGTCAATATTTGAAAAAATTTGAGTTCTCGGTATACTAGTGAAATGGTTCCACTCAAAAGCCTTATATTAGCCTATTTTGTTTTGACCTTACCAAGCCCGACCCTTGCACGAACGCTTAATATTATTCCTGAAAACTTTACTTTAGTGCCATATATGGTAGGGGTACGTATGCCTGTATTTTACCGAGGAGATATAAGACATCCCGTCACATCACACAACTTTGTAGACGGCAAGTTTAGACTTTACATTATACTTGACGCTGTAGAAAATCTGTATGTGGCCGAAAAATTGCCGTATTCAATCCAATCGCAGAAAAACCTAAAGATTTATATTCACAAGCGCTCTAATATCTTGTACAACCAAGGAGGGAATTTTGATATATCAGTCATCAAGACTTTTGAATCTAAACTGGGCTTGTATGCTTTCTGTTACAATCCTGATTGGGCATTAACAATAAAAGAAGTTAAAGAGGCACTCGAAGTATGTCAAAGCATGACACTAAAAGTTTCAAAGCAATGAGCAAAACATTTCACCCTCGAGCACGAATTTTCTCTTTGACGTAAGAGCCAGTCTCAAAATTCTCGAGCTGTACACGGTAAACTCCTTCACCATAAGCTCGAGTGAACATCCCGTTCTCGAGCAGGACCGCCGCTGTTTCATCCAGGCCCCAGCCCGTGTTAAAGCGCAGTTCGCACAGCGCTTCTACCAATCTTCCCTCGAGCGCGTCCTCGGTAAAGTGCGGCATCACCAAGCAGCCCTCGAGCAGACCTAACCCCTCGAGCACGTTTGGACTGCTCAGCTCGAGTTCGTCGCCATAAACAGCGATGTGCTCCGGCATCAACATAGCTCCAGCCGAGATGCCCATGAAAGGAATCCCTCGAGCGTAAACGTCGCGCAAAACCTGATGCAGTGGAGTTTGCACGAAAAGGCGTTGATAAGCCCGCACCGGCCCACCGCCGATAATTATGCCAGTGCTCTGCTCGAGAACACCCACCGCTCGAGGGAGGTCTAAAACACCGTGCTCGTTGGGTACAACCATTTGCACTTCAACACCCAAAACATCCTGATAAGTAGGCAGGTACTCACGCCAGCGGCCCCCGAAGCTGAGCAGGGCAATTTTTGCATTTTTTTTTTTCCTCCTACGCTCGAGCGGAAGTCAGCCGCTACTGCTCCAAGTGCTCGAGTGTCGCCTAACAGGAACAGCTTTTTAGCTTCGAGCACGAATCTCCTCGAGCGTGTCTTTCACCAGAACTTCCCCGTTTCTATAAACCACCCGCAGCAAGCTATCTGGCGCGTATTGCCCAAACACTTCGCCGCGAATCGTTTGATAGCGCCCGTCGCGCAAAACCAAATCCAGCACGCCGTCTTTGCTGCGTTTGCCGGGGTCTGTCACCGGGTCCTTGTATACGCCCTGATAGCGCCCCGCAATCTGCGCTGCACTGATTTTGTAGGCAAAGCGCTGGGTGTCGCGGTCCAGCTTTTGCAGCAGCGCCCCACCCATGCCAAAAGCCACGTTCTCGGCGCTGAAACCGTCGTTCAGTACCCCGTTAATCACCTCCTGAATGCTTTCCTCGTTCACCCCGTCGCCTTGAATAACCCGCACATGCTCGAGCACTTTGTAGCCTTTGGAGTTGAGCTTGCAGCCAAACTTTCGCTCGAGCGCTCCCAGGCTCAGACGCACCATTGCTTCGGGGTCGCCGCTGTCGGGGCGTACCACCAGGGTCGCGCCGCTGGCAACGACCTCATCGTGAAGCGTCACGCCCCAGTGCTGGTTGATGGCGTATTTGAGGTCGTAAGAATCCGAGACCACCGCAAAAGTTGCGTCCGGTTTGCCGAACTGCCGCACCATGTTGCGGTAAGCGTCCACCTCGTGCTCTTTGCCCCAACTGGTGATGGTGCTGTGCTCGGCGGCGGGAATGCTGAACCCGGCAATGTCCGCACCGTAATACTTGCGCCCGACCACAATGGCCTCGAGCGTGTCGGTGCCTAAAAAGTTAGTCAGGTGCGCCAGACCCCCGATGCCCGCGCTTTCCCGGCTCGAGACGCCACGCGAACCAAAGTCGTGCAGCTTGAAGGGCAGCTCGGCCTCGGCGTGGTCGCTGGACTTCTCAAGCGCCGCTTTGAGGTGCCCCTTGATGGCGTGCGATTGGGTCGCCACCGTGGTTGGGTACCACACCCGCATCAGCATGGTCTCGAACCAGCCGACCACCCACGGTACTCTCGGGTCGGTGTTGACCACGCTCATCAAAACGTTGCGGGTCGGGACTAACGTGCCTTCGGGAACAGCCCGAATCTCGAGCGGCAAGCGTCCACCCAGTTCGGTAGCGATGTAGGTCCAACCCTCGAGCGGAAAGGGTTCACCGTGCGCGGTGATGACTTCATGGGCCTCGAGCACCATCTCCAGCGTGACCCTTTGGGTGAGGTAGCGCTCGAGCAGGTATTGCAGCCCGAAAAAGCGGGTGTAGGCGTAGCGGCCCCCGCGTGACTCGAGGTAGGCGTGCAGGTACTGGGTCTGGGGTGGATATTGCAGGAAGTGGCTGGATTTGTAGGAATCAACGTCTAGGATTAGGTTTTCGTTGGGCATGGGTTTGCCTCTGGCTTGTGGTGAGTTCTGAGTTTTGAGTGATGAGTTAAAGACGGGTGGTTTCGGTCTTTTGAATGAGTTTGTAGAGCATTCGTCGCACTTCTTTTACTTGTGTATCACAGGTTTCATAGAGTGGCTGACTTAAATAACTGAGTTCTCGAGCGAGGAAAATCTGATAATCCAGTTCGCTGGCTGAGCCATACGCAATGGTCAGGAATCTGTTGAACTCGGCTTGTGATTTACGTCCTGCGCCCTCCGCGATGTTGGTCGGGACAGAAGCCGCTGAACGTCGTATCTGGCTGGTGAGTCCGTACATCTCATCTCGAGGGAAGGTCTGTGTAAATCGGTAAACCTCGAGTGTCAAAGCATGACCCTTCTGCCAAACCAACAACTTGCGAAAATCTTGCACGCCGCTACCTCCCTAAAACTCATAACTCAAAACTCATAACTCAAAACTCATAACTCATAACCCAAAACTATTTCCGTAGCAAAAAATGCTCCACAATCGAATAATGGTCCTCAAAAAACCATTCTGGGTGCGCTAAAACGTCACTCAGCGGCATCCAAAGCGCTTCGGCGGCGTCATCGTTGGCCTGCACTCGAGGAAGTTGTCCCAGGCCCAAATCAAAGTAAAAGGCGTGCGTGATGGTGCGGCCCCGCTGGGAGCGACCTGGATAGTCGAACACATGACTCGCTTTCATGGCGTCCTCGAGCAGATTCACCGACAGCCCTATTCCGGTTTCCTCGCGCAGCTCGCGCAGGCAGCCCTCGAGCAGCGTTTCATTCTGATTCAGAAACCCCCCCGGCATGGCCAGCTTGCCGCGTCCCGGATTGCCGCCGCGCTTTATGAGCAGCACATGCCCCGAGCGCACCACCACCGCGTCAACCGTCACGAAGACAGGCGGGTAAGGCGCACCCGCCCACTGTTTTTTGTACTCGAGCAGGTAGTCGAACTCTTCTTTGAGGTCCTTGTAAAAAGTGCTCGAGCGAAACTTCTCGAGAAAGTGGTGAACAGCAGGTGGCACGAACTCGAGCGGAATGCTTTGTTCGGCGAAGTACAGCGTGCGAATCTCGGTGGCGTTGAGCGGAGAAACCACGTTTGTGGGCAGGTATTCCCAGTCCGGGAACGAGCGCAGATAATAGCTCGAGTCGTCCTTGAGGTGCCCAATGAGGGCAATATCGTCGTTGCCTCGGGTCAATGCGCTCACCGCACTTTGCACCTCGGCCAGCCATAGGTTCTCGTTATAAAAGTAGTCACGCACGGTGCCAAACAAAATTTTAACGCGGTTTGCGCCCGCCTCGAGCAACATTTCAAAGATGAGTTCCTGCCGTTCCTCGGCGGCAAAGGGATTTTTGACGCTCCGGGCACTGCGGGCGCTGCCCAGCACGATGATGAGCTTGTCCACCCGACTCAAAGACTCGAGCATCACCGCCAAGTGCGCGGAGTGCGGCGGCTGAAATCGCCCGATGTAAACTCCAAAAGTATGTTTGCGAACCGCTCGAGCAGGTTTGTTCATTCCCTATCTCCTGTACTCATAATACAAAATTCTATTATGAGTACAGTGAGTATAGTAGAGGGTTGCGCTCGAGTTTGGTGATAGTACGTCCCCGGCTGTATCGACTCGGGCAGCGCTGGCCTGAACGACACCGTCCTGGCGAAAACGGCGTTCCGACTTTCACCCCTCGAGCGGCAACTCGAAGTAAAACAAAGTTCCCACCTCGAGTGGCTCGAAGCCAATTGCGCCGCCGTGGCGCTCCACGATGGCCCTCGAGATGGCTAAGCCCAGCCCGGTGCCGCCCCTCACGCGGGTGCTCGAGGCGTCGGCCTGGGCAAATTTACCAAAGATTTGTCCCCAGAAGGCTTCGGGAATGCCCGAACCCCGGTCCTCGACCTCCACCCGCACGGTTTGGACGCGCTCGAGCATCCGTACACTCACTCGCTGTCCGGCGCTCGAGAACTTGCAAGCGTTGGAGAGCAGGTTGGTCACGACCTGAGCCAGCCGTCCGAAGTCGCCGCGCACGGTTTGCGGAGTGTGGCCCAGCTCGAGCGTCAGGGACACGCCCAGGTTGCGGGCATACGGACCCATCTCGGCAGCGGCCTGCTCGAGCACCCCACGCAGCTCGAGCGGCTTCAAAGTCAGGCTCAGGCCCTCGCCTTCCATCTTTTGCACATCCAGCAGGTCGCCCACCAGGGCAATCAAGCGCTCGGCGTTTTGATGCGCGATGTCGAGCATGGGGCGTTGCTCTTCGCTGACATCGCCCAGCACCCCCGCCACCAGCAAGCCCAGCGCGCCGCTAATCGAGGTCAGCGGGGTCCGCAGTTCGTGGCTCACCGTGGCCACAAAGTCGTCCTTGAGCCGCTCGATGCGCTTGCGTTCGCTGATGTCGGTGGTCACCATCACGCTGCCCAGCACCTGGCCCGAATTTCCCCGGATGCGGTTGCCGCGCACCAGCACCGGGACGCTGTGACCCTCGAGATGCTGCACCTCGCCTTCGCCAAAATACACGTCGGTCTCGGTCAGGGCGCGCATGATTTGGACGCCTAAATCGCTCGAGCTGAACCGATTCAGTGCCCCCGCCTGAAGTGCTTCGATGCCGTATCCGGTCTGGGCTTGGGAAGCCGGATTGATAAACAGCGGCCTGAACGCCTCGTCGGTGATGAGAATGGCGTCCGAGGAACTCTCGAAAGCCATGCGGATGAGTCGCAACTCGTCTTCCATGCGCTTGCGCTCGGTGATGTCCGTCACCACCGAGACCACCCCAATCTCCGCGCCCCCCGCGTCCCGCATCTGGTCGAGCCGCATCAGCACCGGAATCTCCTGACCTCCTGCGCCCCGCACCGTGGTTTCGCCCTGAAAGGGTTCCTTGCGCTCGAAAGCGCGGTGAACGTGGGGAATGATTTCGGGGGAAATGATGCCGATGCCCTGCTGGGCGTACTCCTGCTGCGCGTAGTCGCGGAGTTGCTCGAGGGTGTAGCCGAAATTGCGCTTTGCTGCCGAGTTCAGGTAAATCACTTTGCCGTGGGCGTTGCTGATGGAGATGCTGTCTGACGAGGCTTCCACCGCCCGCTCGATAAAGGAAAGTCGCTCGGTGTTGCGCCGTAGCGCGGTGATGTCGGTACACATTCCCAGCACCTGCACCGTGCCGTCCTCGCGCCTGAGCGGCGCTCGGACCGTGGAGAATGTTCTCACCTCACCACTGAGCCGGGTGAAGTGGTCCTCGAAGGTCGTCACCTCGCCCCGCGCCAGCACCTCACGGTCGTGCTCGAGCCACTCGGCCCTTTCCCGAACGTTGTCGGGATGGCCCGTTCCCGGTTCGGACCAGAACTCGTCGGTGCTCCGAGTGTTGATGTTGCGAAGCGCGGCGTTGACCAGAATCAGCGCTCCCGAAGTGTCGCGCACGAAGATGGGGTTGGGCGAGGTGTTGAAAATCTGCTCGAGCAGGGCTTTTTCACCCCGCAACTCGGCCTCGGCCTGTTTGCGGGCGGTGATGTCCTGCACCGTTCCCTCGAAGTACAGCACCTTCCCCTGCTCGTCGCGCACCATGCGGGCACTTTCCGAAATCCACACCCGTTCACGGGTTTTGTGGCGGTACACCTCCGACTCGAACAGCACGACCCGCCCTTCTGACTCAATCAAGCGCGTGAACTCAGCGCGCCGGGTGGGCTGCACGTACCACTCGAGCGCGATGTCTTGCACCGCCCCCAACAGCTCTGCCTCGCTCGTGTAGCCGTTGAAGCGCACCAGCGCCGGGTTGGCCCGCAGCATTTTCCCCTCGGGTGTGGACTGGTAGATGCCCTCGGTGGCGTTTTCAAACAGGTCCTGGTAAAGCTGCAAGGCTTGTTCCCGCTCGAGTTCGGCTACCTTGCGGGCGGTGATGTCTTGAATGGTGCCCTCGGTATGAAGGGTCTGTCCCGAGGCGTCCCTGACCGCGCGGGCGCTCTCGGAAATCCAGCGGCGCTCCCCGGTCCGTATGAGTTGCACCTCCGACTCCAGGCCCACCACCCCAGAGTCGGTCTCGAGCAAGCGCACGAATTCGAGTGTGCGCTCGGGCTGCACGTACCAGTTTCCCGGATTTTCACCCATCGCTTCACGCAGCTCTTCTTCGCTCGAGCAGGCATTGATATGTAGCAGCGCGGGGTTGGCCCATAGCAACAAACCTGTGGCGTCCACCCGGTAGATGCCCTCGGTGGCGTGCTCAAAGAGGCCCTTGAACAGCTCTAAAGCTTCTTCGCGCTCGAGCTGGGCCTGCTTTTGCTCGCTGAGGTCAAGCGTGAAGCTGACGAACATCTCGAGGGTGCGCCCTGGCGACAGTATCGGCTGAATGGAGCGCAGCAAGTGGCGCGGCCCCTGCGGCCCACTCTCGGTTTCCTCCCACTGGGTGCGCCTTAAGGTGCGCTTCACCTCGGCGTAGCGCTCTCTCCAGTCTTCGAGCTGAGCCTCGCTGCGCCCCAGAGTGCGGGACACGCCTTCGCGGAACACGCCCTGAAAACTGCGGCGCACCCTGGCGTCGGGCACGATGTGCGGGTTGAGGTAAATCACCCGCTCCTGGGCGTCGAGCAAAATCAGCTCGAGCGGCAGATGGTCCAGCACCTCGGCGTACAGGCGGCGCAAACTTTCACGCTCCCCCGAACCCTCGAGCGAGGCCAGCAAATCGTCAGCGCAAAACACCACCCCGCGCAGCCGCTCAGACGCGTCGAGCAGCGGGGCCAGCGAAAAGCGCAGCAGCGCCACCGTGCCGTCGGAGCGAAAACAGGGCAGCTCGAGCGGACGCACCTCCGCTCCACTGCACGCCTGCGAAAACGCCACGTCCAGCCGGGGGCTGCTCAGCGCCGGAATGCGCTCGAAAAGCTGACCCCGCACCTCCTCGGCGCTGAGACGAAACAAGGTCAGCGCCGCCGGATTGAAACGCCGCACCCGCCCTTCTAAGTCGGTGGCGAACGACGGCTGCGGCGAGTGCTCGAGCGTACTGGTGCTCCACAGACCGGCCTGTTGCTGCGCCAGCACGTCGGTGAGCAAAGTGGACAGCTCGAGCACTTCAGCCTCGAGCGCGTCTGGGTGGGGCAGCGAGTCGCCCCAAAGTCCCAGCTCACCCAGTTTGCCCCACTCCGGGTGCTCTAGGGAATAAACCCGTTCCAACCCTGGCCCACCCCGTTGTGGCCTGGCTTGGTGCAACTCGAGCGGACGCGCGCCAGCCAGCACTTCCCCGCCGGGACCGCACAGCCACAGCCACGGCAGCCCGAGCGCGCGGCGCGCCAGCCTCACAATTCGCTCGAGGGTGGCGTCCGGCTGCACAGTTTGAAGGTGAGCGTTGGGGTTCACAACCTCTTTATCTTGGGGCTTTTGAGGTCGGGTGTCTATGAGAGAAAGGGCAGGAAGGAGTGAGGGGGTGAGAGTGGGAGAACTTTTGAACTTTGCGCTCGAGCCTCAAAACTCAAAACTCATCGCCCAATCCTCACGCCTCCAAATCGAACAGCGCCCGCACGAATTCCCTTGCGTCAAACGGCTGTAAATCGTCCGCACCCTCGCCCACCCCGATGAACTTGAGCGGCAGTCCCAGTTCGCGTACGATGGGCACCACGATTCCACCCTTCGAGGTACCATCGAGCTTAGTGACGATGACGCCGGTGAGGCCGATGGTTTCGTGAAACTTCTTGGCCTGTTGTAATCCGTTTTGCCCGGTTACGGCGTCGAGCACCAGCCACACCTCGGCGGGTTCGCCGGGGTCGGCCTTGTCCACCACGCGCTTGACCTTTTTGAGTTCCTCCATCAGGTTGTGCTTGTTGTGCAGCCGCCCCGCCGTGTCTATCAGCAGCAAGTCCGCGCCCCGCGCCTTTCTCGAGGTCGCCGCGTCGAAGGCCACCGCCGCCGGGTCGCCGCCGTCGAGTCCGCGCACCGTTTCGATGCCGAGCCGGTCAGCCCACACCTCGAGCTGGGTTCCCGCCGCCGCCCGGAAGGTGTCTCCGGCGGCAAACATTACCTTAAGGCCGCGCCCCTGGTAATAGCGGCCTAATTTGGCGATGGTGGTGGTTTTGCCCACCCCGTTGACCCCAATCATCATGATGACCTTGCCCGCAGGCATCACGCTGCTGCGCTTAGCGTCCGGGGTGAAGCCGATTTTGCGAAACTGGGCGCGGCGGGCGTCCGGCTCGAGCTGAAGCGTCATGGCGTCCATCAGCGCGTCTTGCAGGTTCTTGTTGCCGCTGTTACGCACGTCCTCGAGAATTTCCTCGGTGGCGACCCGTCCCACGTCGGCGGAGATGAGCGCGAGTTCCAGGTCCTCGAGCGTGTGAATCCGGCTGGGCTGAATGACGTCTTGCACGTCCACGCCCAGCGGCCCCGCCACCTGGTTGATGGCTTTGCGGGTCTTGGCGAGTCCTTCTTTGAGGCGGTCAAACCATCCCATAGGGAGCCTCGCTCGAGGGAACGAAAAGTGAATCCTGCGTTCTCATAGTTCAATTCTACCCGCTCGAGGGTGGGAGTTTGCTTCTCGAGCTGAGACGAACCGATTTCCCTTTATTTGGAAATCAAAGCCTGTCCGCCGCCAAACCTTAATTTCACCGTGCTACCGGACTGCGCCGCTCGAGCGCGTCGGCAATTCTCGAGAGGCCGAACGCCACCCCAAAGTACAGCAGCGCGGTGAACAAGAAAATTTCAAAGTTGGCGGCGCTGAGGCGGTTCTGAATGCCTCGCGCTACCCCAGTCAGCTCGAGCACCGCCACAATCGAGGTTAGCGAGGTATCCTTGAACAGTGAGATAAATTGGCCCACCAGCGGTGGAATCATGTTTTGCAGCGCCTGGGGCAGCACCACACTGAGCATGGTCTGGGTTCCCGAAAGTCCCAGGCTGCGCGCCGCCTCGGTCTGGCCTTTTGGCAACGCCTGAATGCCCGCCCGCACTATTTCGGCGACGTAGGCGCTGGTAAATATGACAAGTGCGAGAACCACCGCTTGAAACTGGGTGTTGTTGCCCAGCACGTAAGGCAGGTTCAGGTAAAACAAGAAGATGACCGCCACAAAAGGGATGCTGCGAAAAAACTCAACGTACACGCTCGAGATGCCCCGAATGACCGGCAGACTCGAGGTGCGTCCCACGCCAAAAATTACCCCCAGTGGCAGTGAAAACACGCTGCCTAAAAAGGCCAGAATCAGACTCATGGCCAGACCCCCCACAATTTGGGTGGGAAACAGCAGCGGCCACAGCAAAACAGCCGCCAGGACTACTCCAATCAGGCTCGAGGCCAGCGCAGGCACGCCGCGTTTGCGCTGAAACAAAAACCATCCGGCGCTGAGGCCCACGATTGCTGGAGCGAAACCCCACAGCCGCCACGCCTCGGCATTGTACTCGTCCGAGAACAGGCGACCCACGAAAAACTGCTGGGTGCTGGCGAACACCCGGCCCCAGTTGGGTAGCCCCAGAACCCAGTGCGCGAACAGGTCTAACAGCAGCAGCACGGTGAGCGAGGCGATGACGTTGGACCACAGGCGGTAGCTGCGCCCTACTCGAGCGAGGTCACTCTCGAGTCCCTTCTGGCGCTTTTCGCCCTCGAGCGCGGTGATTCCTGCGCCCACATGCAGGGAGAGCAGCAACAGAGCAGCCAGAATTCGGCCCTCGAGCGGACCGGACTGCACCACGGGCCAAGCCAGCGGCCACAGCAGGAGTGCGGCTATCAGGTACTGCACGCCCAGCAGGCTCGAGCCAAGCGCCAGTTGACCCGCGCCGGGAACGAGAAAGGAGAGCGCTCCAATACCCACGCTTGCTCTGGAAGATGAGGCCACGGTCACGGTTTACCTCGAGGGCAGCGACAGCCGCCGATTGACTAGGTTAAGAATAAGAGTGATGCTCAGCGAAATCAGTAAATAGGCCAGCGTTACCGATAAAATTCCCACCACACCTTGAAACTCGTAACTCTGAATTTGGCTGTAGCTGTAAAACAAATCTCCCACCCCGATGGCCGACACCAGCGAACTGTTCTTGGTCAGGTTCAGAAACTGGTTGCCCAGCGGTGGAATCACGACTCTGAGCGCCTGCGGCAAGATGATTCGGGCCAGGCTCTGGGTTCCCGACAAGCCCAGGCTCGAGGCGGCCTCGAACTGTCCTTTGGGAATGCTCTGGATGCCCGCGCGCACGGTTTCGGCGATGTAACTGCTGGTGTAGATGCTCAGCGCCCCAATCGAGGCCAGCACCGCCTCACCCAGCAGCGGCCCGGTGTTGAAAAAGGTGCCCAGCGCGCCGCCCAGCCCTTCACGCACCCCTCGAGGGAGGGCCGACACCAGCGCGAAGTTCCAGAAGAAAATTTGAATCAGCAGCGGCGTGTTGCGGAAGAGTTCCACGTAAAAGCTCGAGACGCCGCGCACGATGGGGTTGCTCGAGAGCCTCGAGATGCCCACCACAACCCATAGCAGCAGCGCGAAGAGAATGCTCACCAGCGCGATTCGCACGGTGAACCACAGGCCAACTAATAGGCTCTGAAGGTTGGTGCCGTCGGTGAACTGCGAAGGGCGACCCAGCACGCTCCAGTCCACGCTGATTTTGTTGCGCTCGATGCCGGACGCGACCTGTACGCCGATGAACACCAGTACGCCGACAAACAGAACCAGCATCGCAGCTTGAAAGAGGTTGTTGCGTTGAGTCAAGGGATACCTCTCGAGAGTTCGGACCTCAGGGTTCAGACATCAGAAACGGCTGATGATGAGCGGTTGCTTAATAGTGGCTCGAGCTGAAGAAACTAAGAAAAAAGCGAGGGTTTCCCCTCGCCAGGGCACAACAACCCCGCCTTTTCTGACCTCTGAAATCTTCAGCGCCGAATTGGATACTGCGCCGGAACCGGAATCTGGGTCTTGGGGTCGGTCAGCGCGTACTTGGTGCCGCGTCCGAACCATTTAGCAAAAATTTTCTTGTAGCTGCCGTCCTGACCGGCGCGGCTAAGCGTCTCGTTGATGAAGTTGCGCCACTTGCTGTCGTCCTGCTTGACGATGATGCCGTAAGGTTCGCTCGAGAAGAAGCTGCCCACAATCTTGTACTCGGCGGGGTCGGGCGCGCCTGCCCGCAGACCGAGGAGAATGGTGCTGTCGGTGGTCACGGCGTCAAGGCGACCTTGCCCCAGCGCCACGAACGCGTCGGTATACTGCGCGAACGACTGCACCAACGCTTTGGGCGCGGCGGCCTTGATGTTCTTTTCACTCGTCGAACCCTGCGCGGTGCCGACCCGCTTGCCCTCGAGGTCCTTGACCGACTTGATGGCGCTGTCACTCTTGACCAGTAATCTCTGACCGTCCACAAAGTAGATATTGGAAAAATCCACGCTGTCCATGCGCCCGAAGGTGGCAGTGGTGGTGGCGGCGGCCATATCGATGCTGCCGTTCTGGATGAACTCCTGACGGTTCTTGCTGACCACTTGCTTTAGCTCGAGGCCGATGGTTTTTTTGCAAAACGCGCTGAGGTCTTTTTGCACTTCTTTCACGATGTCAATGTCGAAACCCTGGGGGTTTCCGGCGTCGTCCAGGTAGCCGAACGGGGGCGAGTCGTACTTGACGCCGGCCACGAGTTTACCCCTCGAGCAGATGTCGTCACGAAGGGAGGCGGCTTGGGCGGCGGAGGCGAGGGCCAGAATGGAAAGGCTGAACACGAGAGTCTTTTTCATGAAGCTCCTTGAAAATCGAAGGTGTTTGGATTGTAAGTCTAGCGTAAGGACAGCGTATCTTAAGGGGTGATTAGGGATTTGTATAGATTTGAGTGCCGGGTGCAATAATCTATGAGTTGGTCGGGTGAAAACTGTGCCCTGCTCGAGCATTTTATCAGGGCACTTTTTGAAAAAGCATTACAAGTTTTGTAGTTTAACTTTCAGCGCCCAGGGGTGTTGAGCCTGCGCTCGAGGGCGTTGGTGAAAAAGGTCAGAACTGTGGTCAGGGCCAGGTAAACTAAGGCCACGGTGGTGAGCACCGGAACGGGTTTGAAGGTCTCAGACGAGATGCGGCTCGCTACAAGCGATAGCTCGAGCAGCGAAATCACCGCGACCAGGGAGGTGTCTTTGAGCAGGCCCACCAGGTTGTTGACCAGCGGCGGGGTGACGATGCGTAAAGCTTGCGGCAACACGATGCTGGTCATGGTTTGCAGCGACCCCAAGCCCAGACTGCGTGCGGCCTCGGTTTGCCCGCGTGGAACCGCCGCAATTCCGGCCCGGATGACCTCGGAGTTGTAGGCTCCCACGTTGAGGGTGAGGGCCAGCACGCCCGAGGCGAACTCGTCCAGGGTCAAATTGATGCCGATACTCTGCAAAATGGCGGGCAGCGCGTTGTAAACGAACAGGATTTGCACGTAGAGCGGGGTTCCCCGAATTACCCAGACGTAAAAGGAAGCCACGCTTCGCAAAATGAGGTTGCTCGAGAGCCGCCCCAATCCGGCCAGCGTGCCCACCCCGAGGCCCAAAATGCCCGACCAGACCGTAAGTCGCAGGGTCATCTCGGCCCCGTCGCGGAACTGGTCCGCCCTCGAGCCGATGGGTTCGGGCAGAACCTGAAACACCACGCTAATCAGCCAGAACAGCGCGTAAAAAGCTATCGCTGCGCCCACGACCCACAGTCCAAGTTGCAAACCAGACGAAAGCGGCGCTCGAGTGCTCGAGGGGGGATTTTTCACAGGGCTAAGCTTAGCCCAAAGGTGAGGCTGTGGACACTTGATGACCGCGCCTGAACTTCGCTCGAGAGGTGAAGCGCAAACGGCACTGTCTTCTTGGTCAAAACAGCGCCCGTCTTGGTCAGAACGGCACCCCGTGGGGCCTGCCCGCATGAGGACGCTTGACCGCTTGGACAAAGCGGCACGTCTTGAGCAGAACGGCACCTACCGGGCCTGCTCGCCTTCCGGGCCTATCCGCGTCTTTTTGCTTCTTGGTTAAAACAGCGCTTCAAACCCTTCACCAACCGTGAATGGCTGAAGCGATGACGATGGACAGGCCCAGAATGAAAAAGCCGAACAAGATGGCCACCGCTGTGTTGCGCTCCTGAAAAATCTTTTTCTGGGCGTCGGTGGGGGTGAGCCAGTCGAAGATTTTGTAGCCCAAAAACAGCAGCAAAATGCCGACTATTGCGTAGAGAACCGTTTGCAGCAGCACGGTGACGTTCAGGGCGCTCGGGGTTTGCACCACCGGAGCCGTCTGGACCGTTTGCGCGGTTTGCGCTGCCAATATCAAGCCGTACTCGAGCATGTTCATGGCTCGAGTATAAGGCTTTGGGCGCGCGGGGGAGATTGGGTGGTGGAGATTAAGCGACGAGCAATAAGCAAAACATCGTCCATAGCGGGAATTTGACAAGTTTGTGAGCATCAAAAAGAAGGGGATAACCCGCTCGAGTCATCCCCTTCTTTAAACATCACCCTAAACTCACTCGTTGCTGAATTTGAGCGTGTAGCTGCGCTCGAGCTTGCCGCCCGCCGGAATGGTGCCCTTGATTTTCAGGCCCTCGTTGGCTCGCTCGGCTTGCCCCTCGAGCACGACTTTGCCGCTGAAGTTCTCGGTGTACTCCACCGCCACGTCGCGCTTTTTGGCGTTGGTTAGGGTGAGGGTCACGCGGTAGCTGGCTCCCTTTTTGTCTTGGGTGAGGGTCTGCACCGCTCGAGCGTAACTCACGTCGGGGTCGCTGCCCAGGTAGAGTTCGCCCTGCTCACCGATGGCCAGGTCGCTTAAGCGCGCTTGGCCCACCAGTCGGCCCTCGTCGCGCACCGTGACCGCGCCGCTGGGCAGCAAAACGTCGCTCTTGAGGCGGTACAGGCGGTTGAGCTTGCCCTTGCTGAAACCGGGATTGAAGTAAGTGCTGAGCACGTCCACCCGCTCGAGGGTCACTTTTGGCGTTAGGAAGGGCAGGCTGTACACCGAGCGCGCCGGAAGCGTGAAGGTGTTGCTCAGCGCGAAGCTGTAACGCCCGCACCTTCGACACCCGCACCAATTTGAGGAGCCGGAGCGGACATCACCGCGTCGGCCTGAAAATTGCCTCGAGCCATGGGGGAGGGAGGCATCGGGTAGGGCTGTCCACTCTCGGTCAGGTTAACCTCGCCCGCGACCAGTTCGCTCGAGTCCACCTTGACGGCCTCGCTCGTAGCGTTGCGGAGGTCGGCCAGGCTCTCGAGCTTGGGAATTCCCGCCTTGTCCACGCTCAGGGTGTAGCGCGGCGACCAGCTCAAGGCGCGGCTGAGGTAGCTCAGGGTGGCGGTTCCGGGCTTGTCCACGCCAAACTTGACTGTCACCTTGCCGGGGTCCTGAAGCGGTGGCAGGCTGGGGAACTCGAGGCTCTGCACGTTCACGCCCACCCGGTAGCGCCCGGTTTTGAGGTCCTGTACGGTGCCGTCCGAGGCGCGAATCAGTTTGACTTCGGTCAATTTGTCGCCCTCGCGCAGAAACACCGTCTGGCCCTCGTAAGCCTCGAGCCAGCTTTTGGTCGGTGCGGCGGTCTGAAGCTGCGAAACGATTTTGACCCCCTCGAGCGTGAGGGTTCCGGGAACCATTTGGTTGATGCTCTCGAGGTCGAAACTGGCGCTCAGTTCATTCGTTTTGAGCGTTTGGACTTGGCGCACCTCGGAAAAGCTCGAGTAGAAGCGCACCTCGGCGGCCTGGGCGGTGAATAAGCTCGAGGCCAGCAGGAGAACAGCGGTTTTTTTGTTCATGCCTCCAGTGTTCATGAATTCGTGTGACCCTGTGTGTGATTGGATTAAGGCGTGAGTCAGCTCGGGAAGAGTACAGATATCAGACATCAGAGAACTTCTTGTGAGTCTGACTCGTGCTCGAGCCAACCGAGACCCTGCACAATCTGCGCTCGAGTTTGTCCGGTGAACTCACCCAGCTCGAGCATGGCCTGTTCCACACCCGCGTCGTGTGGCTCGAGCAGGCGCAACTTGTGCCATAGCTCATTGCGGCGCTCGAGGTAAGCGCGCTGTGCGGCTTTGCTGCGTGTTGAGTCTGGCATAAATTTGCTCGAGGATTGGGAATGAAATGGCGAGTGCTGCGCCTCCGGCTGTCTTGTCCTGAACGGCACCTACCGGGCCAGGACGCGGGTCATTGGTTTTTGGTACTTGGTTGGTTCGCTCTCGAGCGCCCAACATCAAACCGACCAAGTACCAATTACTAAAGACCCGCCGGAGGCGTCCTTTTCACCCCCTCACCCTCCCACACGCTCCGGCAACATTGGGTCCACAAAAACCGTCTTCTGGTGCGTGTAATGCACTTTTCCCGCGCCAGCGCCGCGTTGTTTCCAAACGTGTTTGATGCGGGTGTAGTCCACCGGAACGTTCAAATCACCCCTCGCTTTGGAGTTGAACGCCGCGATGCGGGCGGCCTCGAGAATCTCCTCGAGCGAGAGTTCGCGGTTGCCGCTGCGAACCAGCACATGCGCGCCGGGGTAGCCCTGCGCGTGAAACCAGAAGTCCATGCTGCGCCCCAGCCTGTGAGTCAGGTACTCGTTTTCCTTGTCGTTGCGGCCCACCAGCAGCTCCAGGCCGCTCGAGAGCCGAAAGCGCTGTCCGAAAGCCGATTTCTCCTCGCGTCCCTCGGCCAAATCCCGGCTCAGCGCCTCGAGCTGCTCCAGACCTGCATTTTCCAGGGTCTCGAGCAGGCCGCGCACCCGCAGCCGTTCCGCTTCCAGGGCCGGACCGCGCTCCTCGAGCTTGCGAAGCACTTCCTCGCGCCGCCTTGCGCGTGCGTAGAGCTTTTCGGCGTTGGCGAACAAGCCGATGGAAGGTTCGAGCGCGATGGTGACGGGTTCACCGCTGTAAAAATCGGGCAGGTCCACGCGCTCGAGGCCGATTCCCTCGAGTCCACGGCCTTCAGTGCCACGCGGCAACTGGTGCTGATAGGCCAGCAGCAAATCGGCGTGCTCACGCGCCTCGAGCGCGGCCAGCTCACCGTCTCTGGCCCGGTCCAAATCTCCAATCTGGTTTTTCAGCAAATTCAAACGCTTCTCGAGCGGCTCCCGTAGCGCTTTGCGGAGCGAGAGTTCCTTTTCACTTCTCGAGACTTCCCGCGCTTGCTCGGACAGGGTTCCGGCGCTGAGCGAGGGGTCTTTCACCAGTGACTCGAGCG
>Ga0123339_10001234_pt1 | contig 18012 bp, 14 predicted proteins | sample lystaG_FD_89956 | JGI IMG/M metagenome (GOLD analysis project Ga0123339, IMG submission 89956) | Glacier valley bacterial and archeal communities from Borup Fiord, Nunavut, Canada, to study Microbial Dark Matter (Phase II) -... | ecosystem: Environmental > Aquatic > Freshwater > Ice > Glacier ... | reverse complement strand
GACTTCGTCGAGTCCCGCCGCGGCCGGGGCGACCGCGTCGCCCTGGTGGTGTTCGCGGCGCGGCCGACGTTGCTCGCGCCGCTGACGACCGACACGGGGCACCTCATCACGCTGCTGGCCGAACTCGACGCCAGTCGCCCGCCGGCCGAAACCCGCCCCGCGCCGGGCGTCCCGGTGGCGTCGGGCACCCGCCTCGGCGCGGCGATTATCGCGGCAGTCGCGGCCCACGACCCGCGCTCCGTCGGCGCGCAAGACATCCTGCTCCTGAGTGACGGCGACGACCCGGCCGGCGACCGCGAGTGGCTGACGGGCGTGTCGGCGGCGCGGCAGGCCCGCATCCCCGTTCACGCCGTTGGCGTCGGCGACCCGGCCCGCGACTCGACCATTCTGATCGGCGGCCGACCCCTCGAAGCGACGGACACCGGCGGGCTGCGTGACCCCGTGCAGACCCGGCTGCGCGAAGACGTGTTGACCGAGATCGCCACCGCGACCGGCGGCCACTACGACCCTGCCCGCCAGGACGCGCCACGGGTCGCCGAGTTCTTCCGCCGGCGGGTGGTTTCGGACGCCACGCGCGAACTTACCGACGACGCCACGCCGCAGCCGCGCGACCGCTCCGGCCCGTTCTTCGCCGCCGCGGCCGTTTGCCTGCTCGCGGCCTGGCTGCTCGCGCGGTAAGCTGACACGATGCGAACCGCCGTCACCCTCACCGCCGTGGTCCTGCTCGCGATCGGCTCCGGCCCCGCCCGGCCCGCCGCGGACGGCGTCCGCGCGGGAAACGCCGCGGCCCGCCGCGGGGACTTCGACGCCGCTCAGCAAGAGTACGCGGCCGCCGCGGCACTGACGACTGACCCCGGACTCGTCGCGTTCAACCGGGGCGTCGTCGCGCTGCAACGCGGCCAGTACCGCGACGCCGAGTTGCACTTCTCAGCCAGCCTTGACGACCGCGACGCCCCGGCGGAGCGGGTCCATGGGGCGAACTACAACCTCGGCCTGGCGCTGTTGCAACGGGGCGGCTCTTCGGCCGTTTACCGCGCGGCCGCGGACGCCTGCGAACGTTGCCTGGCCGGGTCGCCCGCCGACGGCACGCTCCGCAGCGACGCCGCGCACAACCTCGAACTGGCGAAGTTGCTGGGGCGCGCGGCGCGCGACCGGGAGCGACTGACCGCCCCGCCGGTACCGGAGTCTGCCCCGGAGGAGGCGACCCGGCCCAGTCCGCCCACGCCCTCGGAGGTCGGCCCCACGCCGGAGACTCAGGCCGGCACCACCGCCGGGGCGGCCGAACGGGCGCGAACACCAGCGGGTGCCGCACCCCGGACGACCACGCAGACGACGCCCGGTGCCGGGACGCTGCCCGTGCTGCCCGACGCCGAGACGTACCCACCGCTGACCCCGGCCGACGCGCGGGCACTGTTGCAGGGCCACGCCAACCGACTGGCGAAAAGCCGCGCGGCCGCCGCCGAACTCCCCGCCGGGCCGGAGCGATCCGACGCCCGTGACTGGTAACCTCCTCGCGCTAATCGCCGTGCTGCTCGTGCCGCCGAGCGTCGCCGACCTGTCGCCGCTCGAATCGCAAACCGCCGACTTCTGGGGCGCGATCGGCGGCAGCGTCACCGTGCGGTGGCTGGCCGAAACTTCGCCGTCGGGTGAAGTGACGGCGTCGCTCGTCGTGTCGGGTGCGGTCAACCCGTCGGAACTCCGCCGCCCGGCGATCGACTTCCCCGCCGACGCCTTCCAGGTCCTTGATGCCGAGTCGTCGCCGCGACCGTTGCCCGGTGGCGCGGTCGCCTTCGACTTCCGCGTCCGGCTGCGTCGGGCCGGGGCTGCGGAGTTGCCGGCCGTGCCCTATGCCTACTGCCGCGTTGACCGGCCTGCGGGGAAGCGCTTCCTGACCGCCTACGCCGACCCACTCCTTGTTGCTGGTGGCCCCGTCGAACCGCCTCCGACGATCGAGGAGGCCCCGCGGCCGGTAACGGTCCTGCCCATCGCGTCGCTGAGTTCCCGCGTCCCGGCGTGGGCGTGGCTCATTCCGGTGGCCGTGACGGGGCCGCTCGCCGTGGGCCTTCGTCGCCTGATCGATGCGCGAACTGCGCGGCGGATGCGGGCGCTCCACCCGGCTGCCGCGACGGCTCGGCGTCGCCTCGCCGACGCGGCGGTTCGCGCGAACCCGGCCGCGGTCAGCGTGACACTCCGCGACTACCTCGCCGCCCGCCGCCGCCTCCCCGCGGTCGCCCAGACGCCGTGCGAAGTCCGCGCCGCCCTGCCGCCGACGCCTGCGCTTCTTGACGCGGTGGCGGTACTGGAACGTTGCGACGCCGCGCGGTTCGCGTCGCCGGGTGACGACGGGCTGGCACTCGCCGACGCCGCGGGCGCGGTCGTGGTCCGCTGCGAGGGCGAATCGTGAAACTCGCACTGCTGCTCGTACTCGTCGCCCCACTTTCCGGCATCGCGCAGAGTCCCGCGACGGTCGCCGCCCACCGCGCCGCCTCGGCGGACGCCCCCACGGACTCCGGACTGCGCGACGGCCTGGCGTCGGCCCGCGCCGAAGTCGCTTACCCGCCGGGACTCACGCCGCCGCGACTGGGCGGGGTCCGCCACGCCGTCGCGCCGCTCGACTTGCTGGTGCTGAGTGTCGCGTCGGCCGTCACGGCGACAGTCGGTGCCGTCGCGCACAAACTGGGCCGCCGGCGGCGGGGCGCGGCCGCGGTCGCGCTGGGACTTGTGGGTTGGAGCCTGACACTGGGACTGAGCGTCGAGACCGAGCGCGAACGCCGCTTCGACGAGGCGCGACCGGCGGTTGTCGTGGCGGAACCGGCGATGTTGCGCGGCGGTAACGGGCCGAACTTCCCCTCGCGCTGGCCGGTGCCATTGCCTCCCGGCGTCGAGGGGGTCACCCTGCACCGGCGCGGCGGCTGGGTGCAACTGCGGCTCGACGACGGCACGCCGGACGGACTCATCGGCTGGCTGCCGGAGGCGTGCGTCCTCTCCGCCGTCGGCCCGACTAGAATACGGCCATGAACGAGTTCTTCTTCCGCATCGACCCCGTGCCGCCCTGGTCGTCCGGTGTACTCGGCCTACCCGCGTTGGGGGCCGTCGCCGCGGCGCTCGTCGGACTGACGCTCTGGAGTTACCGCGGCCACACGCAGGCCAGCCGCCGGCGCGTCGCCGCCGTGCTGACGTTGCGGCTGATCGCCCTGGCCGCGGCCCTGCTAACTACGCTGCGCCCGACCGTCGGCGTGCAGGAAAACCCCAAGGTGCCGAGCGTGCTGCTGGTCGGGATCGATACGTCACAGAGCATGACCGTGCCCGACGAGTTGAACGGCCAGACCCGCCACGCCGCCGTGACGAAAACCCTCGAAGCTTGCGAGGCGGTGCTGAAGGAACTGCGCGAGTCGCAGAACGTGAACGTCGTGCTGTACCGCTTCGGCGACTCGGCGTTCAACGACCGCGACTATCTCTTCGACCCCGCCACGACCCAGGCGACTGACAGCCAATCCGACTACGCCGCGTACCTGCGCAAAACCTTCGACCGCTGGCAGGCGGAGCCGTATGTGCGCGCCCACGTAATCATCGGCGACGGCACCGACAACGGCCCGGCGCGGCCCGAGCCGGAGGCGGCCCGGTGGCGGCAGTCCGGCCGGCAGGTCCACACCTTCGCCGTCGGCTCGCCGGCCACCGACGCGGGCACCAAGGACTTCGGCTTCACGAGTGTCGCGGCCCTGTCCGGTAGCGCCGACGGCTCGGTGTTCATCAAGACTGACTTCACCCTGCGCGTGGTCGCCAACGCGCTGGGCTTCCGCGACGCCAAGGTGCCGGTGACGGTGTCGTTCGACACCAACGACGGCAAGGGTTACGTCGTCGTCCTCACCGAGACCGTCACGCTGCCCAAAGAGCGCGACAACTTGATGGAGTTCAAGGTGAAAGCCCCCGACCGGCCGGGGGAGATCAAGGTCAAAGTCGAGGTGCCGGTCGCGGCGACGCCCGACGACGTGGTCCGCGAGAACAACGCCATCGAGACCTACCTGACGGTCACCAAGGAGGGCATGCGGGTGCTGCTCGTCGGCCGGCAGAACTTCGAGCACAAGTTCCTCGTCCGGGCACTCCGGGCCGACGCGCGGGTCGATCTGTTCGAGGTCATCCGCCAGACCGAGGAGCCGGCGACCGCGGCCGAGCGCGAGGGGTTGGACTTCGACGCGCGGGCCTACGACGTGATCCTGATCGGCGACATCGCCGCGCGGCAACTCACGACTATCGACCCGACGCTGCCGGCGCGGATCCGCGACCAGGTGCTCAAGAAAGGCACCGGGCTGGCGTTCCTCGGCGGGCACGCCTCGTTTCTCGGCACGCCGGGTTACGCCGGCGCGACCGGCTGGCGGGGCACAAAGGAGATCGAGGAGATTCTGCCGGTGGACCTGGCCACGACGGCGTCAGTGCCGCCGACGATCTTCTCCGGCGAGCGCGGCGTGCAGTACCTTCCGACGGCGCGGTACTCCGGGGACTACCTCAATCGCCTCGGCACCGCGACGGCCGACAGCCTCGACTTGTGGGGCAAGTTGAACGACCCGGCGGGCCGGGTGCGCTTCACGGGGCTGAGCCGCATGGGGACGCCGAAGCCGAACGCGACCGTGTACGCCGTCGCGTCCGACGGCCGGCCGGCGGAGGGGCTGCCGCTCAAGCCGGGCGACGAGGGCCGCTTCGCCCCGCTGCTCGTCGGCCACCAGATCGGCGCGGGCAGTCGCGGCCGGGTGCTAGCGTTCGCCGCGATGGACACGCAAGCCTGGCGCACCCTCGGCCAGCCCAACACGAACGACGGTGTGCTACTGCACGGAAAGTTCTGGCGGCAAATGGTGCGCTGGCTCGCGCACCAAGACGAGGAGACAGGGAACGTCTACGCCCGGCCGGAGTTGCCGCGGTTGCCCGTCGGCGGCCGGCAGACGATCCGCGTCGGCGTGCGGCAACCCGGCGGGGCCGCCGCGGTTGAGCCGCGACTGACGGTCAAGGTGCTCGCCCCCGGCGAGAACGAAGCCACCGCCCCGGAGCGGCCCTACTTGCCCGACACCGAAGGCGGCTTCAAGGTGCTGTACGAGCCGGCGGCCCCCGGCGAGTACACCGTCAAAGTCACCGGCACGGGCAAGGACGACAAGGGCGTCGCGGTGCAGGGCGAGGCCGGCGCACGCTTCTTCGCGTTCCCCGTGGCGACCGACGAAATGCTCGTGAAGTCCGCGAAACCGGACGTGCTCCAGCGGATCGCGGCGAGCGGTGGCGGACAGTTCTACCGGCTCGAAGACTTGCCGAAGTTCCTCAAGGAACTCGCCGCGAAGCCGATCGACGTGGCCAAGCCCCGGCCGCGCTACTACCCCGACTGGCGTCGCGACCAGTCCCACGGCTTCCTGCCGTCGTGGCTGGCGTTCGTGGTCGCCGTCCTGGGGTTCGAGTGGGGCCTGCGGCGCTACTGGGGACTGGTGTAAAACGGCCCCGCCGCTGGCGCGACTCCGCCGGAGGCGCGGCGAGCGGCCCACGTCAGTGGGCTGTTCCAGCCCACCGTGGGAAGTGTAGCCCCCCTGCGAGCGCCCGAAACTGCCCGCGTCGAAGGCCCTCCCATGCTGGGAAGGAACAGCCCACTGACGTGGGCCGCTCGCCGCGCCTGCGGCGGAGCTACGAAAAAGCCCGCCGGACCTGAAAGGGTCCGGCGGGCTTTTGCTCATCGCGATTTAGAAACCGAGCGACTTCGCCAGGTCTTTGGAAAGCTGATCGACATCCGCCTTCGTGGCCTCCCACTTGTCCGAAGTGGCGTCCGCCATGTCCTTGAGCTTCGCGTTCAACTTCGTCCGCAGTTCCTTGGACTTGGTGATCTTCTCGTCGAGGGCCTTCTTGGCGTCGCCGGACGCCTTCTTCGACTCCTCTTCGAGTCGGGCGATTTCCTTGTCGGCCTTCTCGACGCCGGTGTCGTGCGGGCCGCGGAACGCCTTGCGGGCGGCGTCGGCGGCTTCTTTCGCCTTGTCCGCGACCGCGTTGCCGGCCTCCTTGGCTTTGTCCGCAGCCGCCTTGACGGCGTCCTTCACCGCCTCCTTGGCGTCGCGGAGTTTGTCCCGTGCGGTGTCCGCGGCGTCGTCCGCTTTGCGGCCCACGTCCCGGCCGGCGTCATCGACCTTACGGCCGGCGTCGCGGGCGGCGTCATCGACCTTACGGCCTGCCTCCCGCGTCGCGTCCGCGGTCTCACGGGCCGCGTCCTTGCCAGTGTCCTTCATTTTTTCGGCGGTGGACTTTTCGCAGCCGGTCATCGCGGCGGCACCGAGGGCGAGGCCCAAGGCAAGAGTCTTCAGCGTCTTCGTCATGGCAGGTTCTCCGAGAAAGTTTAGAAATCTCGGGAGACGGGGCCGCACTCAGGCGTCCGGAGGCTGGGCGTCGTTGATCGCGTTCGTAAACGCGGTCACGATCTTTTGCAGGGTCTCCTGCTGATCGACTTTGTGGACCTCGTGCATCGCCCCGGCAACGTGCTGCGCGAGGTCCGCCAGCAGGACTCCCCACTGGGCGTGGTCCGCGAAGACCGAGGCCGAAATGCTGCACTGCAAGTGCTTGTCGATCACCCAGCCGCGGAGGACTTCGATCGCCTCCGTGGCCGTCTCCACGTCGTCCGGCATATGCAGTTGCCGTACCAAACTCTCTGCCATGATCGTCGCCCCCTGGATTACCGGCACTATCGGCCCCGGCCCCCGCGACCGGTGACAGGACTTCGCAATTCGGTGACTAAAGTTGCGCGGCCGGGTGCCCGACGGCGGCCTCGATCCAGCCCCCACCCAGCACCCGACTGCCGTGGTAGAAGGCGACCGCTTGCCCCGGCGTCACGGCCGACTGCGGCTCCTTAAATCGTACCGTCGCCCCGCCGTCCGGAGTGGCCGAAAGCGTACACGGCGTGGCGGCGTGCTTGTAGCGAATCTTCACGCCACACGAGAGCGAGCCGTCCGGCACGTCGATCAGCCAGTTGATGCGCGACGCCACCAAGCCGCCGGCCAGCAAGTCGTCGCTGTCGCCGACGACCACGTCGCCGGACGCCGGGACGATTTCGAGCACGAAGCGCTTCTTGCCGCCACCGACGCCGAGACCTTTGCGCTGGCCGACGGTGAAGCGGTCGATGCCGTCGTGCTCGGCCAAGACGGTGCCGTCGCGCTCGCGGACCACCCCGGCGAGTCGGGCTTCTGGCCGGCGGGCGCGGACCACGTCGGTGTGGTTGCCGCTGGGCACGAAGCAGATTTCGACGCTGTCCGGCTTCTCGGCAACGCTCAATAACCCCGCCTCGCGCGCCAGTTCGCGCACCGCCGGCTTACTCAGTCCGCCGATCGGGAAGAGCAGGTGCTGCAAGACTTCGCGCTTGATGCCGTGCAAGACGTAGGACTGGTCCTTGTCGCCGTCGAGGCCGCGGTGCAACTCGACTTCGCCGGTCGCGGGGTTGCGCAACGCCTGGGCGTAGTGGCCGGTGGCGATGAAGTCGGCCCCGAGTTTCTGGCCGAAGGTCCAGAGTTGGCCGAACTTCAACCAGTTGTTGCACACGACACACGGGTTCGGCGTGCGGCCCTTGAGGTACTCGTCGGCGAAATAGTCGATGATCTTGTCGAACTCGGCCTCGAAGTCGAGCGCGTAGAACGGGATGTCGAGCCGGTCGGCGACCCGCCGCGCGTCCCCGGCGTCGATCGCGGAGCAGCAGCCCTTCTTGCTCTCGCGGCGCACGTCCGGGGCGTCGCCGGTGACCCCGGTGCGCATGAATAGGCCGATCACCTCGTAGCCTTGCCGCTTGAGCAAGACCGCCGATACGGAGCTATCGACCCCGCCACTCATCGCCAACACCACACGCCCCGGCATCGCGGCAACCCCTCTTTACATGAGCCTTGAACAACGGCCATTGTACGGAGGGGCGGCCCGGCGGGCGGTTCACTCCTCGATGGCGTTCGCCGGGAGCTTCCAGTCGATCGGAGTGCGACCGTAGCCTTGGAGGGCATCGTTGATCTTCGAGAACGGCTTCGAGCCGAAGAAGCCGGTGTGGGCCGACAGCGGGGAGGGGTGCGCCGACTTCAGCACGGTGTGCCGGGTCGCGTCGATCAGCCCCGCTTTCTTCTGGGCGTAAGCCCCCCACAACAGGAACACCACCGGCGACGGCCCGGCACTGACCGCGGCGAGGGTGGCGTCGGTGAAGGTCTCCCAGCCCTTGCCGGCGTGCGACGCCGGCTTGCCGTTGCGCACCGTCAACACGGCGTTCACCAGCAACACGCCTTGCTTGGCCCACGCCATCAGGTAGCCGTGATTCGCCGGCGGGGTGGCGAGGTCGTTGCTCAACTCCTGGTAAATGTTCCGCAACGACGCCGGCAACCGCACACCGGGCCGCACCGAGAAGCACAGCCCGTGGCCCTGGCCGGGGGTGGGGTAGGGGTCTTGCCCCAGGATCACGACGCGCACGGCGTCCGGGGGCGTCGCCCGGTAGGCGTTGAAGGTGTCCTCGGCCGGCGGGAAGATTTCTTGCTCCGCCCGCTCTTGCTCGACGAACGCGATCAGTTTCGGGAAGTAAGGCTTGGCGAACTCGTTGCCGACGGCCGGAACCCACGACGCCGGGAAGCCGGGCGGCGGGGCGACGGCTTCGGCGGCCGGGGGCGGGGCGTCGTCGTCGCCGAACAGGCTGGCCTGGGGGGCCGTCTTCTTCGCCATCGGGGTTCTCCGCGCGGGCCGTTGCGGGTCGGTCGCTACCGGGTATGATAACGAATATGCCTACCTCACTGCCCCTCGTGTCCCTCGAAACCCTCGGCGAGCCGGCGACCCCGCCCCCCGCCCCGTCGCGCGACGGCAAGCCGGCCATCCTCGACCAGTCCGTCGATGCCCTCAAGGCCTGGCTCGCCGGCCGCGGCCAACCGCCGATGCGGGCGAAGCAGATTCGCCGCTGGGTCCTCGCGGCCCGCGCCGGCGCCTTCGACGAAATGTCGGACTTGCCGAAGGCGTTGCGGGCGCAGTTGAACGAGGCATTCACGGTCTTCAGCATGGCCGTCGAGAAGCACCTGACCTCGCGTGACGACACGCACAAGTTCCTGTTGCGGCTGCACGACGGCCACCTGATCGAGTGCGTGCTGATCCAGGAAGAAGGCCGGGCGACGGCGTGCGTCAGCACGCAAGTCGGCTGCGCGATGGGCTGCGTGTTCTGTGCCAGCGGCCTCAACGGCGTCGCCCGCAACCTCACTGCCGGCGAGATCGTCGAGCAGTTGGTGCGGCTTCGCAACCTGACCGTGCCGCCGGACTCCCCGGAGAAGATGGGCATGGCGGGGAAGCTGGCGAACCGGCTGACCAACGTCGTCGTCATGGGCATGGGCGAGCCGCTGGCAAACCTCGACAACCTCCTCGACGCCTTGGCGGTGGCCGGCGACCCAGACGGCCTCGGCATCGGTCAGCGGCACATCACCATCTCGACCGTGGGCTTGCCGGCGAAGATTCGCAAGCTCGCCGAGGCCGGCAAGCAGTACCACCTCGCGGTCTCGCTGCACGCCCCCAACGACGCCCTGCGCACCAAGATCGTGCCGACGAACGCCAAGACGGGCGTCCACGAAATCCTTAACGCCGCCGACGACTTCTTCCGCACGACCGGGCGGCAGGTGACCTACGAGTACGTCGTCCTGGGCGGCGAGAACGACCAGCCGGTCCACGCCAAGCAACTCGCGGGGCTTTTGAAGGGCCGCAAGGCTCACGTCAATCTCATCCCGTGGAACGATGTTGAAGGCTTGGTGCACCGCCGGCCGAAGGAGATCGACCTGGCTGCGTTCATCGAGGATTTGCGCCGCGGCGGGGTGAGCGTGACCGTGCGGCAGCGCAAAGGCTCCGAGATCGACGCGGCGTGCGGGCAACTCCGCCGCGACGCCGAGGCCGCCGGCCGACCCACCGCGTAACACTGCCCCCGACCTCCCGCGCTGCGAGTCGCATGGCTACCGGCGAAACCAGCGCGCTGATGGCCTTGCGGGACCCGGACATCCGGCTAATGTTGCGCGTCCGGGCCGACGACCGCGAGGCGTTCGCCGAACTCGTCGGCCGCTACCAGCACCGCCTCGTCGGCGTGATGCACCACCTCGTCGGCCGCCGCGACGAGGCCGAAGACCTCGCCCAGGAAGTCTTCCTGCGGGTCTTCCGCACCCGCCACAGTTACTCGCCGCGGGCCAAGTTCGCCACTTGGCTCTTCACGATCGCTAACAACCTCGGGCTGAACGCGCTGCGCGACCGCAAGCGCCGGCCGACGGTGCCACTGGACACCGGCGACGCGTCGGCGAGTGGCCCCTGGCAGGCCCACGACCGCGGCGACAACCGGGAGTCGCCGCCGCCGCACAAGGTCCAGCAGGACGAACTCGCCGTGGTGGTCCGCCGCGCCCTCGACGGCCTCGGCGAGCGGCAGCGCGTCGCGGTCGTGCTGAACAAGTTCGAGGACATGAACTACGCCGAGATCGCGGAGGTCATGGGCCTGACGGCGAAGGCGGTGAAGTCGCTTTTGAGCCGCGCCCGTGCTAACTTGCGGGAGAGCTTGCGGGAGTACATTGACCCCGACGGCCTGTCGCCGGTCGACCCCGCCGGAACTTGCGACGACCCCGCGGACGAGGAGTGACGCCGTGCCCCCGCCCGACCCCGTGCCCCCCGCCGCCGTCACGCCCTTGGGCGACGACGAACTCACCGCGTACCTGGACGGCGAACTCGACGGCCCCGCGGCCCAAGCGGTCGAGGCGCGACTGGTCACCGACCTGACCGCGCGGCGGCAGGCCGAGGGGCTTCGAAAAGCCTTCGACTTGCTCGACTACTTGCCCAAGGCCGAGCCGTCGGCCGACTTCGCGTCGCGGACGGTCACGAGCCTCCTGGCGGCCACGCCAGCGACCCCGAGTGCCTCGGTCGTCACGCCCCAAGTCGCGGCGGAACCCCGCGCGCGGCGGTCCGCGCCTGCCCTCGTCGCCTGGCTCGCGGCCGGGTTGCTGGCGCTGGGCGTCGGTTACCTCGCCCACCGCGCGGGGCCGGCGGCCGGGGCGACCCAGTCGGTGCCGGAAGACCCGTCGAAGGACTTCCGGCTCCTCGCCCGCCTGCCCCTCTACGTCGGCGTGGACGACCTCGCGTTCCTCAAGTCGCTCGACGCCACCGGCCTGTTCGCTCCAGAGTCGGCGGCGGCAGGGGTGCCGACCGCGGCGGACGCGGGGGACGGGCCTACCGACCAACTCAACGAACTCTTCCGAAGTTACCCCGCCGCCCGCCGGCAGCAACTCCGCAAGCTCGACCAAGGCTTCGAGGAGTTGCCCGCCGCCGAGGCGGCGAGACTGCGGGGCGTCCTCGAAAACTACGCCCTGTGGCTCGACCGCCTCGGCGACCCCGAGCGCCGAGAGGTTCTCGCGGCCCCGACGGCGGCGTTCCGACTCGACGCCGTCACGCAACTGCACCAACGCCACTGGCGCGACGGCTTGCCGCAACCCGTTAAGGAAAAGCTCGCCAGCGCTGTGAGCGCGAGTGAGCGGCTGGAGTTGCTGGCGAACTGGAAGGCCGCCGAGAAGGCGCGGCGGGACGAGTGGCGCGCCGCCCGCCAGCAGTGGCCGACACTTTCGGGGCGTGACCGGCCGGCCCCGTGGCCGTTCTCCGAGCCGGGCCTGGCCCAGCAACTCGACGAGCACGTGAAAGCGGTGTTCAAGGTCGATCTCGCTTTGCCGCTCCCGAAGCCCATCGCCAAGCCCGAGTTGCCGGCCGGCGCGCGGCTCAGTGTGCCCGAGTTCACTTACCTGAAGGCGGCCCACGACAACGCGGCCAAGGACGGCCAGTGGTTCGCCTACGGGGTCGCGCTGCACCGGCTGACGCAAGCGCACCCCTACCTGCCCGAGCCGCGCGACGGCCAGCCGCTCGTCACGGGCGTGGCGAGTCTGCCGGCCGAGGTGCAGCAGAAGTTGCGGGTGCAGCCGAAGGGCATCGACCTCACGACGCGCGGCAAGTGGCCCGACTTCGCGCTCGAGGCCGCCAGAAAGCTGAAGGCGGAGGGCGTGGCGGTGCCCGCGGCGTTCGGCCCGAGCCGCCCGGCGGACTTCCGCGACGAAGTCCGCGACTTCGCCAACGCGGTCCTTCTCCCCAAGCTCACGGCCGCCGAGCGTGAAGGCTTGAAGAAGCTCGAAGGCAAGTGGCCCGACTACCCGCAGCAACTCTTGGCGCTGGCGAGGTCGCCGAAGTACGACTTCGCGGTGCCGACGGTGACGCTGCCGGGTGCCCCGAGCCTTTGGGCAAAGTATTACGGCCCCGCCGCCCCGTAACGCCAGGCCGCGTGGCCCAGGGCGTGCCGCGGTTCGACGATCTTCGCGGTCGTCGATTGCTTCCCGCTCTGTCGCAACGGATACTGTGCCGACGCCCGCACGGCGGGCGTAGTCTCGAACCCGACCCGTACCCCGGAGTGTGAATGATGACGAAGTTTCTGCGCAGCGCGGCCCTGATGGCGATGTTGGCCGGCGGCGCGGCCGGCGTGCTCACGGTGACCAACGACACCGTCGCCCAGGAGAAGGGCACCAAGGAGACGCCCAAGAAGGGCGACAAGGACATGCCCAAGAAGGGCGACAAGGCCGAGAAGGACGACAAGGACACGCCCAAGAAGGGCGACAAGGACGCCCCGAAGAAGGGTGCCACCGTCAAGGCCGGGATTTTCGAGATCAGCGAAGGCAAGGACAAGATGTTCCGCTTCTCGGTCCGCGACAGCGAAGGCAAGTTCTTGGCCGGCTCCGCGTCCAACAAATTCGCCACCGAAGAGGAAGCCCGCAAGGGGGTCGAGGCGTTCAAGGCGGCCATCAAGGACGCGAAAATCGTCGTGAAAGACGACGACGCGAAGTAGTCGCGACAAGAATACAGAGTGGCGGCCTGTTCTCTGTGAGAGGGCCGACCGCCGTTTTGCGTTAAATAGTCAAAGTCACGATCTGTTGGAGGCGACGAGGGCGGATGTGGGGTGTCGCCGGCTCCGCAGCGGGAAGTCTCTGCCGGGCACCCACGAGGGGTGCCCCTACCGCACACATTCTTGTAGAGACGCCCCTCGTGGGTGCCCATCGACGACTCCAGTTACGTCGTTGTTTTTCTGCGCCCCCGCCTGTCTCACTTCGCCCCCGGTGGCAGGCCGGCGGCCTTCAGGTTCGAGTGGTAGACTTTGGGCATGTACGTGTACAGGTCGAACTTCGGGTCGTTCTCGCCGTCGTGGCACTTGCGGCACATCGCGAACACCTTGTCGGCTACCGCCCGCTGCGACGCCGTCAACTTCTCGGTCAGCGGGCCGCGATCCACTTCTCGGACTTTGCCGATGATCTCCATCGTCTCGGGGTCGGGCAGGTGGTCACTCGGCTTCACCTTCCACGGGCTGAGGCTCATCAAGAGCGCCTTGTCGTTCCGCTTCGCGGCGTGGGCGCTGCCGGGGCCGTGGCAGTTCTCGCAGCCGTTGTTCTTCAGTTGCGGCGTCTTGACCGCGTCCTTGAAGCCGCCCTGGTATTCGAGGCCGGTCGTGTGGCAGACCAGGCACTCGCCGTCGAACTGCCGCAGGCTCGGCCGCGTCGCCTTTTCGAGCGCCTCGTAGGCGTGGCTGTGCGGGGTCGTGCTCCACTTGGCGTACTCCGCGGCGTGGCAGGCGGCGCAGGCGGCCGACCCGGTGTATGTCGCCTTCGCCGCGGGGTGCTGGATCTGCGTGGCGTGCTGAATCTGCTTGGCCGTGTGGAGCGCCAACAGGTTGTCGTCCTTGACCGCCTTCGTGTACTCCTCCAACAACTGCAACGCGGCGTTCTTCTTGGCCGCCTCCTCGCCCGGCGGCGTCAGGTAGTCTTCGGAGAGCGGCACGAGTTGGTACTTCAACTCGAACCCCGTCGCCGACTTGTACAGGCCGACGACCCCGAGCGATTGGCCCTTGTGGCCGACCTGGACGATCTGCGTGCGGCCGTCGTTCGCCGGGGTCGGGTAAGTCGGCGGCTCCGAGTCGTCGGACTGGCACAGCACGAGTTGGAACTGCGGGAACGCGGTCGCCGCCACCTTCGCCTCGGAGAGGCTGCCGACGTACATCAGCACGCGGAACTGCGGGCGGGCGGGGTGCCGGTCGATTTTGGCGAGGGCGTCGCGGATCGCGGCGTCGGGGGCCGCGGCCCCCTTGGCGTCGCGCGGGAAGTCGAACTGCTTATCGACGGCGACGACTTTGTCGGCGACACTCGGGCCGACAACACTCACCACGGCGAACGGCGGCCGCGCGGGCGAGGCGACGACCTCGAATGCCTCGACCATCGGCCGGTCCTTGGCGTCGCCGCCGGGGAAGAAGTCGCCGAGGCCGTAGGACTGCGTCACCTGACCGCCCATGTTCCGCTGCACGCCCAGCAAGTTCGCCGCCAGGATCACCGGCGGCTTGCCGGGGTTGTTGAGCGTGTACGTCGTGAGCAGTTCGAAGAGTTGCGTCGTGAAGTCGTGCTCGCCGAGGCCGACCGCGACGTAACCCATCGCCGCCAACGATTTCATCGTCGTGCGGTATTTGAGCAGGTTCTGCTTCTGCACGCCCTTCTCGGGGGCGATGTCGCCCAGGTCGAGGCCGACGACCGGCCAGCCTTTGGCCCGCAGCGAATCGATGAGGTTCGACCGCCGTTCGAGGCCGCCTTTTTGGGGCGACGTGCAGCCGCACGGCGAGACGTAGCCGTAAGTCTGGCCCGTCAGCACGAAGGCGAGGTCGGGGGCCTGGTCGGCCGGCCACGTCGAGAACAGTTCGAGCCCACCGACGGTCTTCGGCTTGCCGCCCGCCTCGACCGGCGGGTCCCCGGCGACCAGAGCGCTGGGCAGGGTCACCGAGCGCGCCAACACGCCGCCGGCGACGAGGCAGGCCAGTGCGGCGAACACAGCGAAGCCGGCCAAGACGCGGGGGGCGGCCGAGGCGTCGGGGTTCCGTTCGGGCATAGTCAAGAGGCCTCCGGAGTCGGACGCGGAGAAGTCGAGTCGGGGCGTGGCGGGCACGCGGCGGGGGTTGGTACGCATACCGCAATCATCGGCCGGGGCAATTGGTCGCCTTGACCGTTCCGGGGGAAACCGCGGGACGCACGCCCCATCTTACCCCGAGTCACCGCCCGCGGACAAACCCGACGCCCTTCATGACGAGCTTGACCTTCACCGTCTCGCCGCCGGACTTGGCCCGCAGGACGACGGCACTCCCCGGGGGCAGGTCCGACTGGCAGGCGTCCGGCGGCACCGTCAGCTTGATCGCCCACTCCCTGCGGCCGGCGACCTCGGCGACCGAGCCGAGGGCGACTTTGACGAACTTCGGGTAGCACTCGTCGGGGACCAACTCCAAAACTAGGTCCGCGCGATCCGACACGACGACGACGCTCTTATTGATCCCGGATCGGCCGTTGAAGTGTTCCAAGTCGATAACTCCGCCACCGCGCAGCGACAGCACGCCGGTGACGTTGGCCGTGACGGCGACGGACACCGCGCTCGACCCGAGGCTGGTGATGCCGACCTGACGCTCGAACGGCCCCACGTCGAGTTGCGCCGCGGCTGCTGTTCCCGTGAGGGGGAGCTTGCGCAGGACGGTCAGGGGGATGCGGAAGCCGCCCTTCACGCGGGTGGCCCCGAGGGCCTTCGTCGCCGTCAGACTCTCGAGTTCCGCGGCAGTGAGCGGGAGCGCGCCCCCGACTCGCACGAAGCCGTCGGGCAGGTTCACGCTCACGCTCGGCGTCGGCAACTCCTCCTGGGTGCGGGTCGCCGACCAGTACAGGAGTTCGGTGACGCGGGGTTCCGAGCCTTCGGGGAAGTCGCCGAGTTCGAGCTTGCGCGGGGCCACGTCGAACGCCGCCGCCCCGAAGATCGTCACGCCGAAGACTTGCTTCACGGTCGGCGACTTGCCGACCGCCATGCCGACCTCGGCCGCGAGCCGCTTCGGGCCGACGCCGGTGACCTTCACGACGACCTGGAACACGCCCCACGTCGGGGTGTCGGCGTCCGGGGCGGCCGGGATCGTCACGCCGAGTTCGGGCGTCTCGAAGTTCAGCGGCTGCCACGTCAGCGAGTTCAGCAGCGCGAGGTGGGCCATCGGCGTGAGGAGGTCGGGCACCGGGGCGGCACCCACGCCGAGTCGCGCGGTCGCCGTCTGGGCCTCGAAGCGCTTCATCGCCGCGGGGTCAGCCACGGCGACGTTCGCCGAGGTGCACGCCGAGCAACTGCGGCCGCGCACCGTGAAGCTCACCGGCTGCGGGTGCGGGTTCTTGAACCAGAAGTTGACCTTGTGCAGTTGGTCGGTGACTTCGAACGTGCCGTTGAAGTACTTCTTGTCGAGGTCTTCGGAGGTCGGGTCGTAAGCCATCTCGTTCTTGGCGAAGAGCAGCGGCAGCCCGACGATCGCGGCCGGGTCGTCGGGCTTGACAATGTCCTTCTCGGGGCCGCCGGTGTACTGCCCGATGAAGGTCACGCCGAACACCACCGCCAGCATCATGCCGACGCCGAGGCCGGCCAGTAAGTTGGAACGCACGGCGGACGCCTCCGGGAAGACAACGATTACTCAATTCTACGCCGCCCGCCTGCCCCGCGTTCGGTCGTCACTCCTTCGGCGGCGTCGGCGCGGCCTTCAGCGGCTGCCCGTCCGGCGTGATCGGCCCGACGGCGCTGATGACCAGCTTATTCGGCTGCAGGTGCTTCTTGGCGACCCGCTGCACGTCGGCGACGGTCACCGCGGCGACGGACTTCTTGTACTTGTCCAGGAAGTCGAAGCCGAGGCCGTAGCGCTCCGCGGCGAGCAACTGCCCCGCCACGGCGTCGTTGGTGGTCACGCGGAACGGCAGACTGCCGAGGAGATACTTCTTGGCGTCCTCGACCTCGGCCGGCGTCGCCGCCTCGTCGCGGATGCGGTTCACTTCTCCCAAGAAGCCGTCGCGGACCCAGGTGTACTTTTCCGGGAACGTGCCGATGTAGCCCTGGAACGTGCCGGGCTGTTCGCCGGCCGACGCGCCGATCTGGGCGGTGACGGTGTACGCTAACCCCTGCCGGTCGCGCAGGTTCGCCGAGAGCCGGTCGGTGAAGCCGGGGCCGGTCCCGAGCACGTTGTCCATGACCACCAGGGCGTGGTAATCGGGGTCGGCACGGGTCACGCCGAGGTGCCCCAAGTAGACGTGCGTCTGGGCCGCGGTCGGGTCGCAGACGATGAGCGTCTGCGGCTTGTCCGGCGTCGGCGGGGCGGCCGGCGCGGGCTTCGCCGACTCGACCGGCTTCCACTCGGCCGTCAGCTTGGTAATCGTCGCGATCATCTCGGCCGTGACGAAGTCGCCGACGACGACGACCGTCGTGGCGTTCGGGGCGAACGCGGCGGCGTGGAACTCCTTGCAGTCGGCGACGCCGAGTTTCGCCACGATCGCCTTGTCCCCGTAAATCGAGCGGCCGTAGGGGTGCGCCCCGTACACGGCTTTGGCGAACGCGGCCGAGGCCCGGTTGCGCGGCTGCGTCTCGACCTCGTCGAGGCTCGAGAGCTGCTGCTCGCGGACGCGGTCGAGGGCGTCGGCGGGGAAGGTCGGCCGGATCAGCGTGTCGAACAGCAACCCCAAGCCGAGGCCGGTGTCGGGCGTCAAGACTTTGACCGTGCCGCCGCTGGACCCCATCGACAGGCTGCCGCCGGTGTCCTCGATCAGCGTGGCGATTTCTTCGCCGGTGCGGCTGCCGGCCCCCTCTTCGAGCATCCCTCCGACGAGCGTAGCGACGCCCGCCTTCTCGGCCGGCTCCCGCAGGCGGATGTCCGCGACGAAAGCGTTCGCCACGACGATCGGCAGCCGGCGGTTCTCCAGGGTCACGACCGTCAGCCCGTTCGGCAGCTTGGTGCGCTGGGCCTTCGTCAAGTCGAGGCCCGCCCCGCCGGCGGCAGGCTCGGCGCGCGTCGGCTCGACGCGCGACCGGCGCTGCGGGGCCGGGGCTTCTAACGCTTCGGGCTTCAGGCCGCCCGCCTTCGCCTTGTCCGCGGTCGGCATCGACCAGACGACGACCGACTTCGGCTGGGGG
>Ga0123339_10001233_pt1 | contig 18016 bp, 15 predicted proteins | sample lystaG_FD_89956 | JGI IMG/M metagenome (GOLD analysis project Ga0123339, IMG submission 89956) | Glacier valley bacterial and archeal communities from Borup Fiord, Nunavut, Canada, to study Microbial Dark Matter (Phase II) -... | ecosystem: Environmental > Aquatic > Freshwater > Ice > Glacier ... | reverse complement strand
AGACACCCTTGCGGGTCTGCGAGAGGCGCGCTCCAAAGGGGCGAAGGGCATTTCGATCACCAACGTGGTCGGCTCCCGCGTCACGCGCGAATCCGACGGTGTCATCTATACGCATGCCGGACCTGAAATCGGCGTAGCGGCGACCAAGACGTTCACCGCGCAAATCGTCGCGCTTACCATTCTCGGTCTCAAGCTCGCTCAGACGAAAGAGACGCTCTCCTCCACTGAAATCGCCGGCGTGATCGCCGAGCTCAACACCATGCCCGACGTCGTCCAAGAGATCCTCGACGGATCGGACGACATCCGAGAGTGCGCCGCCGAGTTCATCGGTGTGTCGAGCTCCCTCTTCTTGGGCCGTGGAGTCGGTGTCCCCATCGCCATGGAGGGCGCGCTCAAATTAAAGGAGATCAGCTATATCCATGCCGAGGCATACGCTTCCGGCGAGATGAAGCACGGTCCCATAGCTTTGATCACGGACGAGGTCCCCGTCGTGGCGATCGCCGTCGACAGCCCGACCTATGAGAAAGTCATCAGCAACATCGAAGAGGTCCGTGCGCGCGATGCACGGGTCATCCTCGTTGCGACGCAGGGGAATACCGAGGCGCAGCGGCATGCGGACCATGTTCTCTATGTGCCGGAGACCAGCGAGTTCATGTCTGCGATCGCCTCGACCATCCCGTTGCAGTTGCTTGCCTACTACATCGCGAAGATGCGAGGATGCAACGTCGATCAGCCACGCAACCTCGCAAAATCAGTGACGGTGGAGTAGACGGTGCCCGAATTCATCGCCGGGTTGGGCGTCGATATCGTAGAGATCAATCGCATGGCGGCCGCGCTCGAGCGAACACCGCGCATCAAGATGCGTGTATTCACCGAAGACGAGCGGTGGTACTGTGAGCATAAGGCGAAACCTGAGATCCATTACGCGCTTAGATTCGCGGCCAAGGAAGCGGTTTGGAAGGCGCTCGGTACGGGTTTCAGCGGCATGAAATTCTGCGATGTCGAGATCACCCGCGACGAGAAGGGGAGACCGATACCGGTGCTCACAGGGCGCGCGAAAGAGCTCGCCGATGAGGCCGGTGTCATAGAGATGCATCTTTCGCTCTCCTTCACCCATTCGACCGCGGTCGCCAGCGCGGTGGCTCTCACCGAGGCCTCGCGTCCCAAGAAGGAAGAGAAGTTCGATCCCCGCCAGGAAATCGCCCGGAGTTTCAAAGAGCTTCGTTCGATGCTCGACGATGAACTCAGCGAGCAACCTTCCGATGAGGATGAACTCGAATACGATAGGCCTGACGCGCGCGCGCAGGCTTCCGATTCCGAGCCCTATCAAGAGGAACTATAAGTTAAGAGGCACCGCACATGTATCGGCTACTGACAATATCGCAGGTAAGGGAACTTGAACGCCGAGCGGTGGAGGAGCAGGGGTTTAGTGAGAAGCGGCTCATGGATGCCGCCGGATCGGCATTGGCGAATCTGTGCGAGAGAGAGATCACCTCGCGCATCGAAGAGGGTTGGGACGGTCCGCGCCCTACGGTCGCGATATTCGTCGGACCGGGTAACAACGGCGGCGACGGTTGGGCGGCGGCTCGGTTCCTCATGCAGGCCGGTCTCGGTGTCCTCGTGCTTTCAACCGTCGACCCCAACGAGCTGCACGGTGTCGCCGGAGAAGTCGCGTTCGAAGCGACGTCCAACGGCGTCCATTGGGAGCTCATCCCGCAACATCCCGTCGTCGAGAACATCCTGTACTCGGTCAAGGGGTGTATGTATCTGGTCGATTGCCTTCTCGGAATCGGCGCGAAGCTGCCACTGCGCGAAGACATGGCGATCATCACCTCGGCGCTCAACGCGGCACAAATCCCCGTCATCGCGGCCGATGTGCCGACCGGTGTCGACGCCGATACCGGCGAAGCTGACGAGCATGCCGTTTTCGCCGCGAAGACCATCACTTTCCTGAGCGCGAAGCGCGGCCTTGCCGCCTCGCCGGGATATCTTCACACGGGAGACGTTTCGGTCGCCTCACTCGGTGTCGACATGAGCGCCGGCCTCGATTTCATCGGGACGCCGGAATTGATTCCCGACGAGGAGATCGCGACATCCATACCGTTTCCCTCCGTCGATGTGAACAAGTTCACGCGGGGGCGCCTGCTGATCGTTGCCGGAAGCAGACAATTCGTCGGCGCAGCGGTGCTGGCGGCGACGACCGCCACGCGCGCCGGCGCAGGATACGTCACACTCGCCGTCCCCGAATCGATCGTTGCGATATTGCAAACGCATCTCATAACCGTGCCGATAGTCGGCCTTCCCGAGACGCGCGAAGGCACGATCGGTAGCCGAGCCGTCCCTCTTCTATACGAACTGATGCAGAAGGCGGACGCGATGCTTGTCGGCCCCGGCTTGGGGAGACATGAGAAGACCGACGAAGTCATACGTGCTCTTGTGGACACGGCGCCATGTACCGTCGTCATCGATGCCGACGGTCTGGGCGCGTTCGTCGGGCACACCGACCTCATCACCGCAAACGAGGGTTCCTTGGTACTTACGCCGCATTCCGGTGAACTTGCGCGACTGCTCGAAGAGGATGCCGACGTTATCGACGCCAATCCTCTCGACTATGTGAAACGACTTGTCGGGGAGCGGCGCACGGTCGTCCTCAAAGGACCGAACACGACCATTTCGTGCGCGCGCCGCACCTCGATAGATATGTTCGCACCGCCGGTCCTTGCGACGGCGGGTACCGGAGACGTGCTGGCCGGCTTGACTGCCGCGCTCATCGCACAAAGGGTCGACCCCTATTCGGCCGCGTGCCTTGCGGTTCGCATCCACGGACGCTCCGGCGTGCTCGCCATGGAAGAGCTCACGCCGATGTGTGTCGCGGCTTATGACATCATCGACTTCATCCCGCTTGCGGTTAGGAGCTTGTTATCATCACAGGGAAGGCGGCAAAATGACTGACAGACGATGGGCATGGGCGGAAATCGATCTCGGGGCTCTCGACTACAATGTGCGCGAGTTCAAGAAACTGCTTTCACCGAGAACGAGGTTGATGGCGGTCGTCAAGGCCGACGCCTACGGACACGGCGCGGTCAAGTGCGCTTTCGCAGCGTTAGTCGCGGGTGCCGACCGTTTCGGTGTCGCGACCGTCGATGAAGCGATCGCCCTTCGCGAAGGCGGCATCGAAGCCCCCATCCAACTTCTTTCCGAACCGCCGGTCACCGCGATATCCGACTTGCTGCATTACAACATCATTCCCGCCGTCACCAGCGAGGTCTTTCTCGGTGAGCTTTCGAGTGCCGCGACGTTGCGCGGAGGCGAGGCGCTCTATCATCTCGTGGTGAACACGGGCATGAACCGCATCGGCTTTCGTCCCGATGACATCGCGCGCGTGGCAAACCTCGCACATGTCCTGCCTCACATCAGGCTCGAGGGCGTGTTCACACACTTTGCGACCGCTGATGTCGAGGGCGACTGGGATGCCCAAAAACAACTCACGACGTTCACCCGTGCCGTCGATTCGATCCGCAGCAACGACATCGATCCCGGTATCGTGCACTGCGCGAATACGCCGGCGACGATCCTTCTGCCTGAAACGCACTTCGACATGGTGCGCGTCGGCATCGGTCTCTACGGCTTGCATCCTTCCGAGGCGACCAAAGGCAGGATCGACCTCGAGCCCGTCATGACCGTCAAAGCGCGCGCCTCCCTCGTCAAACCTATCTCTCTGGGCGAGGGTGTGAGCTACGGTTTGACCTGGCACGCGTTCGAGAGAGCCGACATCGCCACGTTGCCGCTCGGCTATGCCGACGGCGTTCCCCGCATCGCCTCGAACAACCTCGAATGCCTCGTGCGCGGGAAGCGTGTTCCCCAGGTGGGACGTGTGTGCATGGACCAGTTCATGTGCGAAGTCGATCCCGACGCGCATATCGCTGCCGGCGAGGAGTTCGTTCTCATCGGGCGGCAGGGCGACGAGCGCATCTCGATGGACGAGGTCGCGCAAAAATCGGATACCATCAATTATGAAATCGCCTGTGCACTCGGCAGTATGCGGCTCGAGCGCATATACGTTTGATGAGTAAAGAAAGTAAAGAAAGTGGAAAGACGGTTCTCGTCGAAAAGCTCGTTTGAGGAGTTTGCATGCAGTTCGAAGACGTACTCGATGCCCGCAAGAGCGTTCGCAACTTCAGCGCACGCCCCGTGGAAGACACCGACATAGAAAAGATACTGCGCGCCGGAATCTCCGCACCGAGTGCAGGTAACATCCAACCTTGGCGCTTCACCGTCGTGAAGTCGAAGAACGCCCGCGAGCGTCTCATCGATTCGCTCGGGCAACGTTGGGCCGCCGCCGCTCCCGTGGTCATCGTGGTCTCGCTCGACCCGCGTCCGAGTGCGGCACGTTACGGCGATCGCGGCTTGGCTCTTTATGCGGTCCAGGATTGCGCCGCGGCTACGGAGAACATGCTGTTGACCGCCGTCGACCTCGGCCTCGCCGCGTGTTGGATCGGCGCTTTCGACGAGAGCGCGGTCGCCACCGCGATCGGACTCAAGAAACCCATCACGCCGGTGACCATCATCCCCATCGGGTACAGCGCGCAGGGTTCAGGCAAGCAGGCGAGGCGACCTCTCGAAGATGTTTCCACATGGATCTAGCGTGCACACGCTGTGACCTGTGCGCCACGCGCACGCAGGTGGTGGTCGGTAAGGGCGACGAGCACGCCCGTGTGATGTTGATCGGCGAGGCACCAGGCAAGAACGAAGACCTCGGTGGTGCGCCTTTCATCGGCGCGGCCGGACAGGTGCTCGACGAGTTCCTCCTTGCAGCCGGTCTCGCTCGCGACGAGATCTATATCACGAACGTCGTTAAATGCCGGCCTCCGAAGAACCGCAACCCCCTGCCGGAGGAGATCGATGCGTGCCATGACAACTTGATGGAACAGATCGCGTCGATCCGTCCCGACATCATCGTCGCGCTCGGCACGTTCGCCGCACGACAGATGGTGGGCATCGACGCGCCCATCACCGCCATGCAGGAACAGATATACAAGCGCTCGATTGCCGGAGTCGCGTGCGTGGTGTTACCGGTGTACCATCCGGCGGCGACGATTTACAATCGAAGCCTGAAAGGCGTGTTCATGCAAAGCGCATCGACGCTGAAAGAACTCATGAAAGATCCGTTGCAGGAATGAAACGACACGTTTGTTATAAGGATGGACATGACCGCCTCGTTTAAGACACGAACCGTCTCGCAGGAAGACACCGCCCTCAGGGGCGGTGCGCTCGCACGTGTCTGCCGACCGGGTGATTGCATCGTTTTGACGGGGGACCTCGGCGCCGGAAAAACCCATTTCGCGCAAGGGTTCGCACGCGAACTCGGGATTACCGGCGCGGTGTCGAGCCCGACGTTCAACCTCGTGCTCGAATATGAACAGGGGAGGATCCCCTTCTATCATTTCGACCTCTATCGTCTCGAGACGGGTGACCAGCTCGAAGACATAGATTTCTATCAGTTGGTCGAGGGCGACGGTGTCTCACTCGTCGAGTGGGGCGATAAATTCACCGAGGCCGTCGAGGCCGCAGACGCGATCCTCGCCATCGAGGTGCTCGGTGAGAACGACCGCATGCTGAGTATACGTTCGTCGACCGCGCGCGGCGATGTCCTCGTCGCGGCGTTCGAATCCGAGGTGTCCCATGGGTAAAGTCCTCCTTTCCTTTGATACGGGTGGCGATTTTCTGGCCGTGGGAATCGCGCGCTATACCGGCGAACCGCTGAGCGCCCACCCGTTCGATATCCTGTCATCGGAATCGTTTCCCGCTCCGCGACGCGCGAATATCATGCTCCTGTCGAAGATCGACGAGGCGCTCGCACAGCTCGATCTCGATCGTGGGGACATAGCGGCGGTGGTAGTCGGTCGCGGACCGGGCTCGTTCACCGGTGTGCGAATCGGCGTTGCGACCGCGAAGGGCATCGCCCGCGGTCTGGGTGTTCCTCTTTACGGAGTGTCGACCGTCGATGCCATCGCGCGAAGGATCGCTGCCTCGGGTTATGAAGGCTGGGCGTTCATCGCGGCCGATGCCATGCGTAAGGAGATCTATCCCGCGCTCGTCCGCATCGATGCTGGCGCGGTGTCGCGTGCGCGCAAGGATTATGTGGGAAAGCCGGAGGATGTCCTCATCGATGTCATCGACGAATTCCGGAGTTCGGGCGCGGACGGTACGTTGCTTGTTGCCGGAAACGGGCTTTTGAAGCACCGGGATTCGATCGTCTCCTCTCTATCGGAGGCTGGAATCGCCTACGAACTTGCGGAGGAATCGCTTTGGCCGGTCGACGGTGCGGGCCTGATCGCCGCCTATGTCGATGCGGCGAACGGCGGATCGCCCGAACCGTTCGTGGATACGGGCCGCCCGGGCGACGTGCTGCCCATCTATACGCGCATGGCCGATGCCGAGGAAACCGAGCGTGCGAAAAAAATCGCCGCCGGAGACAGTGTTCCTGCCTATGAGAAAGCCAGCGACCGCTCCGGTGTTGGGATCCTTGTCGCGCCCGATGCGGACGACGCGCCCGACGCGCCTGTAGCCGACCAAGCCCTCGAATCCGCGCCTGCGGTCATCCTCCGCTCATTGGTGCCTTCGGATATCGAGGCCATGGTCGCCATCGAGGAGGCGCTCGAACATCCCGAGTGGACGCGCGGCTTGATACATGCCGAGTTCGAGCTTATCAACCGTATCTGGATCGGGGCTTTCCTCCAAGGAGAGCTCGTGGGATTCGCCGGGTTCGCCGACTTGGCGGGAGACGTCCACGTGCTCGATGTCGTGACGGCGCCGCGTGCCCGTCGCACCGGGGTCGCACGAAAGCTCATGCTCACAGGTATGCAGCGCGCGCTCGAATGGCGTACGAATAAAATCACTCTCGAGGTCCGAGTCTCGAACGCACCCGCGGTCAAGTTGTATGAATCGCTCGGTTTCGTGCAGGCCGGCGTGAGACCTTCCTATTATTCCGATAACCGTGAAGACGCCCTCATCATGTGGGGCGAGATGGTCTCAGACGAGATCGCACAAGCATGGTGGAGTTCCGTATCGGCGCAGGAACGTGCGGAGGACGGCGCTCGGATCCTGGCTCTCGAATCGTCGTGCGACGAGACGGCCGCCGCGGTCGTCGAAGGAAACACGGTCGTGTCCAACGTCATCGCCAGCCAGATCGATTTCCACGCCCGTTTCGGTGGCGTGGTTCCCGAGATCGCGAGCCGCAAGCATATCGAGGCCGTGACGGGTGTCGTCGACGAGGCTCTCGGGCTTTCCGGCACACCGGCGTTCAGTATGCCCCTGTCGGCGCTCGACGCGCTTGCCGTCACCGATTGCCCCGGTCTTGTGGGGGCGCTCGTGGTGGGATTGGCGTTTATGAAGGGCCTGGGTTTCGGCTGCGCGAAACCGCTCTTCGGCATCAACCACCTCGAGGGTCATATCTATGCGAACATACTCGCCCATCCCGAGATAGAGACTCCTTTCGTGGCGCTCCTCGTCAGCGGTGGGCACACCTCGCTCATCCACAGTCCGGAACCCGGTTTCTATCGTACGCTCGGGGAGACGCTTGACGATGCGACCGGCGAGGCGTTCGATAAAGTCGCCAAGGCGCTCGGATTGCCTTACCCCGGTGGCCCGATCATCTCGGCGCTCGCCGAAACCGGCGACCCCTGCGCAATCGCGTTCCCACGCGCGATGATGAGAAGCGGGGACTACTCCTTCTCGCTTTCGGGGCTCAAGACCGCCGTCATAACCTATATCCACAAAGCTCAAGAAGCCGGCGAGGAACTCGACCACAACGACATCGCGGCTTCGTTCCAGCAGGCGGTAATCGACGTCCAAGTGGCGAAATCGGTGAGGGCCGTGCAGGAGACCGGTGCGAAATGGTTTCTGCTTGCCGGCGGAGTCGCCGCCAACAAAGCGCTGCGTGAGGGGCTGACGCGCGCCATGGAGCGACTCGACGTGAATGTGAGCGTTCCTCCCTTCGAGTACTGCACGGATAACGCGGCGATGATCGCGCGTGTCGCAGCCGCACGTGTTGCACACGATGCGCCCCTCGACTTCACTGCCGACGCCTGTGCCCATGCGCCGCTCGACTTTCCCAAAATCTGAGTGTCTCTCACTCATATATGTGAAAAAAATATGGCGTATGTCGAAAATTTATTTTGCATTGTCCGACCACTGTACTATCATTGCTTTTAGCACTCGCGTCAGATGAGTGCTAAAAAGTTTTCATCGTGCGCGAAATGGGTAGAAAACCCGATGACCGCACGACGGAATGTCGAGTTTGTAAAAGTCTAAAAGGAGGAAACGATACTATGAATCTCAAGCCACTCGGCGATCGTTTGATCGTGAAGCAAGCAGAGGCGGAGGCGCAGACCAAGTCAGGTATCATCTTGGCTGAAACTGCGAAAGAGAAGCCGCAGAAGGCGACGGTTTTGGCTGTCGGCGAGGGTCGCTTCAATGACGCAGGCGAGCGCGTTCCCATGGGGATCGAAGTCGGTGACGTCGTTTTGTACAGCAAGTATGGCGGAACCGAGATCAAGCATGAGGACGAAACCTATCTCATCCTCTCCGCAAATGATGTTCTTGCAATAATCGAAGGCTAAACGAAAGGTCACATTCACCATGGCTAAAGAAATCAAGTTCAATGAAGATGCGCGCAAGGGTCTTGCCGCGGGTGTCGCCAAATTGGCCGACGCCGTCAAAGTAACGCTCGGGCCGAAAGGTCGCTACGTCGTTCTCGAGAAGAAGTTCGGCGCTCCCACCATCACCAACGACGGCGTCACCATCGCCAAAGAGATCGATCTCGCGGATTCACTTGAGAATATGGGCGCTCAGCTCGTCAAAGAAGTCGCGATCAAGACCAACGATGTTGCCGGAGACGGTACCACCACAGCGACTCTTCTGGCAGATGTCATCGTGCATGAAGGCCTGCGCAACGTCACTGCCGGTACCAACCCACTTGCGATCCGCCGCGGAATCGAAGCCGCTGTCGAGAAGGTCGTCGAGACCATCAAGAAGAACTCCAAGAAAGTCGGCGGCAAAGAAGATATCGCACATGTCGGCACTATTTCCGCTGGAGACGCGAGTATCGGTGAGAAGATCGCCGAGGCGATGGATATCGTCGGTAAAGACGGCGTCATCACCGTCGAGGAGTCCCAGACATTCGGCATCGACATCGAGACCGTCGAGGGTATGCAGTTCGATAAGGGCTACCTCTCGCCGTATTTCGCGACCGATACCGAGCGTATGGAAGCGGTTCTCCACGATCCCCTCGTGTTGATCGCCAACCAGAAGATCGCCTCGATTCAAGAGGTCCTGCCTCTTCTCGAGAAGGTCATGCAGGCCGGTAAGCAACTCCTCATCATCGCCGAGGATGTCGAGGGCGAGGCCCTCGCGACGTTGATCGTCAACCGCCTCCGCGGAACGTTTACCGTCGTGGCCGTCAAGGCTCCCGGTTTCGGCGACCGTCGTAAGCAACAGCTCGAGGACATCGCTATCGTCACCGGCGGACAGGTCATTTCCGAGGAAATCGGCCTCACGCTCGAGACGGCGGAGCTTTCGATGCTCGGTCGCGCAAAGACCATCAAGGTCACCAAGGAAAACACCACGATTATCGACGGTGCCGGCGAGAAAGCCGCCATCGAAGGTCGCGTGAAGCAGATCCATCAGCACATCGAGAACTCCGATTCCGACTTCGATATCGAAAAGCTCCAAGAGCGTCTCGCAAAGCTCTCAGGCGGTGTCGCCGTCATCAAGGTCGGTGCTGCTACCGAAACCGAGCTCAAAGAGAAGAAGCTTCGTGTCGAGGATGCATTGATGGCCACTCGTGCGGCCGTTGAAGAGGGCATCACCGCCGGCGGTGGCGTCGCGCTCGTCGATGCGCTCGACGGACTCGATAAGATCACCGGGCTCAGCGCCGACGAGCTCGTCGGTGTCGATATCATCCGTCGCGCTTTGGTCGCTCCGATGAAGGCGATCGCCGACAACGCCGGCTTCGAAGGTTCCGTTGTCGTAGAGAAGGTTCGTTCGATGAAAGTCGGCGAAGGTCTCAACGCTGCAGATGGCAAGTACGGCGATATGCTCAAGATGGGCGTCATCGATCCGGTCAAAGTGACTCGTACCGCGTTGCAGAACGCGGCTTCGATCGCCAGCCTCATACTCACCACCGAGGCGACTGTCTCAGACATCCCCACCGAGAACGCCGGCGGCATGCCCGACATGGGCGGCATGGGTGGTATGGGCGGTATGATGTAAGGACTCCCTTAAGCCGACTACAGGCTTATCGGTTCCAGATCCAGAGGTCTCGATACTATGGCTTTTCACCGAGTCGAAGAAGAGACGGTGCCAATGTCCTTGCGACATTCGGACAGAGAAAGCCCCGACATATGTCGGGGCTTTCTCATCGAACCGGGCAGAAAGGAGGCGGGAAGCGGCCCGCCCCCTTTCTGTTGGTCGAGCTCAGCGTACGTCGCTACCGGTACCAGGGTATTTGTGCCCATAGTAGATGCCGAGGCATGTCGGGACGACCGCTGCACCCAGTAGCATGACGAGCATGGATACGAGCATCACGATGGAGGGCTCTTTCGGCGCGATCGCATACGTGGCGACCGCCCAGATCAGCACGACAAAGCCCGCTCCGACGCCGATATATCCGGAGAGGCGGTGCGTCTTCCTCCAGGCGACGTCGCTCCGAAGCGTTTGCGGGATACGTATCCCGAAGTAGTGGTTGCGGACGGTCTTGCCGTATACGTTTGAGATTCCGATGAGCAACACGCCGATGAAGAGGCTCGTGAAAAACGACACGGTTCGCGTGTTGAGCGTGGCAGCTCCGCTCGCCGCGAGCACCGCCGTGCCCCAGCCGACGAGAATGAAGACGTACTCGATCGACATGACGGTCCGGCGCTCGCTTTTCTCATCGCGCTTGACTTCCTCTGAATCCTTTGTGCGACGCCACATGTGGAAAAGTTCGATGAGCAGGGGAGCGCAGGCGAAGACGAGGAACGTCCAACGGCTGCCGTATCTGTCGGCGTTGCCGGATATCCCGTAATGCACGGGGACGGTATCCGGCATGTAGTTCACGATAAAGCCGGTTAGCAGGAATGCGCTGAGGGCCGAGATGATCAGTTCTGATTTGTTTTTCATGATTCGTCCTTATCGAGTTCTTTCCCTGTTTCGATGAATCCCAGTAGGAGAGCGGCCATGTCTTCCATCGCGCTGGTGTTGAGCGAATAGATGATGAACTGACCTTTCTTCTCCGAGCATACGAGATCTGCTTGGCGCAGTACGTCGAGGTGCTTGCTTATCGACGGCTTCGAGATGTTGAAATTGTCGGCTATCTCGCCGGCGCTCAAATCCTTCCTCCGTAACAACGCGAGGATCGCGCGTCTCGTGGGATCCGAGAGCGCCGACCATGTATCTCTCATGACATATCCCTTCATTTAATTAGTTATTTAGCTATATGACTAAATACTAGGACTGAGGGAAAGAGCTGTCAAGGTGGATATTCGATTTCTGCTATTTGTTTTGGATGAGTTGTTCGTAGTAGGCGAGGACCACGTCGGCCGTATTCGCAAACGAATAGTCTTTGATGCGTTCGCTCGCTCCGGCCGCAAGGCGGTCGCGAAGTCCCGCGTTGTTGATGAGGGTGTTCATTTCGATTGCGAGCAGCGACGGAGTAGGTGTTTTCGCAAGCAACCCCGAACGGCCTTGCTCCACGGTATCGGAGATGCCCGGCGAGCTGACCGCGACTATCGGGAGGCCGGCCGCCATCGCCTCGAGCACGACAAGGGGGTGGACTTCTGAGACCGAGCCGGTGACGAAAGCATCGGCCAGGTGGGCGTAGGACGGCAGGAGATCGTAGGGTTGCATGCCGGTGAAGATCAGACGGTTACCGAGTTCGTGTCGGGCGGCCATCGCTTTTGCTTTCTCGAGCTCGGGACCGGCACCGACCACGAGCATTTTTGCATGGTCGTTGTTCGCCGCCATCTCGAAGAACTCGGAGAACAGGTAATCGGTGTTTTTTTCAGGCGCGACACGGCCGAGGTAGATGAAGACGAAATCATCCTCTCTCAAGCCGAGATCCTCTCGGGTGAGGACCGTGGCGGGTTCGGCGAATTTCGCGATGTCGATTCCGTTGGGAACGGTCACGACGTGGTCACAGCCGATGAACGTCCTCAGCCATCCTTCGATGGATTTAGACGGTGCCACGACGCATCCGCAATCGTCCAGGAATTTTTTCAGGAACAGTTTGAGCGTGCCGTAACGTGGACCTTGCGGCACCAGTGGAGCATAGGCGTCCGAGTACAGGTCGTAGCGGGTGTGATTGGTGAACACGAGGGGGATGCCGGCCTTCGTCGCGATGGAGGCCGCGAGGCGTCCCGACTGGAACGGATGGTGCGCGTGGATGACATCCATGGTCCTTAAGAGCTCTTTGGACTCGAGCGAATAGTAGGGGGCGAAATTCCATCCGGTGTCTCCCCACGAAACGGCGGGAGTGCGGTAGACGTTGGGCTCCGAGTCGACGTGGTCCCGGTCTCCGAACGTGAAGACGAATACCTCATGACCGAGGTCCTCGAAGTGCTTCTTGTAAAGACGTATATGGTTTGTCACTCCGCTTACATGGGGAGTGTACATATCGGAGCACATGCCGATGCGCATTCAGACCTCTTTGTCGGTAGATGGATCCTCTCCATATACTATACTGTTTAAGCAGACGTTTCTTGTCCGAGGCGTGTTGTTTTCGTAATTATCACATAACACTTAAGGAGTTTTGCTGTGGCATTGTCTATCGGTATCGTCGGATTGCCCAACGTGGGAAAGTCGACGCTGTTCACCGCGTTGACCAAAAACCAGGTTGAGGCCGCGAACTATCCGTTCGCAACCATCGAGCCTAACGTCGGCGTGGTCCCCGTGCCCGATGCGCGTCTCGCAAAGCTCGCCGAGATGGTCGACCCCAAGCGCATCATGCCCGCCGCCGTCGAGTTCGTCGACATCGCCGGACTCGTCAAAGGCGCGAGCGAAGGCGCCGGACTCGGCAACCAGTTCCTCGCCAACATCCGTGAGACCGACGCGATCGTGGAAGTCGTGCGCTATTTCACCGATGAGAACGTCATCCACGTCGAAGGCAAGGTCAATCCAGCCTCAGATGTGGAGACCATCAAGATAGAGTTGATCCTCGCCGATATCGGCACCATGGAGAAAACGGTTTCGCGTCTCGAAAAAGAAGCGAAAAAGGACAAGACATCGGGCCCCAAGGCCGAACTCGCCCGTCGCGTGCTGACCCACCTCGAGGAAGGACACCGCGCACGCAGCCTCGAGATGACGGAGGAGGAGCGGGAGACCATCCGCGAGTTCCATCTGCTGACGAGCAAACCGATGCTTTATGTAGCCAATGTCGACGAAGACCAGGTCAATGCCGATCTCGGGCTCGTCGACGGGATCAAACCGATTCCCATCTGCGCGAAAGTCGAATACGACCTCTCCGAACTCGACGAATCCGAGGCAGCCGAATATCTCTCCGAACTCGGTCTTGCCGAGCCGGGACTTCATGCCCTCAGTCGCGAGGCCTATCGTCTCCTGGGACTTCAAAGCTACTTCACCGCCGGCGAGATCGAGGTGCGCGCATGGACGGTTCCCGTCGGCGCCAAGGCTCCGCAAGCCGCCGGCGTCATCCATACCGATTTCGAACGCGGATTCATCAAAGCCGAAATCATCTCATATGACGACTACGTCGAGTATGGCGGCGAAAAAGGTGCGCGCGATGTCGGAAGGTTGCGTCTCGAAGGCAAAGAGTACGTCATGCAAGACGGCGATGTCGTCCACTTCAAATTCAACGTCTGAGAGGCGACCGCAGGACCGATTGACACGACACATGTCCATTTGCACGGTATAATCGAACGTGGTGCTTCACCGCGACGATTGTAGGGGATTGGTCACGATGTCGGATGATTCGAATCGGGGGAAGATGAAGATGGACCTAGACGAGGCAAGGACCGGGGACGAGATTGTCGGAGAGACTCCCGGCGAAGATGCCTTCGAAGAAGAGTTGCTCGAACTGGTGCACCCGAAACTCAAAGAGAACAAGGTACTTCTCATATTCGTGACGGCGCTTGCGGTCGTCGCTTTGCTCTGTCTATTGGGGCTCGTATATTACCTCACGCATCACGGAACGATAACCCAAGCGGCTTCCACACGTTCTGCCTCAAACAAGAAGTCGACCACCGGCGGTACTTCGGCTGCAGATCTTATCGATGTGGTCAAAGTGACCGATGTCGTCTTTGAAAACGGGTATCTCGAAGTCCCGGGTTCGAACGGGAATTTTGCCGATTCGACCTCCTCGAAGACAGGCGGCACGGCCGGTTCGGGCAGTACGGGAACTTCGGCCAACTCCGCGAACACAGGAAGCGCAGCGAGCTCGGGCTACTCCGTCGAATCGGAGGCGGGCGTCGCAGCTCGACTTGCAGCTTATTCGTCGGGTTCAACGGCATCTCCCTCGACTTCGTCTTCTTCAGGAAGTATCGTGGGCGCCGACGAGGATATCGCGAGGGCGACCCTGAAGAAAAAAGGCTATACGGTCTCGTCGGTCTACGTGTGCGATTCCGCCGCGCTCCAAGGGACATCGGCAAAGCCGAAACCCGGCCGCGTGTTGTCCAATCAAACCTATCTCGGACGCACCGAGGGCGAAAAGTATGCATTCCTCAACGTTGCGACCAGCGCCTCGTACAGTACGGCGCGAACCGTGCCGAATCTCGTCGGCAAACAGTGGGGGAGCGCGCGCTCGACACTCAACGGTCGGGGACTCAATATCAAGTATCTGTACGAGCAGAATTCGTCGAGCCCCTACGGGAGCGTCGTGTTCCAGGCGCCTGCCGCCGGAGCGTCGCTTTCGCGCGGATGCTCGGTTATCGTAGTGCTGGCCGACTAAAAGATGGGGCTTCCGGGGGGATTGATGAAAAAGGTAATAAAGTTTCTGTGCGCGCTGGTATTGACGTATCTGGCTTTCCAATCCTTTCCGCTTTTGATTATCAATAACGCCTATGTGTTTCCCCGTTTGGCTTTGATGATGATCGCAACCGGAATCGTGGCCGGTCTGTTCGAGCTCGATTGCTTTTGGGCAAACGGGCTCGTTGCATTTTGTTCGACTTCCATCGGATTCTTCATTCTCACTCTCTTGAAAAGCACCGCATCTTTCGGTTCCGAGCAGATTTCGTTTCTCGGAGCGATTTCCGTGATTGCGGGGGCTTCGGCAATTGCGGCAGGTATGGCTTGGATCGTCGGTAAAGGTTATAGGCATGCCGTGTACGTCGGTGCCGTTCTTGCTGTGTCATTGGTATTCGTTATTCAAATCCAGCCGATCATTTCGGCGGTCGGCAATCCGAGCACGGATGCCTATCAAGCTACACACGTCGACTTCGCTCAAACCGGATTCGGATACGATGGTTTTCTCTACGCCCAGGTACTCAACAATTTGAAAAACGGCGAATCGTATTATCAAGCTGTCGGAGACGCGCATAAGTCCGACAAGCGGAACACAACGGGTGCGCCGCTCGCAAGCGTGTTCAATTTTCGTGAGCCCTTGCTCGCCTGGGCATTGAGCCATTCTCCCGGTGAAGGACTTTCCGGTGTGATCATGCTCTACTGTCTATTCGCATTCGGTGTCGCTTGGGCGGCGTATTTTTTCGTCAAAAGGTTCGCCGAACCGGGAGTGGCCCTAGTCGCGTTTCTGCTCGTGTCGAATTATTTTATTGCGGTGGCGGCGCAACCTTTGCTGCGTTTCGACTATCTTTTCGCGGAGATATGGGCCGCCGGACTGGTGATTATCGCATTATGGGCGTTGGTGACCCAGCGCGTGTGGTTATCGGCATTATTCCTCGTTCTTGCGGTGGCCAATCGTGAATATGCGCTGATGTTCATTCCGATTTGGGTGTTGTTCTGGGCGTTTTCCTCTAAGCGGGATCGCAAGGAGTGGCTTCCTTATGCATTTACCGTCATAGGTTCGATCCTTGCGCTCTCTTTGCATATGCATGCTGCTTCAGCCTATATCGCTCGTACCGTAACCGGTGTTGTCGGTTCGGGCGCCGGCGAGTTTTCGATACGGACATGGCTGCAGGGTTCCATGAAGAACTATAGAGCGGCTATGCAGTACAAACTTGTGGACTCGACGATCATCGGATATTTCTCGGCGGTGTTGCCACTACTTGCGTTGGCGGGCGTTTGTGCCGTTCGCGAGAATCGGTATCGGATCCCTCTTGTGGTGACGACACTCGGCATGGGTGTGTTCTTCCGATTCATCTCGGCGGGCTACTGGAGCATGTACTGGGGCGCTCTCGGTATTCCGATCTTCTTCATGCTCATGACGCTTATCGGCGCGTTCGCCTTTCCTTCTTACCGGAATATGCCGCTCAACCGACGCAAAGTCGGAAGGATCAAGGTCGTACTTCCGGCATACAACGAGGAGAAGAGCATCGTCGATCTGTTGCAGCAACTGGCGGTCGTACTCGACGCTACCAAGTTGCCGTGGATGATCAACGTTCGAGACGATTGCAGCACCGACGCGACCGCCGCGTTGTCCAAGGGGGTCCTGCCTGCCTCCCGCGTGATGGTCTCGACGAATAAGCAGAATCTGGGCCTTGGCGGGAACATCGACAAAGGCCTTTATGCGGCAACGAGAAAGACGAAGAAGAATGATGTCATCATAACCATGGATGCCGATCTGACACAAAGCCCCGAGTACATCCCCGCTCTCCTCGAGCAGTATGAGCAGGGCTACGATGTGGTTATCGCGTCACGCTATCGGCCCGGTTCGAAGGTGCACGGGCTCTCGCTGTTCAGGCATACGATGACACTGGGCGCGCGTGGAATGTTGAGTCTCGCGTTTCCTGTGCTCGGGGTCAGAGATTATTCCTGCGGTTATAGACTGTACTCCGCGAGTCTTTTGAAGAGTGAGTACGATGCCCACGGTGCCGACCTCATCTGTCAGCGAGGCTTCGCGTGCATGGTCGAACTGCTCTGCAAAATCCGTAAAGACGCCCGGGTCATCGAAATTCCCTTCACCCTTCACTATGAGGAAAAACGTCAGGCGAGCTCGATGAACGTGGGGAAGACGGTGCTCTCCTATGTCGAAAACCTTGTGAACATCTTCGTCTATGATTTCCGAAAGAAGGCGCCGGTCGATGAGTAAGCGCATCGCCGTGGTGGTCGGCACGCGGCCCGAAGCCATCAAGCTCGCACCGGTAATCCGCGCCCTGAACGATTCGACGGAAGCGGATTGCTTCGCCATAGATACCGGACAGCATCCGACGCTCGCCAAAGAAATGCTTGCGGTCTTCGATGTGGAGCCGGATGTCTCCCTCGAAGTGTTCTCCGAAGGTCAGCCCCTCTCTCGACTCAACGCGCGGCTCCTCGAGGAGCTCGGACAGCTCTTTTCGACGGAACGGTTCGACTGGGTCGTCGTGCAAGGGGACACGACTTCTGCGTTCTCGGGAGCGCTTGCGGCATTCTATGCACACACTCCTGTTGCGCACGTGGAAGCCGGCTTGCGTACCGCCACAATCGATTCGCCTTTTCCCGAGGAAATGAACCGTCGACTTATATCGAGGATCGCAACGGCGCATTTTGCGCCGACGAATGCGGCGCGCGACTGTTTGCTCCTGGAGGGCATCGCGGCGGAATCGGTCTACATGGTAGGCAACACGGTCGTCGATTCGGCGAAGTGGATCGTCGCGCACAAAATGCGAGAAGCACGCGCTGGTGGGCGCTATATTCTGTGCACGATGCATCGCCGTGAGAACTGGGACGAGGGCATCGACAATATCTGCTCAGGCATAGAACGGTTGGTTTCTGACAATCTCGTCGATTACGATTTCGTCTTCATCAAACATCCGAACCCCGCCGTCGCGCACATCATAGAGGAGCGACTCGGCAAGATCGCGAGGGTGACCATCCTTCCTCCCCAAGAATACGCGGACTTCTTGACGCTGCTCAGCAACTGCGAGTTCGT
>Ga0123339_10001232_pt1 | contig 18023 bp, 11 predicted proteins | sample lystaG_FD_89956 | JGI IMG/M metagenome (GOLD analysis project Ga0123339, IMG submission 89956) | Glacier valley bacterial and archeal communities from Borup Fiord, Nunavut, Canada, to study Microbial Dark Matter (Phase II) -... | ecosystem: Environmental > Aquatic > Freshwater > Ice > Glacier ... | reverse complement strand
CGACAAGCTGCAGCGCATGGAACTCGCGTTCTTCACGCGCACCAAGACGGGCGTGATCCAGTCGCGGCTCCAGAACGACGTGGGCGGCGTCGCGGGAGTGCTCACGACGTTCGTGTCGAGCATCGTGGGAAACACTGCGACCGTCATCGCCTCGCTCGTGGCGATGCTCGTGCTCGACTGGCGGCTGACGCTCCTTGCGGTGATCCTCATGCCCGCGCTCGTCGTCGCGCAACGGCGCGTCGGCCTCGTGCGCCAGCGCATCGCAGCGAAGACCCAAGAGTCGTTGTCCGAGATGACGTCGATTACCCAAGAGACGCTTTCGGTGAGCGGAATCCTTCTGAGCAAGGTCTATAACAGGCGTGGCTTTGAATCCGAGCGCTACGCGGCCGAGAACCGCACCCTCATTCGCCTGCAGGTGCAGCAGGCGATGAGCGGGCAATGGTTCTTTGGCCTCGTGACGGTCATCATGTCGTCCGTTCCCGCTTTCATCTACCTCGCGTCGGGCTGGCTGCTGTCGCGAGGAGGCGAGGCAGGGGGAGTGGCCATCACCGCGGGAACCATCGTCGCCTTCACGACGATCCAGGCGAGGCTGCTTTTCCCCCTCATGTCGCTCATGCGCGTCGCGCTCGAGGTGCAGACGTCGCGGGCGCTGTTCGCTCGCATCTTCGAATACTTCGACCTCGTTCCCGCGATCTCCGATGCGCCCGACGCCCGTCCGGCCTCGGAAGCCCCCGGTCCCGTGGGCGCGATCGAGTTTCGCGACGTAACGTTCCGCTATCCCGACGCGTCCGAGGAAGCCAGGCCCACGCTCGACGGCGTGTCCTTCTCCGCTTTGCCGGGTGAAAAGCACGCGTTCGTGGGGCCGTCGGGTGCGGGGAAGACCACGATCGTGTACCTCGCTGCCCGACTGCACGAGGCCTCCGCGGGGGGAGTGCTCTTTGCAGGCGCGGACGTGCGTGAACTCACGCAGGAGTCCGTGGTCGACCAGGTAGGCGTCGTCACGCAGGAGACCTACCTATTCCACGCCACCATCGCGGAGAACCTGCGCTATGCGAAGCCTGACGCTACGGATGAGGAGCTGGTTAAGGCGTGCCGCGCAGCCAACATCCACTCGGCCATCGAGAGCTTCGAACACGGCTACGACACCCTGGTGGGCGAACGCGGCTACCGACTCTCGGGAGGCGAGAAGCAGCGCGTCGCGATTGCACGCGTCCTGCTCAAGGATCCTCCTGTGTTGCTGCTCGACGAGGCGACGAGCGCGCTCGACACGGTGAGCGAACGCGTCGTCCAAGAGGCGCTCGACAATGCGTCGCGCGGCCGCACGACGCTCGTGGTGGCTCACCGCTTATCGACCGTGATCGACGCCGACGTGATCCACGTGGTCGAAGGGGGACGCATCGTCGAATCGGGCACCCACGACGAGCTGATGTCAGCGGCTGGGCTCTACGCGGGGCTCGCCACAGGGCTCACGGCCCTTTAACTGGCGGACTCGCGCGGGTTGTGGATATCGACACGCGGCGGCGAGTGTGCCGCTAGGGTCTGCATATGAGCGATCTGCGAGGGGGGTCGGGATACTGGTGTCCCGATTGCGGTACGACGTTGGCGGCGGGCCAGGGCATATGCCCCGCGTGCGGCCTGGACTTCCGCACTGACACGGCACGCAGCGTCGAGCGCGCAAACGGCGAGCTGCACCAGATTCAGGATCAACTCGAAGAACTCACCGCTCAAAAGGCTCGATGGCTTAACTACCGCATGCAAGTGCTCGCCGCGGCGCCGCGTGGCCTGGCGTCGGATGTGCCGCCCGATGGGGTGACTACTGTGTCCGCGGCGCCTCCCACGGCAGAGTCGCCGACTTCAGGGTCGCCCACTACAGCGCCGATTACGGCGCCGCCCATCGCTGCCGCGCCCATCGCTGCCGCGCCCATCGCTGCCGCGCCCATCGCTGCCGCGCCCATCGCTGCCGCGCCGTCACCTTTTGCGGCATCCGCGGCATTTGCCGCGCCCTCACCGAGCGCGGCGGTGTCGGCGGGCACCACCGATCCGTTCCTCTCGCAAGCCACGCCTTTCGCGCAGGGCCAGTACGCCGCGCGGGCCGCGGACGAGGGATGGCACCCTGTGAGCCCGAGGCGGCCCGCCAGGACGCTCTCGGCGGCGGCGCTTCTTGGCGTATCTGGCGCGGCGCTCTTCATTCTGGCGGGCATTGTCTTTGTCGCAGCCTCGTGGTCGACCTACGGACCCGGATCGCGCATGGCGATCCTGGTGGCCTTCGCGGCGACCTTCGCGTGGCTTGCGGTGACGTCTACGAAGCACGACTTTGCGACGGTGGGTGGGGCGCTCGGCGTGGTCTCGGCCGCGTTCGTGGGAGTCAGCGTGTACGCGCTCACCGCAGGACCCGACGGTCCGGCGCCTTTCACCCTTGCCATGGCGTCCCTCGTGGCGGGTCTCGCGGGACTCGGGCTTTCCCGCCTCAACATCGGCGGCGTAGGGGCCGCGGCCTCGGGCGCGGTGGTCTTCGCGGTCGAGGCGGGCGCGATCGAGGTCGGAGTGCGCGCCGTCACAGGTATCGCAGGCCTTGCGTTCTACGCCATCGTGGCCGCCGCGGGCGCTGGACTCCTCATCGCGACGCGCTCGATGTGGACCTCGCCGGTCCAGCAGGGGATCGCCACGTACGGCGGCGTTGGCGTCGCGTTCATCGGTGCCGCCGTTTCGCTTTTCGCCCCGCTCCAGGCCCGTGGAGTCGAGGCGTTCCCGTTCGTCGCGCTCATGGCAAGCGTGTTCGCTTGCGGGGGGATCACCGTATGGCGCCCTCGCTTGGGGGCTGGAGTGCTCGCGGGCCTGGTGACAATCGGCGCGATTTCGTCCGCGTCAATGTGGGCGCTCGGCGCCGCGCAGCTCTCCTTCGTGGGTGCGATCGCGGTCCTGGCAGTGGTTGCGGCACTCTCATGGGCTCCGAATGCGTGGAGGGTTCCAGGGCTCGCGGGGATACTGCCCGCGCTCGGCCTCATGGGGCTGGTGGCGCTCCGCGTACTGACGGACGAATTCACGGCGGCACTCTTTGGATGGCAGGCATCCGACGTTCCCGTGTTCGACGGCGGTGCGGGGCCAACCTGGTTCGGTGTGGCGCTCGTGATCGTGTCCGCCATTCCCCTTGTCACGTGGCGCTGGAGCCCCCCAGTTCTCGCGACGAGGAAGTGGCCGGAAAGCCTTGCCGCAGCGGTATTTGCCGCCGGAACCTTGTCGCTCGGCGTGGGCCTCGCCGCCATTGTCGCGAATGGACCCGCGGCAGGCGGGGTGGGGCTCGCGCTTGCCGCAACTGCTCAGTGGGTGGCCGCGCCCATGTGGCGCCCCAGGCTCGTGCTCGCCGTGCGCAAGGCCGCGGTCGTCTTCATCGGGCTCGCAGGGATTCACGGCGCCGCGACGGTCTTGCTTCACCCCTCGGGCGGTGTGGCGTCGTGGTGGGGCTCGGCGGCCATTGCGATGTCGCTTGTTGGCCTCGGCCTCGCCTCGACGCGGATGACGCAAGCCGCGGGTGCCTGGGCATTCGTGGCTCTCAGCGCCACCGCGGTGTGGTCCTGGCAGGCTTCGGGCGCGTACGGAGTCGTGCTCGTTGCCGTCGCTCTCGCGGCGGTCGCGATCGCGCTCGGCGCGAGGTGGTTGCCACGGGCGTTTGCCATGCCGGTGATCACCGGAAGCGCTCCCGCGTACGTCGCGTCCTGCGTCGGTCTGATTGCGGGAGTGGCGGCGGCGACCGCGAATTCCTTCTCGACTCACCCCACGGATCTGCTGCCCGCCTTCGTGTGGGCGCCGATGCTCAGCGCCTGCGCCGCGCTCGCGGGCCCGATCATCGCGACCCTCGTGACGCGCGTGCAAGAGGGTGCCGGTGACGCGGTGACGAGAGTCGTCTCTAGTGCGGGCTTCGTTGGGCTTGCAGTCACGGGTCTCGCGTGGGTGCAACAGGCCGTCTCGACGGCACGAAATGTGTCGCCGACGCTCGTCGACTCGATCTCTCCCGCGCTCGCGGTCGCCGCTGGCGGGCTAGCGTTTGCGCTCGTCGCCGTCGTGCCGTGGTGGCGGTCCGCGCGCTGGCCCGTCGGCGTCGGCGTGGTGGCGCTTGTCACCGCGCATGCGCTCTTCGGGCTTGGGCGACTCGCATTCGACACTGTGAACGTGTCGTGGACGGTTGCGGCAGTGTCCGTCGTGGCCATCGGTCTCGGAATCGCCGCGCGCTGGGTGGCCCGAGTGACTGTGGCGCCGGCCGTCCTCGTGGCGAGCCTCATGGCGAGCGCGGCACTCGCCGCACATCATCCGGAGCAAGCGCTCGCGGCGGGTGCTGGCGCGGTCGCTCTCGTGGCGTGGGCCGCACGGTGGGCGCGCGGCGAGGTGCGTGCGTCGGTTCTCATCGGCGGGAGCGGTGTGGCGCTCGTGGCCTCCGGTGCGGTGTTTGTCGCAATAGCCACTTCGCTGAGCGCCCTGGGGCGCGTCTACGACGGCGAAAAGGTGACGTGGGAACCCTGGCAGGTGCTCGCGACGTTCGCGGCCACCGGCGCCGTGCTCGCGTGGCCACCCGCGAGGCGTGTGGCGGGTGCCGTCGCGGCGCTCGCACTCGTGATTGCGGCCGGACTCGTGCCTTCGCCCATCGGGTGGATGGTGCTCGCGGCGACGGGTCTCGTCTGTGCCGAGCTGGCCGCTCGTTGGCGCACGGCCTTAGGCCTTCACCCCTACGTTTCATTCGGGATTGGCCTCGCCGCAGTCATGTGGTCAGGTGGCTCGACGGCGAATGTGGCGGTGACTCTAGGCGCATTGTCGGTCGCGGCGTTGTGGACCGCGGTGCGGGCCTCGGACCACGCCGATGGTGCGGTCCTCTCCGTTTCGCTGGTTTTGGCCCCGCTCGCGGGCTCGATTGCGGCGGGGATGGCCCTCGCCTCCGCAGGGGTCTCGCCTCACACTTCGGCAACGATTGCCGCTGGCGTCGCGCTGACGATGCCGCTCGTCGCGGTCGCCGTACGGCTCGACAAAGACCGTAGCGTCGCGGTGGGGATCCTGGGAACGGCGAGCGTCGCCGGGCCCATTGCCACGCTCGACCTCGCGCTCGCAGGGTTGGTGATTTTGATGGCTTGCGCGGCATGGTTCACCCTGTCGACCCTGGGCGTGCGGTGGGCCAGATGGGTCGCACTCGGTGGACTCTCCGCCGCGACGATGCTGCTCGCGGCCGCAGTCGGCATCGCGACGGTCGAGGCGTACACCGCGGTCCCCGCCGCCTCGATGGTCGTGGTGGGACTGTGGTGGATGAGGCGCGATCCCGCAATTCGCACCTACTTCGCGCTCGCGCCGGGTCTTGGGCTTGCGCTCGTTCCGTCCTATGTGGCGCTGCTCGTGAACCCCGACGCCGTGACCCGCCCGCTCGCACTCATGGGTGGGGCGGTCATTCTCGCCGCGGTGGGAGTCTTGCTCGAGTGGTTCGCGCCTCTGCTTGCGACCGCGGTGACCACCGTGGTGGTCGCCGTGTCACAACTTACGGTCGCGGATTCCCTCGCCCCCGTATGGGCAAACGTGGCCGTGATCGGCGCGGTGTTGTTCGGGCTCGCGATCCTCGCGGAGCGCATCAAGGCGATGCGATAGCGGCCTAGACGTGATCAGCGAACCCCAGTTGACGGCCTGCCTCATAGATCGCGATTGACGCGGCGTTCGAGAGGTTGAGGGACCGGCGTCCTGGAAGCATCGGGATCCTCACCCACTGCGTGATGCGGGGATGGTCGAGGACCTCATCGGGAAGGCCGGTCGGCTCGGGGCCAAAAAGCAGAACGTCGTCGGCCCTGTATGCGACGTCGGTGAACCACGTCTCGGCCCGGCCGGTGAACGCGAAGAACCTGGACTCGGGCAAGGCCTCGCACAGCTCGTCGAACGACGGGTGCACCGTGACAGTGGCGAGGTCGTGGTAGTCGAGGCCCGCTCGCCTGAGGCGCGATTCCTCGAGCGAGAAGCCCAAGGGCTCGACGAGACGCAGCGGGGCGCCAGTGACCGCCGAGAGCCGGATGGCCGCGCCCGTGTTCTCAGGAATCCGAGGCTCAAAGAAGGCGATTGACGGCATCGTCACAGGGGTGGTCACGCGACCCAGTGTGGCACGGGCGCGTGCCGAGCGGGTTTCGCCAAAGGCCTCGAAACGGAGGAGGCACGCCCAGATGTGACATTTGGCACAAATCGCCTTTTACCCCATAACTGGGGCTACCGAGTTGGGGGGCAGCCTTTTTATCGTCGAGGTGGGCCCTATGGGCCAGACGACTCGGGGGTTTGACGCGATGCGGGCATCAATCGCCACGGGCAGGGTCGCAACTATTGCGGCGCTAGTCCTTGCAGGAGTCTGGGCGACGTTCACACCCGCCCAGGCTGCTACTGGTGACGCTACCACCGCCGTGCAGTTCACGCGTGTTGGACACGAGGGACCGACTCCAGGACCCCAGCCGCTGACGGTTTTGCTGATGGGGGACTCGTATACCGCTGGCAACGGCGCGCGCGTCGGCTCGGATCCTGCCTACTACGGCCCCGAACGGTGTATGCGGAGCACGAACACGTGGGGAGAGCAGTACGCGAACTCCCTTGAAAGCCAAGGCTTCGCGGTCACGCTGTTGAACAGGGCGTGTTCCGCGGCCACGGCGGAAGCGGTCCTTCACGAGAGGTCCATGAGGGATTCGAAGGTGGTGACGTACCCAGAACCCGAGGCTGAAAATGCTCCCCTCGGTGACGATTTCTACACCTCTTGGGCGGCCTCCACTCCCGAATGCACCCCCACGCCCGCGTCGGACGAGTTCTTCGTGAGTCGCGTTCTTCGGACGCCCCGCGGTGAGGGGAGAGACGACGTCGCCGTCGAATGTAGTCGGTGGCTCGCACCCCAGGTGGACTCGCTCAACCGCGACGTAGACCTGGTGCTCTTGTCCCTCGGGGGGAATGACGCCCACTTCCCTGACATCGTCAAGCCTTGCCTGATCATGGGCGATGCGCAGGGATGCGACGGTGCCGTCAAGGAGGCACGCGCGTATGTGAACGACCATTTCACCGAAGACCTAATCGACGTCTTTACCGAAATCGTGCGGCGCACCGATGGCCATGCGAAGGTCGTGTACCTGGCCTACCCGAGGCTCGATGTCAACGATGACTTGCGGATCACTCAGCTCGATTCGTCGGGCGTCTCCACCTATGAGGTGTCTGCCCAGTTGGACGCGCTCGCCGCCGTGGGGATCGATGCGCAACGCGCCGCGGTCGACGCCGTCAACGTGACCTTCGGGCCGGGAACGGTGACGTTCGTCGACGAGATACCGTCGCTCTTCTCGGGCCACGAACCCAATGCGCTTCCTGAACTGGCCAACCCCAACAGGTGGATGTACGAGTTTCTTGAGACCACCACGCGCGACGAGTGGTATCACCTCAAGCCAGAGGGGCAGCGGCAGATCGCGCAGCTGGTCGCGAAAGAGGGTGCGTTCGGCGCCGTTGATGACAATGGTCGGGCGCGAGACCTGGCGCTCGTGCTGGGCGACGACGCCGCCGCGCGAGACGCCGCCGAGTCGGCGCTTGAGGATCAATCGGTGTGGTTCGGGGCCCAGGTTTCGGTGGTCGAACAACGATTCGCCGACGACGGCGTGCATTTGCTGCGGAGGGTCGTGATTTCGGCGGCGGACCCGGCGGATGCGCTCATGGCACTGCGAAGTGACGTCCGACCCGAGTGGTCACCCGCATCGGCGGTGAGCTTGACCGCGCGCTGGAACGGCACCGCGCAGGCCGTGTACGTGGGCGATGCGGTCGGCGGGCTCGGCGATTTGGCGGATGTCTGGACAGGCGATTCCAATGGAGCCACGGTGGCGGTCGACGTTCGCACCGTCACGCTCGCGACGCCCCAGAAATCGCCCGAAGCCGCCGGCCGAGCGCAGGTCGAGGTGCGGGAGCGCCTGATCGAAGCGCTTGTCCGCGCGGGAGAAGCGCCGCATGCGTGGGCGGGAGGCCCCTACGTCGTCGGCGGACGCAACCTTGAACTCACCGCAAGCGGTTCGGTGGGTGTGGGGCAGTTGATGTACACGTGGGATCTCGATGGCGATGGCGTCTATGAAACCAAGGCCGACGGCCCCCACCTGCTCGTGCAGGCCGACAGGATTGAGCCCGGCTGGGTGGGTCTCCACGTCGCGGTTCCTGGCGGGAGTTCCTCGGTGGCGTGGGCGTGGGTGGCGTCGACCTCGGAGGCAGTGGCCGAGACGATGCCCTGTGTAGGTCAGGACAGCGCGGGTGCGCAACGAGGCACCTCGGGGCGTTTGGGGTGTGGCGCGTCGCCCACGCTCCACGCGGGGCCCGATGCGGATCCCGAGGCCGACTCGCCTTCGCCCCTTCGCGAACACGGCGGAGCGGAGGGATCGGCGTCGGGCGACGGGACACTTGCGGCGCTCACTCTGCTGTCGGTGTTCGCTGACGAAAGGGTCACCACCGTGGTCGGATCACGATCGGTGATGTCCACCAGGGCGACGAGCAGTGCTCGGAAGCGTCCACGCCAACTTGTGAGGCGCGAGCGAGCGCTTGCGGCACTGCTCGACGGCAGCGTCGTCGGCTAGGCGATCCGCGCAGGGCGTCTACCAGATGCGCACGCGCTCGTCGGGGTTGAGCCACAGAGCATCGCCGGAGCCCGCGCCGAAGGCCCCGTACCACGAGTCCATATTCCGTACCACGCCGTTGATCCTGAACTCCTCGGGGGAGTGGGGGTCGGTGTTGATCTGCGTGATGAGGGCCTCGTTGCGGCGCTTCGAGCGCTCGGTGAGGGCGTAGGCGATGAAATAGCGCTGAATCGCGGTGAGGCCGTCGATCAGCGGAAGATCCTCGAGTGGAGCCCCTACTGCGATGCGTAGCGCCTTGAGCCCAATCTCGACACCCGCAAGGTCGCCGATGTTCTCGCCGATGGTCAGGGCCCCGTTGACGGTGTGATCGTCGCTCAGCTGAGCGGGCGAGTACGCGTCGTATTGGGCGATCAGGACGGACGTGCGTTCCATGAACGCGGCGCGATCCGCCTCGGTCCACCAGTCGGCGAGTTTGCCAGTCCCGTCGTACTTCGAGCCCTGATCGTCAAAGCCGTGGCCGATCTCGTGGCCGATGACCGCCCCGATTCCGCCGAAGTTGACGGCGTCGTCGGCGTCGGGGTCGAAGAACGGCGGCTGCAGGATTGCGGCGGGAAACACGATCTCGTTGCCCGTCTGGAGGTAATACGCGTTCACTGTCTGCGGCGTCATGAGCCATTCGGACCGGTCGACTGGTTTGCCGATCTTGGACCACTCCCACGCCTGGTCAAACTCGGCGGATGCTCGGACATTGCCCATCAGGTCGGTCGGGCTGACCGAGAGCCCTTCGAAGCTTCTCCAGTTGTCGGGGTATCCCACCTTGGGCGTGAACTGTGCGAGCTTGGTGAGCGCACGCTCGCGCGTCGCGGGCGTCATCCAGTCGAGACCCTCGATCGAGGCCCTGTAGGCCGCGATGAGGTGGTCGACGAGCACATCCATCTTGGCCTTATGCGATGAGGGGAAGTGCCTGGCCACATATTCCTTGCCCACGAGTTCGCCCACGCAGCCCTCGACAAACTGCACGGCACGCTTCCAGCGTTCACGCTGCTGCGGAGCGCCCGAGAGGACGGTTCCGTAGAACTCGAAGTTGGCGCGCGAGACCTCTTGAGTGAGGTAAGCCGCCCGTCCGACCACCACGCGCCAGCGCAGCCATTGCTTCCAGTGCTCGAGTTCCGTGGTGCTCCACAGTTGTGCGAACCCTGTCAGGAACGACGGCTGGTCGGCGACGAGCAATTCGTGAGCGGCGGCCGGCAGTTCGATCGCGGTGGCCCACGCGGACCACGGGAAGCCGGGCGCGTCCTCGGCAAGCGCCGAAAGCGTCGTGGGGTTGTAACTGAGTTCCGCCTCGCGCGTCTTGACGTTGTCCCAATGCGCGGCGGCGATCGCGGTCTCGACGGCCATTACGACGTCGGCGTCGATGGCCGCTTCGGTGAGGCCCGCCATGCGTGAGATGTGGTCGACGTACGCGGCCCTGATGGCGGCGTGGGCGTCCTCGCGGTAGAAGGCCTCGTCGGGAAGGCCGATTCCTGACTGTTCCAGGTACACGACGTTCTGATCGGGGCTGTTCTTGTCGGCGAAGACATAGAACCCGACGGCGCCTCCGATTCCGGCGACCTGAAGGCGGCCGATGGCGGTAGCGAGTTCGTCGTGGCTTGCGGCGGCATCGATCTGGTCGAGGTCCGCGCGCAGCGGCGTCACGCCAAGGGCGTCGACGGTGTCGGTGTCCGTGAAGCTCGCGTAGATCGAGCCGATCGTCGACTCGGAGGGCGCCCCCTCGATGATCGCGCGCACGTCCTTCTCGGCTTGGTCGTGCAGCGCGTGGAATGCGCCATCGGCCGCGCGGTCCGCGGGGATCTCGTGAGTGTCGAGCCACGCGCCGTTGACGTATCGGAAGAAGTCGTCTTGAGGCCTAATGGTCTCGGACAGGGTGCTGGGATCGATGCCGCGTTGAGTCATGAAACCACCCTAAGCGCGCTCGCGCCGTCCGCAGACACCGCTTGGCGCGAGGCGCAGGGCCGGCCGGGGGAGCGGCGGCGGGATAAGTTGGCCGCATGTCCGTGTCCCTCGTGCCCATGCCCGCCGAGCGATTTCCCGCGTGGCTCGAGAAGAGCGTCGCCGAATACGCCGCCGATCTGATGGCCCTGGGCCGATCCCGAGCCGATGCAGAACGCGCTGCGGCGCGCGGCATGGCGGAGTCGTTCCCCGGCGGCGAGACGCAGCCGGGACACTTCGTCTTCGACATCGCCGACGGCCACGGGCGGGTCGTGGGCTACCTGTGGATTGGGGCCTCCGTGGGAGGAGCCGAGGGCGAATGGTGGCTGTGGGACATCTTCATCAACGAGAAGGACCGCGACAGGGGCCTGGCAGGCGAGGCGATGGTGGCGGCCGAGGACTTCGCACGCGGCCAGGGCGTCGTGAGCGTGGGTCTGAGCGTCTTCGGGTTCAATTCAACCGCCCAGCACCTCTACGAGAAACTCGGATACCGGGTCACTTCGATCAAGATGGCCAAGGAGCTTGCTGGTCGTGATCACGGCGGCTCGAGAGCCGTCGCTCCTGGCTAGTCACGAGGTTCCCGATTTCTGAGAACTTCGCGTTCCATGACCGTCGCGGTCCGCTTGAGGCTGTCACAATGGAGGCATGCGCCTTCACATTGCCTCTGACCACGCGGGATTCGAATTCAAGGTCGAACTCCTCGCCCATTTGAAGTCCGCGGGACACGATGTCGTTGACCACGGAGCGTTCGAATACGACGCCGAGGACGACTACCCGGCCTTCTGCATCAATGCAGCCAAGTCCGTGGCGGTCGAGCCAGGCTCCCTCGGAATCGTCATCGGCGGCTCAGGGAACGGCGAGCAGATCGCGGCAAACAAGGTGCGGGGCATTCGTGCGGCGCTCGGCTACACGCCCGAAATCGCCGCACTGACGCGTCAGCACAACGACGCCAACGTTCTCGGCATCGGCGCACGCATGCACTCGACCGAAGAAGCGTTCGCGATCGTCGATGCCTTTGTGGCGGAGCCCTTCAGCGGCGATGCTCGTCATCAGCGCCGTATCGACCAGCTCGCCTCTTATGAGGGCTCGCGCAAGGGCTGAGGCCGCCGCTTAGAAGTGACTCGAACCGCGCGGCGCCAGCCGGCTGCGGAACGCGTCGCTGAGCATTGCGACCGAGCCGGGCCGGACCTCCTCGACGAGTCCCGCTGTGGCGAGCGCGTCAAACGTCGTCCCGCCCAAGTACGCTGCGGAAAGCTCCTGAATCGACGTGCGCACGTCGATCGCCGCTCCGGGCTCGGCGTGCGTCACGGACGCCGCACCGCCGGCCACGGTGAGTCTCCATGAGCACGAGTTCTCGGCTATCTGGGCGTCGTCGACCTCGATCACGACATCCAGGTCAGTGCCATATGTGCGCGCCATGAGTGCCGCGGGCACATCCAGAATGCGCGCCCACACCTGATCGCGCATGAGCGCCGTCGCGCCCCTCACGTCCTTGAGCAGGTGAATCACGGGCGAGTCGAGGGCCACGGAGGACACCGTGAATGAACTCATGAGGTCGAGGTCCGCGAGGGTCGACCACAGCCTGCGCTCGGCCGCGGCGGTGACCGCGGCCCATGCCTCTTGGCACGAGCCCGTGCCTCCCGGCCCAGAGTCGTTCCAGCCGAGCTTGCGTTGGAACAGGGCGAACGCCGCGGGGCCGCGCTCGTCCTCGACGATCGCGATGCGTCGGCGTTCCTGACCGTCGCGAGCGCCTTCGGGATCGAAGAAGAGATTGGCCAAGAGCGAATCGTCGATCGCGACCATGGCTCCTGGTCGAGGGTCGCGCGCGAGAACCGCACGGATTGCGGGCCCGTGCGCGGCAAGGTTGGCGTCCTCGAGCCTGAGACGAAGCTCGTTCGACCCCGCGACAGCGCGGAACTCGGCACCGCGGGGGAGCGTGAGCCTGTACGTCGGGCATGAGAGCCCATACCCAAAGCGCTGGTAGATGGTGGTTTCGGCGGCGATGAGCGTGCTGACGACCTCGCCGCGGGCGAGTGAACGCCGGAAGTGGTCGCCGATCATCGACTTCAGCAATCCACGCCGCCGATGAGCAGGGTGGACGCCCACCCAGGTGAGCCCCGAGGTCGGGACCGTGCCTCCGGGAACGCGCATCGTGTAACCGTAAGAGGAGTGAACCGACGCGAGTTCGCCGGTCGCCGTCTGCGCACCGCCCGTGGCCTCCATCCCGCGGCTGCGCGACCAGTCGACGGTAGCGGCGATTCCCTCGGAGGCGACCGCGGCGTCGGGCAAGGCGAAGGCCCACGCGTCGATCGCGAGAAAGTCGGCGCTGCGTGCTTGGCCGAGGTCGATGGGGCGGTAACCGGCGGGCGTCGTCATGGCACGATCCTCGCAGTCTCGAACGACTTGCGCACGTCCGAGGCGCCGAGGACCTGACGGCTACGCGACGCTGAGTTCCTTGATGCGTTCGCGAAGTCGGGCATATTCGACCTTGATGCACCGGTTCTCGACCACGTCGAGGCCGGCTTCGCGTGCCGTGGCCGCCGCGAACTCGTTGAGGATTCCCAACTGCATCCACAGCACGGCGCCGTCCGCCGCGATGGCCGCGTCCGCGACAGGTGGGATGTCCTCGCTGCGGCGGAAGGCCACGACGATGTCAGGGGTCACGGGGACGTCGGCGAGTGAAGCGTAGAAACCGTGGCCCTCGATATCCGCGTCCCCGGCGTTGGGGTTGACCAGGTATAACTCGAAGGGCGTGTTGTTCATGAGCCACACGCACACCGCATGCGACGTGCGATCGGGGTTGGGCGAGGCTCCCACCACGGCGACCGCGTGTGATCGGGCCAAGATCAGGGCGAGGAGCTCGTCGTCTGGAGCTTGGCCGGCCTGAGGCAGGGGGCATGCCATTACGGCGTCCCCATTTGCATCAACAATGCTCATCCCGTCACTTCACTCCGGTTCTTGTGGTGCCATCCCCTGGGGAGTGGCGCGTGGTGAAACTAGATGTAGTACATCGCAGGTTCGCGATTCTCGATCTCCACGTCGTCGAGATGCACGTGCGCGTGGCCGTCGTCGACGCACGACGCGGCCGTGTGGGCCTCGACAAGGTTCGGCTGGAGTCGAATGACGGCGGGGACTCCGACCGCGGTCGCGCCATTGGGCACGTCCTTGACCACGACGGCATTCGCGCCGATGCGAGCATCGGACCCGATGTAGAGAGCGCCAAGGATTTTGGCGCCCGCACCCACGACGACGCGGTCGCCGATCGTGGGGTGACGCTTTCCGTGACTCATGGTGGTGCCGCCGAGCGTGACGCCGTGGAAGAGCAGCACATCGTTGCCGATGATCGCGGTCTCGCCGATCACGACGCCCATGCCGTGATCGATAAACAACCTGCGCCCGATTTGGGCTCCAGGGTGAATCTCGATTCCCGTGCGACGGCGGGCGCGCTGCGATACGAGGCGAGCCAAGCGCTTGTGGCCCGAAAGCCACAGGCGGTGTGCCACCCGGTGGTACCACAACGCATGAACGCCCTGGTAGCTCAGCGCTACGACCAGCGGGCCTGGGCACGCCGGATCGCGACGGTGGGCCGTCTCAATGTCCTCGCGGGCCCGGGCCCACGCGGTCATGCGTTCAGTCATGGTGGCTCTCATTCATTGCGGTCCTCCGGATGGCATAACGCCAGGAATGCTCTGGTTAGTCCGTTAGTCCATCAAATCGGCGTAGAGGATCGTGCTGAGGTAGCGCTCGCCGAACGAAGGGATGATGACGACGATCGTCTTGCCCGCGTTTTCCGGGCGCTTGGCCACCTCGACCGCGGCGTACAAGGCCGCGCCGGACGAAATGCCGACGAGGAGGCCCTCCTTACGGGCCGCTGCGCGTGCCCATGCGACCGCGGTCTCTGAATCGACGTCGATGACCTCGTCGTAGATCTCCGTGTTGAGGATCTCTGGGATGAAGTTGGCGCCGATGCCCTGGATCTTGTGGGGCCCTGGTGCTCCGCCGTTGAGGATGGGGCTCTCGGCAGGCTCGACCGCGATGATCTGCACGCTGGGCTTCTTGGCCTTGAGAACTTCGCCGATTCCGGTGATGGTTCCACCGGTGCCGATTCCGGCGACCACAATGTCGACCTCGCCGTCGGTGTCGTCCCAAATTTCAATCGCGGTGGTCTTGCGGTGGATCTCGGGGTTGGCAACGTTGGCGAACTGGCGAGCAAGGACCGCGCCGGGACGCTCGGCTGCGACCGCGTCGGCCGCCTCGATGGCGCCCTTCATTCCTGTGGGTCCCGGCGTCAGGATGAGCTCGGCGCCGAAGGCTCGCAGCAGGGCGCGGCGCTCCTTGGACATCGTCTCTGGCATCGTGAGCACGACGTTGTAGCCGCGGGCCGCACCCACCATGGCGAGGGCGATGCCGGTGTTTCCCGACGTGGCCTCGACGATCGTGCCGCCAGGCTTGAGCTCGCCCGATGCCTCGGCGGCGTCAACGATCGCCACGCCGATGCGGTCCTTGACCGAGTTGGAGGGGTTGTAAAACTCGAGCTTGCCGAGGACCGTCGCGCCGGCGCCTTCTGTCAGTTTGTTGATGCGGACGAGGGGAGTGTTGCCGATGAGCTTTGTCGCGTCATCGTAAATGCGAGCCATGGGGATTCCTTTGCGTGGGGTGGGGAGCGGGTCAGGAGATAAGAACAAGGGTGTATCGAGAATCGATACCAGGGCGAGCGCTGGCCGAGAGCGCCCCAGGGGGCGCGGGGGTGCGGCAGCGCTCTAGAGACAGCAGCTGGTGCAGAGACACATTGAGGACGAACGCATGACGGCAGGAGCGGTCGCGATGGCGACGATGCTCACACTGCTCATCCGGATGCCTCCTCAGGTCCATGGCAAGGCTAGCGCCGAGCGGCGCTCTGGGCAAGCAGGAGGGTGCGTCGCGATTGCTGGCGTCTGTCGACGGCCGATGCCACACTGGTCGAAGCGCCCGAGGCATCGGCCGCGTTGTCCCCTCGCGCGCAACGTGGCGCGCCCCTGTAGGAGGCTGTGAAATGGCCTGGATCGATTTTGGTGCGGTGACCTGGTGGGCCGTCGCGGTCGCGTTCTTTGTGTCATTTGTGTTCGGGTGGTTTTGGTACTCGCCGCAGGGTTTCTTTCCGCTGTGGAGGCGCCTCGACAAGATCTCGGACGAAGACATGAAGGACGCGAACATGGGCATCGCCTTTGGCGGCACCGCAGTGGGAAACCTCCTTGGCGTCGTGCTCGTCGCGCTGCTGATGCCCGCACTGGGTGTCGAAGGGTGGCTCGCGGGTCTCGCCTTTGGGGCGCTTCTCGGGCTGATCTTCAGGGGAGGCGCGCACGCGATTCACAATGGATTCGCGGGGCGGCACCCCGGAGTAACGCTCATTGACCTGGCCCACGACACGATCGGGCTCGCTCTCGCGGCCGCGGTCTTGGGGGCCATTGGCTAGGTCGCGACGCGACCTGTAGCTCCAGGCCCTGGCCAACGCGCACGAGGCGTGGGACGATTCCCGGACGATGACCATTGACCTTCCCTCTGACGCATCGGGCGACGATGTGGTCGCCGCCGCGATGGCTTTTTTGCGCGAGACCTTCGGGCTCGAGGTGATGCGCGTCGCAGCGCTGGGCAGCAACGAGGACGTCAACGTCGTGGCGTCGCTCGCGGATGGCTCGCGCGTGCTCCTCAAGGTGTCGCACCGCGGCATCTCACAGACCGCGCTCGAGGCGCAAAACGCGGCCCTGAGGTGGCTCGGCCAGCATTCGGCCGTCTCGTTCGAGGTGCCGGCAGTGTGCACGTCGCTCGGCGGCCGCGAGATCGAGCCGTGGATCGACGACGAGCGCCTTGCGAGGGTGTTGACCTTCGTTGAGGGAGCGTTGCCCGCCGCCACCCCTCGCCCCGCCGCGGGCCTCGCGACTCAACTTGGACGTATCGCTGGTCAGCTCGCGCTGGCGTTCGCGACCTTCGACCACCCTGAACTTCCCGATGGCGGGCAGTGGGATCTTCGCAACGCACGCGCTGTCGTCGAGGACGCCGTGCCGTCGTTGCGCGGGGAGGAACTCCTGGCCACTTTGGCTGCGGCCGAGTCCAGGATGGCTAGTGCGGCACCCTCGCTGCGTGTGCAGGCGATCCACGGCGACCTCACGGCCGACAACGTCGTGATTGACGATGTGGGCGCGTTGCGTGGAGTCATCGACTTTGGCGACGTGGGCCGAGGGTGGTTGGTTGCCGAGATCGCGGTGCTCGCGTGTTCGCTGCTCCAGCACGACGGCGACCCAGTCGAGGAGGCGCTGCAAGCCATAGCCGCCTTCGATCGCGAATACCCGCTCGCCGATGCCGACATCGTCGCGCTGTGGCCCCTCGTGGCGTCACGCGCCGTCGTCTTGGTCGCGAGCGCGGCGCGAGTGCTCGCGGACGACCCCTCAAACCTGTACGCGCGGGTTCGGGCTCCACTCGAGCGGCGCATGCTCCAGCGGGCGCTGTCGCTGAGCTTCGAGGAGGCCGAGATCCTTGTGCGCGCCGCGCTCGGTCGGCTGGCTACGGTGCCCGCGGACGTCGCACCCATGATCGCAGGGCTAGAAGACGCGGACGAGGCTGACCTTTCGGTGGCGTCGGCGGTGCACTCGTCGGGCGGCTGGACGGGCGAGGGTCACATCGAGAAGACTCTTCTTCAATTAGGCGGCCTCGTTGGCGCGACGGTCACGCGCTATGGGGAGCATCGGCTCACTCCCGGCGCGATCACCGAAGTGCTGCCGCGATCGCTCGCGGTCGGGATTGAGGCTGCGGTGCCCGCGGGGACACTCGTCAGGGCGCCCGCCGACGGTGTGGTGGTTCTCGGTGGGACGGTCCCCACGGAGGGGGCAGAGGCCCGTGCAAGTGCCGGCGTGGTGCTCGACCGCGGAGCGACGGCATGGGCCCGAGGCGTTGAGTCGACGCGCCGGGCAGGGGAGCGCGTGCGTGCTGGAGACGTGATCGGCCGAGCCGTGGCGCGACCTTCGTTGGTGCCTACCAGGGGCGGCAATTCGGGGTTTCCCGAGGCGATCGTCGGCATCGGCTGGTGCCTCGCCGGTGGGTTGGAGCCGCCGTTGCTTGTCGCACCGCACACCGAGTCGCTGTGGCGAGTCGCGTGTCCCGACCCGTCGGCGCTCGTCGGACGCGTGCCTGAGGCCCCAACCCAGGCGTCGGCGCCCAGCGCGCTGCTCGCCCGCCGCGACGCGATCTTCGCGGCCGTCCAGGAGCACTACTACGAAGAGCCCCCGCAGTTCGAAAGGGGTTGGCGGCATCACCTGGTTGACACCAAGGGCCGCGCGTACCTCGACATGATCAACAACGTCGCCATCCTTGGCCACGGGGAGCCACGCCTGACCGACGCGGTCGCTGCACAGATGGCGCGCCTCAACACGAACTCGCGCTTTCACTACGAGGCGTTGGTTGAGTTCTCGGAGG
>Ga0123339_10001222_pt1 | contig 18163 bp, 12 predicted proteins | sample lystaG_FD_89956 | JGI IMG/M metagenome (GOLD analysis project Ga0123339, IMG submission 89956) | Glacier valley bacterial and archeal communities from Borup Fiord, Nunavut, Canada, to study Microbial Dark Matter (Phase II) -... | ecosystem: Environmental > Aquatic > Freshwater > Ice > Glacier ... | reverse complement strand
TTATAAGTTTTGGAAGAAACAACGAACGTCGAGCACAACGGGCGAGGCGCTCACAGTCTTTACGAAACTCCATGCGGCGAAGTTCAAGCGTAATATTCCGACAATGGCCGGTGTTATCTTTGTGCTGGCGATCACTGCGGTGACCTTACTCTTTAACCTTGATCGTCAAGCAACCTGGTTGCCGCTAGCTGCACTCCTCGGAGGAGCAGCGGTTGGGCTACTGGATGATGTCATTAACCTTCGCGGAACTGGTCAGGGCGTCGCAGGGCTTCGTTCAAGCTTGAAGTTCCTAATGATTACGGTTATCGGCCTTGGGCTTGGTTGGTTCTTTTACCAAAAGTTAGGCATCGACGCCGTCTACATTCCATTTATCGGCAGCGTTGCGCTTGGTTGGTTTATGGTTCCACTGTTCGCTTTTGCTGTCGTTGCAACCGGTAACGCAGTGAACATTAGCGATGGTCTTGATGGCTTAGCTGGTGGACTAGCCGTTATCGCGTACGGCGCATTCGGTACAATTGCACTTCTACAGGGAACGCCAATGATCGCAGGGTTCTGTTTCACTGTCGCTGGTGCACTACTGAGTTATCTTTGGTTTAATATTTACCCAGCACGATTCTTTATGGGTGACGTGGGAAGCTTTGCATTAGGGACATCGCTCGGTGTTGTTGCGATGTTGACCAACACATTGTTCCTCCTTCCTGTTATCGGTATCGTCTTCGTTATCGAAGCCGGATCAAGCCTGATTCAAATCTTTAGTAAAAAAGTCTTTAAGCGTAAGGTCTTTATCTCGGCACCAATTCATCATCACCTCGAAGCGAGTGGTTGGCCTGAAACAAAGGTAACGATGCGTTTCTGGGTCATTGCCGCCGTTGCTGCCTTCTTTGGTGTCATGCTGGCAGTTGCTGGAGGCAATATTTAACATGCGCGACCGGGGGTGGAGCGAACGAAAGGAAGTGGTGACGCGTCGCCATCGTCCGGACTATATGATTGCCCTCTACATGGCTATTTTAATGCTGCTGGGTCTCGTCGTGATCTATTCGATCGGACCACAACGCGCCAACGTGTTGAATAATGCGATCGGTAGCAATTATTCAGACAGCTATTTCTTTATAAAGCAGACGACGAGTCTTTTATTAGCCATTATTGTCTTCGTCGCTATTTCTATTGTGCCGTATAAGTTCATTCTGAAGCATGCACCAACCGTACTGATTACCGGACTTGTCGCCTGTGTCATCTTGTTTATCGCCAGTAAGGCAGGCTTGTCGATTGCTGATGCAACCAACGGTGCGAGTCGCTGGTTTAACCTTGGTGGCTTCGGAAGTCTCCAACCGGCCGAGATTGTAAAGTTTGGATTACTGCTCTATTTGGCTGTGTTCCTTGGCGCTCGTGCAAAAGAGGGAACTGTGAATGATGCCAAGGCGACACTTATCCCTGTCGCTATTATTACCGGTTTGTCGCTACTCTTTATTGTTGTGATTCAAAAAGACCTAGGGACTGGTATTGCGCTGTCGGCTATCGTGATTGCGATGCTTTATATGGCCGGAATGAATAAAAAAGTCGGTGTCGGACTCGCTATTGCTGTGTTGGTTGTGGGTGCCTTATTCATTGTGACGGCCCCGCACCGCGTTGAACGTATTATGACCTACCTACATGGTGACAGCACGGCGGCATCAGATGCTGACTCGTATCACATTGAACACGCCAAGATTGCCATCGGATCAGGTGGACTGACTGGCGTTGGTATCGGTAATAGTGTGCAGGCGACAGGGTACCTTCCTGAGGTGATCAATGACTCCGTCTTCGCGGTACTCGGTGAAACGTTTGGGTTTATCGGCCTTATTGCGCTTATGGCGGTATTTGTAGCCCTTCTGTTGCGTATGTTGAGGGTACTGGACCATTTGGTTGATATTCGCCTAAAGTTGCTCGTAGCGGGTGTATTTGGTTGGTTCGGCGCCCATGTTATGCTTAACATAGCGGCGATGCTAGGTATTGTTCCTTTGACCGGAATTACGCTGCCGCTTATCAGCTTCGGAGGGACCAGTATGATATTCATTACGGCGGCTCTCGGGCTGGTATTCCAACTATCTAGGTACACAGTGCATTCATCCAGACTATCAACATCAGGAGAGACAAGACATGAAGATTCTCGCAGTGGGCGGCGGGTCGGGCGGACACGTTACGCCAGTCGTCGCAGTTCTTAAAGAAATACGGGCACAGAAGCCTCGCGCCGAGCTTCGTTTTTGGTGTGACACAAAGTTCGCCCCACAAGCCAAGGCGACCGTCGCAGCCTTTGACCCGACGATCCTTATTCATACGATCGTTGCCGGCAAGTTTCGCCGCTACCATCATTTAACTGTCTTTCAGCAATTAACGTGGCCATCACTCGTGCTACAAAACCTACGCGATGCGGTCTTTGTCGTTGTTGGCTTTATCCAAAGTTTTTTCAAACTTATTATCTGGCGCCCTGATGTGGTCTTTACGAAAGGTGGCTACGTCTGCCTTCCGGTAGGACTCGCCGCGCGCATCCTCCATATTCCACTCGTGATTCATGATTCTGATGCTCACCCTGGCCTGACAAATCGTGTTCTTTCGAAGTGGGCGACAGCGATTGGGACTGGTGCGCCACTGGAATATTATTCATATCCTGTAGAGAAAACGAAGTATGTTGGCATCCCGATTGCGGCAGAGTTCCGTCCCTTCTCGACCTCAGATCAAAAAGCAGCCAAACGGGAGTGGGGGATCGAGGCAACCCGTCCACTGATCGTCGTAACTGGTGGCGGTCTTGGCGCAACCCGTATTAACGAAGTTGTGGCAAAAACGTTGCACTCATTACAACAACTTGGATCTGTCGTGTTGGTTGCCGGAGCGGGGCAGTACGACGAGCTTCGCTCACTGATGCCGGCCGATAGCGAACACTTTCAACTATATCCATTTGTCACAAATATGCATAGTTTACTAGGGGCGGCAGACGTCGTCGTGACCCGGGCTGGGGCAACGACGATTCTGGAGCTGGCGGCGCTTGAAAAGCCAACTATCTTGATTCCTAACGCAAAGTTAACTGGTGGTCATCAGCTAAAAAACGCAGCCGTCTACGAACAAGCCAAGGCTGTGACTGTCCTTGATGAAGATCTTTTATTGAACGATCCGACGCTACTGGCAAAGGAAATCGCACGGCTTTTTTCTGAATCGACCGAGACAAAAGCAATGGCGCATCGCTTTCAGTCATTTAGTAAACCCGATGCAGCCAAAGACATGGCGGCTATGATTCTTCGGGCACAGCGTTCTTGATCTATAGTCGATCACAAGTCGCTGCAAAGTAAGCTATAATAAAGCATAACAATGATAAAGTTCCGCACTACGTCTAAACACGACACTCCCCGCCGTCGGCTTTCTTCTGAGTATGTGCGAACGCCGACCCCCGCAACGTCAGGCAATCAGTTCCGTCGTAATCAGACCCTTAGTGGCGTCAAGCGAGCGGATGCCGAGCCCGTCTCGGAACGCGCAAAGATGCACGCACTTGCCAGGCGGCGTCGACACGTTGGCGCAATCTTTAGTCTCGTCTTGGCTATCATCATTATCCTGGCTGTTCTGCTGAGCCAATTTACGGGACGCGTGATTGTCGCGGGATCTTCAAGTGCAGTCACTCGTACGCTGCAACCGGCGCTCTATGAAAAAGCAATTAATGAGTATCTCTCGATTCACCCAGTTGAACGCCTCCGGTTTGCCCTGAATCAAACGGCGCTTAGTAGTTATGTTTCCGGTATTCTTCCAGAGGTAGCGCAGGTTGCTTTAACAAGTACCGACAACATTGTCGAGTCGAATTTCACCCTCTCTTTTCGCCAGCCTGTTGCCGGATGGCAGATTAACGGACACCAGTACTACGTCGATGCGACCGGTGTTGTCTTTCAGGATAACTACTACGGTACCCCAGCTGTACAGATAATCGACCAGAGTGGCGTATCGCCAGAGCAGGGGACTATCGTGGCCAGTGCCCGTCTGTTGAGCTTTGTTGGACGAGTCGTTGCACTGAGCGGGCAGGGGAGTTATAGCGTGACACAGGCGACGTTACCGTCGGGGACAACCAGGCAAATCGAGATCCAACTCAAAGATGTTCAACCGCGCGTAAAATTATCAATCGACAGGGGAGCGGGGGAGCAGGTAGAGGACATGATTCGATCCTTGAACTATTTGAAGTCCCAAGGAAAAAGCGCACAGTACATTGACGTCCGTGTGTCGGGCAGAGCTGTCTATCTATAGCCGAGGAGCTATGGCGTGGTAAGAAATTGATACCCCCGCTCCTCTACTATCACTCAAACGATGTTCTATTTTTGTTCTAATTATTATGTTGTGTAAAAAAACATATAACAATACAGAAATAGCAAAAAGTCAAAAAAAGGAATAGTGGAGGAGAAGTAGGGGTATTGAATATATTTCACGGACCGTACATGCGGGCTGTCGTTAATATGGCCTGGTGTGGATAACTATGGCGCGACAGGTCTATGTGCGACGTTACATACAACACTGGTTCGCCCTAGGATGGGTCGTAGTCGTCAGTCTACGTATAGGACAACAATAACAGTGTGATATGTATGTTCGTCAACGTTTGTGTGAATTAACAGAGATAAACGCCCAGGACTACTCTCTTTGAGAGGTATGAGTAATCAACTATACTATTTATAACGTATGTCGTAAAAGATATATTGTGCGACGTTAAAGCTATATATTACTTACTACTCATGTATCGCACTTTTGCTTGCTGTGCCCGACCTCGTTTTGTGTTTTACTTTTTTATTTTGTTGTTATGCCCTGCCTAGCTATTGCTTTTGGCTTTTAGGTCTCCGCGCACTGGCTATGTATGTGTATATGTTACTTATGTTGATTTTTGGGCCCATGTCTGATGTTCTATTTTTGTTCTATAAACTCTCGCATGTTTATGGGACATGTGTGACTAGTTTTTGTAGTCACCTATTGTAAGGATTTCGACGATGGTGAAACCGGATTTTAATTAAATCTTCCAACGACTATGTCGCCTGATGATGGCGCTGCCAAGAACCTTGTGCCGTCACCGGACATTGTGAGCGATTTCCAGCTCTTTTTACCCAAGCTTGTCTGCGCTGTCCACGTATTTCCGGAATCAGATGATGTGTACAGATACTCTGAGTAAGAGCCGCCAACAATAAGTTTCGTGCCGTCAGCTGAGGTCGCTATAGGTGCCCATCCGAAAGCAATGACGGGGACGTTTGGCAGTGCCGACCATGTGACGCCGTAGTCAGAAGACTTTGCGACGACGCTTCCTGTGCTTGCCGCAAGGTACTGTTTTGAGCCATCATCTGACATAGCGAGACCCTTCCATGCGACATTTGGCGCCGTGCGACTTGTCCAGCTTGTACCAAGGTTTGTAGAGGTATATACAGACCCTCCGTATGCAGTTATGTAGTTTCCTGTTTTGGATATACCAACAAGACCCCACGATCTTGAGCCGCTGGATGTCTTGGTTGCCCAAGTGGAACCGGAATTTGCCGAGAAGTAGAGGTAGCCGCTTGTCGGTGCTGCGATAAGATTGACTCCGTCACCCGATACCGCGACATCAGCCCAGGTAGTCCCGTTGACCGTCGGGTGGTTGTCCCAATTAATGCCGCCGTCTACGCTTGTGTTAAGGTAGCCTGAGCTAAATTGATCAGTGCTGAGAACGGTCAGTCCGTTTGATGATATAGCGAGCCGAGCAAGATAGCCTGATCCTCCCGGTGCATGTAATGTCCATGTCGCGCCGAAATCTGTCGATACGTACGGCTTACCTCCTCCGGATGGAGTTGCGACCATGATTGAACCGGTTGACGACATTGCGACAGAACCCCATCCTGAGACGCCAGACACCGGGACGGACGTCCAGGCGTATTGAGGAGGATTACTGGTTCCAGCGACATCTCCTGGGCAGGCACCGACGGCTGGGACGCTATCTTGTGTGACGAAGTAGCTGATGAGTGAATTAGTTCCGGTGATACAGAAGGTTGGTGGTGTCACTGTATTGTTGACGGTGAATTGGTAGGTCGTACCTGGGCTTGCAGGTAGCCCTAGTCCGCCATTGACGGCCGCTGCTGTTGCGGGAAATTGGTCCGTACTTACCCTATCTATCGCCATTTGCTGCGCCGAATGACTGAGGTCAGAGATGATGGTTGTAATGATTGCTTTTCGCTTCACTCCGTTGTATGAAACGATCGTGAGTGCGGCGAGGATACCGATAACAACGATAACAATAAGGAGCTCGACGATAGTAAAGCCCCGCCTAGTTGTATTATACGCGTATCTTGTGCTGAGGATGTTCATACTTGAATCGATGCCCTAAATTCTGATGCTTTATACAAATTGTATCATATTAGTAAGTTTTTTTAGTTGGTCCCCACGCGTAGCGACTACTTGTTTTTATTATTTTGTATGGCTTTCCCGACGGCGCCGTCTTGGGAAATGTTTTCGAAAAAGAGGATCTTATCTTTATTGATGTCCATTTTATCTTGGGGGCTGTGAATTTCTTTACCTAGTTTGATAAGGTTTGGAGCGACGTTGGCTGTTGCGGATGTTGTAGCTGTCTGCGCAGTATTATTTGATTCGAAATAGTATACATCAGTCAGCCTAAAATAATCAGAACCTATTCTACTCAATTTACCAAAGTAGACCTGACCGTTGTCAAGGAATACTGCCTGATAGCCGTTCGTTTGAATGTCCCGCGTGACGTTTTGTGCGTACAGATACCACGCCGATGCGCTGATCGTAAGGACGACTAATACACCCGTGATAATAAGATATATTTTTGGTATTTTTCGTAGCTTCTTTGTTGTCCTAGGTGACGCGACAGAGGGGTTGGTTCGTATCACATCGCTAAGACCACGATTAACGGGGGTTGTGTTATTTTGTGATCGAAGATTCATGACAAAACACTCCTAAGTTTGATATATAACTACAGTATATAATACCACGTTATACGCTATGCGGTGTAGTCTCTACAGCACCACTCCCCTGTCCCGTCTCGCTAATTTGGCAATATCTTATTTTGCTTTGCAAGCCCACAAAAGTAAGTACCTTGGCGCATTCGCTTGTCAACGGTTGGCGGGCCACAGGAGGCAAAGTCAACGGCGGCATTGATGGCATCGGAGTTGCCTCCGTAGCTGATATAGCTACCGGCGCCACTGACACTACCTGTCGTACGGTATTGCCAGTGGTACGCATCATCGGCAAGCCCGGTTACTGGCACAGATAGGCGTATCTCGTTCACTGGTGAGAGATTCGTCCATGTATTTGTTGTGAGATCGAAGCTGTATGCGTCATTGTAAAACTGAGCATTGTCACGACCTGTGAATGTTATAAGTCTATTGCCTACAGAGTCGTAGACCCCGCTCTGTGACCGTCGACAGGCAGGTGCTGAACTATCTGAACAGTTATTAGCAAATAGTGTCGACCAGGCGCCGTTCGTTGTGCTGAGGTCGAGCGCCATGACGTCATTGTAGTGGACTGACGTTGCTTGTCCGTAGCCGCCGAATATGACGAGTTTATTACTGCCCGATGTCGACAAGGCATATGTCATACTGCGTCGCCCAGTTCCGGTTGGTGGCGTACCTGTTGGGCTGAGTGCTGTCCAAGCTGGAGAACCACCGAGTGAAAGCGCCCAGACGTCGTTGTAGTTGATTGTACTTCCGTTGTCGCCGACTCCGCCGTAGAGGACCATGCGATTATTAGGGGCGTCGAATACGACGGCACCACCTTGGCGTATCGCAGGGGGTGTGCCGGTCGGAGTGAGTTGTGTCCATGTTGGCGTGCCGTTTAATGATAATGACCAGACGTCATTATAATCAGGCGCACCAGATGACTCACCGCCAAATACGATAAACCTATCGCCGATTGAATCGTAGACAGCCATAGTGAGCCACCTCACGGGAGGTGCGGTACCACATGAGGTCGGGCTACAGAGTTGACTCCAGGCTGGGTCCTTGGATGGGTCGCTCATGTCGGCAGTCCAGACGTCGTTCATACGGTTCTCTTCGTTGAGGCCGCCAAATACAATCAGACGTTTGCGCAAGGTGTCATTTGCGAAGCCTTCAGCCTCCCGCGCAAGCGGTGTTGTTCCGTTAGTCTGATCCTGTCCGGAAACATTGCGCCAGCGAGGCGCGCGTCCACTGGTAGTAAGGTCGAGCCGAAACGTCTCCGAGACGTGCGTTCCTGTGGTATCGGTTTGCGGGAGCGTTCCGTTTGCAAAGCCGCCAAAAATGTAGGCGTATTTATTAGTACTATCATAATACGGTACCGTTTGGTCGCGGCCGTTCATGACGACATTTGTTGCGACACCTCGCCAATAGGGTGTCGCTCCCCCACTTGGAAGGTAAAGGGCGGACAAATCCTTGTTGACGCCGTTGGGGGCAATTGTGGCATCTTCACCAGCAAACACGATCATGCGTTGGTTTTGCGGGTCGTAGTCAGAGACGGAGTAATACCGCTGGTGCGCCAGTGGGCTGTCGATAGCAGGGGTGCTCCAGGTTGGTGAGGTTGCTAGGTTTGATAATATACTCGTGACCTGGCTGGCGCCCGCCGTAAATCCTGCGTTAGCCCCCCAGTTGTGTCCTCCGAATAGCACCATCTGCTGATTCACCGGGTCGTATGCCATAGTGGTCCCCTCTAGCGGCTTTGGGCAGGTACCCGTACAGTTGTTTGCAAACATCTGTGTCCAGGTATTCGCTGCAATATTATATTTCCATGTGTCGTTTAGGTCGATCGTACTAGTTGTTCCGGCTACTAACCAGCCTAGTCGGTTAACAGGGTCGAGCTCGAAACTATGACCGGCGCGCCCCAGTGGCGGACCACCTGTTGGTGTGAGTGAGGTCCACGCAGGGCTTCCGCCGAGCGTTAGTTTCCACATGTCGTTCGAAAAAACTGTCCCATTGTAGCCGCCGAAAATGATAATTTGGTTACCAACTGAGTCGTATATCATTCCTGAAGCGGTTCGTGTACCTGGGGCTGTTCCACACGAACTTGCTGTACAAAGTTGTGTCCAGGTTGGTGTGCTGCCAAGTGATAGCGACCAGACGTCGTTATACCAGACGGTTGTACCGCCAGATATGCGTCCAGCAAAGATGATAAATCGATTTAACGTCGAATCGTAGATTGCCATGCAACCTCTTCGAATCGCCGGTGACCCGCCGGCCCCGTTTGCGGTAAGTATCGACCAGCTAGGGAGGCCGTTTTTGGGCAGATTCAGCGCCCAGGTGTCGTTATAGTGCGTAGCAGTGGTGACGCCTTGACCACCAAAGATAACCATGCGCTTGGCGGTACTATCGTATGCAGAACACGATTGCGTTCGTAGATTTGGTGTGAGTGATGTTGTGCTTACGGGTGATCCGTTGTAGTTTGCTGTTCCTGTGAAGCCTGTTGTCGTGTTTTGCACTTCTGCTTGGGGTGTGATGTACTGGTTGGTACTACCGGCAAGTTTTGTAAAGTCGAGGAACATACTTGAAACTCCACTCGGTATGTTTGTACCGCCTAATGGAATTTTTGTTGTATGGTCGCTGGCATACTGTACGCCGCTGTCTGGCTCTGGCGCGGTGGTGATTTCTGGAATTGAGGTATACGTGTTGAGTACTCCGTTATCTAATTTGACAGCCCTAAAGCAATACGAGCTACCACCTGTAGCACTGTAGTCGACCAGTGAAAAGTCCCACAGACCTTCCTGTCCGGCTGGTACCGATGATATGGCATTTGTGAAATTCGGGAGATCGCTAAAGGTCTGAAGATTATTTGTATGGCCGAGGTACGTCGGGTCGTAGATGGTGCTAGCAGCGGCTTGCCCATCGGTGAGGACCGGATCATTATAGAACCGAATATCGCCTGACGAGTTAGAGATATCAGTGTACGTCTCGCCAGAAAACGAGGTGTCGCAGGTACCAGACCGTGGTGCATATTGGAGCTTGAAGGTTTGTGCGCTTTGTGGCAAATCGTAGGTTGACATGCCCAATAGGAGCCGCAATCGGAATGGGCTACCTTGTGTAGGCGCTACGGTTGAGGTGTCTTGGGTTTGGAGTGGTGTCTGGGCAGTAGTAAACCAGCGGTAGGCAGATTGGTTAACGAGCATCGGCGTTACGTAGGTAGCTTCCGTGTATACGGTAGCGACACGAATAGTGTCGGTGGCGCTACCGCTGCCAGTTATAGTCCTCCCCATTCGTACCTGCATACCGTCAATTTGTGTCTGCGTCCAACTTCCGGAGAAGATTGCTTCACTCCAGCCATAAGACCCCGCCGTGGGTGTAATGGTCACAGGTGAAGCATAGCTGTTGATAGACAAGCTGAGGGTAATCGTATCAGCTCCCTTAAGGACGGTGACGGCATCGGCGTATATGCGAACTTTCAAACTGTTGATGGTCGTGACACCAGCTGGAAACGTGAATGTACTCATGCCGAACTCTTCATTTAACGCTGTGGCCGGGGCCGTCACGTAATTAGCGACGTCTGGCGCTGTGTAACTCTCGTCTACGAGGTCACAATGTGTCGCTGCGCAAGTAGATCCGCCAGACCCTGTCGGTGTCCAGCTTGCCGACACATCTGCATTTGGTACGAGGACTGCCGTGCCTGCATTAACCGCAGATTGGAAGACAACGAGCGCAATAACCGTCGCAACGATCACGCCACTCGTAATGCGAAACGTTTTCGTTCGTGAAAATGCAGGTAGCCGTGCAGTGAGTTGCCGTATGCTGGCTACATTAAGTTTATTGATACGCAAAGTGGAGCTCCCCTATATTTACCTTGTTGGTGCTTGGCTGTATAACGGTCGGTGTGATGATCATGGTAATGATGTCATTAGCGGCGAAGGTACATCCATTCCCTGGATCTCCCGGTAACTTTTTCTGCCAGGTAACTGCACTGGTCGGCTTGACCGATACGGCCGAGCTGTAGCAGAGCGCACCTGTATTGCTCTTGAGCATAAAGGTCACATCGGTGCTTGTGAGTGAACTGGCGTATGTCCACATGTCAAAACTACCAGTGACAAAGCTCGAAAAATCACTTGGTAGTTGGTAGTTTAGGACGATTCCGTAATCTTGTGCCGTTACCGACGTTGTTTCCCACTGGTAGAAATTATGTTTATATCCCTGCCCTACCACTAGCCCGCTAATTGAATTTGACGCTACGTTAACACTATTGTTTGTGCCATCGCCTGTCAGGACGGCGCCTGCATACTCGGGAACAAGCGTAATATTCTTGGTCGTAACGCCACCACTGCCTACACAGTCAACGAAGCTCCCATTTTGACGACAGCGGAATTTATTTGTAGCGGTATTGTAGTACATTGAGCCATCCGTCACTCCTGTTGTTGGATCACTCGCGGCAGAGTCAAGAACGAATAGCGTTGTTGCGGTATCTGAACCGGTAGCATTACCGACGATGAGTTTGTTATTGGAAGTGTCAGCCTTTAGGACCACGTCAGACCCCGCCGCCTTCTGGATTGTGAAAGCTGCCGTTGACGTTGCCGACAGCGTGCCACCTGCCGCTGCAAGGCTAAAGACGTCTGTTCCAGAGCTCTGGAACAGAGCGATACTACCGCTACCATTATTATTGACGATCAGAGCGGGTAAGGTCTCGCCAGACGTGCTCTTGACCTCGAGCGTTGCAGCGGGGCCGCCCCCTGCCGTAATATCACCAATCCCGACTCGTTGATTAGTCGTATTGACAGTCAAAATATTGCTCCCAGCAACATTTTGGACGGCAAATGAACCGATGGCGTTCGAGGTATTTTTAAAGAGCTGAAGTCCAGTCAGTGTGTTATCGGCATCTCGGCGTGCAAAACTGGGTGCATCGATGCCATCAAGCGTATCGCTATTCATGGCGTACGCACTTGATGCGAGTGCCTGGCGAGGTGTCATGGCGCCTTCTGTGTATACGCCACAGGCAGCCGTTGAACAGGTTGCCGATGCTGGTGTCGGCAACTCTACCTCTAGGTATAGTGGCTGCGATGTAAACATGGCTGGCGTCAGGGCGGATACTCCACCGAGCTGTACCGCGAACTGGCCGTTTGTGACGGTTATGCGATTGGTTGTTGCGTGAACCTCAGTCCACGTCGCAGATCCTCCGCTGAGGACACTATAGAGCCGAAACGTCATATTGTATTGGCCATCCGCCATGGGTGTCCCTGCTGCATTTGTCAAACGTCCCTGGTAATTAACCTTGTACGGGACTGTTTGCGCCGCAGAGGCGTGATGTGATATGGTTATGGCTACAGAAACACAGAGGGAAAGAAGCACAATTGTCGTCGCGATAAAACGAAATAAGAGCCTAGCGGCTTTCGTATGATCATGACCTCCCATTAACATTGTATGTCTGTGCATTTTTGGTTCGTGCTTACCTAATTTTAGTCATCCCCTAGACCTATAGTATTTATGCCTATTCTACCTCATATACTCCGTTGGGACAACTTATCTGCTCTTGTTTGCCGTACGACGGTGCCGTCGGCGCATGAGGAGAAGGCTCGTTATAATAAGCACACCTAACGTTGTCGGTGCTATCCATCGCCATACTCCGGTGATGACGATAATCCAATGGCTGCTGTGGCTATCGCCATGTGTTGCGGACAGTCTGTATATACCGAATCGGTTATTAAATTCACTAAAGACAACCTCTCGGGTATTCCCGGAGTAAATTAACGGTCCAGTGAAAGTGCGGGTTGCGCCTAGTGGCCATACATCAAGCACTACTTTTGGGAAAAAACCATTCGAACTGTCACGGGGCGCAATATTCTTAATACCTATCTTACCCTTTACTGACTCCCCGATAGTAAGCCACGGTACGTCGACATGAGTAATGGTCGCCTGATGCAGCGCCGGTGTTTCATTTGTAATGAGTAGGAGTGTTCCGATCTGGACAGATGGCACTGCATCACCGATCACTGCGACGGTATTTTTCGCAAAAATAGCAGCAAACACATCACCAGTCGGAAGTTTTGAACCATCGATTACAAAATACAAACGTAATGTTTTCTTTGCGGGTATTTGCGCATCGTTATAATCAAGCTGAATAGCGCTACTCAGCTGGGGGTCTGTGTAGAACGTCAATTCACCTTTGTCATTGATTTGACGGAATCCTTGCACATGAAAAGAAACATCTGTCGGCACCGATAAGGGATTTGTGACATCGATAAACCCTTTCTTGCTCTCGCCTTTTTTCAAAGATTCACGATATTCTAGGGGCTGTAATTGTAACGACGTATCTGCAAAGACCGACGACCCACCTATGAGTGTGAAGAGTGTGACACTTATGAAAACAGCTATCCAATATTTCAAGGTAAAGTCGTTCCTGTATAAAGGACACTGTTGCTGTACGCCCCTGAGGCCTGTGCACTCTGCACGTCAAGTCGTGTTTGCATGCTGATAGTATCGACCGTACCGTCGACATGTCCGGTCCCGTTATAAAAAGCCGTCGTCGTGAGCGGAAAGGCAGCGTACTTACTGCCACTCCCCCACTTACTATCAATAATCGGTGCACTCGTAACAGTAAAGCCAAGACCCTTTGTCGTGCCCTCACTCCATGTCAGTGGAGTGGTTATCGACCCGCCGATAGCCGGTATAGTATTTGACCCTGCTTGAAGGTCGTGGTCTTGCTGGGCAGAAATACTGTAATTAGTGGCATTGGTTCTGACAATGGCGTCACCAAGGCTAGTGACAGAGCTTCCACTTAATGCCCCGAGAGTGAACCCACTCGGAATGCCGGTATTCTGTGCGTTATACTCTGCGATCACCTCTGCCATAGTCAGTGTACGGTTAAATAGCTTTATGTGGTCGAGAGAGCCCGTTAATGCCCTTCCAAGTCCAGGGAATGACCCAAGCGATAATGAGCCGCTCGAGTTTTGCAGTGAGCTAGACAGGGTGCCTGTCACTGTTGAATTGGCGAGTACGCCATCAACGTAAATCTTTACTTTGTTCGCTTGGGATAAAGTCCCGTCATACAAAACCGCAACATGGTGCCAGCTCGCAAAGCTATTCCATGTGTTTACCGTCGTCTCGACATAATTGACGCCAGTATCAGTTTGCGTACCTGCAATGTAAACACGTAGATTGTGATCTGAGCCTGTCTGAATCGCCCATGAGCCAGAAGTGGCGTACTGCCAGTGGCTAGCAATTGCCTGGTTTGGGTACCAAGCGTCTTGTTTCACCCAGCCTTCGAAGCTCATTGCTGACCCAGACGGAAGAGCGGCACTATCGGGTACGAGTACAGCCCCAGTTCCTGTGCTATCGGTGCTACCGTTGATATTCACTGCGGTACCTAGCTTGCCTGTCGCAGACCAAGCTGCTGTGCCACTCAGGACTCCATTATTTTGAAGCGCACTCCCGTCATATGTTCCTGTGCCTGTATTCTCATCAAGTGGATAGTATGCGACAAGTCCATTTGGCTGTATGGATAACTGCATTGTTCCAGTTGACGAATTCGTCTGAACTTGATCAATAATGTAACTGCCACTTTGTCCGTTACCGATAACTGTTTCGCCACCGATAGTCGTCATCTTGTAACTGGTCGAGGACGTATCGCCGCCAAAACTGCCACCTAAATTTCCGTTTATTTCATAGCTCGGGCTTGTGATTCGATCCGCCATGACAGACGACGTCAGTAATGCGATAGTAGCAACGAACGCACTAAAAAAACTCACCCCTACTATTTTTATGTATGCGTGTCTCATACTGTTACTATAATACTTTTTCATGTTATGCCTACATTCCGAACATAATAATAAGGGCGATCAGGCCGAGCCCTGCAATGCCGAGTTTTAGAGTCGTCAGTTTAGCTGGTGTCAATTTTGTCCTAATGTTGAACCTTGGTCTGAACACGGTTCCTGCGAGGCCTATATTATAAGCACCTGCTATGAGCCCGATGCCAGTGATGAGTAGCGCCAGTCGGAGGGTACTCGGTACGGAGTTATTGGGGGTGCCGTCACTACGTGGCGTCAGATCGAGCCCGTCTGCGATCGATAGAATAGGCGGAAGAACGTACTGCTCAATTAAACTCGGTTTTGTCTGGGGCTGATTCTGGGGCGTATCTTTTACACCGCCGACGGTTGTCTCTGTCGTACTCCCTGTGCTTGGCGTGGTATTTTCCTGGTATGTCAGGACGGCTGATGCTTCGCTATTGCCCGCTTGGCAGATATCAATCGCAACAAGCCGGATTGTCTGCGTTCCAGGGTTGACGTTAACGATGGCGTGGAATGCTGTCGTGTCGAAGGACAAAGGGATGGTGCCGCTATACGCGTTGTTGACGTATATTTCAATCTGGTTAGCTCGGAATACTGAGCCGGCTATTTCTACTGTTGGCTTGTTGACGACACTATCACTTAATGGCTGCAGGATCGAGATGGACGAAGGTATGTCAGGATTACATACGAGTACTTGGAGGTTTGACTGTGCGTGTGCGTCAATCGACGGCAATAGCAGGGCTATGCTCATTGCTATAAGTAGCGGTATGGTCTTCTTGAACATTAGCGGCGCTTACGACGGAGTAGTGTATACCCGGCACTCGTCACAATTGCGAGAATTAATACAATAATGAACCATCGAGGTGCAACGAGTGCATAGTGCGTCGTGTCGGTTGATTTGTCGAGAATCGTCACCGTCTGATTGATTTTGAAAAATCCAAACCACGGCGACTGGTTCCATGTGAAAGCAGCATTACGTACTGTACCTGGATACACGATGTAATCTTTAGACTCTCGATATTTCTCGCCACCGAATATATCTTTCACGGACGTTAAGATTGTTGCTGAAAAATCAGTATTCCCAGTGTTCTGGATGCGATTACTCACCGTCAGTGGCGGTATTGATTGCCAGAAATTGGCTATTGATTCGATTAAATCGCCCTTTTGGATAATGTCACCATCAACGTTCGTAGTTATAATACTACCAATACGTTTTTTTCGTAGGACTGAGTCGGTTGATCCAGGCTCGGCGACTGTTTCAGCAAAAATAATGCCATAATGACCACCCGGTGCAGCTGTCGCAGGAACGTGTATCGTATACGGTACATCCACTCGTTCGCCCGGCTTGAGCGTATAGGATGTTTTTGAGAATGTTATCCATTGATACAGATCGCTGTTGGCCGTTGCTGTCTCGAATTGTAAATTATACTGCTCGTTTTTTACTGAAAAAGGACGACTATAGACAGTGAATGTATATGCCGTTGTCCCGTCGTTGATGACCACTATCTTGTCAGAATTAGTGTTCCCTGCTTTTATTTCGCTCTTCTTGATGACTGGCGTCAGGGAAATACTCGCCGTGTCAGTTGGTGGCTCCTGCGCGTATGCGGTACTTATCGAAAGGCTTAGGCTGATGGATAATACTGCGATGGCCAGCATCGCTATGCGAGTTGCTGGCCATCTAACGATTAATGTATTCAAACTCATGCTTGACTAACTATGAATTGGTTACTGCAGTATATGTGACTGTATCTGTGTAGACGCCAGTTGGCTTTGCGCTGTCCATCTTTACGCCGTACCAGACTGTTGTTGCGTCGCCCTGGGCGTTAAGGGCCGTTGTTTTGATCTGAACTGGCGCTGCAGAGCTTGCGACACCGGCCCATGTTGATACGCTGCTAGTTGCGTTTGATTCTCCAGTGTATGCGCCAGCAGTGAATCCGCCTTGGCTGACGATACGATAACCCCATGTGTTGGTTGCAAGCGCAGTTGGGGCTGCGTATGTTCCCGTGTGCGCAGCAACTGTATTAGCACCGTTTGCAAGCGTCGTGACTGTATCGGAATCAGCCAATGTTAAGTTGTATCCGTTGTAGCTATTCGTTGATACGGTAACTGTATCTGCCGCACTTGATACAACGGCGCTTGATGTAGGTGTTAGTGAGATACCGACGGTTGTTGACGTAGCTAGTGATAAGGAAGAGTTAACTGTCGCGTTAATCGTCGTATTGCCTGTTTGAGTTGCTGCAGCAGCGACTACGGGTGACAAGACGACAAATGAGAGCACGATTAAGGATAACAGTGCTGGTGTAAAACGTTTCATGATATTGATTTCCCTCTTTACAGTAGTTGTAGTTATTGTCATAAGCATAATACATGACAAACTTTTTTTCAATAGATAAAATCACTTGCCCCCGTCATGTCGGCGCTGGTTACTGATGTTTCGTCACAAGATTTAGCTGTCTGTTTATCTGCTTTGGTGATTATTTATTTAAGTTAAGGAGTGGTCTGGTCCGAGTGTTCTGTTGCTGGTTTGCGCTTGCGTGTACGTGTTCGCTTGCGTTTTGGCTTGTCACTTCCTTCTTGGGTTGGTGCTGCGTCTGGGACTGCTCCTGAAGAGTTTGCGACTGGTGTCACGCTTGATCCCATCGCTTGCTGAACAGTGGCGGCACCGCTATTAACGGGCCAGACTTTTGCTTGGGCCTGTGACTGTGGTTGCGGTCTTGATTGCTGGGCACCTTGTTGCTGTACTCTAATAGCCTCTGAAATCTCGACTTCGACTTCGGCGCGAGGACGGCTGTAGCGACGTCGAGTATTTTCGACAATTCGACCGGTGTTATCAACCTGTTCTGGTGGGAGGGTCAACGTCGTGGCGCTGAAGGCTGGCGCTTTTTCTCCGTTAATCACCATGTTGATGATGAAGTGACGGTTGTGCATTTGCAGGAGGTCTTGCGGTTCAAACTGTGGCTCAAATTGCTTGGCAAGGATTGGCGAGTCATCCGCAGAGACGCGGAACGAGATCATCGTTCCAACATTACCAAAAACGGCATCACGAACAGTGTCAGTCATCTGAGAGATATATTGGTTGGCTACTGTTAGGTTGAGGCCGTACTTGCGAGCCTCAGACAAAATAGTTGCGAATGAATCGGTTGCGAAGTTCTGGAATTCGTCCACGTAGAGGTAGAATCGACGACGATCTTCGACATTTGGAATGTCGCTGCGGCTCATGGCAGCGAGCTGAATCTTTGTGACGAGGAAGGCGCCGAGGATAGCGGCGTTGTCTTCACCGATCAGTCCCTTTGAAAGGTTGACGATCAAGATCTTACCATCGTCCATAATCTCGCGAATATTGAAGGTCGATTTTGGTTGGCCGATAATGTTACGGATGATTGGGTTGGCGGTAAAGGCACCGACCTTGTTGAGGACAGGAGCGATGGCCTCTGACTGGAATTTGTCATTCCAGCT
>Ga0123339_10001217_pt1 | contig 18210 bp, 13 predicted proteins | sample lystaG_FD_89956 | JGI IMG/M metagenome (GOLD analysis project Ga0123339, IMG submission 89956) | Glacier valley bacterial and archeal communities from Borup Fiord, Nunavut, Canada, to study Microbial Dark Matter (Phase II) -... | ecosystem: Environmental > Aquatic > Freshwater > Ice > Glacier ... | reverse complement strand
TCGAAGTCGCGGTTCTGGCAGAGTGATATTCCGCTCCTGCACACCTGTACGGCAGAGAGGGTCGCGTACCGCAACTTCGATGAAGGCATTCAGCCGCCGAAGACCGCAGAGTTCCGAAATCCCTACCGTGAGTGGATCGGAGCACAGATACGTGCCGATTTCTGGGGCTATGCCGCCGCCGGAAACCCAGAACTCGCCGCCGAATTCGCCTTCCGCGACGCCAGTCTTTCGCACGTCAAAAACGGAATTTATGGCGAAATGTGGGCTGCGGCAATGATCGCAGCAGCGTTCGTTTCCGACGATATCCCGACGATAATCCGTGCTGGTCTCGCGCAGATACCGGAGCGGAGCCGCCTCACTTCGGCGATCGAAGACATTCTCGAATGGCACGAAGTCGAAGTAGATTATGATACGACTGTCTACCGTATTCACGAAATCTGGCACGAAGATCGCTGGTACGACTGGACTCACACGATCTCGAATGCGATGATCGTCGCCACAGGACTGCTCTGGGGCGAGGGCAACTACGCCAAAAGCATCTGTCGCGCAGTGCAGCCCTGTTTCGACACCGACTGTAATGGTGCAACCGTCGGCTCGATCATGGGCATTCTACTCGGGCGCAAAGCCTTGCCAGCACGCTGGGTCGATCCGATCCACGACACGCTGCACACCGGTGTCGCTGGCTATGAGGTCGTCAAACTATCTGATATCACGCGTGACAGCCTGAAGGTAATCGAACAGGTTCACTCCCATTATCGCGTGTAATTCTGCGTCAATACAGCGTAAATACGGTACACTCATAACCGGTAAATGTGTAAAAAGAGGTTTCAAAGGTCGCGTAATCATGTCCGAAAGTAAACTGACACTAACCGAAGCCTCGCTGAATACGCTTTCGCCCGATCTGGTCAATATCAAGATCAACGGAACCGCGTTGCAGGTTCCCAAGGGCGAGAATATCATCGAGTCGGCAAAACGCCTGCAGCTCGACATTCCATTTTTCTGTTATCATCCGCGTCTCTCGAAAGGCGACGCCGCGAACTGCCGGATGTGTCTTGTCGAAGTCGCGACGACCGCGCCCGATGGCTCGGTTCGCAAGATGCCCAAGCCGCAGACGGCGTGCACGCTGCCCGCCTCTGAGGGCATGGTCATCGAAACCGAAACGCCCGGTATCATCAAAGATCGCAAAGGCGTACTTGAGTTTCTGCTGATCAATCACCCGCTCGACTGCCCGGTCTGCGATCGCGGCGGCGAGTGCCCGCTGCAAAACAACACGCTTTTCTACGGCGCATCCACCACGCGCTTCATTGAGGAGAAACGGCACTACCCGAAAGCCTATCCGCTGTCAGAATACGTCGTTTTCGACCGTGAGAGATGTATTCAGTGCGCACGCTGTACGCGCTTCACGGAAGACATCAGCGGCGATTCGCAGCTTGCGTTCCTGAAACGCGGCTCGGATATCGAGGTCGGAACTTTCGCACAGACCAAATACCAGAGCAAGTTCAGCGGCAACGTGATCGAACTCTGCCCGGTCGGAGCGCTGCTCTCACGACCTTATCGCTTCAAGGCGCGCCCGTGGGATCTGCTGACACAGCGATCCGTCTGCTCAAAATGTTCGAACGGCTGTAACATCAAAATCGACTACCGCATGGATCAACTCGTGCGGGTCAATGCCCGTCTGAACGAAGCCATCAACGAAGAATGGACGTGCGATAAAGGCAAGTTTGGACACGATTATGTCTCGTCTCCCACCCGGCTTCAGACCCCGATGCTCCGTCAGAACGGGAAGTTCGTTCCGGTCGACTGGGGAACCGCGTACCGGCTGATCCTTGACAAAGCGAGGGCGGCGAATGGAAGAGCAGGGGGAATCGGCGGCGCAAGGCTGACCAATGAAGACAACTTTGCCTTCCAGAAACTCTTCCGCGAGGCGCTGAAGTCGAACAATATCGACTCGCGCACCGGACGAAATCAGGGCTCGACCAACGCCCCGCTCTTCGCACGGTTCGGTTTTCATGGCATGGGCAACAGTATCGAAGACCTCGAAAAAATCAAGTCGATTTTCATACTCGGCTCCGACCTCGTCGACGAGCAGCCGATACTGTTCCTTCGCATCCGTAAAGCATGGCGCTTCAAGGGCGCGGCGGTCGTCAACGCGGTAACGCGAGTCGAGACAGACACGGTGCGTGTCGGCGATTTCGCCGCTGTCGAGATGCTCTATCGCCCCGGAACCGAAATCGCGCTGCTGAACGGACTGCTGAACGTGATGTTTGCCGAGAACCTGCTTCCGGAGCAGCCGACGCTCGATCTCAGTTCGCTCAAGAATGCGGTCGGCGAGTGGACCCCTGAAAAGGCAGGAACGGAAACGGGCGTTCCCGCAACTCAAATCACCGCCGCCGCCCGACTGCTGGCGCGCGGTCCGATGGCGATACTGGCAGGCAAAACGGTCACAGAGCATCCTTATTATGAGGATATCGTCTCCGCGCTCGGCAATCTCCTCGTTGCCGCTGGAAGTCAGGGAAACCTGAATGTGCCGGGGCTGGAATGCAACACGCAGGGTGCGATGGATATGGGTGTACTGCCCGATGTGGCGCCCGGCTATCTGCCTGTTTCGAAACCCGGACTGAACACGAACCAGATGCTGCAGGAAGCTGCGAACGGCAAACTCGATATGCTCTGGATCGTCGGCGCCGATCTCGCCGCCAAATATCATGACTTGCCGCTCGTCGAACGCGCATTGGACGCCTGCCCGTTTGTCGTCGTCAATGAACTAACAATGACGGAAACGGCGCTGCGAGCCGATCTCGTGCTGCCAGTCGCGAGCCTCGCCGAAAAAGACGGCACGTATACGAACTGTGAGCGGCGTATACAGCGCATCTACAGAGCCTTCAATATCGGACCGGAAGTCAAGGCGGACTGGCTGGTTTTCACCGAGGTGGCGACGCAGCTTGCGGGAGGCGCACCCTATTTTTCGGCACGTGATATTCTGCGCGACATCGCCGCCAATGTCCCTGTTTATGCCGACATCACGCTCAAATCGCTCGATGAAGGCGGTGTTCGCTGGAGCTACCCGGAGGGTGGCGGCCTACCCGACTCCGTCGTTATAGTGCCTTATAACGCACCTGCCCGACAAAACGAAGCAAGTATCGCCTAACTGTACCTTCTTCACTGTACTCTAAGGTAGCCAGGAGCCAGGTATTGTTCGAATCGCTGTTCAATGCGTTCATACTGCCGGAAAATGTTACGTGGTTCGGTCAGAATCTCCATCTGCCGAGCTTCGTACCATACGTTGCCATCGCTGGAACGCTCGGTTTCATCCTCGGTATCCTGCCGATGCTGATCTGGATCGAGCGCGTCGTGATCGCGCTGATGCAGGATCGCATCGGTCCAAACCGTGTCGGTCCACGCGGCTTATTGCAGGCGGCGGCGGACGTGCTGAAGCTCTTCTTCAAGGAAGACTTTCTTCCGAAAAGCGTTGATATCCGGCTGTATTATCTCGCGCCTTTCCTGACGATGCTGATTGCGCTATCGGCAGGAGCGGTACTTCCGGCGCAGAACCTGACCTTCCGGCACGGCGATGGCACGCTCTTCCGCATTCCGGTCACCGTCGGGGATGTGAATGTCGGACTGCTTTATATTCTGGCGATGTCTTCGCTCGGCGTCTACGGAATCGTACTCGCGGGCTGGGCATCCAACAACAAATACTCGCTGATCGGCGGGCTGCGCGCCTCAGCACAGCTCATCAGCTATGAGCTGTCGATGGGCATGGCGATCCTGTGTGTCGTCGTGCTCGCCGGTTCGCTGAAACTGAGCGATATCGTCGAGGCGCAGAACCAACTGCCGTTCGGAATCAAAGCGGCTCCGGAGTTTCTGCGCGGCAGCGTCTTCTCATGGTTCTGGCTGCAGAGTCTGATCATTCCGGTGATCCTCTACACGATCTCGATGATCGCCGAGACCAACCGCGCTCCGTTCGACCTGCCGGAAGCCGAATCGGAACTCGTTGCCGGGTTCCATACCGAATACTCGTCGATGAAGTTCGCGACCTTTTTCGCGGGCGAATACGTGAATATGCTGGTCGTTTCCGCGCTGAACGCCGCGCTGTTCTGGGGCGGCTCGCTTCCCCCGCTCAACCTTGCCATCCTGCATATCGTGCCCGGTTTTGTCTGGTACATACTCAAGATCATGATGGGCATTTTCCTCTATACGTGGCTGCGCGCGACGCTGCCGCGCCTGCGTTACGACGCGCTGATGAACCTCGGCTGGAAGAAAATGCTGCCGCTCGGACTATTCTGGCTGTTTCTGCTTTCGGGCTATAGTTTGATACGCGACACGATTGCCGAGCAGAAAAATTCGCCGCTGCTGCCGACGACTACGCGCTACATCGTCACGCCCGAACCCGTTACGGAAAAAGTCCCTGCACTCATGACGAGCGAGCGAGCCAACGCAACAGATGCCAACGGGAATGGCGCGAGCAAACCCGTCACCGGTGCCGAGATGCCAAGTCTTGTTCCGCCGGAAGAAAAGCCGAAGGATATACCGATCCCATGACTCCCCAACTCGCGATATTCTGGCTTCTGGCGATAATTTCTGTCGTTGCCTCGCTCGTGATGGTGCGTTCCCGCAACCCGATCCGCAGCGCATTATGCCTGGTTGCGACTTTTCTGTCTATTGCAGTCTTCTATATCACGCTCTCCGCGCAGTTCATCGCCGCCGTGCAAATTATTGTCTACGCGGGCGCGATCATGGTTCTGTTCCTGTTCGTGATCATGCTGCTCAATATGGGCGCCGGGCAGGAGATGCGCGACAAAGGGACGCTGCAGACGCCGATCGCGATCGGGCTCGGTGTGAGCTTTCTGGTCGCGCTGCTCTTCTCACAGCGTATCGTTACACTGCCGAGAACGAACGTCTCGCCCGAACTGATCGACCGCATGGGTGAAGTGCAGACCATAGGCGCGAACCTGTACAGTCCGGCACAGCCCTGGCTGTTTCCGTTCGAGATCACGTCCATACTGCTGCTCGTCGCCGTAGTCGGCGCGATCATCATGGCGAAACGCCGCATATAGTTCTTGCACAGTAAATATAGGATTTTGCCAGCTCGATTCGGCTCAACCGACTAAAGTCCGTCGCTGCGAGCGTTCCGCCAAGTCATTGTCTTTTTCCGTCGGACACCAGACTGATAATTCGCGAAGTACGTATTGACGACCCTTGTGCCTGTATGGAGAATTGCTGAATGGTACCGACATCCTATTACCTCGTTTTGTCCGCGATCCTGTTCACGATCGGCGTCGTTGGCGTCACCGTCAAGCGCAATCCGATACAGATATTTATGTGTATCGAGCTGATGCTGAACGCCGTGAATCTTTCGTTTGTCGCGCTCGGTCGCCATTTTGGACAGGTCAGCGGGCAGATGTATGTGATCTTTACGCTGGCAGTTGCAGCGGCGGAGGTTGCCGTCGGGCTGGGCATTATCGTCGCGATCTTCCGCACCAAAGAGACGATCAACATCGACGAAGTCAACCTGATGAAGTACTGAAGCCTGGAGCGAGCTGTGCATCGTGTCCGAAGGACACCTGGCGGGACGCCCGTAGCGACGGACTTTAGTCCGTTGTGGGCGCGATGCGGTACGAAGGACGCTCGGCGGAACGCCAGCCAGATGGGCTTTTAACCCTGGGCGTTTGATGAGCTTTCCTCCGTTATCGAACGTATAAGCTGTCCGAAATTAACTGTTTTTGTCTGGAGTTTTCGCGCTCATGCAGTACTATCTGCCGTCCCTCATAATCTGGCTGCCATTGCTGGGCTTCGTGTTCAATGCGTTTTCGGGTCTGCTCATCAAAGACCGAATCCTGCAAAAACGCGTGGTCTCGATCGTCGCGCCCGGTGTCGTACTGCTCGCATTCGTGATCGCGCTCTATGTGCTGGTCGCGCAGGTGGGTCAGGCGTCGAACAGCAGACTGATCGTGCCGCTGATTCCCGGTATGCCGAGCGACGCGCCCTGGATACAGATCGGCGGCTTCACCGTCAATTTCAGCCTGCTGCTCGACCCGCTTTCGATGCTGATGGCGCTGATAGTGACGGGCGTCGGCGGGTTGATCCACGTCTATGCGACGGGCTATATGGCGGAAGACGCGGAACAGCCGCGTTTCTTCACCTACTTCAACCTGTTCATCGTTATGATGCTGCTGCTCGTGATGGGCGAGAATTTCCTGCTGATGTTCGTCGGCTGGGAAGGCGTCGGAACCTGTTCCTATCTGCTGATCGGTTTCTGGTACACCGATGCCAACAACGCTAAAGCGGGCAACAAAGCCTTCATCGTCAACCGCATCGGAGACGTTGGCTTCGCGCTCGGCATAATGGCGGTGTGGAGCATTTTTGGCACACTTTCGTTCTACAACGACTCGCAGACCGGCGTAATGGATCTCGCCGCCAAACACCTATATGGCGTTGGACACCCCCTGAGCGGGCTGGCCCCGATCTTCGGAATGTCGGCGATCACCGGCGTTTGTATCCTGCTTTTCATCGGCGCGATGGGCAAATCGGCGCAGATACCGCTCTGGACATGGCTCCCGGACGCGATGGCGGGGCCGACTCCCGTCTCCGCGCTGATCCATGCCGCGACGATGGTTACGGCGGGCGTCGTGATGCTCACGCGCTGCTCATGGCTGTTCATTCAGGCTCCGCAGGCGCTGATATTCATCGGCTGGATCGGGCTGGCGACCGCTTTTATCGGCGCAACGATCGCGATGGTACAGAACGATATCAAGCGCGTCCTCGCCTATTCGACCGTATCGCAGCTCGGCTATATGTTTCTCGCCTGCGGCGTGGGCAACTTCACCGCGGCGATGTTTCATGTTACGACCCATGCCTTCTTCAAGGCGCTGCTCTTCCTCGGCGCCGGAGCGGTCATTCACTCGATGCATGGTGAACAGGATATGCGGAAGATGGGCGGGCTGCGAAAGTACCTGCCCCAGACATGGGGCGTGATGCTGATCGGTGCCGCTGCAATCTCCGGTTTTCCGTTCCTTTCAGGCTTCTGGAGCAAGGACGCGATTCTCGAAGCCGATGCGCGTTCGCCTTTCGGCAACGGTCTCATTTTGTATGGAATCGGACTGTTTATCGCGTTCCTGACGGCATACTATATGAGCCGCCTGATGATGAAAACTTTCTCGACGGATGCTCGCTGGACAGACGGGCAGCTCGTCCCGCAGCATCACAGCAACGAGGATCATGCGGTCACTGGTATTCAGGGTGTCGGTTCTCATTCTGCCGGGGGGGAAGTCAGTCTGCCTACCACCGAACATGGTTCGGCGGGCGCGGCAGAAGTGAGCCACCAGTCGGCACATCCTGGAGCAGGGGCATCGATCATCGCTTCGCCCCCTTCGATGATGATTCCGCTGTATATTCTCGCAGTTCTCGCAATATTTTCCGGCTGGCTGGCGGTCAACGGCCACCATTTCACGAACTTCCTGAGTCCCTCCGTTGCGACGCTCGAAGTTGGGCAGCTTAAAGAAGCTAACGAGCTGTTCTCGATGACGGCGGGTTATGTGATTTCGAGTATCGTTGCGATCGCCGGTCTTGCGCTCGGCTATGTGCTGTACAATGGCAGACGCAAGACCGGCGAACTCAGTTCCGACGCGAGCAAAGCCCGTAATCCAATCTATCGCGTACTCGATAACAGATGGGGTTTCGACTGGCTCTATTCACTCGTTTTCATTCGGGGTGGGGCAATACTTTCGAACCTGCTCTGGCGCGTCGTGGATATCGGCATCATCGACGGGATCGTCAATACGACCGCCGGGATCGTCGGGGCGTTTAGCAGCGTTCTCCGCCGCATCCAGACGGGCTATGTGCGTAACTATGCGCTGATTATGCTGCTTGGCGTGGTAATCCTGCTTGCCGGATTGATACTAAAATATAGCCAACTGCTTTCGTTATAGTTGGTGTTTGGACACGGGACTGAAGTCCCGGTCTGGAGATGCGAAGTTCGCCATATCCCATTGAAGAGGGGACTGAGACCGAACGCAGAACCGTTCCTCGTCCGTAGGACGACTGGCGGGACGCCATCGAGTCGGTGGTTTTCAGCCGCCGGGATTTCTCAGGGGAATGTGAACAGCGCTATTTTGATCTACTGCGCATGTTCGCAGTGAGGTAATGATGCCGGATACACAGGTCACAAACCAGATACCGAACCTGATCAGCCTGATGATATTGCTGCCGATAGTCGGCGCGATCATCGTGATGTGCCTGCCGCGCCCGCGCGATCTCGCGTCGGGCGAAGCTCTGCTGTCTCGCGAGGATAGCGAGACGTCAGACAATGAGATAGACTATTCACGGCATCTAGTCAACGGAGTCAGCCTGTTCTTTGCCGGAATGACGTTCTTGCTCGCGCTGCTGCTTTTCGGCGGGTTCAAAGGCGACTTCCTGCAGACGGACGCGCTGACCGGAAGCATTGGACACGGTCTGGCACGAAATATGCAGTTCGTCGAAGACTACCGATGGATCGCGATCGGCAGTAACTGGGTACATTACAAAGTCGGAGTCGATGGAATCAGCCTGATGCTCGTGATGCTGACCGCGCTTCTCACCACGCTCAGCATCGGCTATGCGACCCGCACCCTCGTCCGCCTCAAAGAGTTCATGGTCTTCCTGCTGCTGCTCGAAGCCGGACTGATCGGCGTCTTCTGCTCGCTCGACCTCGTGCTGTTTTATGTTTTCTTCGAGACAGTGCTGATCCCGATGTACTTTCTGATCGGCGTTTTCGGCGGTCCGAAACGCAGTCCTGCCGCGCTCAAATTTTTTATCTACACGTTCGCGGGCAGCGTCTTCATGCTCATCTCGATCGTCAGCGTCTATCAGGTCAGCGGTTCGTTCGATCTGCTCGCGCTGACCGACCACTCGACAATTGCCGGTGCGACACTGATGCAGGCGGCGCCCCGGTCGCTCGGGCTGATGTTCGCCGGATTCGCGCTCGCCTTCGCGATCAAAACGCCGATATTTCCATTCCATACCTGGCTGCCGGACAGTTACTCGGAATCGCCGACCGCCGCAACGGTGATGCTCGGCGGCATGATGTCGAAGATGGGAACCTACGGACTCCTGCGTTTCTGTCTGCCGCTTTTCCCGCAGCAGGCACGAGATGCCGCGCCGCTTTTCATCGTGCTTGCGGTGATCGGAATCGTGTACGGTTCGCTCGTCGCGATCGTTCAGCCTGACGCGAAGCGGCTGATCGCCTATTCGAGCATCGCGCACCTTGGGATCGTGGTGCTGGGTATTTTCAGCTTCACGCGCATCGGCATGATGGGCGCGATGGTGCAAAACATCAGCCATGCGGTCTCGACACCGATGCTGTTCTTCCTCGTCGGAATGCTCCAGGATCGGCGCGGCAGCACTCTGATCAACGACTACGGCGGCTTAAAAAGAGTTACGCCGATGCTGGCGACGATGCTGCTGATCGCGACGCTCGCGAGCCTCGCAGTCCCGTTCTTCAGCGGGTTCGTCGGCGAGTTCACCGTTCTATTAGGCGCCTGGACGTCTCGCACTGTCAATCTTGTTGGCGGCTACTGGGTGACCGCGTTTGCCGCGTCGACGATGATACTTTCGGCTGTCTATATGCTCTGGTGGTACCAGCGGCTGATGCTCGGACCGGTCACGCAGGAGTACAACCGTGCACTCCCCGACCTGACACGGCGCGAATGGGCAGTGCTCCTCCCCCTCGCGGGGCTGGTGTTCTGGATCGGGATCGGCAGCGCGTTCTGGACGCAGCGCATGGACACCGCAGTCAATGCGATGCTGCCGGCTGATGGCAGCAACAACGAACTGACGACACAACTGATGGAAGGTGGGACTGCAGGCGCACCCGATCAGCCAGCGGGCGCAATGCTGACCAGGCTCTACCGAAGTCTCGACGGCGAGTTTGCGCCGAGGCAGCTCCGACGCCGCCAGCCGCAAACGATGATGCAGATACGTCCCGGCGCCACAATAGGCGTACAACCAGGAATTCCGGCAGGCGCACCCACACCGAATGGAGCGCCAACGCCGAATACGGGATCAGTTCCACCGGACACGATAAAGAATTTCAAGACCGAGCCTCCGCCGCCGGCTATAATCGAAACCACTCAGCCTCTTCACGTAGAGGACCCGAAGACGCCCGCGTCTGGCGCTCCCGCATCGAAACCCTTGCAGTCCGGCACACCGATCGACAAACCGACCGGCGCGGAACAGAATAGTACACCCAGAAGCGGGAATGCTAAGCCGGGCACACCTGCTGCGGGCAATCCTCCCGGTAAATCCGACGCGAAGCCCGTGAGCAAATCCGATAAGGTGATACTCGATCCTACTGAAGGTTCCACTGAACCTGCGCCCGCCGATCCAGCAAACCCGGGCGGCGCGACCGCGCCGAAACAGGGAAAATCGCCACGATGAACAACACCGATAGTCTGCTCGCGATACTTCCCGTGCTCGTCGTCATGGCGACCGGTATGCTCGTTCTCGTCTGCGACGCCTGCATTCCGGCCTGGCGGCGCGCGCGCGTTCTGACCGGAACGCTCAGTCTGTTCGGAATCGGGATCGCCGTCGTCTTTTCCGTAATCGAGATCAACACCTACCACGCACAAACTTCCGCTTTCAACGGCGCCGTCTCCGTCGACCACTTTTCTCAGGCTTGCAACCTGATCCTGCTGACGACCGCCACGATCGCCGTGCTGCTCGCTCTCACCTATCTCGAGAGCAGAAAACTCAACCTCGGCGAGTACTATGCGCTCGTGCTGTTTTCGACTGGTGGCGCAATGCTGATGGCTGCCGCGCAGGACCTGATCGTACTTTTCATCGCGCTCGAGATACTTTCTGTTGCGCTCTATGTCCTGTCCGGATTCGCGCGTACAGAGGCGAAGAGCGAGGAAGCGGCGCTCAAATATTTCCTGCTCGGCGCGTTCGCCGCAGGGTTTTTGCTCTATGGAATCGCGCTGATTTATGGCGGTTCGGGAACCGAAACGACGGGTGGAACGACTAACCTATTAGCGCTCGCCGCATTACTGAAGTCGATCGGGCATCCGACGGTGATGCTGATGACCGGCGTCGCGCTGCTGCTCGTGGGTCTCGGTTTCAAAGCCGCGCTCGTGCCCTTCCATATGTGGACGCCCGATGTTTATGAGGGGGCGCCGACTTCCGTGACGGCTTATATGGCGGCGGCGGCAAAGATCGGCGCGTTCGCGGCGCTGCTGCGTGTTTTCAACGCCCTGACGCCTGTTGCGGATTACTGGCTGATCGCGATCCAGATACTTGCCGTACTGACGATGTTCGGCGGCAATATTCTGGCTGTCACACAGGACAACGTGAAACGTATGTTAGCCTATTCGTCGATCGCGCACGCAGGATACCTGCTCGTTGCGGTTTCGGCGATGACGAGCGCGGAAGCGCACGATCAGGCATTCGGCGCGGCGATATTCCAACTGCTCGCCTACACGCTGATGACGATGGGCGCGTTTGGGGTGCTGATCTGGCTTTCGCGCGGCGGCAAGGACTATCAGACGCTCGACGATTTAAAAGGGCTGATCAAGCGTGATCCGCCTGCCGCTTATTTGATGCTGCTTTTTATGCTTTCGCTGGGCGGGATGCCGCCGACGATGGGTTTCATCGGGAAATGGTACCTGTTCAACGCAGCCATTGCCGCGCACCAGATATGGCTCGCGCTCGCGCTCGCAGGCGCATCGATCATTTCGATCGCTTACTACTTGAAAATCGTCTGGACGATGTGCTTTCAGGAGCCTGATCGACGTGTTGTCGCCGACAGACCGAGTATGCCGGCGGGCGTGATAGTTGCCCTGCTGATCACCGTATCGGTCACGCTTTTGTGCGGTGTGATCCCGAACCTGATCAACCCGCTGATGACAGCCGCACACACCGTGCTTCGTCCCTGACATCTCAACCCGACATCAAAACGAGCGCAGACAGGAATTTGCATATGCTCTGTCGGAATGTGCAGTGCGAGCGCTCGAGCCCCCTGTTAGTCGTTTCGTTACACTCGTCGGACAGACGTCTGCCCTGAGACGTCCTGCTTCGGCTTTCATAATTTCGAGGTCAAAGGGTTTTGCGCGATGAGCAACACAACACGAAGTGATATTCTGGGACGGATCGTCGGGATGCTGGTTTTTCTGATTGGCGTAGGTCTGCTGGTCTACGTGTTTTATATCGCCTATGGTCTTTTCACAGCAAAATCCGATGCTGTGCTCGGATTGAATTTTACCGGTGATCCGAAAAATTATCCTGCCGCAATCGTAATCGGGACGCGGTTCGGCTGGCTGCTGCTGCGCGTCGGGTTTCTTTTCGTGATGAGCGTTGCGAGTTCGCTGCTGTCGCAGAAGGGGATCAATCTCTACTTCAGCGCTGTTCAGGGACACGCCATAAACCTGACAGAAAAAAAAACTAACGCTTCGGCAATCGTCTCTGCCGAAGCGAGCTGAGGACGTCTTTTTGATTCGTGCGGGAGTAAGCCCCTCGTTCCGGCGAGGGGCATTTTTGTTACAGGCGGAACTGAAATGACTGCTTGTGCCCGCTCGTAAGCATATTTTGTCAGTCCCGCTGCTGTGTGCCATTTCAATTGCCTGGCTGAGGACATATTCTCTTGACGGATTCACCACCCAACGAGGCGATTCTCTGTACGGATACTACTTTTTTGATTTGTCCATGTGAGGATTCTGATGCCGGAACAAGTACGCCTCGATGCGCTCGATAGTAGCGGCGCGGCTCTGCCTATGAAGAGCGATCCGTTACGACTCATTGAAGAGAATGTACGCGATTATGCGATTTTCATGGTCGGTATCGATTGCCGTATTTCGAGCTGGAATCAGGGCGTGGAGCGTATCCTCGGCTACACTGAGGCAGAGTATGTTGGGATGCCTCTGCTGGCTATTTTCACGCAGGAGGACCAGCAGAACGGGCGATTCGAGATAGAACTGGAAACCGCGAGAACGACCGGGCGCGCTGAAGACGAGTGCTGGCACATCAAAAAAGATGGCTCGCGCTTCTGGGCGAATGGCATTTTGACTGCGCTGCGCGATGAGCAGGGCAGTCTTTGTGGCTACGTTAAAATACTGCAGGACTTTACCTGGCGCAAAAAGCAGGAAGACGAACTCCACAGGCACCAGACACAAATCGAGCAGCTCAACACCCGTTTGCGGCTTGCGATGACAGAGACACATCACAGGGTCAAAAACAATCTTCAGGTAATCGCAGCGCTTGTCGACTTGAAGCTGATGCACGACGACGAATTGGTTCCGTCCTCTGAACTGCGCAGGATTGGAGATCATATCCGCAGCCTTGCAGCAATTCACGACCTGCTGACGGATCGGTCGCGAGCCGACCTCGTTTCAGACGACATTCCCGTGCGAACCGCTCTCGATAAACTGCTTCCGCTGCTCGCTAAAATGCCCGGTGCGCACGAAATGAAATGGGAAATCGATGACATTGTGCTTCCGGTCAATGTCTGTACCGCAGTAACGCTGATTACAAATGAATTGATCGCCAATGCTTTCAAACATGGAAAAGGATTGGTCGCGTTGAAACTAGCGCAGCGCGCTGACCTCATTTTGCTTGAGGTCAGCGATGAAGGACCTGGATTTCCGCCTGATTTCGATCCAAGACTTGCCGCTAACACAGGACTTGAACTCGTTCAGTGCCTTACCGATTTCGACCTGCATGGTGAGGCGAAATACGAAACGAACCCTGCGGGTGGCGCAACTGTACATGTCAATTTCCCGCTCAAGAACGATTCACTAATGCTCTCGACTCCACTCGGCAGCTGATGATCAACAACCCCTCAAATCACTCTATCTCTGACAATAACGTTTTTGCGTCGGCACGAACGATACTTGCGACCGACTGCGGGAGCACGACCACCAAAGCGATCCTGATCGTCCGACAGACCGACGGAACCTACCGACTTGCGGTTCGCGGCGAAGCGCCTACGACCGTCGAGGCGCCCTTTGATGATGTCACGGTCGGAGTCGTGAACGCCGTTCGCGAGGTCGAGGAGTTGAGCGGACTCTCGATACTGGGGGCGGACGGCAAGCCGATGACGCCGTCGATGAGCGATACGCAAGGCGTCGATCTCTACCTTTCCACGTCGAGCGCGGGCGGCGGTTTGCAGATGACCGTGACTGGCGTGGTCAAGAGCATGAGTGCGGAGTCGGCGCAGCGTGCCGCGCTCGGCGCGGGCGCGATTATCATCGACGTCGTCGCCGTCGACGACGGGCGCAAAGATTATCAGCGCGTCGAGCGTCTCCGGCAGCTGCGACCTGATATGATTCTGATGTCGGGTGGAACTGATGGCGGAACCGTTTCGCATCTGGTCGAGATGGCGGAAATGTTGGTTTCGGCAGACCCGAAACCGCGCCTCGGCGGGATCGGCGCCGATGCTGTTTTGCTGCCGGTGATCTATGCGGGCAACCGAAACGCCTACACAGAGGTCAGCGAGTTGATCGAAAACAAGGTCGCGCTTCGGCAGGTCGATAACCTCCGCCCGACGATGGATCGGGAGAATCTACTGCCCGCCCGCGAAGCGATCCATGACCTGTTTCTCGAACACGTGATGCAGCAGGCGCCAGGTTACAGCAAGCTGTCGACCTGGACGAGTACGGGCATTATGTCGACGCCGAACGCGGTCGGCAAGATCATGGAGACGATCGCCGCACAGCGCGGGATCAATGTCCTCGGCGTGGACATTGGCGGCGCGACAACCGACGTTTTCTCTGTGTTCGGCAGCGTCTTCAATCGCACCGTATCGGCAAATCTGGGGATGTCCTATTCGATCTGCAATGTGCTGACGGAGGCGAAGGTCGAAAACATTCGCCGCTGGCTCCCGTTCGCGATCGAAGACGCCGACCTTCGGAATCAGCTTCGCAACAAGATGATTCGACCGACGACGATCCCGCAGCGGCTGATGGACTTGCAGATCGAGCAGGCTGTCTGTCGGGAAGCGCTGCGTCTGGCATTCGAGCATCACAAGTCGCTCGCGCGAGGGCTGACGGGATTTGCCGCCGAAAAAAATATCGGCAATATTTTCGAGCAGAAGGGCGGCGCAAGAACACTTGTGGACCTGCTCGCGCTCGATATGATCGTCGGTTCCGGCGGCGTGCTGTCCCATGCGCCGCGCCGTGAGCAGTCCGCGCTGATGATGATGGACGCTTACCAGCCCGAAGGGTTCACGCTGCTGACGGTCGATTCGATTTTTATGATGCCGCAGCTTGGCGTTCTATCGACGGTGCATCCCGAAGCCGCAACGCAGGTGTTCGAACGCGACTGCCTGATCTATCTGGGAACCTGCATCGCTCCAATTGGCGTAGCTAAGGAGGGCGAACCGTGCGTGACTGTTCGGCTCGGCGCTATCGAGGAGACGGTTCCGTTCGGCGCGATACGGGTCTTTCCGCTGGGCTTCGACACTCATGAAGGTGAGGAAACTCCAAAGAGCGCTGAAATTACCGTTACTCCCGCGAAGAATTTCGATCTGGGCGCGGGCAAGGGCAGGCAGATCGTGCAGACGGTGCAGGGCGGAGTCGCCGGTATCATCATCGATGCGCGCGGTAGGCCACTCGTTCTGCCAACTGCCGAAGACGCCCGCATCACAAAGATGCAGGAGTGGCTGAAGGCGATGGATCTCCCTGTCGGGAACTGATATGACCCGGCAGGACGGCGCTGCAGGAGAGAGTGATGGATCGACTCAACCAGGAGCAAAATGATTCGGAAAAGTACACGATTGCAGTCGAAGCGGCGCCGAAAGCGGAAGACAATGCCCGCGTGAACGCGATCCTCGATGCCTACAATGCAAGGCAGATGGACGCAAGCGACTACAAGCCGCTGACGATCCTGCTGCGCGATAGCGAGAATGAAATCGTTGGCGGGCTGATCGGCAGTATGTATTGGGACTGGCTGTATGTCGAGACGCTCGCCATCGAAGAAACGGCACGACAGAGCGGAAACGGCGGACGACTGCTTGCGCAGGCAGAGCAGGAGGCGGTCGCTTACGGCTGCAGGTTCGCCTGCCTCGACACGTTCAGTTTTCAGGCGCTGCCGTTTTATCAGAAGCAGGGATACGAGATATTCGGTACGCTTGATAATTGCCCGGGCGAGCAGAAACGCTATTATTTGAGAAAGGCGCTGACCTAGCAATGAGCGAAAATTCAGACGGCAATACTCCTGTATCAAACTCAGACATTTCCAGTTCCACCGCTTCCGATTCGAGTGGAACTGCCGACATGATCGCCCCCCGACGACCGGAGCGCAGAGCGACGGTGCGTTTCGGTCTCGGTCAGCGGCAGTTGTCACGCATCACACTGTTCGTCGTCGTCGTCATCTTAGGCGCGCTGGGTTTTGCGGCCTATCGTATGGCGATGGGTTTCAAGTCGGATCGCGACGTCGTAATCGCGCGCGATAATATGCTCGCGTTGTATAAAGCGATGCGCGGTTCGGCACAGGATTGGGACGAGAAGCTTCCGACCGCTGAAGAGTGGACAGACAAAGTGCGTGGGTACTTGTCCGCTCCGCCGAATAAGCCAGGTGGCAAAGAGTCTTATCTCGCCGGCCCTGCCGATTCCGGCACCGTCGGCTATGTCTACAACGATCTTGCCGCAGGCTACAATCTGAACGGGGCCGTGACGGATATGTTCGGCAAGACGGTAGGAAAGAAACAGGCGGAGCCGAAGTATGTCGTACTGCTGATCGAGCGGGTCGGGGCTCTGCCAAACTCTCACGAACTGATTCCTCCGACAGACACTCCTGCAGGTCAGGACGCCCTGCATCGCCTGCTCACCTTCCCGCACGGCAGCGACGATCCAGACAATGCCCGTACGGTCGTGCTGTATGCGAACGGCACGATCGAGACGCTGACACGCCGCGATTCCAGACAGTGACAGGAGTTGGTCCGCTTTGGGAACTGCCTATACGCCTGGCTTGATCGTGAGCGGGAATACGACTATCTCCAAACTGCGTCGCCTGCCGCTGCGGGGTGAGGTACTTGTGCGCGAAGGCGCGCTCGTCACGCCGGACACGATCGTCGCGCGAACGCTGCTGCCGGGCATTATGCAGGCGGTCAAGCTGGCGGAGCGGCTGGGAATCGAGCCGGGCGACGTTCCCGCCGCGCTGCAGGTCGCGGTAGGGGCTACGGTGGCGTGCGGAGATCTGCTGGCGGAGACCAAAGGGCTGTTCGGGCGGTATTTCCGTAGCCAGCTGCGTTCTCCTTTCGCGGGCACGGTCGAGCTTTTCTCACCGGTGACGGGGCATCTCGGCATTCGTGAGGCTCCGTCGCCGGTCGAGAAAAATGCGTACATCTCTGGCACGGTCTCTCAGGTGCTTGCTGGCGAAGGAGTTGTCATTTCGTGTCGCGGTGCGCTGGTGCAGGGAATATTCGGAGTCGGCGGCGAACGGCTGGGCGAGATCGCACTTCTGTCACAGGCAGACGATATGCTGACGGCAGAAACCCTGACACCGCAGTTCGCTGGTAAAATCGTCATCGGCGGCAGCGGCGTCACCCTCGAAGGGCTGCGGAGAGCGGGAGAAGTCGGAGCGGTCGGGATCGTCTGCGGCGGCGTGGTTGATGTCGATCTGATGACCTATCTTGCGGGGGCGCTGAACCAGCCGGGTTACGACATCGGGGTTGCGATTACCGGGCAGGAGCCGATACCGTTTACGCTGATCCTAACGGAGGGTTTCGGCACGATCCGCATGGCGGAGCGCACGTATCGGCTGTTTGCATCTCTGGCGGGCAGGGTGGCGTCGATCGATGGCGCGACTCAGATTCGCGCCGGAGTAATACGCCCGGAGGTCATTATCCCGCTGACGGAAGCACTGGCTGTTTCGACCGCCGAGCCGCTTGCAGATGCCGGTAATGAACTGATTCCCGGGACGTCGATCCGCATCATCCGAGAGCCATATTTTGGGCTGCTTGGTACGGTGAGCGCACTCCCGATGGAACTGACGCAGGTCGATTCCGGGGCGATGGTGCGCGTGCTGGAAGCTAATCTCACTGATGGACGCCGCGTTCTCGTACCTCGCGCGAATGTTGAAATCATACAGTCCGAGTGAATTGTCACCCGGGATATTGCCATGTGCCATTCGGTGGGGAGGAAGCAGCAGCTATCAACATACGGTCGAATACCGATAGAAATTTGACAGCAACCTGGTCGCAAATTCTTGACAATTCGGCAGGCGAGGTGTATAATACGCTCGTTG
>Ga0123339_10001215_pt1 | contig 18225 bp, 17 predicted proteins | sample lystaG_FD_89956 | JGI IMG/M metagenome (GOLD analysis project Ga0123339, IMG submission 89956) | Glacier valley bacterial and archeal communities from Borup Fiord, Nunavut, Canada, to study Microbial Dark Matter (Phase II) -... | ecosystem: Environmental > Aquatic > Freshwater > Ice > Glacier ... | reverse complement strand
CGTGTTTTCGAGCGCACCATTCGAGATCACCGTCCAATCGGCCGGAACGAGCGCGGCGAGCGTCGTCGTGAATTTCTCATTGGGCGCATCCCAGGTCGGAAACCAGCGTCGGTTGTCTTCCTCTTCGCCTTGGGTCCAGACTTGAGGTTGTCGGCTGGGGTAGGCAGCATTGGGTCGCACGAAATAGATGCCGCGCGTCGGTTTGCCGACATACTGCGTCGTGATCTGCACGGACTTCGTCGGATCGACCGGCGTCGGTAAAGAGACGTAGAGATGCTCGGCATCCGTCCGATAGGCGACGCCAACTCCGTTGACGGCGACATAATTGTACGTGAGTCCGACCGAGTCGAACGGCAAGGTCGTGACCGACGCGTGCTTCGGCTTCACATCGATGATCGTCGTCGCCTGGATCACGCCTTTCTCGAAATCGAACGCGATCGTTATCGATTCGTTCGAGATATGATAGGGCGGCTCGACGGTCCGATGGAGCGTTGCTTTGCCGCGACCGTAGGGGCGCGGTTTGCGTTTGGGTGGTGCTGCGGTCGAGACCGCAGAAAGCGCGAAAACGAAGACGAGACTCAAAGCAACCGGCCGGAGCAAAGAACGCATCGCCTGGTCTACACAAAGCGAGCGGGCACGTCCTTGCGTGAGGTGGTCTTGCTGCGGGTAGGAGCGAGCTATGACGACTATCGACCGCGACCCGATCCGCCACCAGTGCATGAACGCATCCTGCGGTTGCAACGACGGCGTGACGGCCGGTTCGTGCAGTACCTGGTGCGAGGCGAACACGACCGAGGCATCCGACGTGGAGCGCGGCAAAGACACCTTGAGCACATGCGAGTGCGGTCATACGACGTGCGCGGACATGCGCGCGGCAGGCGTACGCGGCACACCGGCCCGGGGCATGGCCTAGCGCTACGCTCCGGCCCGGTCAGAGCGATCGGCCGATGATTTCGCGGCAGATGGCGCGCGCGTCGTCGGTGCGCGCGACGCGTTTGTCGACGAACAGCTTGCGCCAATACGCTTTGCCGCTCAAGCGTCGGATTAAATCGGATGCCTCGCGGGCATCCACGATGCGTCCGGTCAATCCGACGTATACCGTCGGGTCGTCGTGGTCTGCGCCCAGCGGCAGACGGTGGAGTAATTGTTCCTGCGAATCGCTCCAGACCGCGTCGCCGTAGCGTTCGCGTAAGGCGTGTTCGCAGGCGTCGTAGGTGAGCAAATCGCTTTCGGCATTGAATTCGGAGGCCAGCCCGTAGAGGGTGCGCCGGTTCCGTAGAGCGAGCGCCGCATCGGAGGTCACGCCGCGCACGGAATCCACCACCCGAAAATCATCCCATTCGAGAAATTCACCGATGTCGTCGAGTCGGCGCGGGTCGGGCCACAGCTCGCGCAACCAGTCTTGTAAGACGCGCTCGAACATCCGGGTCGTGTGATGGAAGTACACGACGGCAAACATCATGTAGCGCGCGAGCACGAACGATTCGAGCGCGACGACCCCGCGTCCGTCGACGCCGAGTTCGCGGCGACCGTTTACGTCGTACGTGCGCAGCGAGACGATGAGTTGCTCGATGTCATAGCTGCCGTTCGATACGCCGGTGAAATACGAATCGCGCAGCAAGTAATCCATGCGGTCGGCATCGAGATTCGGTCCGCGCACGAGTTCGCGTAAGATCGGATACCCCTCGTCCGCGTCGCCGCCCACGATGAGGCTGAGCACCTCGCGCCGGTCGAGGTCGAGCGCGTCGAGTCGCGCGCCGATCTCCGGAAGCGCGAGAATCTGCTCCGTGCGCAGTTCGTGGCGAACGCCGAGGACCGCCTCGCACGCATGGCTGAACGGTCCGTGACCGATATCATGGAGCAAGAGCGCGGCCCGCAAGAGTCGGCGCTGGTACGCAAAGTCGCGCGCGTCGGCAAACGCGTCGGGTGAGTTGCGGTAGATCGCATCGATCGCGCGCGTCCCCACGGCGAGGGCGCCGAGCGCGTGCGAGAAGCGCGAATGCTCGGCCGACGGATAGGCAAGGTATGCGAGCCCAAGCTGGCGCAGCCGCCGCAAACGCTGGAGTGCGGGCGCCGAAAGCAAGTCGCTCTCGCCCGGGTCCAGTTCGATGAAGTGGTGGATCGGATCGAAAATTCGTTTCGCTTGGGCCACGTTCGCACGGTTCTCCGTTATCCACAAGTGGCCCCGGCCGCGCACGTCGAATCGAACAAACGTGCGTATCGACGAGGGCGTGAAACGCGAGATACTTTCCCGCATCGACATTGGCGAATATATCGGTGCGGTCGTTTCGCTGCGCAAAGTCAATAACGATCTGGTCGGGTTGTGCCCATTCCACGGTGAGAAAACGCCGTCGTTTCGCGTGCATCCGGATCGTGGCTTCTACAAGTGTTTCGGATGTGGAAAGACGGGCGACCTCATCACCTTCGTGATGGAGCACGAGAGCTTACCGTTTCTGGATGCGTTACGGGTGCTGGCCAAACGCGCGAACGTCGAACTGGAACCGGAGAATCCGGCCGCCGCACGCGCCCGCTCCGAAAAAGAAGCGATCTATCATGCAAACGATGTCGCGACGGCCTATTTCCACCGCATCTTGATGATCGACCCGGCCGGCGAACCGGCACGCGCGTATGCCGAAAAGCGCGGCTTGAGCAAAGAGATGATCGAGCGCTTCAAACTCGGCTATGCGCCCGAAGGTTGGGAAAATCTCGTGCGCGAGCTGACGCGCGAAAACGTACCGATGCCGATCGCGCAGCGCGCGGGCTTGGTGCGCGAAAACCAGCGCGGCGGCTTTCGCGACTTCTATCGCGCCCGGCTCATGATTCCGACCTACGCGAGCACGGGCGAAGTGATCGCCTTCGGCGGTCGGGCCCTCGGCGATGAAGAACCCAAATATTTGAACACCTCGACGACGCCGGTGTACACCAAAGGCCGTTATCTCTACGCGATGAACGTCGCGCGCCGTGCGGCAGCGCAGCTCGATGCGATCGTCGTCGTCGAAGGCTACCTCGACTGCATCGCGCTGCATCAAGCGGGGTTTGCAAACGCCGTTGCCTCGCTCGGCACGGCGTTTACGCCGGAGCAGGCGCGCGAGCTCAAGAAAGTCACGCCGAACGTCTATTTGTGCTTCGATCCGGACGTCGCCGGTCGCAATGCAACCGCAAAGTCACTCGAGGTGTTGAGAGAGGCGGGGTGTGTGGGCCAGGTCGTCCCCTTGCCGATCGGCGAGGATCCGGATACCTACGTCCGCCACCGCGGACCCGCCGCATTTACGGAGTTGCTTACGAAAGCGACTCCCGCCGTGCAGTACAAGCTCGATCTTGCGATCGAGGGGATCCGCCCGGGATTCGATCGGCCGGCGGATGTCGCACGAAAAGCGGAAGAGATCGTTCACGATCTCTCACCGCGTGAAGAGTGGGACCGCTGGCGGGTGTATGTGGCGGGACGCCTCGGCGTCAGCGTCGATGATTTGCGTAAGAGTCGCCTCGTCTTCAATTCGGCGCACTTTGCTCCCCGGAGCGGACGTGCCGGATTCACACGACATGCGGCCGTTACGCTCGAGGCGCCCACGTTCGAACGCGACGTGCTGGCGATCGCGCTCGAAGAGCCCGCACTCATTGCGGACTATGCGAGCGCGATCACAGCCGAGCGATTTACGACCGCGGGCTTACGGCGCATCTACGAAGTCATCTGTGCGAACGTCTCCGGACTTTCCACGACGGGCGACGTACTAGCGCTCTTCGCCGAGGACCAAAATGCCTCGGCGACGCTCGCCGCACTCGGCGGGAGCGAGCGGTCGGCAACGCGACGATTCATCGACACCGATGCGCGTCGCGAGTTGTTAGATCGAATACAGGCGCACTTCGGGCGCGCCGATGATGAACTTCGGCGAAAAGAAGTCGATACGATGATCATGGAACTCTACGAGGCAGGCCAAGCCGTCCCCGTCGAGCTCCGCGACGAGCTGGCCGGTCTAACGGCCAAATTGAAAGGATAAACCCTCCGTCTCATACGAGAGAGCCCGTCGACGAAATTTTGGAAGGGAGGTGATGGAACAAGCATGGCACGCAAAAAAGTAGCAACGGCAACCGCCGATGTCCCGCAGATACCGCTCGAAGAGCTGATCAAGAAGCTTACCGAACGCGGCAAGAAGCGCGGCTCGCTCACGTACGAAGAAATCAATGCCGTTTTCGACAATGTCGAAGATGTCAGTCCCGAACGCGTCGACGATCTTTTCGAAGAGATCGCCGCGATGGGAATCGAGATCGTCGAAGAGCAGGCGAAGGAAGAGAAACCGGAAGCCGAGGTCTCGGAGGAGACCGAGCATGTCGTGCCCGCAGGCCTCGCGCTCGACGATCCGGTCCGCATGTATCTCAAGGAGATCGGCCGCGTTCCACTCCTCTCGATGGACGATGAAAAAACGCTCGCCATGGCGATCGAAGCCGGCGAGAAAGAACTGCTGAAGAACGGCACCGCGCGTTCCTCGATCGTTTATGAAGGCGATGAGGCAAAGCGCCGTCTCACCGAAGCCAATCTGCGGCTCGTCGTTTCGATTGCGAAGAAATATGTCGGCCGCGGCATGCTCTTCTTGGATCTCATTCAAGAAGGCAACCTCGGGCTGATCCGCGCCGTCGAGAAATTCGATTACCGCAAAGGTTACAAATTCTCGACCTATGCGACGTGGTGGATTCGTCAAGCGATCACGCGTGCGCTCGCCGATCAGGCGCGCACGATCCGTATCCCCGTGCACATGGTCGAGACGATCAATCGTCTGATCAAGATCTCGCGTCAGCTCTTGCAAGAGTTTGGCCGCGATCCCTCAGTCGAAGAAATCGCCGCCGAAATGGGACTCACGCCCGAGAAGGTACGCGAAGTCATCAAGATCTCGCAAGAACCGATCTCGCTCGAGACGCCGATCGGCGAGGAAGAAGATTCGCATCTGGGCGACTTCATCGAAGATCAGGAAGCGGTCGCGCCGGCGGAAGCGGCCTCCGTCATGCTGCTCAAAGAGAAGATGGCCGACGTCCTGAAAAATTTGACGGAACGCGAGCGCAAAGTGCTCGTCCTACGGTTCGGATTGGAAGACGGCCACCAACGCACGCTCGAAGAAGTCGGCCAAGAGTTCGGCGTCACCCGCGAACGCATTCGCCAAATCGAAGCAAAGGCGCTACGCAAGCTGCGCCATCCCTCGCGCGGTAAAGCGCTCAAAGACTACTGGTCGAACGAGTAAGAAGAGCCCCGCGAGAGTGGGGTTCTTTCTTTACCGTCGCAGGATCACGGACTACGAACGTTTTTTCCGCGTCGTGATGGCTTTGGCGCGTCGCTCGAGTTCGTTTCGATGATGCCGAATATATCGCTCGGTCAGAGGTATTCGGAATTCAGCCATCCCCATTGCATCTTGCCCATGCCACGCAAGCCGATAAACACGATCGGTTGGATCGGTGCACCGCTGGCGGTCATCGCCAAGGCGTCGCGGGCGGCTCCAATCGCTTCGTTGCGGCCGACCAGGGCTGGCGGCTCACTCGCGGGGGCAGGGCGAAACGGGTTATCGGTGGCCTGAGAATTCGCTTGTCAAGTTTGTCAAGCTCGGATTGAGTTGTCAAAGGTGTCAAAGGGGCGCAAAGTCTGTCTCTTTGGCCCCTTTGAATGTCTGGATGAATTATTCGTCCTTGTCGGCAGTCGCGCTTGGTTTGAGGTTCGGATTCTTTGCGGCGAACGCGCCGCTCGGATTGTGAACGACCCAAACCGATACGTTCCAGATCGCCGGGAAGAGAAAGACGAAGGCAACGTCGCTTGCCGTCTTGACGTTCTTTGCATCGGCCTTGACGAGGCCCTCAGCGGTCGGTTTCGCGCTGGTTCCGGCGCCGTTGGCATCTTCGTACTTTTTGACGCGCGATGCTTGTTCGTACTTCATCGTGCCGTCGGCACTCTTGGTGACGTAGTGAATGTGCGCGGGAAACGATTCGTCGCGCCCGGCTTGCATACCCAAGATGGACGGTGCCGTTGGATGCGTTGCCTTGAGTGCGGCATAGTCGGCGCCGATCAAGCGGCCTTTGACGTCATACCAAAGCTGCGCGGGATATTTGAGGTCGGTCGATTCCCACGGTTTGCTGTTGGCGTAACTGATCGCGCCGGTCGAATCTTCGTTCGTGTACCGGGTGTAACCGGCTTTCTCGGCCATTGCGGTCGTCGCGTACAACTTCGGGAGTTCTGCCTGAACCGCGGTTACGATTTTTGCTTCCGTCGCGTTCGGCATCGGTGAGAGTTTGGCGGCATCCTTGTCGTCGGCGAGCGCAGCGCTCGCGGTAAAGAGCAACGCAGCAAAAGCTGCGAGCGCACTACGTCGTATCATGGTCGGGTTCGCCTTTCGAGTGCGAGGTGGTCGGTTACGAAACCGTTGGCGCGGGCGTCGGCTGGGCCGTCGGCGGCACGCTCGGTGCTCGCGTTGGCTTCGGCGATGGTGTCGCGCTGCGGTATCCGGAAGCGGTCTTCAGCGGGATCGGGGTAAAGTCGTTGTACGGCCGATCGCCGGAGAGCGAGAACGGCAACGGAATTTGAATCGCGACGCGCGACCCGTCAGTCACAAGTGAGGCTTCCGTCTTTGCGGGAATCGATGTGCCGGTAGCAAGATCGGCCCGGATGGTCGTCTCGAGCGGCCGCACGGGCAACGTGCCGGGATTCGTACGGAAATCTTCGATGGCGATCACCGCACCACGGCGCGGCTCCTCCGTCGTCGGCTTGACGATGCTCAGCACGCGTAGACGAGCACGGGTCCCGGCATCGGCGATATGTGCCGTCCCAAGATCGATTGCGTTCACGAGATGCAGTCGGAACGTCGTTCCGACCCGCACCGAGGCAATCGCGACGCTATCGTCGAGCAAGAACGCAAGCGGCGCCCCCGCCGCGAGCGTCGGCGCGCTTTGCGAGCGCGCCGGGTCCGTCGCGACGGCGATGGCTCCGATGAGGAGCATCGCCGCAAAGATCGCGGCGAACCGGGTTTTCAGGAAGCCTTCTTCTCGGCTTCGGCTGCTGCCGCGTCGGCGGCAGCTTTCTTGCCTTGCTCGATCAACATCTTGACCTTCTGGCCGCCCTTTTGTCCGATTTCTTCATAGAACGTCGGTCCGTAGCGGTCACGCGTGGCTTCGCCGCCCTTCTTGCCGCCCTTCTTTCCGATCAGCTCGTAGAAGGCGTGGCCGTGTGCGGCCTTCGTGGCTTGTCCGCCTTTACGGCCGATCGCCTCGTAGAATTCCGGGCCGTACTTTTTCTTGACGGTCTCGCCGCCTTTTTGGCCTGCTTCACGCACGCTCATTCCGCCGGGCTTTTTCTCTGGGGTCGTGGGGGTCGACATGAAGGTTCCTCGTTTCGTGTAATCGCCACTTGCAGTGGCCTATCTCTTTAACGTAAGCGCAGGCATGAAAGTTGGCTCATCGTATGGTTCAATTGTGAAGTTTTATCGCGAATTAGCCATGGGCTTGCTTACTTTTGCGTTGGTTGGTACCACGGCGCACGCGACCGGGGACGTTCCCGGGTACCGTGCGCTGGTTCACGACGAATCAGCCCGGAATCTGACGCCGACCATGCTCGGCGACCTACATAGCAGCGATCGAGCCCTTGCTGTGCGGGCCGCGCTTTCGGTGGGGCGTACGAAAGACGTGCGCGGTGCGTCGTTCTTGCGCGAGCGCATCGCGCATGCGCCGGATGTCAGCGTTCGCGCGATGGCGCTCTTTGCGCTCGGTCTGCTCGCAGAGAAGCTCGATGTTTCCCGCGATGTGCGCGCCGGACTCGGCGATCCAAGCGACGCGGTGCGGGCAGCGGCAACCGACGCGGCAGCGCGGATCGCGGCATTGAATCTCAATCCGCACGCCTTGCCGAAATTACTTTCCGCGCGCGTTTCGCTCGTCGCCCCGCTCGAACGCCTCGCTCGAACGGATTCGGATTCGAGCGTGCGGGGCCGTGCGGTGACGGCGCTCGGGGGCTATGGCAAAGATCCGGTGGCGCTGAAAATCGCAACGTTCCTCGTTTCGGATTTGGCGCGCGAGCGTGTGCCCGATGTTCGGATGCACATCGCTTGGGCACTCGGCCGGGCGTACGGCAAAGTCACGCCGCTCGCTGCGCTCCGAGCCGGGATGCTCGATCCCAATGAACTCGTGCGCATCGGCATGGTTCGTGCCGCGGGCCGCAGCGCCGATCGAACGATCGTGGCAGACGTGCGTGCGCATCTTGCCGATCCGGCTTGGCGCGTGCAAGAAGAAGCGACCGACTCGCTTCAGATCTTGGCGGGCGGAAAACGCACGGAGCACCTCCGGCGCCTGCAAGCGGCATTGAACGTGCCCACACCTGGACCGCAAGAGACGGCGCCGGGACGAGCGCGCGCGCACGATCTCGGCGGGCCGCGCGCACCGCGCGCCGCCGACGCACGCCTCGACATTCCGCTGCGGCCGAACACGGCCGCAGCCTTTGGCGCGCCGATGCCCGGCTTGCATCCGCGCGTTCGCATCGGCACCACCAAAGGCGCGATCGTCGTGCGCCTCTATCCCGAGTGGGCGCCGCTAACCGTCGCAAACTTTCTCGGATTGGTCGACCGCGGCTATTTCGATAACCTGCGCTGGTTCCGCATCGTCCCCGACTTCGTCGTGCAAACCGGCGACATCACCGACAGCGGCGACGGCGATGCCGGCTACATGATTCCGGCCGAAGAAAATCCGCTCGAACAGCGCACCGGTATCATCTCGATGGGTCTGAACTACGATGCAAACGGACCGCAGCGCGATAGCGCCGGGACCCAGTTCTACATCACGATTTCACCCGCACTCCACCTCAACCGCGACTTCACCGTCTTCGGCGAAATCGAAAGCGGCATGGACGCGCTCGGCCGCCTCATCGAAAGCGATCGAATGACACGCGTAGAGCGCATCGGGGACGATTAGCGTGCCGCGCGTACCACGCGTAACGGGTCGCGAACTCCTCGGCGCGCTCTATCGAAACGGTTTTGAACTTTCCCACGTGCGAGGGTCGCATCATTACTTGCGTCGGCCGGGCGGGCGTATCGTACTGTGCCCGCTCATGCGGGCGAAACACTGCCGATTGGGACACTTCGGTCGATTCTTCGCCTCGCCGAGATGACGACTGACGAGTTGATCGATCTCTTATGAGCGAAGCAGGGATCGCGATTTCAATCAACTCGGCTTTTCGATCGCCCACGGGCAGTTCAACGCGGAGACCCTCTTTTGCCGCGACCTCGAGATACCCAGCGATGAGTTCTTGCGTTCGTTGCAAAGCCTGCTCGCGCGTTGATCCGTAGGTCGACGCAAACTCAAGGGCAGGCACGTACGTAACGAATTGTCCGTTCTCTGGCTCAACGATTACTTGAAACGTCATTTCGGTAACATCCTACTAGAAGGTGATCTCGCCTCGCAGTCGCTTGGCCGAGTGTCCGTTTCAATTGACATTACTTTTGGACCAGTGCGCGCAAGGCGAGAAACCCATTCTCTCTGCGCTCGCTTATGCCGCGGTTTACATTGACCGTCAAAAACCGAGCAGCAACCGTGTCCTTCCGTCATCCAGAATCGCCCTCTGATGATATTTCCGCAACGTAATCACTTTTTGCAAATTGAGGTGTTGGCTTGCTTTCTCAATGCGGTTTTATTCTAAGCACCGTTTCTCTTGACAGGCGCGATAGTATCACTTTCTATTTCGCCTTGCAGTTGGAACGGTGTTGAGACGCTCCTGTCTCCTCTAAATACGATCCTGCCGCGGTGCAGGGTAGCGTAGAAAGCTTTTCTTTCGAGCTTACTTCTGAATCAAAGCACGCAAGGCAAGAAACGCGTTCTCTTTGCGTTCGCTGATGCGGCGATAGAAATAGCCGGCCCAGTGGGTGCCGTACGGCACGTAGATGCGGACGTTGTAGCCGTCCGCGACGAGCGCGCGCTGCAGATCGGTGCGCACGCCGTAGAGCATTTGGAATTCAAAGTCGGCTTTTGCGATGCCGCGTTCGGTTGTGAAGAGTCGGACGGCAGCGATGATGCGCTCGTCGTGCGTGGCGATTCCGGGATATGTGCCGCTCGTGAGCAGTGTTTCGGCGAGTCGCATGTATTCACGGCGAATGATCGCCATGTCTTGATGGGCGATCGCCGGTGGCTCTTTGTAGGCACCTTTGCAGAGGCGGACGCGCGCGCCTTGCGCGATCGTCGTTGCGACATCCTCGGGCGTTCGCCGCAAGTAGGCTTGCAGCACCGGACCGACGTTCTTGTGCTCGGCGAAAACGCGGGCGAAGACGCGCAACGTAGCATCGGCAAGTGCCGAGCCTTCCATGTCGATGCGCACGAACGGATCCGCGTTGCGTGCCGCGCGGGCCACGATCGCGCTGAGATTCTCGTACGCGAAATCTTCGCTGACCAAGAGACCGCAGGCGGTCAATTTGACCGATACGTTGGTCTTGAGGCCTTCACGCTCGATGCGGTCGAGTAATTCCATGTAGGCATCGCGCGTGTGCAGAGCCTCATCGCGCGAGCTGACGTCTTCACCGAGGAAGTCGAGCGTTGCCGTCATTCCGGCCGCGTTGAGCGAACGAATCGCGGCCATCGCCTCGGTTGCGGTCTCGCCGGCGACGAAACGTTTGGCGAGAAAGAAGAAACGCTTTTGAAACGATGATTCCGGTGCGAGCAAACGATCGAGAACGGCCATGAAGAATTGCGCTTCGCGTCGTTTACAAAAGGCGCCTTCGCAGCGCGGCTTGTGCCGCAACGACGAGTGCTGCGAAAACGATAAACGCATAGGCGATGGCGAGCGCGCGCGGTAGACCATCGGATGAAAGGACGACGTAAAGCGCGACCGGCAGCGAGGTCGGATGATAGGCAACGATGCTCGTAGCGCCGTATTCGCCAAGCGCCCGTAGCCAGCCGAGCAAAACGCCGGCGGAAATGGTCGGCGCTGCAAGCGGCAGCGAAACGCGTGCGAACGTGCGCAGTGTTCCCGCGCCGAGCGTTCGTGCTGCTTCTTCGAGGCGCACGTCGACGTCGGCAAACGCCGCGGCTGCGGCGATGACGATGAACGGTGCGCTCACGAAAAATTCAGCGAGTGCGACGCCGCCGATGCGATCGACGAATTGCAAACCGATCGCGCCGAAAGCGCGGCCGAGCGGCGTGCGCGTACCGACGAGTCCGAGCAGCATCACACCCGTCGCGATGGGGGGGAACACGAGCGGCAACGCCACGACGAACGTCGTCGGCCCGCGCCACCAGCCGCGTCCGCGTGCGATCGCATAGCCCGCGGGGATGCCCAGGACGGCGCTCGCGAGCAGGGCCACGAGCGAGGCGACGAGCGACACGCCGAGTGCCGGTGCGACGTCGGGCGCGAGCAAGACGGTAAATGCGCTTGCCGGGGACACGCTACCGACGAGCCACACCGGCGGCGCGCCGAGAATAAGGACGAGGAGTGCGGCGACGAGGAAAAACGGTCGCATCAATCTTTACGCATGATAGACAGCTTCATCGAGGCAAGCGGCCAACCGACTGGGAAGCGAGCGTGATGGCCCAGTCCTGGCGTGTCCTCGTCGCCGACGATGATCCTGAGATTTGCATGCTCATCAATACGATCCTCAAGAGCGGACCGTATCTCGTCACGACCTGCCATGACGCCGAGAGCGCGCTCGTCCACCTGCAGCGCGATACGCCGTTCGACATCATCATCTGCGACTTCATGCTGCCGGGGATCTCCGGGATCGATTTGATCACGCAGATCCGCACGAACCGCACGACCTCGACCACGCCGATCGTGATGATCAGCGGCCATAACAACTATGCGATGGACGCTCGGGCCAAGAGCGCCGGGGCCAACGCCTTTTTGAACAAGCCGTTCACCCTCTCGCAGTTGCGCACGACCGTCTCGTCCCTTTTGCAGGGACCGCTGATCCCGACCGCACCTTAGTCTTCCTCGTATGCTTTCGACTCTCAAGATCGCGGTGGTCGCGCTCTCGCTGGCGCTTGATGTGTTTGCGGTCTGCATCGGCGTCGGGATGCGCGATACCGATCGGATGACCAAACTCCGGATCGGTGCGTCGTTCGCGGCAGCCGAAATTTCGATGACCCTGATCGGCGCGGCGCTCGGGGCGACGGTCGGGCGATTGGTCGGCGATATCGCCGGATATTTAGGTTTCACGGCACTCTTCGGCGTGGGCGTCTACATGATCGTCGAGACGCTCGGCGACGGACCTGAATCCGGCAAGTTCGATCTTTCGCGCGGCTGGGGGCTGTTCATCGGCGCCCTCTCGATCAGTCTCGATTCCCTCGGAATCGGCTTCTCGATCCTCTTCATCGGCGTGCCGCTCGTGACGTCGCTGATCTTCATCGGCGTCGCCTCGGTCGCAGCAACGACGTTGGGCTTGACGCTCGGGAAAAAACTCGGTGCGCGCGCGGAGGCGGGATCGGCTCGCTGGGCCGGCATCGTGCTCGTGATTACGGGCGTTGCGTTTGCCGCGGCGAAATATTTCCACATCGGATAGGCCCGCAATCGCCGAACGGACCGTCTGGCTTGCAACGCTCGCCTACGCGCTCGTCTATACGGTGCTCGGCGTCGACCGCTACGCAACCTATCATGCCGGCGCTGACCTTGGTATTTTCATGCAAGCGCTGCAGAACCCGGTGCAGCATTTCGGCAATACGCTCGAGTCCGGCAGCCACTATCTCTTTCATTTTTCGCCGATCCTCGAACTGCTCGCGCCGATCGTGCGCCTCACCCACGATCCGCTCGCTCTCATCCTCGCGCAAGCGCTCGCATGCGGGCTCGTCGCACCGGCGATCTTCGCGATTGCACGGACGCGCATGGACGAACGGCTCGCGCTCGGCGTCGCGGCGATTGCCTTGCTGTATCCGCCGCTTGCCGGCGTCACGTTTACGGACTTTCACGAAAATGCGTTTGCTGCCGCCGGCGCTGCATGGCTGATCGTCGCGCTCGACCGACGGCGATATCGGCTAGCGGCGCTCTGCGCCGTCGTGCTTCTGGCAACCAAGGAAGACGAAGCGCCGATCGTTGCGTTTTTCGGACTTGCCGCTGCGCTTTGGTTTGCGCGTCGTCACGATCGCCGCGGCGTCATCTTCGGACTTGCGACCGCGACTGCGGCCGTCGTCGTCTTTGCCGCGTACTTTTCGCTGGTTCGACCGCTCGTCGGCGCGACCGAGGCGTGGAATCCGCTCCATTTTTATGCCTGGAACGGTTCGTCGACCGACGGCGCCGGTCTCGATCTGCGTGGCCGCACGACCTACACGCTCGAAGCGCTCGTGCCGCTCGCGTTCGTGCCGCTCACGACGTCGGCGGCTCTGCTCGCGCTTCCGGGTGTCGCCGAGGTCCTTGGCTCGCGTCTCTCGATCACCTACACGATGGGCCAGCACTACGCCGCCGTGTGGATCGGACCGCTCTTGATCGCCTTTGCGCTCGGCATCGCTCGGACGGCACGACGCGATCGCGCGCGTGCGCTGCTGCTCGTGCGGGTCTGCACGGTGCTCTGCGTGCTCGATCTTGCCGTCGCGAGCCCGACGCACTGGGGACACTTCTTGCGCGCGCGCTCGGCGCATGACGGCGCGCTGGATCGGGCGCTCGCGCGCTTGCCGGTCGATTTGGATGTCGGCACGTTCGATGAGGCGTACGCACACTTGGGTGCCGATCCGCGCGCCTACTCGAGTGCGAAAGCGTTGCGACCGATGGTGCTCGACGATCTACGGTATCATTCGCGGACCTGGGATGACGTGCGCACGCAGGTCGACGCGGAGATTGTCGCCGGTCGCGCGCGCGTCGTTTCGAACGATGACGGTATTCGGTTGATCGCGCGGTCGCAATGAACGTCGCTTTCGACCTCTTCGATTGTGCCCGCGCTGCGGGCACGCGAACGATCGCCGTCGTCGGGACGGCGAAGAACGTCGGCAAGACCGTTGGCGTGCGGGCGCTTTGCGAATCTGCACGCGAGCGCGGCATTGCCTACGCCATCACCTCGATCGGTCGCGACGGTGAGACGAGCGATGCTCTCGACGCGCTGCCCAAGCCGCAACTCACGGTACCGCCAGGCACGATCGTTGCGACGGCACGCGATCTCGTGCCGCGTTCGCCCGCGTGCGAGATTCTCGGCCTCGGTGATCGCAGCGCTCTCGGTGCCATCGCCTTCGTTCGCGTGCGCGCGACGGCGCGATTCGAAATCGGTGGGCCGCCGACTGCAAGCGGCGTGCGGCGGACCCTCGCGCAGCTCGCACGGTTTACCGACGGACCGATCTTTCTCGATGGCGCGATCGACCGGATCGCGGCACTTGCGGGCGGCGATGACGCGGTCATCGTTGCGACCGGGGCGCAAAGCGGCGCGACGGTCGAACGCGTGGCGGCGATCGCCGGCGATCTCGTGAAACGTCTCTCGCTTCCGCGCGACGATGGTACGTGTCGCGATGCCATCGTGATCGATGGCGCGCTCGGTCCCGAGCGCGCGAGTGAGTTGATCGCGCGACACGCCGGTGCGCGCGTGATCGTGAGCGATCCGACGCGCGTGAGCGTGCGCGGAAAACTGTTCGAACAGCTGATCGAGCGCGTCGATTTGCGGACGAGCGCGCCGATTCTCGTCGTCGCGTGCACGGTCTCGTCTTACGGACGTGCAGGGCAACTCGACCCGCGCGCGCTCGTGCATGCCGTCGCGCGTGCGACCGGTCGGCCGAGCTTCGATCTCTTCGCGGGACTTGCGGCATGATCGCCGATCCGCTCACGTACGCGGCGATCGGCGGCATTTGGCTCGAAGCCGAGCTCGCACCGCAGAGCGATTTCGGACGTCGGGCAGCGATGCGCGAACGCTTCTACTCACCGGGAGAAGAAGTCGCCGCCGGCGAGCGCGCGCGTCGCACGGTGGCGCTCGCTGCGGCGTTCGCTGCACCCGCGCTCGAACGCGTGCGCGAGGCGATCCGCTGGTGTCCCGATCCGACCGCAATCGCCGCGCGAGCCGGAGCCGGCGATCCGCTTGCCGATGTGGATTTTTTCGAACTGGGCCGGTTCGTCGATGCGCTCGCGTTCGTGCGCGCGCAGTGGCCGGTCGACGTAGCGCTCGAGCCACCGCCTGCACTCGAACCAATCGCCGCTGCGCTCGCACCGGGCCGCGAACGTGCGGGGTTCTACCTTGCGGATCGGTTCGATGCCGAACTCGAATCCGCGCGCCGTGCCGTCGCCGAGCGGCAAGCCGTGTTGGACGGAGCGACGAGCGTCCTCGAAGCGAGCGTTTCGGCAGCGGTCGGCGCGACCGTGCGCGATGGCGAATTCATTCTCATGCGCGACGCGCACGCGGGCGCACTTCCGCCGAACGTCCGCGTCACGCGCGAAGCGGCATCCTACCGTGCATGCGAGCTCGTCTACGACGAACGAACCTTGGCTGCGCTCGTCGCGCGAGATGCCGCCGCAGCCGTCGTCGCGCGGGTGGAAGAACGTGCGCGCATCGCGCTCTCGGCGGCGATCGGGGCGCACGCTCGCGCGATCCTGGCCGTAACGGAACGCCTCGGCGACTGCGAGCGCGAGTTTGCGCGGGCCGCATTCGCACAACGCTGGGGCGGCTGCGTTCCTACCTATTCGCACGAGCAGATCGGTTGGGAGAACGCCGTTTATCCGCCGCTCGCGCAGGCGCTTGCCGAACGCGGTCGCGCGTATGCGCCGCTTTCGTTTGCGTGGCCGGGTGTTGCGGTCTTGACGGGCCCGAACATGGGCGGGAAAACGGCGGCGATGCAAACGGCCGGGTTCATCGCGCTGTGCGCCGCGCAGGGCCTGCCGATTCCGGCCGATGCGGCGCACGTGAGCATCGTTGCGCGGATCACCTGGATCGGTGCCGACGACCGCGACGATCGAGCGGCGTTACTCTCCGCATTCGGCGGTGAAGTCGTACGCGTGCGCGCGTTGCTCGCATCGGGCGAACCGACCCTCGCACTCGTCGATGAATTCGCGCGTACGACGAGTCCTGGCGAAGGGCGCGCGTTGCTCGTGGCACTCGTGCGCACGCTCGTCAAGCGCAATATTCGGGCTTTGGTCGCAACGCACTTCGACGGCGTTGCGCGCGAAACGCAGACCGCGCATCTTGCAATCGCCGGTTTGCGGCACGCCTTACCGGCCGGTCCGGCTCGCGATCTGGACGCGGCGTTGGCCGCCCTCGGCGAGGCAATGGATTATCGGGTGCTGGCCGTTGGTCCCGAGGATGAGCCACACGCGGATGCGCTTGCGCTTGCCGCACTGCTGGGTCTGGATCCCGAGTTGATCGCGGCCGCGCATGCGGCCCGCGCGCGGCAGCGGAGCGACGCGCCGCCCGCGTCGAATGGCTAGCACCATGGATCCCCTCATTATTACCGTTGCGCCGGTCGGGGCGGAGCTCACGTTGGAGCAGACGCCGCATCTGGCCGTCACTCCCGCGCAGCTGGGGGCGGTCGCCCGCGGCATTCGCTCGGCGGGCGCCGCGCTGATTCACGTGCACTGCCGCAACGACGATGGCACCAATACGCACGACGTATCGCGCTTTCGCGCGGCGTACGATGCCATTCGCGCCGAAAGCGATCTGATCGTGCAATTCTCGACCGGCGGCGCGATCGGAATGACCCCCGAGGAACGTGCCGCACCGCTCCAACTGCGGCCGGAGATGGCGACCCTCACCTGCGGGACCGTCAACTTCGGCGACGACGTCTTCGAAAATAGTTTTCCGATCATGCGCGGGATTCTCGCGGCGATGGCCCGTTTCGACGTGACACCGGAATTGGAAATTTTCGATCTCGGTCACATCGCCAACGCCAAGCGCCTTGCAGCCGAAGGCCTCCTGAGGTTCCCCGCCCACGCGGATTTCGTGCTCGGCGTCCCCGGCGCGCTCGAAGCGACCGTCGACAATTTAATCGCTTGCGTGAACGCTCTGCCGTCCGGCTGCTCCTGGACCGTTGCGGGGATCGGCCGCCAGCAGTTGCCCCTTGCGACGGTCGCCATCGCCATGGGCGGGCACGTCCGCGTCGGTCTCGAGGACAACATCTATTATTCGAAAGGGCGCCTGGCGACAAACGAAGAGCTGGTTGCGCGCGTCGTTCGGGTAGCAAACGAACTCGGACGTCCGGTCGCAACTCCCGCCGATGCGCGTCGCCTGCTGCGCTTACCGGCGCGAGCGGAGAGCGCAGCGTAGGCGACCTCACCGTGTAGGACCATTTCCGGGGGTACCGTAATGTTCCCGAGTTCTTGCCGCCCGGAGGCCGCCCGCTGCTCACGTACGTCATTCGCAGAAGCCTGCAGAATATTCCGCTGCTGCTGCTCATCTCGATCATTCTCTTCGCTATCCTGAGCAACGCTCCGGGCGGTCCGCTCGCGCCCTATCTGCAGAATCCGCATATCACGGAAGCCGATATCGTGCGTCTCAAACACAATTTGGGGCTCGATCAGCCGACGTACGTGCAGTACTTCCACTGGCTCGGCCGGGTGATCACGGGCGACTTCGGCTACTCGACTTCAAACTCGATGTCGGTGATCGGCGCAATTCTCGACCGCATGCCCGCAACGCTGGAACTCATGGGCGCCTCGTTCGTGTTCTCGCTGATCATCGGGGTGGGTGCCGGAATTTTCTCTGCGCTCAAACCCTATTCCACGCTCGATTACGCGGTCACGACGCTGGCGTTCTTCGGTCAGTCGATGCCCGTGTTTTGGTTTGCGCTGATGTTCCAGCTCGCGTTTTCCGTGTACGGTATTCCGCTCGGCTTTGGGTATCACATCACGTTGCCGTCGGCCGGTATCTCGAGCGACGATGCGTTCAATTTCGTCGATCGTGCAAAACATCTGGTCTTGCCGGTACTCGTGCTATCGCTCTTATATGTCGCACAATGGAGTCGCTTCATGCGCTCTTCGATGCTCGAGGTTGTTCGCACCGACTACATGCGCACGGCATCGGCAAAAGGTCTCAAAAAGCGCGACGTGATCCTCAAGCACGGTCTCAAAAATGCGCTCATTCCCCTCGTTACGATCATCGCGCTTTCAATGCCCGGTATCGTCGCCGGTGCCGTCATCACCGAGACGATCTTTGCCTGGCCGGGCATGGGGCGGCTATTCTATAACGCGCTGCAACAGTTCGATTTCGCGCTCTTGATGGGCTATCTGATGCTTGTCTCGTTCCTCGTCGTGGTATTCAATTTGATCGCCGACGTCACGTACGCGTGGCTCGACCCGCGCGTGAAGTACAACTAAATGTCGGGCTTGGGCTTACT
>Ga0123339_10001212_pt1 | contig 18242 bp, 13 predicted proteins | sample lystaG_FD_89956 | JGI IMG/M metagenome (GOLD analysis project Ga0123339, IMG submission 89956) | Glacier valley bacterial and archeal communities from Borup Fiord, Nunavut, Canada, to study Microbial Dark Matter (Phase II) -... | ecosystem: Environmental > Aquatic > Freshwater > Ice > Glacier ... | reverse complement strand
GATTTCCTTGCTTTATAGCATCTTCCTTATTCATTGTTTTTGCTTCTGAAAAATCAATAATGGCATTTACTTCACCAATGATTTCCTCGTCTTTTGGAAAGGTAATCTGTGCACCGTCCTCCCAGTAGACCTTATATCCGTTATATTCAGCCGGATTATGGCTTGCTGTGATTACAATACCCGAAATGCAACCTAATTCTCTTACCGCAAAGGAAAGCTCCGGTGTTGGTCTAAGTGTTTCAAATAAATAAGCGTGAATCCCATTCGCTGCCAGACATACTGCACTGTCAATCGCAAATTCGGGTGACATTCTTCTTGAATCATATGCGATAGCAACACCTTTGCTCTCACCACCCTGTTTTATAATGTAATTTGCAAGTCCTTGTGTGGCTCTGCGCACGGTATAAATATTCATCCGGTTGACACCGGCTCCTAAGATACCTCTTAACCCGCCAGTACCAAATTCCAAATCTTTAAAAAATCGTTCTTTTATTTCATTGTCGTTTCCTTTTAACGCTGCAAGTTCTACTCTGGTTGCCTCGTCAAAGTATGGATTTGATAACCATTCTTCATATTTTTTTAAATATTCCATGTTCTTAAAATCCTCCATCCCGTTACTAATATATCCCTATATAAACTCATAATCTGTCGAGCATACTTTTATAAGTGGTACATATTGATAACAAATCCGCCTTCCGTCTTAATACAGCATCATATTACAATGCTTTATATTGAATAGCAATCTTTTTTGTAAATTAACATCTTTAAAAAAGCCACATAAAAGCTAGGGGGAATACTGATTCCGTTGCTTTTATGCGGCTATTTAGTTTAACAACCAGATATGAAAAGACATCCTAGGCTTAAGTAATATTATAATCCATCACTATAATCGTCTTCATCAATGCCTTTCAGGTTAAATTCCGTCTCAGTCCAATCACCATCATTATGAGAGTTCTCACCATAACCAACATGCGCATCATCTACCCCCGGGATACTGTTTTCCCTTTGGAGATTATCTTCATCCTTATCATGCTTATCTTCCTCATATACTATCTCGGCAATTCCGTCTTCTGCTTCGTAATAACCTTCTTCGTATCCATCTGCAGCGTATTCTTCTTCGTTAAAATCCTCATCGGTATATTCAAAGTTATTGAATTCTTCAGGATAATTTCCATCTCCTTCAAAGTCTTCCGAAAGCATGTATTCGTCTTGTGTATCCGAGTCAAGTTTTACCGAGCGGTATCTCTTCATACCAGTTCCTGCAGGAATCAGTTTACCAATAATTACATTTTCCTTCAAACCAATCAGTGGATCAACTTTGCCCTTAATAGCTGCTTCTGTTAACACCTTAGTAGTTTCCTGGAAGGAAGCTGCTGATAAGAAGGAATTGGTTGCAAGGGATGCCTTTGTGATACCAAGCATAACCTGCCTGCCATCTGCTATTTCCAAGCCTTCCTCTGCCAATCTTTCATTCACATCATTGTATTCTAATATATCAACCAAGGTACCAGGAAGGAAAACTGCATCACCATTTGTTTCAATACGAACCTTCTTCAACATCTGACGAACGATGACCTCGATATGTTTATCATTGATTTCAACGCCCTGTAGACGATAAACTCTCTGAACCTCTTGGATCATATAATCCTGAACCGCACGTACGCCTTTTATCTTTAAAATATCATGAGGATTAACACTACCTTCTGTCAACTCGTCTCCAGGCTCCAGCATATCGCCATCTGCTACCTTAATTCTTGATCCATAAGGGATTAAATAGGCTTTCGCTTCCAAGGTTTCGTTGCTGGTAATAACTACCTCACGCTTCTTCTTTGTATCCTTAATCGCTACCACACCAGCGAATTCTGCAATAATTGCGAGTCCCTTTGGCTTTCTAGCTTCAAAAAGTTCCTCGACACGTGGAAGACCCTGTGTGATATCATCACCTGCAACTCCACCGGTATGGAACGTACGCATTGTAAGCTGTGTACCTGGCTCACCGATTGACTGCGCTGCAATAATACCAACTGCTTCACCAACTTGAACTGCTTCACCCGTTGCCATGTTTGCACCATAGCATTTAGCGCAGACACCGATATGTGATTTACAGGATAATATAGTACGAATCTTAACTTTATCAACGCCAGTTGCCATAATTCTTGCGGCACGCTTGGGTGTAATCATATGGTTTGCTTTCACTATCATGTTGCCGTCGGCATCATAAATTGATTCGCAGGAATATCTTCCTGTGATTCTTTCTTCTAAGCCTTCGATTACTTCTTTTCCATCGGTAAAAGCTTTAATCCACATACCTGAAGGTTCTTGATTCTCGCAGCAATCAACTTCACGTATAATCAAATCCTGTGACACGTCAACCAATCGACGGGTAAGGTACCCTGAATCTGCTGTACGTAGTGCTGTATCGGATAGACCCTTTCTTGCACCATGGGCAGAAATAAAGTATTCCAGTACATCAAGTCCTTCACGAAGGTTTGATTTAATCGGTAATTCGATAGTACGTCCAGAGGTATCTGCCATCAATCCACGCATACCTGCAAGCTGTTTAATCTGCTTATCAGAACCACGGGCTCCGGAGTCAGACATCATCTTAATATTATTAAATTTATCCAATCGATTCAGCAATGTCTCAGTCAAAATCTTATCTGCTTGCTTCCATGTCTCAATAACGGTATTGTATCTTTCTTCCTCCGTCATTCTACCACGTTTATATTCTTTGGAGATTTCTTCAATTGTTTTCTCTGCGTCGGCGATAATTTTCTTCTTTTCATCCGGTACTTCCATATCGGAAATTGAAACTGTTATCGCTGCAGTGGTAGAGTATTTATAACCCATGCTCTTTACATTATCCAAAATTTCAGCAGTTTGTGTCGAACCATGGACATTAATGCATTTTTCAAGAATCTGTTTACACTGCTTCTTTGCAACTAAAAAGTCTATTTCCAGTTTCAAGAAATTTTCTTCTTTGGTTCGGTCAACAAAACCTAAATCTTGAGGTATAATCTCATTGAAAATAAAACGTCCCAACGTAGATTCAATCATTCTATATACTTTTACGCCTTCTTCATTAAGGCTATATAATTTTACCTTAATCTTTTCATGAAGGGAGATTACGTTGTTTTCATAAGCTAGAATTGCTTCATTCACACTCTTAAAAGCATGAACATTACCAGTTTTATTTTCTTTTTCTATTGTCAAATAATAAATACCAAGTACCATATCCTGTGAAGGAACCGTTACAGGTGCTCCATCGGAGGGTTTTAGTAGGTTGTTTGGCGAAAGTAGTAAGAAACGGCATTCTGCCTGTGCTTCCACAGAAAGAGGAAGATGGACAGCCATCTGGTCACCATCAAAATCTGCATTGTAAGCGGTACAAACCAATGGATGCAGTTTAATTGCCTTACCTTCTACTAGTATCGGCTCGAAAGCTTGAATACCAAGTCTATGAAGAGTAGGTGCACGATTTAGCATAACCGGATGATCTTTTATAACCTCTTCAAGTACATCCCATACTTCCGGCTGAAGTCTTTCTACCATTTTCTTTGCTGATTTAATATTATGAGCAGTTCCTCTTGCTACTAATTCCTTCATAACGAAAGGTTTAAATAGCTCGATTGCCATTTCCTTAGGTAGTCCGCACTGATAAAGCTTAAGTTCAGGACCAACAACAATAACCGAACGTCCGGAGTAATCAACACGTTTACCAAGTAAATTTTGACGGAAACGTCCCTGCTTACCCTTTAACATATCTGAAAGGGATTTAAGAGCACGGTTACCAGGGCCGGTTACCGGTCTTCCTCTTCTGCCGTTATCAATCAGTGCATCCACTGCTTCTTGCAGCATTCTCTTTTCATTACGAACTATAATATCAGGAGCTCCAAGCTCCAATAGTCTCTTTAAACGATTATTACGGTTGATAATTCTTCTATATAAATCATTCATATCAGAGGTCGCAAAACGTCCCCCATCTAATTGTACCATAGGTCTTAAATCTGGCGGAATTACTGGAATTACAGAAAGAATCATCCATTCCGGATGGTTACCGGATTCTCTGAAAGCTTCTATTACTTCTAGGCGCTTGATTATTCTTGCGCGTTTTTGCCCGGTAGAATCCTTAAGTCCTTTTTTTAAATCCTTTGATTCCTTTTCAAGATTTATTGCCTGTAAAAGTTCTTGAATTGCCTCTGCACCCATTCCAAGACGAAAGCCATTATAGCCGTATTTTTCAACAGCTTCTTGCTTTTCCTTTTCATTTAAAACCTGCTTGTACTGTAAATCAGTGTTACCCTTTTCCAGTACTATATAGGAAGCAAAATATAATACCTTTTCCAAGGTTCGTGGTGATAGGTCAAGAATTAGCCCCATACGGCTGGGAATCCCTTTGAAATACCAAATATGAGATACCGGTGCAGCCAGTTCTATATGTCCCATTCTTTCACGACGTACACTGGCTTTCGTTACTTCAACACCGCACCTGTCACAAACTACACCCTTGTATCTTATTTTTTTATATTTCCCACAATGACATTCCCAATCTTTGCTAGGTCCAAAGATTCTTTCACAGAATAAACCGTCTTTTTCTGGTTTAAGAGTCCTATAATTTATCGTTTCCGGTTTTCTAACTTCTCCTTTAGACCATTCTCTGATTTTTTCAGGTGAAGCCAAACCAATTTTAATGGCGTCATAGGTTGTTTCTTGACCACTATTCATCATTTCAGGCATCCTAATGTCTCCCTTCGTTAATACATGATTACAGAAACAGGGTTTTTGCTCCTGTAATACTTGATTATAGGAACAGGTTTTTTGTTCCTGCAATACTTGATTACAGGAACAGGTTTTTTGTTCCTGCAATACTTGATTACAGGAACAGGTTTTTTGTTCCTGCAATACTTGATTACAGGAACAGGTTTTTCGTTCCTGTAATATAACTAGAAATGAAATCGCATAATTACCTACTCGGTTAATGCCTGCCCGCAAGCCTTACACTTTTTGCTACCTTGTGCTACAACTATGCCACAATTAGGGCAAACTTCCTCTGCAGGTTCCTCATCTTCTTCATCGTCGAAAATTTCTTCTTCCAGTATATCCTCCGATTCTTCTTCATAAACATCGAAAACTTCGCTTTCGATATCCTCAACATTCGTTTGAGTGAAACCGACATCTTCATAACCTTCATCATATCTGAAATTATTGTCGCCTTCAATTAATGGAGTTAAATCCGCATCACCAAAATCAATACTTTCAGTCATCTTTATTTCATTACCGTTCTCATCTAGTACCGTAACGTCAAGTGCTAAGGACTGAAGTTCTTTCAAAAGTACCTTGAAGGACTCAGGAATACCAGGCTCTTGTATATTTTCACCTTTAATAATTGCTTCATACGTCTTAACACGTCCTGTAACATCATCGGATTTAACCGTTAATATTTCTTGAAGAATGTAAGCTGCACCGTAAGCCTCAAGTGCCCAAACTTCCATTTCACCGAATCTCTGTCCACCAAACTGTGCTTTACCACCAAGCGGCTGTTGTGTTACTAAGGAGTAAGGTCCTGTGGAACGAGCATGGATCTTATCGTCAACCAAATGATGAAGCTTCAAATAGTGCATAAAGCCTACCGTTACTGAACCATCAAAATAATCTCCGGTTCTTCCGTCACGTAATCTTACTTTACCGTCACGATTAATCGGTACACCCTTCCAGTCTTCTCTGTATTCCGGATGTTTTCGTAAATGCTCCATAAAGTCAGCATCTATTGCATCTTTATATTTAACCTCAAATTCTTCCCATGAGGTATTTGCAAAATCATTAGCAATCTCCAAGGTATCCATAATATCATACTCATTAGCACCATCAAATACAGGTGTTGCAATATCAATACCTAGCACTTTAGCAGCTAAGGATAAATGGATTTCAAGTACCTGTCCAATGTTCATACGTGAAGGAACACCTAGCGGATTTAACACAATATCAAGCGGTCTTCCGTTTGGTAAGAAAGGCATATCTTCTGCCGGTAATACACGGGAAACAACACCCTTATTACCGTGACGTCCAGCCATCTTATCACCAACCTGAATCTTTCTCTTTTGTGCAATATAAACACGAACTGTTTGGTTTACACCGGGTGACAAATCGTCCCCGTTCTCTCTTGTAAATACTTTTGCATCAACAATAATACCATATTCTCCGTGAGGTACACGAAGTGAGGTATCTCTAACTTCTCTTGCTTTCTCTCCAAAAATAGCTCGAAGGAGGCGTTCTTCTGCCGTTAACTCGGTCTCACCCTTTGGAGTAACCTTACCAACTAAGATATCTCCTGCGCGAACTTCAGCTCCGATACGGATAATTCCTCTTTCATCAAGATCCTTCAGCGCATCATCGCCGACACCTGGAACATCTCTAGTGATTTCTTCCGGTCCAAGCTTTGTATCTCTGGACTCTGCTTCATACTCTTCTATATGCACTGACGTATAAACGTCTTCTTGAACCAATCGCTCACTTAATAAAACAGCATCCTCGTAGTTATAACCTTCCCAAGTCATAAAGCCAATCAAAGGATTCTTACCTAATGCTAGTTCACCCTTTGATGTGGAAGGACCATCTGCAATTACCTGTCCTGCAGTAATCTTTTCCCCTTTGTTTACAATCGGTCTTTGATTGATACAGGTTCCCTGATTACTTTTAGCAAATTTAATTAATCGATAGGAGGACTTTGTATTATCATCATTCTTAATTGTTATTTCTTTTGCTGTAACTCTATCAACTACACCGGACTTCTTCGCAAGTACACAAACCCCGGAGTCGATAGCAGCCTTAGCCTCAATACCTGTTCCTACAACAGGAGACTCCGTTACTAATAACGGAACTGCCTGACGCTGCATGTTGGCACCCATAAGGGCACGGTTCGCATCATCATTCTCTAAGAACGGGATTAATGCAGTAGCGACGGAAAATACCATCTTCGGTGATACGTCCATTAAATCTATTTTATGCTTTTCATATTCTGAAGTTTCTTCCTTGTAACGGCCGGAAACAGTGTTTCTGACAAAATAACCGTCTGCATTAAGCTCTTCATTTGCTTGTGCAACAACGAATTTGTCCTCTTCGTCCGCTGTTAAATAAATTACATCATCCGTTACTTTCGGATTCATAGGGTCTTTCTTATCTACCTTACGGTATGGTGCTTCGATAAAACCGTATTCATTAATTCTTGCATAGGTTGCAAGCGAGTTAATCAGACCAATGTTAGGACCTTCAGGTGTCTCAATGGGGCACATTCTTCCATAATGAGAATAATGAACATCACGTACCTCAAAACCAGCTCTATCACGGGACAAACCACCAGGTCCCAATGCAGACAGACGTCTTTTATGTGTTAACTCACCCAGTGGATTATGTTGATCCATAAACTGGGACAACTGGGAACTTCCGAAGAATTCCTTAACAGCCGCAGTAACTGGTTTAATATTAATTAAAGATTGTGGGCTGATGCCCTCTAAATCTTGTGTTGTCATTCTTTCTCTTACAACACGTTCCATTCTGGACAACCCTATGCGGTATTGATTCTGTAACAACTCACCGACTGCTCTGATTCTTCTGTTTCCTAAATGATCAATATCGTCTGCGTTACCAATCCCGTATTCCAAATGAATGTTATAATTAATGGAAGCTATAATGTCTTCCTTTGTAATATGTTTCGGTATTAACTCACTTATATTCTTTTTAATTGCTTCTTGGATGTCTTCAATTGATTGATTATCCTCTAAAATCTTTTTTAGAACAGGATAATAAACTTCTTCTGTAACGCCCAGTGCTTTTTTGTCTACGTCTACATAGCAAGCGAGGTCAACCATCATATTGGAAAGAACCTTAACATTACGTTCCTCCGTTTGTACCATTACGAATGGCACTGCTGCATTTTGAATTTGTCTAGCCAACGCATCGGTTACCACAATTCCTGCTTCCGCAATGATTTCTCCAGTTGATTTATCTACAACAGCCTCTGAAAGTGTAAAGTTTACAATTCGGTTGCGGAATGCTAGCTTCTTATTGAACTTATATCTTCCTACTTTCGCGAGATCATATCTTCTTGCATCGAAAAACATACTGTTTAATAAAGATTCTGCATTTTCAACTGCGAGAGGCTCGCCCGGACGAAGTTTTTTATATAGCTCTAGTAAACCGTCCTGGTAACTACCGGTCGGATCCTTTGCAGTACTTGGGTCTTTTGCTAAGCTGGCAAGAATTTTAGGTTCTTCTCCAAATAACTGTTTAATTTCTTCGTTTGTTCCATATCCTAAGGCTCTGACAAATGTAGTAATCGGAACCTTTCTGTTTCGATCCACGCGCACATAGAAAACATCGTTGGAATCTGTTTCGTACTCCAACCATGCGCCTCTATTCGGAATTACTGTAGATGAATATAATCTCTTTCCGATTTTATCATGATCTACTGAATAATATATACCAGGGGAACGTACTAACTGGCTAACAATAACTCTCTCTGCACCATTGATAACAAAGGTACCTGTTTCAGTCATTATTGGTAAATCTCCCATGAAAATATCGTGTTCATTAATCTCGTTATTTTCCTTATTGTGGAGTCTAACCTTAACTTTGAGCGGAGCTGCAAAAGTTGCATCTCTTTCTTTACATTCTTCAATTGTATATTTGGTATCGTCTTCACACAGTGCAAAATCTACGAATTCCAAGCTCAAATGTCCGCTATAATCCGCGATCGGAGAAATATCATCAAATACTTCTTTAAGCCCTTCGTCTAAAAACCATTGGTAGGAATCTTTTTGAACCTCAATGAGATTTGGCATCTCAAGGACTTCCTTTTGTTTGGAGTAACTCATTCTAATGTTATTACCAACATGAATTGGCTGCATTCTGTTTTTATCCATTAACGTTTTCACCCCTTGAATTTAATTGTATCATTCTTGAATAAAAAACTTCTTTCCATTTTGATGTATATATGCTATAATAATAGTAATTAGGCACATAATACCACAAAAGTGCATCTTTCATACTATCACATTTATTTTTTGCTGTCAACTCAAATTTGTTGATTTTTTTTATTTTTCGTAAACAAATAGATACAATTTAAAAAAATTAGAATAAGCCTGCTCGATGAGCAGGCTTATTCTAATTTTTTTAACGAACGATTTGCTGGTTTTGCAAATTGTGAGTCTGTGTGAATATTATAATTATTGTGAAAATATTCTAATATAATTAAGCATAAAAAAAGTTCATAAAACCTAAATTATGGTTTTATGAACTCCTTAATTCAAAATAAATTACTTTAATGTAACCTTAGCGCCTTCTGCTTCAAGCTTAGCTTTGATATCATCAGCTTCTGCCTTGTTAGCACCTTCTTTTACCATCTTAGGTGCTGCATCTACAAGATCTTTTGCTTCTTTTAAGCCTAAGCCAGTTGCTTCACGAACAACCTTGATAACCTTAACCTTATTAGGACCAACTTCAGTTAACTCTACATTGAATTCTGTTTTCTCTTCTACTTCTTCAACTGCAGCAGGACCAGCTACTGCAACACCTGCTGCTGCGGAAACACCAAATTCTACTTCACATGCTTTTACTAATTCATTTAATTCCAATACACTAAGGCCTTTAATTGCCTCGATAAATTCTTGATTTGTCATGACTATTTACCTCCATTTAATTATTAATAATAACTCGTTAATAGTGATTAACAGGAACTTTGTTCCTATTACATTTTTCACGCAATACTATGCTGTCTTCTCTGCGATGTGAAAAACAAATTGATAGCTATTGATACTTATGCTGTCTTTTCAGCGATTTGCGAGCAAATCGATAGCTATTGATACTTATGCTGTCTTTTCAGCGATTTGCTTAAGTACCCGAGCAAAATTGGTAATTGGTGACTGTAAGCTTCCAAGTAATCTGGAAACAAGAACTTCTCTGGATGGAATGGTTGCAATAATTTGAATACCTTTTTCATCATAGTAAGTTCCTTCAACAACACCCGCTTTAAATTCTAACTTCGGCATTGTCTTTAAACAATCATTTAAAACTCTTGCAGCAGAAGTTGCGTCCTCCATACCAAATGCAACTGCTGTAGGACCTTCGAGATTTTTAGCCAATGCTTCAAATACTGTTCCTTTAAATGCAAAGTTAAGCATGGTGTTCTTGTATACCTTGTATACGACGCCAGCTGTTCTTAACTTTTTACGAAGCTCTGTATCTTCAGAAACGGTTAAACCACGGTAATCAACTAATACTGCTGCTTTTGCGTCTTTTACATAACCTTTAATTTCTTCTACTACAGGTTGCTTCAATTCAATTTTTGCCATTACGTACACCTCCTTATATCTTTTCTTGGGAAAGACTGCCGATTTTGCTAGCACTCTTTCTTTTTATACAATCGATTGCTTCATTCACTCTCACTCGATTATAAAAAAACCTCTTCCTGCCAGGCAGAAAGAGGTTTTAAATATCATAATACTATTTAAACCATATTTCCTCGGTAGGCGTTTTCATCTTATGCCTTGCGGCACCTACTGTCTTCGGCAGAAATTACAAAATGGATTATACCATAAACTCTACTGATATGTCAATCTATTTTATAGTTTTATCATAATTGCTTTTATAGAACTAGCTTAACTTCGCTGTGTTTAGCTTTACCCCAGGACCCATCGTAGAAGCTAAGGTTACACTTTTTAAATATAGGCCTTTTGCTGCTGATGGCTTTGCTTTAATAACAGCTCCCATTAAAGTCTGGAAGTTGTCTTGTATCTGCTCCTGTGTAAAGGAAGCTTTTCCTAACGGTACATGGATAATGTTTGTCTTATCAAGTCTATACTCAATCTTACCTGCTTTAATATCATTAATAGCCTTTGTAACGTCCATTGTAACGGTACCAGCCTTCGGGTTAGGCATTAAACCCTTCGGTCCAAGTACACGGCCCAAACGTCCAACAACACCCATCATATCAGGAGTTGCTACAACTACGTCGAATTCAAACCAGTTTTCATTCTGAATCTTAGGTACTAAATCATCTGCTCCAACGTAATCAGCACCTGCTGCCTGAGCTTCTATTGCTTTATCGCCCTTAGCAAATACTAATACACGAACAGTTTTTCCAGTTCCATGAGGTAATACTACCGCACCACGAACCTGTTGATCAGCGTGACGTCCGTCAACACCGAGTCTGATATGAGCTTCGATTGTCTCGTCAAATTTAGCAACAGCTGATTTTTTAACTAAGCTGATTGCTTCATTTGCATCGTATTGAACTGTTCTGTCAATTAACTTCGCAGAGTCAATATATTTCTTTCCTCTTTTCATTCTATAAACCTCCTAGTGGTTATACCGGAAGAAAACGGAATTCGAAGTATTTCGTTGGTAAAAACGGTGTTGCCGTTTTCACAGTCACGAAAATTCGCTCCGCATGCTGAACACGTTTTTCAGTGTTCGCATATCCTCCCACGTTATTAGATTCTAAATCACATAATCTTTTTCAACTATGTCGTTGTGTTCGAAATTAGTCTACTACCGTGATACCCATACTTCTTGCTGTACCAGCTATCATGCTCATAGCTGTTTCAACGCTTGCTGCATTTAAATCAGGCATTTTAATCTCTGCGATTCTTTTAACTTCTGCCTTTGTGATAGTAGCAACCTTCGTCTTATTCGGGATTGCAGATCCGGATTTTAAATTACAAGCTTTCTTTAGCAATATTGCTGCTGGTGGAGTCTTTGTAATGAAGCTGAAGCTTCTATCTGCATATACTGTGATAACAACCGGAATAATCATTCCTTCTTGATCTGATGTTCTAGCATTAAATTCTTTTGTGAACTGTACAATGTTCACACCATGTTGTCCAAGTGCAGGACCAACCGGTGGTGCCGGTGTTGCCTTTGCAGCAGGGATTTGTAATTTGATATATCCTGTTACTTTCTTTGCCATTATAGCATACCTCCTGATAAATGTGGTGTTTTCGGGGATTCCCCTCCCACTGAACTAACCGCAAGTTACTGCTTTTTTCCATTGCTAAATTAATTGCGAACCTTTACTTCACTGAAACTAATTTCTACCGGTGTCTCTCGTCCGAACATATCCACGCTGATTGTTACAATCTGTTTGTGGGTATTAATCTGCTTGATAACACCAATCGTATTCTCCCATACTCCGGATACAACCATTACGGTATCGCCAATTTCAAAATCAATCAAAATTTCATTACTCTTGATTCCCATACCGCGCATTTCTGCATCTGACAAAGGAACCGGCTGTTTTGAATCAGGGCCGACAAAACCTGTTACTCCTCGAGTATTACGAACAACATACCATACCTCATCGTTCATGACCATATGGAGTAGTACATAACCGGGAAACATCTTCTTTTGAACACGTTTCTTAATTCCGTTTTTCACTTCAATGACTTCTTGCATTGGAACAGATACCTCTACAATCTGGTCTTGAAGTTTTCTGTTTTCAATTGTCTTTTCAATGTTCGCTTTTACTTTGTTCTCATACCCTGAATAGGTGTGAACAACGTACCAATTAGTTTCTGACATATCATCACCCTTATCCTATTATCTGGTCAATACCGATTTCAATTACAAAATCAAGTATATAAATAACTACTCCTAAGATAACGGTTACAGTAACGACAGCAACTGATTGCTTTGCGAGGGTTTCTTTATCAGGCCAAACAATTTTCTTAAACTCAGATTTAAGACCCTTAAACCAGCTTCTCTTTGTAGCCTTATCGGTAGTAGTATTTGCCACCTCTCCCATGTCTTCACTTCCCTTTCAGATATAATTATTTTGTTTCTTTGTGCAATGTGTGGCTTCTGCAGAACTTACAATACTTTTTTGTTTCCATTCTGTCTGGATGTGTCTTTTTTTCTTTTGTCGTGTAATAATTACGCTGTTTGCAATCAGTACATGCCAATGTGATTTTAACGCGCACAACTTCCACCTCCGATTTCTCTTGTAGCGCAATTTCGCTAATCTTTGCTTTGAGCTTTTTTAGGCATAAAAAAAAAGCCCTCTTTCTTCGCTTACTAAATATATCATACCCTGGATTGCACGTCAACATTTTTTTACTAAGAATTATTTTCTTAGTCATTATTATTAATTGTTATTTGGCAAACTGCCTTGATACCGCTGGAAGCTCTGGCGGATATATATACTTTCCCCTCTTTCAAAGCCTTTACCACTCCTGAGCTTGTCACTGTTGCAATGGTCTTATCTGAACTAGTATAGGTAATCCTATCTGTGGTATTAACGGGTTTTATATACGCTCGTATGGTGTATTCATCATTTTCATTTAGGGTCACTTTACTTCGTGCAAGCTTAATGTCGGTTGCCTTTACTGTTGTTACCTGTATTTGCTTAGCGGTATTGTTTCCTCTGTTGTCCGTTGCATATATTGTATAGATGCCGTCCTTTTTCACTTTAAAGGACCCCTTTCCATTCTTCAGATTAATCTGGGTGCCAGCATCTGCAGGCAGAAAATCAGCCGCTACCTTCTTACCCTGCAAATATTCCGCTTTTTTAATACCACTTTGCGAGTCACTAACCTTTATCGTTATTGTCCTTGATTTGTAACTACCGGCAACTGTAAAATAAGAATTAACCTTTGGAGTTGTTTTATCTTCCATTACCTCATAGGTCTCTATCGTCTCATTTCCCGCATAATCGGCAGCATAAAAGGTATAAATCCCTGCCTTTGTAACACTTATTTGATTATCTTTTACTACGGACCCAGAGATTCCTCTTCGAAAATCCTCCGCTCCTTTTTCACCAATAATCCATCTAAGTACTCTGATATTCGATCCACCCTGATCTTCTACATCAACCGGTATTATCATTTTGTTCTTATTATAGATAGTTTCAAAGGATAATTCCGGAGGAGTGGTATCCCTAAGTAAACTTTCGGAGGCAATCTCTGCCATATAAGCACTTGGGATTCCAGGATTCTTGATAAAACCCTCTAAATTCTTTAAGGGTTTCATGTTATTAATTAAAATATCTCGTACATTTGACGGATACAAATTTTCTGAATACGCATACAGCATTGCTGCTACCGATGTGACTTGAGGGGCGGCCATTGAGGATCCACTCATGGAGGCATAACTTCCGACTGTTGTACTGAAAATATCCTCCCCCGGCGCCGCTAGATCTATGGAGGATGTTCCATAATTAGAAAGGTCAGTCAGTTGACCTGCCGAGTTTATAAAAGTAACTGAAATCAGATTATCCAAACCTAAACTTGCCGGATAAATGGGAGTGTCGTTATTGTTAATTCCTGAATTCCCTGCCGCGGCTACATATAGCATGTCAGATTCCTTCATAATCTGAAATAGGGCTTCGGTGTATTCGCTGGTACCCCAACTCATATTACAGATGTCAGCCCCCATCATGGTAGCATATTTCACTGCTTCAATGGCACTGGAAATATTTCCGGTTCCACCAGAGCCACCATTAATTTTTAAGACCATAATCTTTATATCTATATTAGATGCAACCCCTGCTACACCAATTTCATTATTTGCAACCGCTCCAATAATTCCGGCAACATGCGTCCCATGATCATCATTATCTTTCGGTGAAGACAAATATTTATCAGTTTCCGGATAATATTTATAATGGCAGACCGAAGAATCGTTATTATAGAAATCCCAGCCGTAGATATCATCAATATAACCGTTATTATCGTTATCAATCCCGTCTCCTAGGATTTCTTCTTTGTTAATCCACATATGTTCAGCTAAATCTGGGTGGGAATAGTCGACACCCGTGTCAATGATTGCCACCACTACCTCCCGCTTTTCATGCTGCCCTTCGTCAAATAGCCTCCATGCTTCCACAACATCCATATCTACATTCTCGATGGCAGTTTTTTCTTCCCTGCCTGCTTCGGTTAAGTAGATATAGTGTCCTTGATTGTCGATTGCCCATTGTGTGTCAGCATAAGTATCGTTGCTAAAACCCATCGTTGAAATAGTGCTATTAGCCTGCGCAGCTGCGACCTTAGGGTTCTTTCGAAGGCCTTTAAGTACACTCTGATACTTGGCACTATCTTCTATAAATAATAGAGCATAATTGCCAATATGTCTAACGACCTCAACAGGTGTAGAAAAGGATGCTGTCAGAGCCTGCAATTCTTCACCCACGACTTCTTTATCTAATATAACGACAATTTCTCCCCCTGAAGCTGTATAATCCCGCTGGTTATCTATGATATCTTTAGAAAGAGTTATTTTTAAAAGAACTGACGTCAAAAATATCGTCCCTAAGGTAAAATATAATATTATTTTACTAATTTTACTATTTTTTGTCATATTTCTCACCTTCTGTTCGACAATATGCTATTCAATTTTATCATAATTCATACTATTGGCATTTGTGTGGCAGAAATGAAATAATTATTTAGCAAAAAAATCGGCTATTATATAGTAAAATTCCATAAATTGGTCGTGTATTTTTATAGGATATATGGTATAATGTAGTAAATTATACACGAAGTATGTAATTTTACTTTAAAGGAGTGTAATTATGAACTCATCAAATACCAACCAATCAAATATATCTGACCATAAGGATTTCTGGGATAGTTTGCAGTCTGATATTCTAACTTCGAACCAAAGGCCATCCTCTATGGATGCTATGTCCTTAATTGAACGAAGCTTTATGTTTTCTATATTCTTCCGTGGTTGTTCACAATTGGAGTTGGCTGGTTTTCAGACTATATTAAATATAAAGGATAATGGCTATGTTCTTTTAGCAGAACTTACACACTCAGATAAGACGAATATTACGGACTTTGAAAATGACGTACTACCTCTTCATCATTTTTTAAAAGAGATATTACATAATACCAATAACACAATTGGTCCTTTAATCACCAATCGAATATGTATTTTGGTATCTGATGATACCCACTTATTAGAAGATAATATAAAAGAGGAAAGCATTTATAATGCACATTTAATCATGAGTGCCCTAAATAAAAAGTTTAAGATTTCATCCTCCGTAGGAATTGGAACCGTCTATAATATTAGTTCACTTTATACCTCTTTTATTGAAGCATTAACCAGCCTTCATTACAGTAGCTCTGGCCAGGCAATTTACTTTCCAGATATTATAAAGACGGATAGCAATCAAACCTTCGACTATTTTGAAGCCGAAAAATATATGCTTGATGCAATCCGATTACATAAAATTGAGGCTTATACTTATTTTGGTTTGTTGATGGATTGGATACGACCGATGAACGACGAGACGAAGCGGAATAAGATAATAGAAACCCTAGTATTGGCATCGCATGCCATGCGAATTGATGGCCCCGGTGAAATTTGTTTCAATTTTATGGGACATTTGAATGAATTAATGGAACATAGCGGTGACCAATTGATAGAATGGGCTTTTCATAGCTTTATCAGTATCACCGGCTTTGTAAAACCACAGAATTCCATCGATTATTCTAACAGAATTGTTCAGGCAACAAAGGAATACTTAGAATCCCATTATTCAGATGACATTTCCTTAGAAGATATCGCTGAACAGGTGAATATCAGTCCTCAATACTTCAGCAAATTGATTAAAAAAACCACCGGCTTTAATTTTATTGATTGGCTCTCCATGCTACGGGTAAAAAAAGCGAAGGAGTTATTAGCCAACTCCAATATCACTGTAAAAGAGGTATGCTTCATGGTTGGTTATAAAGACCCGAATTATTTCAGTCGAATATTTAAAAAACGTATCGGGCTCACTCCAAGTGAATATGTAAAAGCTACGCTTATCAACAATAAGAGTTAAAAAACAAACCACTGTACATAGAAGTTACATAGGGATTAGCATAAGCTGTTCTTTCACTGTCTGGGTAGGTTACTATCGTCTTATCTAAGTATTCCATCGGATTAATTGTAATGGCTTCCGCTTTATTAAGAACCCTTGCAATGAATCCGTTTTCTCTTGTGAATAGGCTTTCCATCCCTCCATCTTCACAAGCCTGGGTAGCTAGCGCATCATCAAGAATTAGCATCCCTTCATCGGAGACCTTAAACCCACAAGCTTCCATCTCATCTCTGTAAAATTTCTCAAGACTCTTTAGTTCACTCACTAATTTCGTTGCCCCGAAATGTTCCTTCGTTTTCTCTGTTCTAGTCTTTGCAATATGAATTAATCCGTTAAAAGCTTGCAGAACTGAATCTACCCCGCTTAATATCTGATTTTTATCTGGAACAATCCGAATATTTATCGGTTCCTCTTCTGTATTATGAAGCGAGATCTGTAAGGTGTTTTCTAATGTAAAAGAATTCGTAGTCGTCTGTTTGTTAATCCCATTCAAAACGAAATTTGCGTTAGAGGGTGCTTTCTCCATACGGTTTAATCCAAAATATCCTACGATTCCCTCTTGGAAATTATCATCTTCCGTAAAGAAAAATGTTTTTTCCTCAATACTTCCAGTAAAATTTGAGGTGATGTCAATTCTACTGTAATTCTCCTTATTCCCTTTTTCTACTGTAGCAGTAATTTGAGGTAGCGATTGGTTTAAGAATCCCGCCATCTTTCGTAGCGTATCGCTATTTTCCATTCTCTCCTGCTGGGTATAAGTTAACGGATATATTTGATTCATAACATTTGCATTAAATTTGTAAGTCCCCCGTTCCAATCCCTTTGAAGGATGAAATAGCTCTTTTCCGCGGTTAGTCTGCCCAGATGCTAGGGAATTAACTGCTATGGAGATGTTTTCGGGAAGGGAATTAGTCTCTTCGCTAAGCAAATTTGCGGTTAAAATTCGGGTATTACTTACCGCAACTGTTTTGCTATGAAAACCGGCATTTACAGGGTCAGACATATCCCCTATCTTTGCTTTAAGAACGAGTGCCAGTTCCTTAACATCGATGGTATAATCTTGATTCTCTTTGGATAGGTTGATCTTGTATAAGGGCGAATGTTTACTAAGGTTTACAATGCTATCATAAACCTTTTTTAATTCACTTCTATTGTTAACACTATACTTATCTTCCCTTTTCGGCTGGTAGCTTTCTACCATATAATTATAAACCTGAACCATACAAGATCCTCCTCTCCATTATATTATAATTCTAATCAATTAATGTAATTTCTTAACGGTATTACCTTTGATAAGCGTTTGCTTCAAATATACAGTATCCAGGGGTTGTCCGCTCGGTTTCTCAATTAGTAGATTTAACTTTTTGGCAGCTTCTCT